>ENA-OQLB01000327-OQLB01000327.1-human-gut-metagenome-genome-assembly--contig:-NODE-327-length-27705-cov-2.574625_pt1 | contig 27705 bp, 41 predicted proteins | sample MGYA00242656_ERZ504813 | MGnify/ENA primary metagenome ERZ504813 (study PRJEB26092, sample SAMD00036388) | human gut metagenome | host: Homo sapiens | study: EMG produced TPA metagenomics assembly of... | reverse complement strand
GACTACTTTACAAGATTGGAATACGCTGTAACGGCGTTTTTCATATATAAGCGATCGTAGCTCAGCTGGATAGAGCGTTCGGCTCCGACCCGGAAGGCCAGAGGTTCGAATCCTCCCGGTCGCACCAAACAATGAAAATCCGAACCTTTTCTCGATAGGAGAAGGGTTCGGATTTTTTGTTTTCTTCGGAAAGCAAAATGAAGGCTCCTTCCCGACGGCTGTGTGTCCAAAACCTTATCAGAAAAAACGTGTAATGAAAGTCACAACTGTAAAGGTGCCGTAAGGCGGAAAGGACACAAACATGAAGTACGATGCAAGAGTCTGCCATTTCAACATGGATACCGGCTGTGTGGAACTGCTGCTCCGGGATGGGAGAAAGATTTCCATCAATTGCACCGGGTCGAGGATGCGTTGGATGTTACCATGGCACAGAGGTCAGAGTTGGACTACCTCATTTATAATGACCCACTTGGTTATGCCGATTTGATTCTGAATGGCAAGCCAGAAGAATACTTGAAAAACGTAACCGGGAGCCATGGGCTAGAAGATTAAGAGAAAAGCGCAGAGCACCTTATTCAGAGTGCTCTGCGCTTTTCTGCATCTTGCGCCATTGTTGCGGGGTCATGCCGTACTTTTGCCGGAACAGTTCGTAGAAGTGGGTGCGGTTGGTAAATTTGAGTTGTAGGGCGATCTCACTGACGGAAAGTGTTGTTTCCCGCAGCAGCCGTTCAGCTTCTGGAAACAGAAGGTCATGCCGTAATCGAAAAGACACAGACCGGTGCGGCGCTGGACGATGGAATTGAGGTAGCTGCCATTGTAATTCAAAAGCCGTGCCAGTTCGCTGCGAGGCAGCCGACCATCTGTATCTTCCAGCAAACGGCTGATACGCAGAAAGAGCAGGCTTTCGGGGCTGCTGCTCAGGTGCACCGGGGTGACATAGAACCCGGACGACAGAAAATCGACCAGCTCGCAAAGTGCGCCCTTCAAATAATAGGTGGCGGCGGCACTGGGTTCGTGCAGGATGTGGGTCATGCGGGCGATGAGCGTTGCCAGGGTTTGAACACTATCGGTGTTTTCCGGTGTGGGGAAAAGGTCCTGATATTCCTTTCGGAGGTCTTGTCCCAGATTTGCCAGCATGAACTGCAAAACGGAATTTTCCGGCAGATGGCGCTCGGCTTCAAATAATTGCAGGGATGCAGATTCCGTCAGGCTGCGGACAAAATCCACAGACAGACCAATAAAACAGAGCTTGGCGGGGCCAATGAAGCGTTCGTTATGGAGGATGCTGCGGTTTACCAGACAACAGGTTCCGGCACGGTAGGGGTATTCTTTTTCCTCGATCTGTTGGATGACCTCCTTCCAACACCAGCATCAGTTCAAAATAATCGTGGCGGTGCAGCGGACGGGAGCTGAGGGCACGGAATAAAGCATCCATAGAGTTTTCATGCAGCCAGCAGCCATTCGGTGAGAACATCTGAATGCTGTATTGGTCGGTTTCTCCTAGACCGGTACAGGACTCCAGCGTAATCTGCACCGGGGACATGATCTTGTAGAAGGTAGAGAGCTGACTGCCCCAGTTTTCAACCTCCAAAATATTCTCATAGCTGGTGGAATCCGGTTTCATGAAAGAGTCTCCTTTTCCGCAATGTGCGAATATGATACAATCTGATGGATGCGGCACACGATGCTGTCATTGTGGAATGTGAACGGAATTGCTAAAATATAGGCACAATACAAAAACATTCTGTAAAAGCTGTGCGGACGATGGCTTTATTATAGAGTGCTTTTGAAAAAATGTAAAGCGACAGACGCATTCTGTCGCCGTGAATGATACAGCACGTCTTGAAAGGAGAATCCCTATGTCTGCACCTGCAACGACAGAGAAAAAATATCTGAAATGGTATCAGAAGCTGGCCTACGGTTCCGGCGATCTGGCCTCTAACTGCTCCTATGGTCTGGTTTCCAGCTTTGTACTGCTTTATCTCACCGGAACACTGGGTCTGGACAGCGCCATCATCGGCTCTTTGATGCTGGCTTCCAAGGTTCTGGACGGCATCAGCGATGTGATCTTTGGCACCCTGATCGACCGCACCCACTCCAAGCTGGGCAAGGCACGTCCGTGGATGCTGTTTGGTCAGGTGGGCGTTTCCCTCTGCCTGTTTTTGCTGTTCGCCATCCCGGCTGGCAGTACCACCATGCAGTACATCTACTTCTTCATCGTGTACACGGCACTGAATGCAGTGTTCTATACTCCAACGGCATTGCCTATTCCTCTCTGGTGGCGCTGATCACCAAGAACAACAATGAGCGTGTGCAGCTGGGCTCCTTCCGTTTTATGTTTGCGGTCGTCACCAACATTTTCATGGGCTTTGCCGTTACCGGTATGGTGGAGAAGTTCGGCAGCGGTGCCGCAGGCTGGCGTACCACGGCTCTGATCTTCGCGATCGTTGGTTTGGTGGTCAACACCATCAGCTGCCTTGCTGTTAAAGAACTGCCGGAGAAGGAGCTGAGCGACAACACCAGCGAAGCCGCAGAGGAAGGCAAAGCAGTTGCCGAAGAGAAAAAGCACGGCTTTGCCGAGACCGCTAAGATCCTCGTCCACAACAAGTATTACCTGATGATCCTCGCCATCTACATCGTGTACTATATCATGAGCAACCTGACCACCGGTGCCGGTGTGTTCTGCGCCACCTATTACTGGGGCGATGGCAGCCTGCTGGGTCAGTTCTCCATGATGAAGATGTTCCCTGTTATCATCGCACTGGCCATTGCGCCTGTCCTCATCAAAAAGACCGGCAGTATGCAGAAGGTCAACTTCTGGGCTACGCCATCAGCAGCGTGCTGGGCATTCCCATGATCTACTTTGCTATGCAGAAGAATCTCTCCATGTTCCTGCTGTTCATGTTCATCAAGGGCATCTTTGCAGGTACCCTCAGCGGCTCTTTGAACGCTCTTATTGCTGAGGCCAGCGGCTACACCACACGCACCACCGGCATCCACATGGACGGTATGATGTACAGCTGCTCCTCTTTGGGCGTGAAGGTCGGCGGCGGCATCGGTACTGCGGCTGTGGGCTGGCTGCTGAAGCTGGGCGGCTTTGTGGGCACCGCAACGGTCCAGAGCGAAAGCGCCATTCGGATGATCTTCAACCTGTACATCACCTTCCCCTTCGTGATCGGCATCATTATCACGGTGCTGCTGGCTTTCCTGGATGTGGAAAAGGCCAATAAGAAGTGGGATGCTGAACACCAGAAAGAGGCACAGGCATGATTCGACAGAATTTCAACGCAGATTGGACGGTAGAAAAGGGCGATGGCAATTCCCGGATGAATTCCTTTCTGGGAAACACCTCGACAAAAACCGTGCATTTTCCCTACGATGCCATGATCCATGAAGCCCGCACCCCGGACACAAAAAACGGTGCACAGACCGGCTTTTACCCCGGCGGCGAGTACATTTTTCAGAAGCATTTCACCGCACCGCAGGCGTGGCAGGGCAAGCCGGTGTCCCTCGTATTTGAGGGCGTGTATCAGACGGCGCTGGTCTACCTGAACGGCTGGCTGCTGACCCGGAACGTGAATGGCTATGCGGAGTTTACCGTGGAGGCTGGCCCCTACCTGAAATACGGCGCCGACAACCTGCTGAAGGTCATTGCAGACAACAGTCTGGAACCCAACAGCCGCTGGTATACCGGCAGCGGTATCTACCGCCCGGTGCGGCTGCTGGTGGGCAACAAGGTCTATCTGCCCCAGGATACCGTGCGTATCACCACCCGGGAGGCGGACGAGGGCTTTGCCCTGCTGGATGTGACGGTACAGGTGCAGTCTGCCAGCACCGTTACAGAACGGGTGACCCTGCAGCAGACCATCTGCCGGGAGGGCACGGCAGTGCTCACCGACCGGCAAAACCTCCTGCTCCAGCCCGGCGAAAGCAGAACCGTCTCCTTCCGGTACTGCGTGGACAGCCCGGCTCTGTGGAGCCCGGAGGACCCCAACCTCTACACCAGCACCATGCAGGTGCTGGAGGGCGAGGAAGAACTGGACCGGGAAGAGACCCGTTTCGGCATCCGCACCCTGAGCATCGATGTAGCCCATGGGGTACGCATCAACGGGCAGACCGTCAAGCTGCGGGGTGCCTGCATCCACCACGACAACGGCATTCTGGGTGCAGCTACCCTGCCCGATGCCGAGGAGCGCCACATCCGTCAACTGAAGGAAGCGGGCTTCAACGCCATCCGCTCCTCCCATCACCCGGCAGGCCGGGCACTGCTGGATGCCTGCGACCGGTACGGTATGCTGGTAATGGACGAACTGAGCGACGTATGGAATGTGCGGAAAAATCCCTACGACTATGCTCTGTACTTTGAGCAGGACTGGAAGCCCACCATTCAAAAGATGGTGGCCAAGGATTACAACCATCCCAGTGTCATTTTGTACTGTGTGGGCAACGAGATCTCCGAGGCAGGTTCGGAAAGCGGAGCAGAGACCAACCGTCGGCTCTGCAACACCTTCCGGGAACTGGATCCCACCCGCTACACCACCAACGCCCTCAACGGCCTTATGGCAGCCGGTTACCGCCTGCGGGAGATCATGGGGGATGTGATGCGAAAGTTCCCGGCACAGCCCGGTCCTTCCGGCGGCGATGGCGGCGGCAGCAATGCGCTGAACAGTTTTATGAGCCTGATGTCCGGGGAAAAGGGTGATTACTTTGCCACCCATCCGCTGCTGACTGAGGCGCTGTCCGGCTGCGAGGATTCCAGCGATGTGATCGGTCTGAACTACCTTACCGGACGCCATGTGCTGGAGCATGAACTGCACCCCCACAAGGCAGTGCTAGGCACCGAGACTTACCCAGCAGACATCGTGCGGCTGTGGCGCATCGTGGAGGAGAACCCCCACATGATCGGCGACTTTACATGGGCGGGCTACGATTATCTGGGCGAGGCCGGCTGCGGCATCTTCCATTACGATGGCGGTGCCAACTTCAGCAGCATTTACCCGGAACGCACGGCTTACATTGGAGATCTGGATCTGCTGGGCAACCGCCGCCCCATCAGCTATCTCCGGGAGATCGTTTACGGTCTGCGGAAGGCACCCTATCTGGCAGTGCTGCGGATGGAGCGCAACGGTCAGACCTCCAGCAAAACGCATGGATGTTCAAGGATAACCTTTCCAGTTGGACATGGCCCGGTTTTGAAGGGCAGACGGCTTCGGTGGATGTGTATTCCGCCTCGGAGGAGGTGGAACTGTTCCTGAACGGTGCTTCTCTGGGCCGCCGCGCCATGGTGGATTTTACCGCCACCTACAGCGTGCCCTACACTCCCGGCGAGCTGAAGGCTGTGGGCTATACCGGCGGTTTGTGTGACGGCGAGTTCACGCTGCGCACCGCACAGGATGCACAGATGACACTTACAGCAGATCGTAAGACCCTGCAAGCCAACGGCGAGGATGCCGCCTTTGTGATGATCCAATTCGTGGATGCAAATGGCACCGCAGATCTGCACACCAAGCACACCCTGAAGGTGGAGTTGGAGGGTGCAGGCATTCTGGAAGCCGTAGGCAGCGCAAACCCCTGCTCCGAGGAGCGTTACGACACCCCGGAAAGCGAGACCTTTGACGGCTGCTGTATGGCGGTGATCCGCGCAGGAGAAGCTGCGGGCGAAATTCATCTGACCGTCACAGCAGATGACAGCGCTCAGAAGCAGCTGACGATCCTGATTCAGAAAGCAGAGTGCTGAAGCTCAAAAAGCCGGTGAAGGCTCAAAACAAAAACAGGGTGTGCCCTGCCGGACGCACCCTGCCAAAAGCCACAGACGATAACGATATGTACAACAGGGAGTCCCCAGTGCTGGGTATTCGTAAAACAGTTTTCGAGAAATGACACGGCAACTGCATGTCAGGATTGGTTACGAGTACCAGGCTAGGCCGAGGAAGCATCAAGTCCCATGTCCGCACCGTCAAGGTGTTGGGTATGGGGCTTTTTGCATTTCAGGAACGTGTACACCTCTGGAAAGGTGTAACACACTAGACTTTGTACCAAAGTCCGTGTGCCAAGGGGTGCTGCGCCCCCTTGGAATCCCTGCTCACATCGCCTGTGGGCGATGTGGATTCGCCACACAAAAGGCTCTCACAAAGGCGCACCCCGGCTGTTTGCGGCGAGGAAAAGGCACTTCTGCGGAAGTGTAATAACCCACTATGACACTTTCATCCCTGCGGCCTGCAAAGTGCCGTGGGCTCTCCGAGGGGGAACGGTTGTATAAGGTACGTTTCGGGCGAATCGCTGCGTACGTGCGTACGGAAGTTGGTACGCACGTACGCAGTAAAACAGCCAAATTCTCGTATATATGGGTGGTCATTTGACCACGAGTGTGGTATACTTCACTTGGAAAACCAATTAAGGTAGATATAATGCACAGGGATGTGCTTTATATAATAAAAGCAGGATAAAAACGCAACGCATTTCTTTCTGAGAGATGCCAGAGCTGGTAGGTAGCCCAGCCGTCTACACCGCACGGTGTAGGTAAGTAACCTTCCCCTCCGGGTTGTCCGTTCCTGTAAGGATTTATTTCAGGAGGGTTTCGTTATGGATATTGATTCTACAAAGCTGACTGTATTTTTTGAGGCTCCATTCTGGATTGGAGTATTTGAACGTATTGAGAGAAGAAAGCTTTCAGTGTGTAAAGTCGTGTTTGGTGCAGAACCAAAGGACTATGAAGTCTGGGAGTATCTGCTCAAAAATTACAGTCGGCTGCGCTTCAGTCCATCTGTTGAGACAGTTGTAAAGAAAGAGTCTGTGAACCCAAAGCGATTGCAACGGCAAATCCGAAAGGAAACAGTTGCCACAGGAATCGGTACAAAGTCACAGCAGGCGTTGCAAATGCAGCGAGAAGAAAACAAGCTGGTGCGAAAAGCACTTAGCCGTAAACAACGCGAAGCAGAAAAGCAGCGTCAGTTTGAACTGAAACAGCAGAAGCGAAAGGAAAAGCATCGGGGCAGATAATGCCCCTTTGCTTTTATCTGGCAGGGTTTGGGGCAGGCACGCCCCAACAAGAAGCAGTCCCAAAGGGGCAAGAATTTTCGCCCGCAGATGCCGGGTCACGCCGCAGACATTCTCCATCAGGCCCGCCAAAATCAAAGGCATTTGCAGCAGACCGGACCAGAGAAAGGGTAACGGATTTCATCATAAATTCCGCGCGTTATGCTTCATGCCGTTTTGACGGGACAGGGCGTTGTCCCTGCCGCACCTGACGGCGGTATTCATTGGGGGTCAAGCCTTCCGCCTTGCGGAAGCATTGGGAAAAATAGCTGGGAGAGGAAAAGCCCATCAACTCGCTGATCTGCGCCAGACTGTAACCGGTGTTGCCCAGCATATATTTGCTTTCCTCAATGCGGCGGCGGTTCAGATAGGTGATCGGAGAGATGCCATACTCTTTTTGGAAGGTATGGGCCAGATAGTATTTGTTGATGTGGGCGATTTCAGCAAGGATATCCAGCGAGATATCTTCGCGGTAGTTGCTGTCCAGATACCGCTTGATCTCCACGCACTCCCGGCTGTCGGAGCGGGGCGTTTCCTCTACCTGCAAAGAAAGCGTGGTACACCGCACCAGCCAGATGAGCAGCACTTCCAGCAGATCCTGACAGACCGTTTCGCAGCCGTCCAGACTGCGGTCTGCTTCGGCCAGCAGCATATGGAGCAGCGTCACCATCCGCTCCCGATTTTTCCGGCAGTTGAATATGGCGTAGGAAGAATCTGATTTTCCAAATAAGATCTCGATGCCAGCAACGCCCAATACAATGTATTCCAGCGGTGAAGCATTCAGGCTCAACTCGGTATGCTCTACCTGCGGATTGACGATGATCATATCATCCGGTTTGACCGGATAAAGCTGACCGCTTAAATAAAACTGACCTTCTCCGCTCAGACAGTAGAACAGCTCTGTGCAGGAATGGGTGTGGGCAGTGCTGTTCCAATCACCGCCAAATTTGCTTTTGCTGATGTACAGCAGCCGGAAGGATTCCCGTGGAGCGGGAGCATGGCGGATATCAAATCGCTCGGTACTCATAAAAGGCTCCTTTTGAGGCGAAGAACAAAAAACATAAAAATAAAAGCAAGATACCAAAAATACAAGCCTGAAAACGATGCATTGCTTCGTACGTTTTTTCTTATTATAGAGGCAATGAAGAAAAAACGCAAGCCCTGATTTTTGGATAGGATCAATACTTTTGCCTTTGATGGCGTGCAGAAATATGTCAAATCGGTTACAGATGGGGAAATATTCCAAAACACTCCGGCCAATTTTAGTGCTTTTGCCGAAAGAATTTCCCAAAAAGCAATATTTCTAAAAAACGAAACAACAAAGACCTTGTTGCGAACCGTAAAAACCTCTATATTGGAACCAGAAAAACCACAGCCTCTCGGGCGAAGCCTGTTTGCCCCGGCTGTGTTTTGAACGGAATTTTATGATGGAGGATACACTATGAAACGCATTTCTCGTCGCAATTTTCTGAAAGCGGCCGGCGTGGGTGCCGCTGCACTGAGCTGGCTGCCTGTGGTGGTGCTGCCAGCTCCACCGCGTCCAGCACGGCATCTTCTGCCGCTACTTCTTCCGCAGTGGCTGCGGACGTCACCATCAAGGTTGCTGCCATCGAGACCGGCTACGGCGCGAGATGTGGAAAAAGGTCGCCGAGGCCTTTACCGCCCAGACCGGCATCAAGGTGGACCTGACCACCGACAAAAAGCTGGAGGACGTCATCGGCCCTCCATGCAGGGCGGCGACTACCCCGACGTGTCCATCTGGCCACCGGCCGTGAAGCTGCCCTGACCGAGCAGTTCATCAAGGGCAATCTGATCGCCGACATCACCGATGTGCTGAGCATGACCGTGCCCGGCGAGAGCAAGAAGGTGAGCGAGAAGATCGCCGGCGGCTTTACCGACACCTCCCTGACCAACCCCTACGGCGACGGCAAAACCTATCTGGCTCCCATGTTCTACAGCCCCTGCGGCCTGTTCTACAACGCCGGTTCCTGAAGGAAAAGGCTGGGACGTGCCCAAGACCTGGGACGAGATGTGGGCACTGGGCGACAAGGCTGCCGCTGAGGCACCTACCTGTTCACCTACCCCACCACCGGCTACTTCGACGCCTTCTTCTATGCGCTGATGTACGCTGCCGGCGGCCCGGAGTTCTTCGACAAGGCCACCCACTACACCGAGGGCATCTGGGACACCCCCGAGGCAAAGACCTGCTTTGATATCGTGGCAAAGCTGGCTTCCTACACCAACCCCATCACCCCCGCACAGGCCAACGATCAGGACTTTACCCAGAACCAGCAGCTGGTGCTGGACAACAAGGCCCTGTTCATGCCCAACGGCACCTGGATCGTGGGCGAGATGGCCGAGGCTCCCCGTGCAGACGGCTTTGAGTGGGGCATGACCGCCCTGCCCGCTGTCAAGGCCGGCGGCGATAGTTACAGCTACACCTGGTTCGAGCAGGCATGGATCCCCGCCGGTGCCGAGCATCAGGATGCCGCCAAGCAGTTCGTGGCTTACCTGTACAGCGACGAAGCCTGCAAGCTGTTTGCCGAGAGCGGCGCTATCCAGCCTGTGCTGGGCATCGCCGACAGTCTGGAAGGCGACAACAAGATGTTCTACTCCATCTACGACAACGGCGCAAAGGCCGCCATGGGCAACTTTGCAGCTTCAGTGCCATCCCCCGGCGTGGAAGTGCGCACCGTGTTCTTCGACCCTGTCAACTCTCTGGTGTCCGGCAGCATGACCGAGCAGCAGTGGATCGACGGCATCAAGTCCGCCAGCGACCAGATGCGCGCCAACATCATCGAGTAATTAAGCCCTGCCCAGCGGGGGCGGTTTTTACCGCCTCCGCTTTTTTGGGCTGTACAGCACCATCAAGAAAGGAGCGGTCAATCCCCTATGAGAACGGATAAAAGCCGCAAACGGTTCGTATTCCTCTGTGTGGCACCGGCTACCATCCTGTTTTTCCTCTTTATGATCCTGCCCACCCTCAACGTGTTCCGCATGAGTTGTATGAGCGGGGTGCCTATTCTCCCAACGAGACCTTTGTGGGGCTTAAAAACTTCCAGCATCTGCTGCAGGACGCCCAGTTCATCCGCTCCATGCAGAATATGATCCTGCTGGTGGTAACGGTCACCCTGATCACCTTCGCCTTTGCACTGGTATTTGCCGCCATCCTCACCCGGGAGAAGATCAAGGCAGAACTTTTTCCGCATCATCTTCTACATCCCCAACATCCTGTCGGTGGTCGTCATCTCCGGCATCTTCTCTGCCATCTATAAGCCGGAAAACGGCATGCTGAACAGCATCATCGGCCTGTTCCGCAGCATGAGCGACCCCATCCTGTGGAAGGGCGAAAAGCTGGTCATCCCCTCCATCATCATTGCCATGGTGTGGCAGGCCATCGGCTACTACATGGTCATGTACATGGCTCCATGTCTGCCGTGCCCATCAGCCTGTACGAGAGCGCCAATCTGGACGGTGCCGGGCGGCTGACCCAGTTCTTCCAGATCACCATCCCCCTCATCTGGACGAATATCCGCACCACCCTCACCTTCTTTATCATCTCCACCATCAACATGGCCTTCCTCTTCGTCAAGGCCATGACCAGCGGCGGGCCCAACGGCGCATCGGATGTGGCGCTGAGCTATATGTACAGCCAGAAAGACGCTGGCCTGTATGGTTACAGTATGGCCATCGGCGTGGTAATCTTCCTGTTCTCGTTTGCCCTGTCCGCCTGTGTCAACAAGGTCACCAACCGCGATACGCTGGAATTTTAAGGAGGGAAGAAGATGCAGAATACCACCGAAAAATCTTCCCGCTCTGCGGAAGGTCTGTACAAATTTTTCATCTATTTTGTGCTGGTTCTGCTGGCCGTTACCATCATCGTGCCGGTGGCATGGGTGTTCATGGCTCCATCAAGCAGAATGCAGAGTTCTACGGCAACCCCTGGGCACTGCCCGTCGGTTCTACTGGCAGAACTTCGTCAACGCATGGAACGGCGCGAAAATGGGCGAATATATGCTCAACTCGGTCATCGTCACCGCGCTGGCGCTGGCACTGCTGCTGGTCGTTGCCCTGCCCGCCGCCTACTGCCTGTCCCGCTTCCGCTTCAAGGGGTGCAAGGTACTGAACACCCTGTTCATGGCGGGCCTGTTCATCAATGTGAACTACATCGTGGTGCCCATCTTTTTGATGCTGCGGGACAGCGATGTGTGGCTGAAAGGCCATTTCGGCAGCAGCTTTCTGCTGAACAATCTGGTGGTGCTGGCGGTGGTATACGCCGCTACCGCGCTGCCCTTTACCATCTACCTGCTGTCGGGCTACTTTGCCACCCTGCCCCACGATTTGAGGAGGCCGCCTATATCGACGGTGCAAGCTATTTTCCACCATGACCCGCATCATCTTCCCCATGGCAAAGCTCCATCATCACCATTATCCTGTTCAACTTCCTGTCCTTCTGGAACGAGTATATCATCTCCATGACCCTGATGAGCTCCACCAAGGCACCCCGCACCCTGCCGGTAGGTCTTTTGAACCTGATGCAGGCGCAGCAGAGCGCCGCCCAGTACGGTACCATGTACGCAGGCCTTGTGCTGGTGATGCTGCCCACCCTGATCTTGTACATCTGCGTGCAGCGGCAGCTGACGCAGGGCATGACCGTGGGCGGCCTGAAAGGTTAAGGTGACAGACGATGAAAGCATATTGGAAAAACCATCCCGCCCTGCGCATGATCCTGATGCTGGTGCTGTTCGTACTGGCCTTGGTGCTGGTGGTGTCCGGCTGGAAAATGACCGGGCAGCTGGCAGGGCTTGGCATCATGCTGGTGGGCGTAGCGCTGCTGCTGGCTGTGCTGGCGCTGTATAACGCCGCCTACGATTGACCCCCTACGATTCAAAGAGAGGTAAAGGAGAGTTTCCCATGGACGAATTGAGAAAGACCGGGCGCGTGACCATTCCCACAGACCTGGACGTTGTGCCCGAAACGCTGGAGATCTTAAAAAAGTGGGGTGCTGATGCCATCCGCGACTGCGACGGCACCGACTTCCCACAGCAGCTCAAGGATGCGGACGCCAAGATCTACTCCACCTACTATACCACCCGCAAGGACAACGCATGGGCGAAGGCAAACCCGGACGAGGTACAGCAGTGCTACATCATGACCGGCTTTTACACCGCCCCCGGCGACACCGTGACCATCCCGCTGATGAAGGGCATCAGCCGGAGCTGATGCAGGTGAACACCAACGACGACATCACCCGCTGGTGGGAGGTCATGGATCGAACCACCGGTCAGCCCGTGCCGCCGGAGCAGTGGAGCTACGCCGACGGCAGTGTGACCGTACAGGCCGTACCGTTCCATGAGTATACCGTCAGTTTTCTGGCTTACCTCATCTGGGACCCGGTGCATATGTACAACGCTACCACCAACGGCTGGACGAATTTTGAGCACCAGATCACCTTTGACGTGCGTCAGCCCAAGACCCACAAGTATTCCATGGAGCGCCTGCGCAAGTTCATTGCAGAGCACCCCTATGTTAACGTCATCCGCTACACCACCTTCTTCCACCAGTTCACCCTGATCTTCGACGAGCTGAAGCGGGAGAAGTTCGTGGACTGGTATGGATACTCTGCTTCGGTCAGCCCTTATATCCTCAACCAGTTTGAGCAGGAGGTGGGCTACAAGTTCCGCCCGGAGTACATCATCGATCAGGGCTACTATAACAACCAGTACCGGGTGCCCAGCAAGGAATTCCGGGATTTTCAGGCCTTTCAGCGCCGCGAGGTGGCAAAGCTTGCCAAGGAGATGGTGGACATCACCCACGCGTGCGGGTGCGAAGCATGATGTTCCTCGGCGATCACTGGATCGGCACCGAACTCTATGCCGGAGTTCAAGACCATGACTGGATGCCGTAGTGGGCAGCGTGGGCAACGGCTCCACCTGCGCCTGATCTCTGACATTGAGGCGTGAAGTACACCGAGGGCCGTTTCCTGCCGTACTTCTTCCCCGACACCTTCCACGAGGGCGGCGACCGGTGCGGGAAGCCAAGGAGAACTGGGTTACAGCCCGCCGCGCTATCCTGCGCAAGCCCATCGACCGCATCGGCTATGGCGGCTATCTGAAACTGGCCTTGCAGTTCCCGGAGTTCGTGGACTACGTGGAGAGCGTCTGCAACGAGTTCCGCGAACTGTACGAGAACATCAAGGACACCACACCCTACTGTGTCAAGCGGGTGGCCGTGCTGAACTGTTGGGGTAAAATGCGGGCTTGGGGCTGTCACATGGTGCATCACGCCCTCTATTACAAGCAGAACTATAGCTATTCCGGTGTCATTGAGATGCTGTCCGGTGCGCCCTTTGATGTGAAGTTTATCAGCTTTGAGGATATCAAGAACGACCCGCATCTGCTGGATTCGTTGGATGTCATTATCAATGTCGGCGATGCCGACACCGCACACACCGGCGGCATCTGGTGGGAAGACCCGGAGATCTCCTCCGCTATCCGCAAGTTCGTCTGGAACGGCGGCGGCTTTATCGGCGTGGGTGAGCCTTCCGGTCACCCGTATCAGGGCCACATTCTCCAGCTTGCCAGCGTGCTGGGCGTGGAGGAAGAAAACGGCTTCACCCTCAACTACGACAAGTACAACTGGGAAGAACACCCGGACCATTTCATTCTGCAGGATGCCGACCGGCCCATCGACTTTGGCGAGGGCAAGAAGAATATTTATGCGCTGGAAGGCACCGAAGTGCTGGTGCAGCGAAACAAAGAAGTGCAGATGGCGGCACACGACTTCGGCAAGGGCCGCGCTGTGTACATCAGCGGCGTGCCTTACAGTTTTGCCAACAGCCGCACCCTTTACCGCGCTATCCTGTGGAGTGCCCACAGCGAGGAGGAACTGCATACATGGTTCAGCTCCAATTATAATGTAGAAGTTCACGCCTACGTCAAGAACGGCAAGTATTGTGTGGTGAACAACACGTACGAGCCGCAGGACACCACCGTTTACACCACAGACGGCAGCAGCTTTGCTCTGCATCTGGATGCCAACGAGATCAAGTGGTATGAGATTTAAGTTCTCCTTTTCATAACCAAACACAACGGGCAGCTCTGTTACCAGAGCCGCCCGTTGTGTTTGCTGTATCTGCCGATAACTCAACCTGTGTCAATCGAACGCCGCAATGGAGATGGCTGGAAACGCAGAAATTCAGTAATGCGAGCGCAATAGACCTGCAAAAAAAGAAACTGCCCGTGCGAGTATGGGTAAGATGGTGAAGCACTTACTAAAAAAAAAATTTTTAAGTATCCACCGGGGAGGAAAAAGTTTGCGTTTGCGAAGCAACGAAAGCCCCAGTGGGGCTTTTGAGCAACAGAACGGTTTGCGCAAGCAAGATGGAGGGCCTTGCCCCGACAAGTTCGGATTTGTCCAGCTCTGCTGGACCAGAGCTCTTCAGCCTCTCGACTGAAGAGCTTTTTGTTATATCTGGAACTTTTGCAAACAACAGAGCCGCAGTCTTTTGGAAGACTGCGGCTCTGTTTTATACTGCTTTATTTGCCCTCTGCGCGGAGTTTCGCGTCCTTTTTCAGCAGGGGCTTGAGGTACTGGCCGGTAAAGCTGCCAGGCACCTCGGCCACCTGCTCCGGCGTACCCTCGGCGACGATGAGGCCGCCGGCACTGCCGCCCTCGGGGCCGAGATCGATGATGTGGTCGGCGCACTTGATGAGGTCGAGGTTGTGTTCGATGACGATGACGGTGTTGCCTGCATCCACCAGCTTCTGCAGCACCTCGATGAGGCGGTGGACATCAGCCATGTGGAGGCCGGTAGTCGGCTCGTCGAGGATATACACGGTCTTACCCGTGCTGCGGCGGGCCAGCTCGTTGGCCAGCTTGACACGCTGCGCCTCGCCGCCCGAAAGGGTCGTGGCGCTCTGCCCCAGCGTGACATACCCCAGGCCCACGTCCAGCAGCGTCTGCAGCTTGCGGGCGATCTTCGGCTGGTTGGCGAAGAAGACGACCGCCTCTTCCACGGTCATGTTCAGCACGTCAGAGATGGTCTTTTCCTTATACTTGACTTCCAGCGTCTCGCGGTTGTAGCGTGCGCCCTTGCAGACCTCGCAGGGAACGTAAACGTCCGGCAGGAAGTGCATCTCGATTTGGAGGATGCCGTTGCCCTCGCAGGCCTCACAGCGGCCGCCCCGGACGTGAAGCTGAACCGTCCCGGGCCGTAGCCCCGCATTTTGGCGTCCTGCGTCTGGGAAAAGACCGTGCGGATGTCGTTGAACACGCCGGTATAGGTGGCGGGGTTGGAGCGGGGCGTGCGGCCGATGGGCTGCTGGTCGATGCCGATGACCTTATCTACGAACTCGAGGCCCTCTACCCATCGCACCTGCCAGCGCGGGAGCGGGCGCCGTTCAGCTCACAGGCGAGGGTCTTGTACAAGATCTCGTTGATGAGGCTCGACTTGCCCGAGCCGGAGATGCCCGTCACGCAGACGAACTCGCCCAGCGGAAATTTTACGTCGATGTTGCGCAGATTGTTTTCGCGCGCACCCTTCACCGTGAGGAAATTGCCGTTGCCGGGGCGGCGGATCTGCGGCACCTCGATGCGCTTGCGGCCCGACAGATAGTCGCCGGTGATGCTGCGCTTGGCCTTGCAGATGTCCTTGACGGAGCCTGCGGCCACGATCTCGCCGCCGTGGACGCCCGCGCCCGGGCCGACGTCCACGATATAATCGGCGCTGCGCATGGTATCCTCGTCGTGCTCGACCACGATGACCGTATTGCCGAGGTCGCGGAGATTTTTCAGCGTTGCGATGAGTTTATCGTTGTCGCGCTGGTGCAGGCCGATGGACGGCTCATCCAGCACGTACAACACACCCGACAGCGCGCTTCCGATTTGGGTGGTCAGGCGGATGCGCTGGCTCTCGCCGCCGGACAGGGTGCCTGCCGACCGGGCCAGTGTGAGATAATCGAGGCCCACGCTCTGCAAAAACTGCAGGCGGTTCTTGATCTCCTTCATGATCTGGCCGCCGATCTGCTTCTGCTTTTCGGTCAGGTTCGGCTCATTGTCGGCGATGAATTTCAGCTCGTCCCGGATCGACATTTCGCAGAAATCGCTGATGTTTTTGCCGCCGATGGTCACAGCCAGCACCACCGGTTTCAGGCGCTTGCCATGCAGTCGGGACACTCGACGCCCGACATGAAGCTGCCGATCTCCTCCTTCATCCACTCGCTGTTCGTCTCGCGGAAGCGGCGCTCGAGGTTTTCGACGATGCCCTCAAAGGTATTATAATAGACGCCGCTGCCGAACTCATTCGTGCGGTGCATCTCGATCTTTTCTTCGTTGGTGCCGTAGAGCAGGGCGTTGACAGCCTCGGTGCTCATCTCTTTGATGGGCGTGTCCAGCGTAAAGCCGTACTTTTTGCCCAGACCCAGATAATACATCTCGGCTACAGAGCCTTCGGCGTAGTACCAGCCGCTGGCCTTGACCGCCCCCTCCCGAATCGAGAGGTCCCGGTTGGGCAGGATGCGCTCTTCGTCCACCCGCATGAAGGTGCCGAGGCCGGTACACTTCTCGCAGGCACCAGAGGGTTATTAAAGGAGAAGAGCCGGGGCGACAAATCGCTGATGGAAATGCCGTGCTCGGGGCAGGCGAAATTCTGGCTGAAGGTCATGCACTCGCCGCCGATGACGTCCACCTCAGCCACGCCGCCGGTAAGGGCAAGGGCCGTTTCCAGCGAGTCAGCCAGACGGCCGCGGATGCCCCTGCGCATGGCAAGACGGTCAACGACGATCTCCACGGTGTGCTTGATGTTCTTTTCCAGCGCGATTTCCTCGTCGAGGTCGTACATGTTACCGTCGATTTTTACGCGGGCGTAACCGGCGCGGCGGGCGGCGTCCAGCTCTTTCTGCTGGGTGCCTTTGCGCTGACGGACGACAGGCGCGAGGACCTGGAACTTCGTCCCCTCTTCCAGCTTGAGCACAGCGTCCACCATCTCATCCACGCTCTGCTGCTGATGACCCGCCCACACACCGGGCAGTGCGGCACGCCCACGCGGGCGTACAAAAGGCGCAGATAATCGTAAATTTCCGTCACGGTACCCACGGTGGAGCGGGGGTTGTGGCTGGTGGTCTTCTGGTCGATGGAAATGGCCGGAGACAGGCCGGTGATCTCGTCCACATCGGGCTTGTCCATCCGGCCAAGGAACATCCGGGCGTAGCTGGACAGGCTCTCGACATAGCGGCGCTGGCCGTCGGCGTAGATGGTGTCGAAGGCAAGGCTCGACTTGCCCGAGCCGGACAGGCCGGTCATGACGATGAATTTTTCACGCGGGAGGGTCAGATTCACGTTTTTCAGGTTGTGCTCCCGCGCACCCTTGATGACTATTTTATCGTTTGCCAAGGTACTTTCTCCCTCTTCTCTGTGTCTGTGCATGGTTCTGCTTCCGCTCCGTCTCTGCCGAGGAATCCACAGTGGGGTTCTCGCCCCGGCGCAGGCGGTCGATCTGGTCGCGCAGGAAGGCCGCGTGCTCAAATTCCAGCAGCTTGGCGGCCTCCTTCATCTCCCGGGTCAGGCGGTCAATGGCGGCTTCGCGCTCGAGCTTGCCATCCGCCGGGTGTTCATCCTGCATTCTCAGCCTTGTCGCTGATCTCAATCGAATCCGGGATGGCCTTGACGATGGTCTTCGGCACGATGCCGTGCTCAGCGTTGTAGGCCATCTGGATGGCACGGCGGCGCTCTGTCTCGGTGATGGCGCGGTCCATGCTGTCCGTCACCTCGTCGGCGTACATGATGACCAGACCTTCGGCATTGCGGGCGGCGCGGCCGATGGTCTGAATCAGGCTCGTCTCGCTGCGGAGGAAGCCTCTTTGTCGGCGTCGAGGATGGCCACAAGGCTGACCTCGGCAGGTCGAGTCCCTCACGCAGCAGGTTGATGCCCACCACCACATCGATGGTGCCGAGGCGGAGGTCTTTGATGATCTCCATCCGCTCGAAGGTGTCCACCTCGTGGTGCATATACTTGACCTTTATCCCCTGCTCGGTGAAGTAATCCGTCAGGTCTTCGGCCATTTTCTTGGTCAGCGTCGTGACCAGGACGCGCTCATGCCGCTCGATGCGGGCGTTTATCTCGCCCAGAAGGTCCGTCACCTGCCCCTCCACGGGGCGCACCGAGATGAGCGGGTCCAGCAGACCAGTGGGCCGGATGACCTGCTGGGCCACCTGGGTGCTGTTCTTCCGCTCGTACTCGCCGGGGGTGGCCGAGACGAATATCATCTGGTTGAGCTTGGATTCCACTTCCTCGAACTTGAGGGGGCGGTTGTCAAAGGCCGACGGCAGGCGGAAACCGTACTCCACCAGCGTCTTTTTGCGGGCGTAGTCGCCACCGTACATGGCCCGCACCTGCGGCAGGGTGACATGGCTCTCGTCTACGAAGAGCAGGAAGTCGTCCGGGAAATAGTCAAGCAGAGTCGTGGGCATACTGCCCGGCGCACGGCCCGACAGAACGGCAGAATAGTTCTCGATGCCCTTGCAGATACCCACTTCCGTCAGCATCTCAATGTCGTAGTTCGTCCGCTGCTGGATGCGCTGGGCCTCGATGAGCTTGCCTTCCGAGGTGAACTGCTTCACCTGCGCGTCGCACTCGGCGCGAATCTTTTCAATGGCGGCAGCCTTTTTTGTCGGCGCTGACGATGTAGTGGCTGGCCGGGAAGATGGCAACGTGCTTGACCACGTTCTGCTTGGCGCCGTGAGGGGGTTGAACTCGGTGATGCGGTCGATCTCGTCGCCGAAGAACTCCACCGGATGGCCAGCTCGCTCATATAGGCCAGATAGATGTCCACGATGTCGCCGTGGACGCGGAACTTATTGCGGATGAAATTGACATCGTTGCGCTCATATTGCAGTGTCACCAGCTTTTTGCACAGCTCGTCTCGCTCCATCTGCATCCCGGGCCGCAGGCTGATGACCATGCTGCGATAGTCGATGGGGTCGCCCAGCGAGTAGATGCAGGACACCGACGCGACGATGATGACGTCCCGCCGCTCCGAGAGCGCCGCCGTGGCCGAGTGGCGCAGGCGGTCTATCTCGTCGTTGATGGCGCTGTCCTTTTCGATATAGGTATCGGTGCTGGGGATATAGCCTCCGGCTGGTAGTAGTCGTAGTAGGAGACGAAATATTCCACGGCGTTGTCCGGGAAAAACGAGCGGAACTCGGTGCAGAGCTGGGCGGCCAGCGTCTTGTTGTGGGCCAGCACCAGCGTCGGACGGTTGCACTGGGCGATGACGTTCGCCATCGTGAAGGTCTTGCCGCTGCCGGTGACGCCCAACAGGGTCTGGCAGCGGTCGCCCCGCTCTACCCCCTCTACCAGCTGTGCGATGGCCTGCGGCTGGTCGCCCGTGGGGGCGTAGGACGACACCAGATGGAATTTTTCCTCTGCCACAAAAAGCCCTCCTTTTCAAAACTACGATTAGTTGTATCTCTTGCAGCCATTATACCACAATTATTTTATAATGTAAATCATTCTCTTCCATATGGCGTAACATTGCGCCGGTCTCGAAGTCGTAGAACGGCAGGCGGTTGGACTCCCGCATGGAGAAGTAGTCGTTTTCGGCGAGGATGATGTGGTCGCGCAGGCGTATCTTGACCAGCCCCAGCGCACGGACGATGTTCTCGGTGGCGGTGAGGTCTTCGCGGGAGGCAGCGGCACACCGTTGGGGTGGTTGTGGCAGAGCACGACGCTTTCTGTCCCGCCCCGGAGCGCCGCCGAGACGACGTCCTTCACCTCGAGGCTCACCATCCGGCTGTTCCCCTCCTTGAGCCAGTATACACTTTTTACCCGGCTGCGGCTGTCCAGCGAAAGGAGCAGGGCTTTCTCCTGTTTGGCCCCGGCGAAGCGGGGTTTCAGGTAAGCCGCCAGCCGCTCAGTGGTGGTCAATGCACCTTCGGTGCTGGTGCGGCTGTGCTCGTAGTACCGGCTCACCTCGGCAGGAGATGCAGCATCCGGGCGCTGGCCGGGCCGACGCCCGGCACACGGCAGAGCTCTTCTTCACTGGCTTCCAGCACACCGGCAAAGCTGCCGAACCGCTCCAACAGCGCGTGGGCGATGCCGTTGGTGTCCCGGCGAGCGTTGGTGATGTAGAGCAGATATTCCAGTGCCTCGTGGGGTGCGAGGCTTTCCAGCCCGTACTGCTCCACCCGGGCGCGCATCCGCTGCCGGTGACCCTCGTGGCTTATGTTCTGTCCTTCCATAGCTGCGCTCCTTTGTTTGTAGTCGTTTCTTTTATAGTACCCCATTTTCGGCAAAAGACAAGAGCCGACAGAAAATATTCTGCGTTGACTTCATGGGAAGAGTAGATTATTATAAAGTAGAAAGAACACTTTTCGGTACGCCAGAGCCTCCCCTCGATAGGGGAGGTGGCATTGCGAAGCAATGACGGAGAGGTTTCATTCCTACGGCAAAGCCATCCTTCGTACAACCTCTCAGTCTCGTCGCAAGCTCCTCGCCAGCTCCCCTTGTAGGGGAGCCTTTGGCAAAAAGGCAAGCAGAATCTTTCCAGAAAAGCAAAAAGGATATACTTTTATGAAACAATACACTGCCACCGTCAACGACGAGGGTGTCCGCCTCTCCCGCTTTGTCCAGAGCGTGACCCGCGACTTCCCTACCAGCCTTTTATACAAGAGTTTCCGCAACAAGCGCATCAAAGTCAACGGCAAAAAGGGTGTACCCGAAGACCGCCTCAAGGCCGGCGACCTCATTGAGCTCTATATCAACGACGAATTCTTCCCGCCTGAGGTGCAAAGCGACCCGCAAGCCCGCCCCCAAAAAGCAGCAGAACCAGCCCAAGGTGACGGTCATCTACGAGGACGAGAACATTGCCGTCCTCTATAAGCCCACCCACCTGCTCTGCCACAGCGACCGCACCGGCGACGCAAACCTTGTGGACGCTTCACCCAGTATCTGGCCCAGAAGGGCGAGTACGACCTGCAGGGCGAGAACCGCTTCAAGCCCGGCATCTGCAACCGCCTCGACCGCGGCACTGAGGGCCTCGTCATCGCGGCCAAGAGCTACGCCGCCCTCCGGGACATGAACGAGATCATCCGCACTGACCTGCTCAAAAAAGAGTATTACACCATCACGGTGGGCATCCCCCAGAGCGGGCGCTTCACTGCATGGTGGGAGCACGACGAGAAGAACAATAAGGTGAGCATCCACGCCCACCAGTCCCAGGACGAGCGCCGCAAGCAGATCATCACCGATGTGGACGTGCTGCGGACGGCTGGCCCCTTCGCCCTCTGCCGCATCGGCTCATCACCGGCCGCACTCACCAGATCCGCGCCCATCTGGCCTATCTGGGCAAGCCGGTGCTGGGCGACATCAAGTACGGCAACCGCAAGATGAATGAGCGCACCGGCACCAAGACGCAGGCCCTCTGCGCCGTCCGCATCAGCTTTCTCGACATTCCCGAGGAAAATACCCTCCACTACCTCTCCGGCAAGGTCATCAAACTGAAAGACCCGCAGATCGTAAAGCAGTTCGACACGCTGGATAAAAATAAGCAGGCCCCCGCCGAGGAGAAGTAAGATGGAAAAAGTCGATAGGACCACTGGGAGCGGGCTGAATTGTTCGAGTTTTTCTCCGCTGTTTCCCACCCTTTTTACAGCGTCACCTTCCGGGTGGATGTAACAAACCTTTACCGCTATGTCAAGGAGCGGCATTTGTCGTTTTATTACGCGATGGGGTATCTCGTGACGGACGCCGTGAACAGCGTGAAGAATTTCCGCTACGCTATCCGGGACGGCGAGGTGTGGCTGCTGGATGAGCGCATTCCCAGCCTGACCGACCTGAAACCCGGCAGTGAGCAGTTTCACATCGTCACCCTGCCAAAAGTCGGTGGCATTGCGGAGTTCTGTGCCTCCGCACAGGCGAGAAGCGCTGCCCAGAAGACCCTTCTTGACCAGGACGAAGAGAACGACAACCTCATCTATATCTCCTGCACACCGTGGTTTGATTTGACCGGCTGCACCAACGAGCGGGATTTTGACCGGGACGACAACATCCCCCGCATCACATGGGGCAGATATGGCGAGGAAAATGGCCGCAAGAAATTGGGGATGTCGGTGGAGGTCAATCACCGCTTCATCGACGGTCTCCATCTGGGGAAATTCTACGAGAAACTACAGGCCGACATCGACGCACTATAAGGAGCATTCTGATGTATCCTGACCGCAAGACCGCCGAAGCCCTTTTAGCCGAAGCTGAGCCCCACAACCCCGGCCCCTGGGGCGACCACAGCCGCACTGCAGCCCACTGCGCCGAGCCATCGCCCGCGCTGCGGGCTGGACGCCAGACAAGGCCTATGTGCTGGGGCTGCTCCACGACATCGGGCGGCGGTACGGCAAGCGGCACCTCGGCCATGTCGTAGACGGCTACCGCTACATGCTCTCGCTGGGGTACGACGAGGTGGCGCGGGTCTGCCTGAGTCATTCCTTCAATAACCAGTCGCTGGCCGACTATGTAGGCAGGCGTGACACGACGCCCGAAGAAACGAAAATCATTGCCGACGGACTGGACGGCATGGCCTACGACGAGTACGACAGACTCATCCAGCTCTGCGACTCGCTGGCCGGGGCCGACGGTGTCATGGACATCATTGAGCGGATGGAGGACGTCCGCCGCCGCTACGGCGATTATCCGCAGAACAAGTGGGACATCAACCTCGCCATCAAGGCACATTTTGAGGCGCTTGCTGGGCGTGACATCTACGACATCGTGGGCCAGCCCACGGCCCGCAGGTAAGTTTCTCCCCTCTTTTTGCATTGGAGGTACAGCACCATGCACAAGCCCCGCATCCTCTTTTTCGACATCGACGGCACCCTCATCGACATGGAGAAAAAGCGTATTACTGAGCGGACACTGGACGCTCTGCGCCGCTTACAGCAAAACGGCATCCTGCTGGCCGTCGCCACCGGGCGTTCTCCGCTCATTGTGCCGAGATTCGACGGCGTGGAGTTCGACGTCTTTCTCACCTACAACGGCTCCTACTGCTACGACCGCCGCGGAGATATTTTTGCCAGCCCCATCCCGCCGCAGGATGTGCAGACGCTGATCCAAAACGCCGCAGCGCTTGGTCGTCCGGTGTCGGTTGCAGGACGGACGCAGCTGCTCTCCAACGGGACGGATGACGATCTGACGGCATATTACGCCATCGGCGGACGAGCGCCGGTCATTTCCGATAAGTTCGATGAAGTCTCCCGAGGTGAAGTTTTCCAGCTGCTGATGGGCTGCCGCGAAAGCGACTGGCCCGCCATCCTCAAAGGCACGAGCGGTGCAAAAATCGCCGCCTGGTGGGACAGGGCGGTGGACATCATCCCCATCTCCGGCGGAAAAGGAGCCGGTATCCGGAAAGTTCTGGCCTATTACGGCCTGACGCCCGAGGATGCAATGGCTTTCGGTGACGGCAACAACGATATAGAAATGTTTCAGGCTGTCGGTCACAGCGTTGCCATGGGCAACGCCTCTGCCGATTTGAAAGCCATCGCCAGCGAGGTCTGCGGTACCTGTGCAGAGGATGGTATTTACCACTACTGCAAAGAAAATGGTTTGATTTAAGAAAACAAAAAGAGGCCGCTGTGTTCAACCTCTCCGTCACGGCTTCGCCGTGCCGCCTCCCCTATCGAGGGGAGGCTTTGGCATGGCAGAAAGCCCAATCTCTTCGCCAGAGGCTCCCCTCGGTAGGGGGAGCTGTCGAACGAAGTGAGACTGAGAGGTTGCTTTTACAGCGACCTCTTATTTTTGCTATTTACTTTTCTTCCCGTTCCGCCTTTTCGGCCTCCTGCTGCCGGCGCAGTTTCTTGATGCGCTTTTTCTCGCTCTCGACGCGGGGCCAGGGCCACGAGAAGCCCTCGTTCTCCTTGCACCAGCGGGTCAGCGGGTAGAACGCAAACGCCAGCCCGAACAGGTACAGCAGGACGTACAGCAGACCCGAAAGCGTTACCAGCGCGTCCAGCGCACCAATGAGCGCCATGATGAAGCCAGCTTTCAGGAAAAACAGGCCGTTCTGGCGGCAGTACTCGGGGAAATTTTCGGCCTTGACGGCCTGACGGCCCTGGTCGCCCCAGATCCGTGGATTTTTCATGACCGAATAGCCGTAAAAGACCAGCATCAGGCCACAGGTGAGTTGGAATCCAAAAAACATCTGCGTCGTTCCTCGCTTTATTCTGGTGTGATGGAGTCAGAAGCGTGCTCAGTCGTCGTTGTACTCGCCCAGCAGCGGCTTCATGAAGGGCAGGAAGTCCAGCGTTGCAAAGTAGTCGCGGGGAGTCTCAGCGCGGCGGATGAGGCGGTGAGAGCCGTCCTCGCAGAGCAGGACCTCGGCACTGCGCAGCTTACCGTTGTAGTTGTAGCCCATGGCAGAGCCGTGCGCACCGGTGTCGTGGATATACACGATGTCGCCGATGTCGATCTTGGGCAGCATACGGTCGATGGCAAACTTGTCGTTGTTCTCGCACAGACCGCCGACCACATCGTACTTGTGGTCGTGGGGTGCATCTTCCTTGCCCAGCACGGTGATGTGGTGGTAAGCGCCGTACATGGCGGGGCGCATCAGGTTGGCCGCGCAGGCATCCAGACCGATGTATTCCTTATAGATGTGCTTCTCGTGGATGGCAGTAGCCACCAGAGCGCCGTAGGGGCCGGTGGTGAAGCGGCCCATCTCGGTGAAGATGGAGACATCGCCCATGCCGGCGGGGACCAGAATTTCTTCAAACTTCTTGCGGACACCCTCACCGATGGCCATGATGTCGTTCTCCGTCTGCTCGGGACGGTACGGGATGCCGACACCGCCGGACAGGTTGATGTAGGCGATATGCACGCCGGTGGCCTTCTGGACGCGGACAGCCAGCTGGAAGAGGATGCCTGCCAGCTCAGGATAATAGCGAGTCGGAATGGTATTGGAGGCGAGGAAGGCGTGGATGCCAAAGTTTTTGGCACCCTTTGCGGCCAGCTTCTTGTAGCTGTCGATCATCTGCTCCTCGGTCATGCCGTACTTGGCGTCGCCGGGCTTGTCCATGACCTGGAAGCCTCTTTGCTCTCGCCCAGCTGGAAGGTGCCGCCCGGATTGTAGCGGCAGAAGATGTTCTCCGGCACACCGGCCACCCGGTCGAGGAAGTCCACCATCGTGCGTCGTCGAGGTTGATATAAGCGCCCAGCTCGTAAGCCTTCTTCATGTCCTCCACAGGGGTCTGGTTGGAGGAGAACATGATGTCGCTACCGCTGAAGCCGCACACTCGCTGAGCATCAGCTCGGTCAGAGAGGAGCAGTCCACGCCGCAGCCCTCTTCCTTCAGGATCTGGAGGATGACTGGGTTCGGCAGAGCCTTGACCGCAAAATACTCGCGGAAGCCCTTGTTCCAGCTGAATGCCTTGTTGATGCGGCGGGCGTTCTCGCGGATGCCTTCTCGTCATAGACGTGGAAGGGGGTGGGTACGTCCTGAATGATATCCTGAGCCATCGACTCAGTCAAAAACGGTTTCTTTTCCATGATTGTACATCCCTCTCATATATTTTTACACGGCAAAGGTGCCGTGCAGCCAGCGGTTTTACAGCTTGAGGTTCTCGCGGGTGGGGGTAAAGGTAGGCACCATTTTGGCCAACTGCTCCACCACGCTGTCGTCGTTGTGTTCAGCGGCGACGGCCAGCTCCTGAAGCTGCTGATAGAACTCGCCCAGGTCGATGTTCCGGGGCGGAGCCACGAAGATCTTATTGTGGACGGTGCGGCGCATCTTGTCCTGCTCCTCGTCCATCATCAGCTCTTCGTAGAGTTTTTCGCCGGGGCGCAGACCCACAATCTTAATATCCATGTTCACGCCCGGCTCATAGCCGTAGAAGCGGATGAGCTGTTTTGCAAGGTCCATGATCTTGACTGGCTCGCCCATGTCCAGTACATAGATGCTGCCGCTCTCGGCCAGCGCACCGGCCTGCAGCACCAGCTGTGCCGCCTCCGGGATGGTCATAAAGTAGCGCTCGATGTTGGGTCGGTGAGGGTGACGGGGCCGCCCTTTTTGATCTGCGCCTCAAACAGCGGGATGACGCTTCCGTGGCTGCCCAGCACATTGCCGAAGCGGACGGCAACGCACTTCATGTCGGTGTTCCCCGCGAAGGTCTGGATGAGCATCTCACACAGGCGCTTGGTGCAGCCCATGACGCTGGTGGGGTTGACGGCCTTATCGGTGGAGAGCTGCACCAGCCGCTCCACGCCGTGTTCGCTGGCACTGGTGAGCAGATTCTTGGTGCCAAAGACGTTGTTCTTGACGGCCTCGGCGGGGCTGATCTCCATCAGCGGGACGTGCTTGTGGGCGGCAGCATGGAACACCACCGTCGGGTGGTACGTCTCAAATACCTCGTCCAGACGGGCCTTGTCCCGGATGGAGCCGACCAGCACCGTGACCGGCACATCACGGCCATACTTCTGCTGCAGTTCCATCAGCAGTTCATAGGCGCAGTTCTCATAAATATCGAAGATAAGCAGTTTTGCAGGCTTGAAGCGCATGACCTGACGGCAGAGCTCGCTGCCGATGCTGCCGCCGCCGCCCGTCACCAGAACGGTCTTGCCGGTGAGGTAGCCGGAAATTTTCTCCGTGTCCAGTGTGACTTCCTCACGGGAGAGGAAATCGGCGGTGTTCAGCTCACGGAACGCCCCCTGCTGAGGGTGCCTGCACCCACCAGCTGGGGGTCGCTGAGCATCTGCACGGCGCAGTGGTGGAGACGCAGAGGTCAATGACGTGTTCAGGCGGTTTCCCTTCAGGGTCGGGATCGCCACGATGATGGTATGGATGTTGTAGCGGGTACACAGGTCGGGAATTTCTTCCAGTGTGCCGCGCACCGGGACACCGTGGATGGTCTGGCCCAGCTTGTTGGGGTCATCGTCCACGGCCACAATGACATGGCCGTAGCCGGTGTTGGTCTTGCAGACATTGATGGCCCACGCACCGGCCTCGCCCGCACCCACGATCATGACGGGGCGGTTGGGGTCCTTGCTGGTGTTGCCGCGCAGACGCTCGCCCAGCGGGTGGTTCAGGAAGAGCCGCCAGGCCAGACGGCTCCCGCCGATGAACAGGAAAATGAGCACCGCCGCCATGGCGTTGGCCGAGTTGAAGAGCACGCCGTGATGAAGCAGCGGTTGACCAGATAGACGATGCCCGTCGGGACGGCGATCATCCCGGCCAGACGGATGAGGTCACGCTCCCCGGCGTACTTCCAAAGGATGGTGTAGAGCCGCCCGGCCAGAAAGCTGAGCAGATAGACCGCCACGATCCAGGGCAGATTCGCGTAGAGCAGGGCGCGGTTGTGGGGCCACCAGGAGGCCTCGACAGCACCGTCTGCGCGCAGCAGCAGGGCGAAATAAAAGCTGAAGGCTACGATGGCTCCGTCCAGCGCCACCAGCAGAGCCCGGCGGGCCAGTACCTGCAGCAGATTTGTTTTCTTTTCCTTCACAGCATATCCTCTTTTGCATCGGGGGCCGGCATCCGAAGATGTCAGCTGCCGTTTTCATTTCAAGGGCCTATCACCCCATAATATCTTTAGTATTATACTCGATTCTCTCCCCCGTGTCCAGCTATTTCACTTTTTGGACATTTTTCTTATGCCGCCTCTCCCCCCGCCGCCACGGCCCGCAGCTCTTCG
>ENA-OQLB01000326-OQLB01000326.1-human-gut-metagenome-genome-assembly--contig:-NODE-326-length-27781-cov-21.899689_pt1 | contig 27781 bp, 25 predicted proteins | sample MGYA00242656_ERZ504813 | MGnify/ENA primary metagenome ERZ504813 (study PRJEB26092, sample SAMD00036388) | human gut metagenome | host: Homo sapiens | study: EMG produced TPA metagenomics assembly of... | reverse complement strand
CAACGGCGAGTCGACGATCCGCACGTCCTCGACCACCGTGCCTTTGACGTTGAGAAGCTGGTTGAATATGCTGCTCATTCAGGCGCTTTTTGGCTGTGCTTTTCTTGGTCGTTAAACATCCTACCCAAAAAGCGCTCTTCTCTTACTCCCACAACGGTTCAACAACGAACCACCACCCACGAAAACAACAACAGCGCCGTTTTTTGATCCCTCCCTCAGTCAGCGCGACTGACAGCTCCCTCACAGAGAGAGCTCAGTTTTTACTGCTTGTTGATGGAACAGGCAGCGGTGTCAGTGGTGACACCGGAATCAGTCCAGCCCATTGGAGTTTGGTCGATGGTGAGGTCGGAGACGGCTTGATAGAGGTAGTCACATCAAAGGAGTAGGTAACGGATTCTCCAGGGCCGATATTGGCGATGCTGGCATACACGGTCTTGCCATTCAAAGTCTCCTGACGACTACCAGTCACCGTACCACCTGAGGTTTGAAGATTCGTGAGGCTGCCTCCCGCAGGAGCGTAGATTAAGGTTTTCTCTACGCCACGGCCTTGTTGATCAGCGTTTACACTGAGAATATACGTTCCGGCAGCTCCAGCTATGCCAATCTGGTTATCGTCTATCGTATTCGTCATCGTATATTCCACATGGTAGGTCTGAGAACCATCATTATTGCAGGCGGAACGAGTTATCTTCGACGTGCGGTGAATATACCACCCCATCTTTGACGGGTTCTGCTCAGTCACATACACACCCGCCTGCGGATGTTCCTCACTGCTCGGAGTCTGTGCAGTGAAGCCTGCATCGCTAATAGTCTTCTCAGTAGCCTCGTCAAACGAATACATTGAGAAGCAACGACCTTCCGACATACTTCCCATCAGTTGCGCTACCTTGCTCAGCTTCGTCAAATCCAAATTAGAGAACATGTTACTAACTGTTTGCTCGGCGACTTGGGCAAAATAGGTGTCCTGCATGTAAACCGGATAATCGATATACACCTTGTTTAACAGGAATTCAGCAGTGTTGCCTCCGGCGAGCACACGGCCATCAGAAAGCGTGATGTTGCCGTTGATTTTCACCAATTCCTGCAGAAACACCGGATCAACCATGAGCACACCATCCAATGGAGTGTCACGTCCCCATGATGTGCGCTGCCAGATAGACTGCATACCTTCTGCAACACGAGAGGTATCAGGATATACAGCCAAATCACGGATATCGAACGACATTTTCAGAGGCCCCCACTGCTCGAAAATACGCTGTTCATCTTCCGTTGGATCACCAGCACCATACGGGATGCACTCTTTGTTCGAGCGGAAATCCCCAATACTAATCTTGCCGTTGTCCGTAGTCACCACACCCACGGAACCAATCAGGCCACCGGATGAGCGCTCCTCCGAAGTGGTCATGGCCATCAACGCGTATGTACGCGCTTGGCCAGAGCCGAGAAAATTCGGCGGAATCTGGAATGTGCCAGATAGCTGATCAACCCTATCGGCCAATTTCGTTAATTGAGTCTTGCCGGTGTTGTAGGCATCGTTGACTATGCGATATGGGCCTTCGGCAGATTCTGATATTTCTGGACCTGCTGTTGCAGCGATTCATTGGCTGAGACAATGGTCTTCTGCGCCTCCAGAATCGGCTGAATATTCAGCTGCCCATCCCCTGTGCTCAGTTGCGCATTCTTCAAAGTAGTCAGCACATTCATAAACTGCGGCACCGAGTCGCCAATCAATGAATCCACTACCGAAGTCATGCCCTGCACGGCGGTAATGTCATCGCCATACACTGGCAGTTTCGAGGCAATGTTCCACAGCGTGCCATGCACAATATCGTTCGCCGCGGCGGTTTCGGTCTTCGCTTGATCGATCTGCTAACTCACCTTATCAACGTTGTCGAGATTGCTGAGATCGGATATGCCACCCAACAATTGCAAAGCCTGCTCCTCATGAGCCTTAACCTGCTTGGCTTCGGAATACGGTTTCAATCCGCAGAATCCACACACGCCTAACAGCACCACGAGCAATGCCAGAATCGACACCACCCATGGCCAGACACGGTGCCTTCTGCTCGGAATACTTACTGCGTGCCCTGCCCTATGCCTGCTCATACCAATTCCCAAAATGTCTGAGCCAACTTGCATATCTATGCAATGACCAACCGCCTATTATGCCCCGGCCTCTTGCGAAAAGTGGGTTCGCTCCCCGCTTCTGCACATATTCCGAACCGACTGGGCACCCCCAGGTATAACGTATTGGGGTGCTTTTGAGAGGCTGCCCGGCCAAGCACATGAAGAGACGGTCGCCGAAACCATCGATTGTTGCGCGACATATGACGCCGCATGAAGAACCGACATGCCAACCGACACCGCCCAAAGCCATCAGGCCGAGCAACGGAAGTGGAGAGTGTGCGTGGCTGGAGAGAGCAGGATCAAGAATTGTCGCGGCGAACTGCAGCGGGTGCTGAGCCAGGAGGAATCGTACGTCGATGGCAAGCTGAGCCATGCGGCGTTTATTTCGATCGCAATCCTGACCTTCATCACCTTCGTGGGCAACTTCACGCAGTTGCAGCTGAGTTCCGCGCTGCCGATTATCGTTTCCGAATTCCACATCTCCGTAACCACCGGGCAGTGGCTCACCTCCGTGTTCCAGCTGGTCATGGGCGTGATGGTGCCGCTAACCGCGTTTCTGACCCGACGCTTCTCCACCCGCCAGATCGTCATCTGCTCGATGGCGGTGTTCACACTCGGCTCCGTGCTGGCATGGTTGGGGCCAAACTTCGTATGGGTGCTGGTCGGGCGCGTGCTCGAAGCTGGCGGCACAGGCGTGATGTGGCCGGTGCTGCAAATCACCGTGTTCTCCATTTACCCGCTGTCTCGCCGCGGGTTTGCCATGGGCACGGTGGGCATGGCCATGAGCGTGGCGCCAGCCATCGGCCCCACCTTGGGCGGCTGGCAGACCGATGCCAACGGCTGGCGCTCGATCTTCCTGACCATGACCATCATTGGCGTAATCTCGCTGCTGGCGGCCATGTTCGGACTGCATAATTTCGGTTCACACGACCCTTCGGCCCGCGCGGACTTCTTCTCGGCATGCCTGTCGGTGATCGGCTTTGGCGGGCTTATGTTCGGCTTCACCAATTCAGAGACCTATGGATTCGCGGCACCGGTCACGTGGGGGCCCATGGTTGTGGGACTGGTCGGCATTGTCTGGTTCGCGCTGCGTAACCTGCGCGCCGGCAAGCGGTATCGCGAGGCCGTAGCCAAGGACAAGTCGGCACTCCCCCAGCCGCCGCTGCTGGACTTGGAAGTGCTGAAGAACCGTTCGTTCACCGTCGGCACCATTACCGCGTCGCTGGCATTTTTCGCTTCAGTTCGATTTTGGTCATCATGCCGCTCTACATCCAGACTGACCGCGGCTATTCGGCCACGATGAGCGGTCTGATCATGCTGCCGGGCGCTATCGGCCAGTGCGTCTCCCAGTTCTTCGGCGGCCGCGCGATGGATCGGTTCGGCGCGCGCCCGGTGGCTTTGTTCGGTTCGATTGTGTTGACCCTTGGCACCTTGGGCATGTCGCTGGTGGCGATGGATACGTGGATCTGGTGGGTATCGATCTGCCAGTTCATCCGTCAGATCGGCATGGGTTTCCTGCTGATGCCGATTACCACGTGGTCCCTGAATTGCCTGAACGGGCCGAGCGAAGTGTCCGCCGGATCATCGGTGACGAATACCGCGCGTCAGATTGCGGGCGCTGTGGGCGCACCTGTGTTGGTGATTCTGATGGAAACGTTTGCCGCTTTGCATAAGCAGGGCGGCGCCTCCGCCGTCGCCGCTTCGATTTTCGGCATTCAATGGGCGCTGCGAATCTCCGCAATGATCTGTCTGGCAATGGTGTTGATGGTGTTCTTCGGCGTCAAGGGCGACGGTGCCGGTCGTACGCGAGACATTATTTCCTTGCGCGCGCTGCGCGAACGGCGTGCGCGGCGTATGGCTGCGAACTGACGGCAGATTCAACCATTCTCAACATAATGAGAAACCCCGGTTCCAACACCGGGGCTTCTCATTATGTTGTGCTATCGCAGGATTTCAGCTGGAGTCTATTACGCCCTGCCCATCAGCGTCAGGACAATCAGCAGCACGTTGAGCGCCACAATCAGTGCCACCACAATCATAAAAATCACGTGCTTGACGGTTCCATCAGCCCACTTGCCCATGAGTTCCTTGTCATGCGTGTATCGCATCAGCGGAATCACGGCGAACGGGATGCCGATGGAAAGCACCACCTGGCCGATGACCAGCGCCTGAGTCGGGTCCTTGGCGAACCACAACACAATCAGAGCCGGCACCAGCGTGACCACGCGGCAGGCCCACATCGGGGCGTTAACGTGCAGCAGACCGTGCATGATTTCCGAGCCGGCATACGTGCCGACCGACGTGGAGCTCAGCGACGAAGCCAGCAGGCCGATGGAGAAGATCGTGCCGATCACCGGGCCAAGCACCTGCGTGATCGCCCGTTGTGCGCCGTCGATGGAGTCCGTGCCAGACATGCCGTGCAGCGAGTTGGCGGCGAGCACCAGCATCGCCAGATTCACGGTGCCGGCCAGCAACAGCGCCCAGGCCACATCGATTTTCGAGCCTTTCAGCTGCGTTTTGATCGACGGCTTTTCGCCGCCTGCGTAATGGTCGTTGACCAGCGTGGAGTGCAGGTAGATGGCGTGAGGCATCACGGTGGCGCCCAGAATCGAGGCGGCCATCAGCACCGAGTCGGTGCCTTGGAAGCGTGGAATCATGCCCTTGACCACTTCGCCGGGGCTCGGCGGGTCCACGAACAGGCCTGCGATGAAGCCGAATGTGATAATCAGCAGCATCACGATGATGATGCGCTCGAACGTGGTTTGCGTCTTGCCACCTTGGAACCACAGCATCACCGTGGAGATTGCGCCGATCACCAGACCGCCGATGAACAGCGGCAATCCGAACAGCAGGTTCAGGCGATGGCACCGCCGATCACCTCGCCAGATCGGTGGCGATGGCGATGACCTCGGCCTGCATAAAGAACATGAAGCGGCCGCATCGCTCATACGTTCACCCAGCAGTTCCGGCAGGGATTTGTTGGTCACGATGCCGAGTTTTGCGGACTGATACTGGATGAGCACGCTCATGGCGTTGGCGAGCACCAGCACCCACACCAACAGGTAGCCGTATCGCGCGCCGGAGGTGATGTTGGCCGCCACGTTGCCAGGATCGACGTAGGCCACGGCCGCCACGAACGCGGGGCCGAGGATGCTGGCCAGCGCATGGTCATGCGGCTTTTTCTTGCCGTTTGCCACGGTTCCAGCTCCGGCTCCGACTCCGGCAAGCTGGCGTTCCTTCTCGATTTCCGGTGTTTCCTGTTCGATGTCTGCCACGGCGTTCGTCATAGTGGTTGCCGCAATGGCATCTGCTGCGGTGTGTGTTACTGCCATATCGTCTGTTCCTATTCCCTTCTCCCTTCATACCGGGCTCAGTTATAGCGCGGGCATGTTTCCCGCGTCAACAGACGGACAATCTGCGGACGATTGATGGATGACTGGCGGACTGGCAGCTGGCATTCCCCGCCATCTCGCTCATGAAATGTGACAAACCGCCGAAAACTCGCTCATGAAATGAGGAAATTACTAGAAAACTCGCTCATGAAATGTGCCAGACGGTAGAAAACTCGCTCATGAAAGTGTAAAATCATTGATATAGCAGTAATTCGGAAAGGGGCTCCTCATGTATCTCAAACGCAAAGCCGATGCCTATCTCAATGCATGGAAATCCGACCCGAATCGCTCCCCGCTAATCATCAAGGGCCCTCGTCAAGTAGGCAAGACAGAGACTATCGATTACTTTGCCGCACACAACTACCGTTCGGTAGTGGAAATCAACTTCGTTGAGGAACCGAAATATCGTGCAATCACTGCGGACGGTTATGGCGCGGATACCATCGTCCGCAATATTTCCCTGATCAACCCAGCTAAAAAGTTCATTCCGGGCGATACGCTCATCTTTTTCGACGAAATCCAGGCCCATCCTGATATCGTCACTGCACTGAAGTTCTTTAAAATCGACGGCAAATATGATGTGATTTGCAGCGGTTCAATGCTGGGCATCAGCTATAAGCAAATCGAAAGCAATAGCGTGGGATATAAGACCGACTACGAAATGCGATCGTTGGACTTCGAGGAATTTCTGTGGGCTCGCGGATACGATGAGGCCGTCATCGAAAGCATGTTCACCCACCTGTGTGATGCTACGCCATTCTCTGAAGTGGAAATGAACGTCTTCTCCACGGCATTTATGGATTACTGCGTGCTTGGCGGCATGCCTGCGGTTGTCGCCTCCCATATACGCACTGGCACGTTCGAGGGAACACTGCAATTGCAGCGCCAGCTTATTTTGGACTACCAGGAGGATATCCGCAAATACGCGCAAGGACTCGATCAGGCACGAATTCTCAACGTGTTCAACCATATTCCCGTGCAACTCGCCAAGGAAAACAAGAAGTTCCAAATCAGCAAGGTTGCCAGCGGAGCGCGTTTCAAAGACTATCGAGGATGCGTGGAATGGCTTGAAACCTCGGGAATGGTGAATATCTGCCGATGTATGTCCTATCCTGAACTGCCGTTGAAAGGCAATTATGACGAAAACAAGTTCAAGATATATTTCGGCGATACCGGTCTGTTCGTAGCGATGCTTGACGACGAGGCCAGTGATGATCTGCGGGCCAATCGTAATCTTGGTGTCTATAAGGGTGCTATGTACGAGAGCATCGTCTCTGAAGCGCTACGGAAATCCGGCTATGACCTGTACTACTACAAAAAAGAGGATTCCACACTGGAACAGGATTTCTTCGTCCGCACGCGCGAATGGCTGGTGCCGGTGGAGGTGAAATCGAAAAAAGGCACCGCCAAATCCATGCGGACGCTAATCGCTTCGGATTCTTATCCGGAAATTCAGTTCGGCGTGAAACTATCCGCCGGCAATATCGGTAGTAGCGAACACGTGTTCACCGCACCATACTTCACCACATTTTTGCTCCGACGGCTCCTGCGCGCTTATGACGAGGGGCAGGCACCTATGCTCAACAATCCTGAGCGGTAGCCCTATTCGTCTGCGGGCACGGCCTGGCCCGGGCAGGTGTGGAGGACGGCGAGCATGGCGTCCTTTTCTTGGGAGGTGACGGTGAGCTGGTACTTGTCTTTGACGCCAATCTGGCGGGCCACGTAGTCGCAACGGTAGTCGGCGTTGGTGGGTAGCCAGTAGGCGGCGGAAGCCGACCCCTTCTCCTGATTGGCCGGGCCGTCGACGGCCAGCAGGTTGTAGGGGTCATTGCCGAATTCATGGCGTTTGGCAGTGGACCAGTCGCGCGCACCGGATTGCCAAGCGTTTTCAAGGGCCACCACATGGTCGATCTGCACTTTGGCGCTGGTGGCGCGGCCACGTACAAAATGGATGGTCTGAGCGGTGTACGGATCGGCCAGTGTGCCGGACTCGACCACACAGGAACCGGCGTATTTGTAGGTGATGTCCGTGAGATCGCGGGCGAGCACGTCGTCACGTACGTCGCAGCCATTGCCGTCGACGTCGGTGGTGCGGAAACCGAAGGAATCGCGGTCGTAGCCGGAGGAGCTTTGGTTGTCGTCTACGGCGAGCGCGTTCAAAGTGTCGGCGGCTGAACCGGTGGCAGTGTAGCCACCGGTGATTTTGGCCGCGTCGGAGCTGACCTGCGGCAGTAACAGGCCGATGGTCACGCCGATTGCTACGGCGAGAACGATGAGAATCAGCACGCGCTCCAGCGGTCCAGAGGCGTTGAAACGACGGCGGAAGTGGGTGTTACGACGTGCCATCAATCACGCATAGGTGAAGGTGAGGGGGTCGTGGCCGGCGCGGGTGGGGCCGTCGAGGGCGTCGATGGCAGCGTGTTCGTCGGCGGTCAGGGCGAAGCCGAACAGGTTGAGATTCTCCTTCTGGCGGTCAGCATGCACGGACTTGGGGATGATGATCGTGCCGTTTTCGATGTGCCAACGCAGAATCACCTGGGCCGGGCTGACCTCATGGGCGGCGGCGATCTTCTCGATGGTGCCGTCGCCGGCGTTGAGGTCGGCGCCACGCGCCATCGGCGAGTAGGCCTCCACGGCGATGCCGTGCTCCTTGCAGAACGCCACCACTTCGCGCTGCTGCCACGTGGGGTGCAGCTCAATCTGATTGACGGCCGGCCATGCGCCGGTCTCCTCGTGCAGACGCTTCAGATCGGCGGGCATGAAGTTGCATACGCCGAGCGTGCGGACCATGCCTTCGTCGCGCAGCTTGACGAACGCCTTCCAGGTGTCGGTGCTGCGCCAGTCGAACGGCGTGGGCCAATGGATCATGTACATGTCCACGTAATCGAGCTGGAGGAGTTCCAGCGAGTTGTCGAAAGCTTTGAGCGCGGAATCGTAGCCCTGCTCGGAGTCGCGCAGCTTGGTGGTGACCCACAGGGTCTCGCGCTTGGCGCCGGTGTTGTATCCGGAAGCGGCGAGCGCACGACCCACGCCGGCCTCGTTGTTGTATCCGGCGGCGCCATCGATGTGGCGGTATCCGGCTTCCAGCGCAGATTCGACGACAGGGGCCACGCCCTCGTCATCGATACGTAGCATGCCGAGGCCGACCTGCGGAATGGAATGGCCGTCTTTCAAGGCGATGTCCGGCACGTTGGCGGGATTGATGTGTCCGTTGGTCATGGCTTGTGATGCTCCTTCATGTACTGCAACTACACGCCACTGTACACGGTTATGCAGGCGATGTGCGGGTGCTGCAACCAAACGGCATGATTGCGCCCGGCCTTCCGTGTGGGAGAGCCGGCGCAATCATGACAACATCACGCTCTACTCCTGCGACCGGCCCTCGCCTAATGTTCCCGGGCGCGAATTTGCCCCGGTACAGGCGTCAATCGATTGACGTTTGCACCGGGGCAGAAATCGTTGTCCCGGTACGCAATTTCGGGCCATTTTCGAGAACCAGGACAAGACAATCCCCAAAGTCCACATACCCCGACAAACAGAATCGGCGGAATACAGCCAATCCCGAAATCAACATACTGTCCCGGTTCTCACGTAGAACGATTGACGCGCAAACCGGGGCAACGGGAATTGTCCCGGTACGCGAAAAACACCCGTTTTCGCAAACCAGGACAGTGATTTCTGTCCTGGTACCCACATCAAACGATTGATGCACGAACCGGGACAGAATCGCATCGCTGCGCCGAGACAGACGCATCTGACAGCCGACAACCGATAAACGACAGCCGACAGATGGCATCTGGCAGCCGGTTGCCGCTGCCGGCAACCGCATCATAATGCCGCATCAGTCTCTATCAGGAGCGCTTACGACGCAAAGCAAGCGAGACCCCGCCGGCCACGCCGAGAACGACAACCGCAAGACCCACGGCAGTCACCGCGCTACCGGTATTGCTCAGCACACCAGTGATCTTGTCGCCATTCGCACCGTTGGTCTTATCGCCCTCGCCCGTATCGGGATTGATAGTAGCCCCGCCATTACCCGCACCGTCCGAGCCGTTGCCGGAACCACCTTCGGCCCGAGCGGTAACCGCAACCGTATAGGTTTCGGTGACATTCGGATTCGACTTGAACGTTACGGTAACCTTCGCCGCATCAGCGGGAGCGGAGAAATCGTAATCGAGCGTGAACTGGTCGGCGGAAAGCGTCACGTTGCCCATGCCTGCGGAATAGTTGCCCACGACCTTGAGATCATGGTCGGCATCGATGGCATCGCCCACCTGATAGGTGGTTTTGCTTGGCGTGACGGTCAGGCTGGAGACCTCCTTTTGGGCGAGGCCGGCAATGGCATCGGCAACAAGCTTGATCACATCGTTCACGTCCTGCTCGGTGTAGGTGCTGCCGGCAAGCAGCACGTCAGCGGCGGCAAGCGCCTGATCGAGTTTGGCGAGCGACTCGTTGGTGTACTCATCGCGATTGATTTTCCCGGCTTCGGCCACGGCCTTGTCCAGGTTCTCCGTGGATGGCTTCACCGGAGTTTCGGTCTTTTTGACGAGTGAGACCTTGTCCACATTGCCCCATGCGTCGGCAGGCAGGTTGCCCGTGATGGTGATGGTCGCTGTGCCATCAGCGCCCACGGTGACAGGCACGGTGGCGGTATCGAACTTAACCCAACCGTTGAGTTCCAGCGCATCGGACGTGGTCTTGCCACCCGTTGTGGCGGAGAGGACCACACCATCGGTAATAGCGGCGTTGTCCGCTGCCGCGCCTTGGCTCATGGCGGTCAGCACGTATTCGCCAGGCTCGAGTCCGGTGATGGTCTGCGTGGCGGAGAAACTGTAGCATCGGATGCCCAAACTTCAGCGCGCGCTTGCCGTCGGCGGCGTTGCCACTGTCTTCGGTGATGGACGCACCGGTGCCGGCAATGGTCCAGTTCTTATCGTTCTCAGCGTTCTCGAAGCTGCCGTCCGTTACGTAATCCTTGGCGGGAGTGGCGGTGACGGTGACGGTGACGGTCACGTCGTGGCCAGCGTTGGTGGTGCCGGTGATGGTGTATGTGCCTGCGCCACGAATCCAGTCAAGCGCAGCGGATTGCCAGGTCACGGTTTCGGTCTCGTCCACCCCATCCTGATAGTGTGCGGCCACCTCACTCGGCAATTGCGCTTTAATCGCGTCGATGGAATCCGAGTCAGTCGCGGTAATCTCCACTGGATCTATCTTGGTGAACACATGATCGGTGACGGCACCGGTGTGAATGTACTTGAACGTCGGCAGAGAGGCGAGCGCCTTGCCATCGAAATCGAACAAAGCTTGGTTATCGACACCCGAGCCGCCCCAGTACAGGCCGGCGTCATTGGGATCGTATTCGCCGGCCGCTTCAGTGGCCCAGCCGCCACCGTACTTGTTCCACGTATCCACCAGTTCGGCGTTATCCTTGCCGCCGGTGCCCACGGGCACCCATGCGGGCTCCCAGTAGAACACACCCAGGCCGTCGTTTTCGCCATCGCCATCATTGTCGCCGATATTGTTCACGGCCTCGGCGACGCGCGAATCTCATCGGCCTGGCCTTGCGGCTGATGTCGTATTTCTTGAGGTTATCGGCGGTTACTTTACTGGGCACTGTGTTGGAATCGTCGTCGCCATCATCCAAGGTGTATGCCCACGACGTTTCCGCCACCATCACATCTTTCTTATAAGTGGAGGCCACGTTCTTGAGCACGCTGGTGAGGTTTTCGGTGGTGCCATGCCAGAACGGGTAGTAGGAGCTGGCGAACACATCGTAATCCACATTGTGGTTGCTCAACTGTTTGGCGTAAGTGGCGTAGGTGCGGCTTTCTCCGGGTTGGTGAAATGAATGACGACCTTGGCTTCGGGGAGCACTTCGCGTATGGCTTTGGAACCTGCGGAGAATACTTTGGACATGCCGTCCCAGCCGGAGATGCCGGCGATTTTCGCAGTGGTTTCGTTGCCGACCTGCACCATGCCGACGTCCACGCCGGCTTGTTTGAACGTGGTCAGAGTCTGCTTGGTGTAGTCGTATACGGTGTCGGCGGTTTTGTCCGCGTCGCCTTCAAAGGATTTCCACGCCTTGGGCACCTGCTGCTTGCTGGGGTCGGCCCAGAAATCGGAGTAATGGAAGTCGACCAGCACTTTCAGCCCTGCTGCCGTGGCTCGCTTGGCCATGGTCAGTGCGCGATCGGCGTTGACGTTGCCGCCGCCATATCCTTGGCCGTCTGCGGTGAACGGATCGTTCCACACACGCAGACGCACATAGTTCACGCCGGATTCCTTGAGCAACGTGAACAAATCCTCGACCTCGCCATTGGCGTTCTTGAACGTGACGCCGCTTTCTTCCAGCGAGAGCATGGATGAGACGTCCATACCGCCGATGAAATCATCGCTTAAGCCTTGGATGGCCTTGACCGAGACGTCGGCTTTAACTGGTTCTTCTTCGGCGGCGTTTACAGTGAACGTGCCTCCTGCGCAGAGCATTATGGCGGCCACGCCGGATGCCGTAATGCGAGTAAGCGCGGTATTTCGGCGCATGCTTTTTCTCCTTTGAATGGTGAACGCTCAGAACGAACGCCCAGTGATGCTTGGCGCTTCCTTTCCTTATGCGCCACGCGGTACAGCTGTGTACCACGCAATCGTCACCTTAGCGCTTTATGCCGTGTTTGTCAACCGGTGTATCAACGCCTCGTACGGCCCAGTACAGCAACACCAGCATTACAGCAATGTCGTTCAGCGTGTGGAGGCGCGGGCGATGACCTGGGATTCGGTGGTGAGCAGTTCGGACTTGGTGATGCTGCCGTCGATGCGTCCGAGGATGCGATCCACTGCCGTGGGAGCGTCCAGTCAAGGCGGGAATCCATGGTGGTCAGCGGAATCTGCAGGTAGGGGGCTTCCTCGTTGTTATCGAAGCCGATGACCTGCACCTGCACGGGCACCTCATAACCAGCGGTGCGCAGAGCGGTCAATGCGCCGATGGCCAACTGATCGTTCAAGGCAATCACACCGTCGAATGGCACGCCGGAATCAATGAGCCGCTGGGTCACACGGCACCGGCTCCGATGGTCCAATCCTGATCGGTGTTGCCAATCAGCTGCGGATCCAAGGAGAGCCCACGCCTACGGGTCTCTTCGATGATGCCGCGCAGACGCAGCTGCGCGTTGCCTTCTACGGCATTCAGCAATGCATCTTCGTCGTAAACGTCACGGGCACCGATCACTGCAAGTCTGGTGGAACCGCGGTCATACAGGTAGCCTGCGGCCATGGCGGCTGCGGATACATCGTCTGGGGTCACGTGATCCACAATGCCCCACGTGGTACGCGCGCCAACGATGACCAGCGGAAAATCAACCTTCAGATCATCGGGCGAAATGTTTTCCACCTCGCTCATGGAAAGGATCATGCCATCGGACACCGTGGAGTTGAACTTCTTCAGCAGATCGCGCGCGCCTTTCGCGGAGCCTTCCGCATACGTGGTGACGTATACGGAATAGTCGCGCTGACGGGCGGCCTCGATGGTGCGGTTGGCGAGCTCGGCCAGATATGGCGGAATCAGCGAAGGCACGGCGAGGGTGATGAAGCCGGTGTGATCGCGGTTGAGGTTGCGGGCGGCCACGTTGACTCGGTAGTCGAGGTCCTTAATGACCGACTCGACCTTGGCACGGGTCTCATCTGTCATACGCCCGGAGCCATTGATCACGTTCGACGCAGTTTTGAGCGATACACCGGCGGCCTGAGCGACATCGCGTAGCGTCACTCGACGCTTGGCTGTTTTCTCGTCGCTCATGCCGCACTCCTCTATCCGGACAACATTGCCATTCTAGCGCGGTTTAGCAGGACGTTTTAGCGATAAGAATGGCGTTGCGGTTCAGCGTATATCCAACGGCGTCAGTCTCGCAACGGTGGGCGATGATGGGATCACCTTCCACACCGTTGATGGCGACGGGCTGGTTTGAGCGGTTGAGGTAGAAATCGAAGCGGGTGGAGCCGTCTGCGGATCGGCGGATGGTGTGCAGGATGCGGGGATCTGTGGTGGGATAGGTTGGAGTTTGACCACTCTCAGTCGCTGCGCCGACAACTCCTGCCATCGGGAGCCAAGTGCTTTGAGCAACTGGGCAATGTCGTGACGGTTGAGCTCGCAGCCCACGTAGATGGCGGTACCGTTGCCATAGGGGCGGCTGGTGATGGCGGGGGTGCGCTCCAGCTCCCAGTCGGCGGCAGACTCACCTGCGTAAGAGGCAAGCACTGTGGTGTCCGCGGCTACGGAAGTCACGTCGTTCTGCCACAGGCGGGTCGTCAGACCATTGGACAGGCTGATTTCGCTGGGCTCGCCTTCGGCTTCTTCACCGAGGATGTTGAATTCTTCGGAGCGGATGCCGAGCATGTCGCGTAGGAGCCCGTTGCCGGCGCCGGGGTAGCCGCCGAGGCCGATGTGGAAGTGCTCGTCGATCAGGCCGGCGGCATAGCCGACGATGACGGTTCCGCCGGCCTTCGCGAAGTCGGCGATACGGAGAACGTCTTCGTCGGACAGGCTGAGCACGGTGGGCAGCACGATGGTTTTGTAGCCGGTCCAGTCGTAGGCGAGCGGCACCACGTCCGCGCGCAGCCCGGCATCCAGGAAGCCGCGGTACCAGTCGCGCACATCGTGCCAGTGGTTGAGTTTCATGCTGGGCAGGGTTTCGGAGCGTGTGGCCCATTCGGATTCCGCGCTGAACAGGATCGCCGTGCCGGCACGTTCGAGCTCAGTGCCCTGCAGCCCGGCGTCGGAGAGGGTCTTCAGCGCCTTACCGAGCTCGCATACGCCGCGGAAGACCTTGGAATCGGCGCCCGCGTGGGGCACCATCGCGGAGTGGAACGCCTCGGCACCCGATGCGGATTGTCTCCATTGGAAAAAGCAGATGGCGTCGGCGCCCATGGCCACGTGGGCCAGGGAGTCGCGCATGAGTTCGCCGGCCCGTTTGCGTGTGTTCAGCGGCTTCCACTGCACGGCTGAGGTGGAGTGCTCCATCACGTACCACGGCTTGCCCAGCGCGAGGGAGTCCATGAGCGCGTCCGAGCAGGCGAGTTCGTCCAGGTGGGATTCGCCTCATGGAAGTAGTGATCGTTGGACACGAAGTCCACCTCATCCGCCCATTTGGCGTAGTTCATGACGCACTGGTCGGTGGAGACCATGAAGTTCGTGGTGAACGGCTTGTCGGGGCAGATCTGCTCGATGGCGTCGCGTTCGGCTTTGTAGAAGTCGAGCAGCATGTCGTTGCCGAACCGCTCGTAATCCAACTGCTGCGACGGGTTGACCATGGCGTCGCCGCCCATGTGACGTGGCAGCAGCACCTCGTCGAAACTGTTCACGTGCTGCGACCAGAAGGCCGTGCCCCACGCCTCGTTCAACGCGTCGATGGTACCGTACTTGGCCTCGCACCACGTGCGGAACGCGGCCAAGGCGTTGTCGGAGTAGTCGTAGCGGTTGTTCCAGCCGTATTCGTTGCCCATGTGCCAGGCGGTCACATACGGGTTGTCCTTGTAGTGTTCGGCAAGTTTGCGGCACAGGCGCAGCGCGTATTCCTTGAACACCGGGCTTGTGGGCTGCCACGACTGGCGTGAGCCCGCGTTGACGGTATGACCATACCGGTCTACCGGCAGCACCTCTGGATGGGATTCGTACAGCCACAGCGGCGCGGCGGCTGTGGCGGAGGCCAAGTCCACGGCGATGCCGGCTCTGCCGAGCCTGTCGATCACATGGTCGAGCCACTCGAACGTGAACGCGCCCTCGACCGGCTCGATCTTGTCCCAGCTGAAAATTGCCAGCGATACGACGTTCACGCCGGCCTCACCCATGAGACGGATATCCTCGTCCAGCGTCTCCTCGGGCCACTGGTCCGGGTTGTAGTCGCCGCCGAACGCGATGCCGCGGCCGGATTCCGTCAGCAGGGACGGCCACCTAAATGCTCTATGAGTAGTCATAGTAATCAAATCCTTTATTGTATCGGTTTGCGGGAAGTGCTGTGCTTGCAGGTTGTGAACACCAGAGAGGCCGCCCCCGCTGGCGGGGCTGTCAGCGAAGCTGACTGGGGGGGTCGCCAGTCGAATCCCCATATGACCACCCTCAGTCCGCTCCGCGGCCAGCTCCCGTCAGAGGGAGCCAGAGGTTACTCCTTGACGGCGCCTGCGGCGAGGCCTGACTGCCAGTACTTCTGCAGGCACAGGAACGCAATCACCAGAGGATGATCGTGATCAGCGAACCGGTAATCACGAGGTTTTGGATAGCTTGACCGCCTGCGGTTGAAGCCTGGTCCTTCCACTGGTTCAGACCGATCGTCAACGGGTACCAGTTGGAATCCTTCAACATGATCAACGGCAGGAAGTAGTTGTTCCACGTCGCTACAATGGCGAACAATGCAGTGGTCACGATGCCGGGTGCCAACAGCGGCAGGGAAATCTGGAAGAAGGTGCGGAACTCGCCGGCACCATCCACGCGCGCGGCTTCAAGCAGCTCATCCGGCACGGCCTGATCGGAGAAGATCCACATCAGATACAGACCGAACGTGGATACCAAACTCGGGATAATCATCGACCACGGGGTGTTCGTGAGGCCCATCTTGGCGAACAGCAGGAACTGCGGCACGGCCAGCGCGATACCCGGCACCGAAATGGCGCCGATGATGATCACGAAGCACAGCTTACGGCCGGGGAAGCGGAACTTGGCCAGCGCATAGCCGCCCATGATGGCCAGCAAGGTGGCACCGCCGGCGCCGACCACCACATACAGAATCGTGTTGACGAACCAGCGGCCGAAGATACCGTCCTGATAGGTGAACACCGTGGCGATGTTGTCGAACAGGGCGAACGTTTTGCCGAAACCGAGGCCGAACGTCGAAGTGAAGTCGGACTGGGTCTTGGTGGCGTTAATCATCAGGTAGACAAACGGGAAGAGGCAGTAGACCGCGAAAATCGCGCACACGATGGTCAGGGCCATCGAGCGGGTCGGGTTCGCCGGGTTGGAGAAACCGGTTTTGGCGGCGCGCTTGCGCTCGGCCTTCTCGTCGGCGTCGATGCGCTTCTGACGCTCCTTCTCGGCCTTCTTGGCGGCCTTTTCCTGAGCCTTGAGATCGGCCAGGGTCATGGTTGTTGTTGAAGTCATGGTTGCAGTGCTCATAATTACTTCATCTGCTCCTTCATACTCTTAAGCTGGACGACATACGCAATGGCCATGGTGATGATGGCCATCACGATGGCCAGAGCTGCGGCATAGTTGCTCTGATTGCCGGTGAAGCTCAGGTTGTAGGCGTACATGTTCGGCGTATAGTACGTGGTGATCGCGTTGCCCGGAACCATGTTCTGCAAAATGCTCGGCTCGTTGAACAGCTGGAAGCTGCCGATGATCGAGAAGATCACCGTGATGGCCAGCGAGCCCTTCAGCTCCGGCAGCTTGATCTTCTTAACAATCTGCCACTCCGAAGCGCCGTCGATGGAGGCGGCCTCATACAAGCTGTGCGGAATGGTGCTTAGGGAGCTGTAAAAAATCAGCATGTTGTAGCCGGCATATTCCCACGTGTTGATGTTCGCGATGGATGCAAGCAGCACGTCGGGGCTGAGCACATCGATGTTGGTGCCGAGGAAGTCGTTGAGGGAGCCGACCAGACCGTATTTGGCGCCATACACGAAACCCCAAATCATGGTGGAGACCACTGCGGGCACCGCATAGGGCAGGAATGTGGAGATGCGGAAGAACTTGGTGCCATGCAGCTTCATCGAATCCAAAGCGAGGGCCATGGCTGCGGCCAGAAACAGCATGATCGGCACCTGGAATACGGTGAAGATAGTGACGCGGCCCACCGAGCTCCAGAACTGCGGATCCTGAATCAGTCGGGCGTAGTTCTCGAAGCCGACGAACTTGGTGCCGCCGACCATCTGCTTCTTGAAGAAGGAGATGTAAATGGCGTACACAATTGGGATGATGAACACGAAGACGAACACCACGCGAACGGCCACATGAACTTCCAGCCGCGCCAGTCGGCCTTGTGCTTGTTGACGCGGGCCTCAGCCGTGTGCAGATCCGCCTCCTCAGGCAGGATTCCCACCGTTGGCTGCGGGGCTGCGGCCATTGTTTGATCGGACATAATCGATTGCTTTCTTGGAATACGGATTGCTGTGCTGCGCCCGCTACCAGGGGGTCGCTCGATTGGAGCGGTCACGTCAGGCGAGGGCACGGGAAAGCGGGGACACTGGGGAGCATCCCCGCTTTGGGAGATCGGGCGCTAGGCGGAAGGAGAGTGGCCTAGCCGCAGGTTTTGATTGTTGGTCAGTGCCGGATGTACCGGCAATAGATCGGTTGCGTCACTTGACGGTGACGTTGTAGCCCTGCTGCTTGCCTTGCTCGGCGAGCTTGTTGGCATAGTTTTCAAGCGCCTTCTCCAGGGTGATGTCGCCGGAGTAGGCCTTGGAGACTTCGTCGCCGTAAGCGGTCTGGGCGTACGGGTTGTACGGCAGGTACTGGAACTTCTCGGTCGGGCGCTGAGCCGCGGCGGAAAGGACTTCGTTGACGTTCTGACCGCCGAAGTAGTCGTTGGTCTTCTTGTTGGACTCGGTGGTCGGGTCGGTGAAGGAGTCGGACCGGAGGATCTTCTTCAGGGACGGGAAGGTACCGGTGTCGGCCATGGTCTGAGCGCCCTCGCCATGAGTCATGTACTCAACGAGCTTGTAGCAGCGGCCTGGTTCTTGGACTGCGAGGTGACGGCAAGTGCAGAGCCACCGTCTTCGGCGGAGACTTCCTTGCCTTCCTCCACTGCGGCAGCTGGGCGACGCGCCAGTTGCCGGCCTGATCGGGGGCGCCGGTCATGAGGTTGATCGGCATCCAAGCGCCGATGGTCAGGGAGGCGAGGGTGCCATCGTTGAGCTCGCGGTTCCAATCGTCGGACCAGTTCGGGGTCTTGGCGTCCACGAGGTCTTCGTCGATGAGCTTCTGGACGAATTGGATATAGCGCTGCATGCCCTCGTCCTTGGTCATGTTGATGGTGATGTTCTCGCCATCGACCTTCCACGGCTGGGCACCGGCCTGCCAGATCTGGGCGGTGAACGGCTGATAGTCGTTGGAGGTACCGGCCAGATTGGTGATGTAGGAGCCGGTGGCACGGATCTTCTTGGCGGCCTCGTAGTAGTCGTTCCAGGTCTTGATGGACTCGCCGTCCACGCCGGCCTTGTCGAACACTGCCTTGTTGTAGAAGAACATTTCGGGGCCGGAATCAATCGGCAGAGCGTACGGCTTGTTGTTGTACTGGAGCTTGTTCCACGGGCCGGCGGCGAAGTCGTCGGCGAGTTTGTCGGCGCCGAATTCGCTCAGGTCCACGAGGCCATCGGTGACGGCGAACTGGGTGACGGTCGGATCTTCGAGCATCACGACGTCAGGGGCGCCGTTGCCTGCGGCGATGGCGTTGGAGAGCGCGGTGGAGGTCTTCTCGGCGGTGCCGGTGTTGTTGAACTTGACGGTGATGCCGGGGTTGGCCTTCTCGAAGTCAGCGAGGATTTCCTTCATCGAGTTGCCGGAATCCCAGCCCCAGAACACGAGTTCGGCCTTGTCAGCGTCACCCTTGTTGGCGCCGTTGTCGTTGCTGCTGCCGCAGGCGGCGAGACCGACGAGCGTGGCCACGGCTGCCGTTGCCGCGATGACCTTCTTGGTGTTGCGCATGTTATCTCCTTCTGGACCATTGGAGTTGACTTGCGGGTGGTTGGCTTTCTTCCGACTGGCTTCCGGTTTTCGTCCGGTTACTTCTCGGTTATCTTCCGGCTGTCTTTGGCTGCCTTCCGATTGTTGACGACTGCCTTCCGATTGCCAAAAACGAATCGACTGCTGCGTTGGATTTCGATTCGTTTGGCCGCTTGCGAAGTCTCCTCTGGCCACCTTTCCTTGGGGTGTTTTCTTTGGTACACCCGTGTACCAATACCTAAGATGATACACCTGTGTACCAATTTGTCAAATCACCCGACACGCCTGATTTTTTTCGCCTTTTCCATGCTTTCCACGTGAGCAAATCTCCAGTCGAACAGCGACTTGTCTCAGAGGCTCTTCATCCCCTCCCCCAACGTGAGTAGGTCCCGACTCTCAGCACACCACCAAATAACGCGCAGCATGCTCGTGAGTCCCCAACACCCACACACCACGGCGCGATTCCACCACTCAGCCGCCTCACTAGTGCCCACATTTGTAGATATTCAACGCCATATGACAAGAATCTGACTAGTATGAACAGGCACCCCCCATAGCTGTATTGAGAGGAAAAGCACATGGCGGGCCTGTTTCAAGCTACTTCCAAGCAGCGCAATCCCTTGGGAACAACCATACGTACTCACGGATCGGGCAAATATACGTTCGGTCTGGCCTTAAGCGCCGGTCAATATCCGCGGTCTGCTTGCCTTTTCCTATCAGCTCCTCGCGGTATGCGGCATCTTCCTGACCAATGTCATCAACTACATCATCGCCTCCTACGGTCCCAGAAGCTGGGATGTCAACGCCGGTTGGCGTTGGATGCTGAGGCTGGGTGCGATTCCGGCCGCCGCGTTCCTGCTCTCCATGGTGCGAGCACCGGAAAGCCCACGATTCCTCATTCAAGCCGGCAAAACCGAAGAGGGATTCGCGGTGCTCGAGCACATCATCGGCACCGAACAGGCACGCCTTCGCACTGACGACATCCATGCATCGGTCAAACTCGAAACCGAAATGTCGCATGAATTTCACGACCTGTTCCGCCCAGGGCTGCAGAAGGCGCTCATCATCGGCACTTTGATCAAGGCGTGAATGCTGCGTTGCGTTACTGCATTGCCATGTTGCCATGTTGCCGCGTTATTGCATCGCTACGTTGTCACGTTGTCGCGTTATTGCATCGCTACGTTGCCACGTTGCCACATCACATTGCATTGCCGCATTGCTGCGTTGCCGCATCACATATCGCAACACAAACGCAGCAACGCAATGACGACCGGAGATGGCATCGCCGCCACCCGCGAGGAACCGCAGTGCAACGCGGTAACGTAACGCAATGCGATGTAATTCCCGCGTAGTTACAGGCAGTTACAGATTGAGTACCGCATCAGCAATGCGCATGGCGGATTCGCGGTGGGAGACCAGCACCACAGCCGCGCCGCGCTCCTTGTCTGCATGCTGCTCACCCACGGCCATAGCGTGAATGGAACGTAGAATAATAGCCTCGTTCAAAGCATCCAAACGGCTGGTCGCTCGTCGAAAAGCACCAGATCAGCATTGCGCAGGAACACACGAGCCAAACCGATACGCTGGCGTTCACCTTCGGATAGACGGTCGCCCAACTCGCCTACCTGAGTATCAAGGCCATCGGGCAGGGAATCAATGAGATCAAGCACGGAGCTTGGCGAGAGCCTGACGCAAACGAGCGTCGAGACCGTCAGATGCTGCCACCTGAACGGCATCGCCCTCTGCCGATTGCGCCGCCAACCGCTGCTGTCGGGAATCAACGGTCTTGGCACCCACTTCCCCATTGCCTGCAACATTTGCAGCTTCAACCTCGGACTCAGGCAAAGCAATCAGCAGATTGTCTCGGATAGAGCCATCAAACAGGTGGGTTTCCTGGCTCATCATGGCCTGAATACGTCGGCGAGCATGCACATCGACCTCGGGCAACGGCGTGCCGGACAACGTCACCTGACCGCGCTGCGGATCCCAGTAGCGCAGCAGCAGCTTGAGCATGGTGGACTTGCCTCGGCCGGACGGCCCCTGGATACCCAGCACGCCATGCTGCGGCACGTCAAGCGAGAAGTCGGACAGGACTTCGCGCTCCCCCGCATATGCAAAGGTGACGTCATCAAGACGCATGCCCATATACTCCTGCGGCACAACAGTGCCGTTCTCGGTCACAGCGGGCACCTCGTCCATCAGTCCGAACAGTCGGCTAGCGGACGCGAAGGTCTGAGTCAGGTTAGCGGGCAAGGCGGCGAGCGCCAAAGTCGGTCCGAACGAGCCGGCGAACAGCACGAAGGCGGCAATCAGAGCCGGAATGCTCTGCGGGTTCGCGCCGGCACAGGCAATAGCCACGGCGACCGAAGCCGCTGTGAGCACAGCCACCAAGAGTCCGCTGATTCCGGTGAAACGGCCGTTGACCTTGCTGAGTTTGGCGTGATCCTTCCACAACGCATGGGTACGGTCCTCGATGGCCTGCGCACGTTCCTCGCCGCGACCAAATCGGATGATTTCGTCCAGGCCGCGCATGTCATCGAGTATCACATCGTCGAGTTCTCCGGCAGCGCCACGGATGGCAGGGCCAAGGTTACGTACGCCGGTGGCAAAGAATCGCGGCACAAGGATGCCGATAACCAGGTGGGCGGCAATCAACGCCAGCGCCATCCATGGGCTTAGGGTGGCGGCCACAATCGTGTAGATGATGGTGGAGGTTACCGCGATGGCCACCGGACTGATGGTGTGGGCAAAGAAGATCTCAAGCAGTTCCACATCGGTGGTCAGCATGGCGATAAGGTTGCCCTTACCTTTGCCCGCGAGCTTGGCCGGCGCCAGTCTGCGCAACGCGGCGAACGCCTTGGAACGGAAGAGTGCGAGCAGATGGAATGCCACATTGTGGTTCAGATATTGTTCAATGTATCGGGTGATGCCACGCAGAAGAGCACAGATAATCATCATGATGACGGCGGGCGCAACACCCATGCCCCACACCGGATTACCGGTAAGTGCAAATGCCGCGATAATGCCGAACACGGGCAGGAAAGTGGCCGAAAGATGGCCGATGGTGCCGGCGGTGGAGGCCGCTGCCATCAGTCCTGCCAGAGGTCGGGCTTCCTTAAGCAGTCGCCTGATCACTTGGAATGTGCTCATTTTGGAAGACGAATCGCTATTTGCAACACCAGCCGGAGTCTCAGCCGAGGCCTGCTCACTCCCGCCAACGGAAGCCGTCGGCAAAGCTGACTGCAGGCGGTCAACCGTCATACCCGCCTCTGCGCTTACGCGCGCTGCGCCACCCTCAGTCCGACTGTCGTCGGACAGCTCCTGCTTGCGGGAACCAACCTGCAGCACACGCCGAGCATGGCCTTCTCCGAAGTTCTCAATATCTGCCTGCGTGGTAAACAGCTTGGCGTAGACGCCGTCCGCCGTCATCAGCTCGGTATGGGTGCCCCTCTCAACCGACTTGCCGTGTTCGAGCACCACCACTTGATCAGCGTGTTCGGCGTTGGCCATGCGATGGGTGATCATAATAACCGTCTTGCCGCGGGATTGCGCCAATTCGCGAATTGTATCCAGGATCAGCTCTTCGGATTCCATGTCAACGCTGCTGGTCGCCTCATCGAACACAAATACCGGCGAATCATGCAGGAGCGCGCGGGCGATGGCGATGCGCTGGCGTTGGCCGCCGGACAGGTTGGCGGCATCGGACTCAATCGGCATGCCCAGTCCGTTCGGCTGTGCGTGCACGAAGTCGGCAATGCGCGCCTGCTCGAGCGCGGACCACAGACGGGAGTCCACGGAATCCGGCGAATCAGGAATCTCGTCATCGGGCAAGGCCATCAGAAGATTCTCGCGCAATGCGCCCGCAAACAGATGACTGCTGGCACCAATCACAGTGACGGCTCCGGCCAGTGTTTCGCCTGACAAATCGGATACCTCGACACCGTTCAGCGTGAGCGAACCTCGGTAACCGGCCAGTGTACCGGCGAGCAGCGAGGCGGCCGTGGACTTGCCGGAACCGGAGATGCCAACAATGGCGGTGAACTGACCGGGCCGTGCGGCGAAGGTGATGTTGGTGAGCGCAGGAGCGACGGCGGAATTGGGGCTGGTTTCACCTTGCTTATCGGTCTTTGCGGATGCGGACTTGGAGTCGCCGTGCCCGGCATCATCATAGGAATAGCCGACGTGGTCGAAGCGGACCGTCAGACCGTCGTCAGCGGAATCGGAATCGTTGGCCGGCAGGGTCGCCGTGCCATGCTCGGGCTCCGGGGTGTCCAGCAGAGCGAAGATGCGCTTGGTGGAGGTCATGCCGTTCATCGCCACGTGGAAGAACGAGCCAAGCTGACGCATGGGAATAAAGAATTCGGCGGACAGCAGCACAATGAACAGCAGACCGGTAAGAGACAGCGGGTAGCCCACCCCGAACGGGATGAGATAGTGCAGACCGTATACCGCGTAGGCAAGCACACCAGGCAGATGTGAGGCCAGTGCGATTGGCGACCAGCCGGACGCACCATTGGCAAAAGCATCGCCAATATGCGCGTATTGCCATAACGCCACACCGATGCCGGCCGCAGCACCGCCGTAGGCCACTATGTCCATGGCGGTCAGCGAGCGCAGCTGGATCTGCAGCACGCGCATGGTCATGATGCGGAACTTCGGCTTTCTTGTCCATCTCGATGGCGGCGCGCTCGTCGGCGTCGAAGTTTTTCAGGGTCTCAAGGCCTTGGAGATTGTCGAGGAACGCGGCGCCCATATCGGTGTAGCGCACCCAGTACTTCTTGAAGGCGCGGGCGGCGGTCATGGAGACGATGCCGGTCACGATGATGATGAACGGCGCGCAGACCAGCATGACGGCAGCGGCGGGCACGTTAATCGGCGCAATGGCCACGAACAAGGTGATTGGCGCAAGAATCGCATAGAAGAGCTGCGGCAGGAACAGTTCAAAGAAGCTTTGAATCTGTTCAACACCTTCGCCGGCGGATTGCACCACATCCGAGGTCTTGATGCGGGTTTTGTAGGACGGGCCGAGTGCCACCATTTTGCGGTACAGCTTGGAGCGCAAAGCGAGCTTGACTCGTTCGGCGGCTTCGGTGCCGAGACGGGTGGCGTGCGTGGTGGCCGTGTAATGGACCGCTATACAGACCAGCGCAAGCAGCACGTAAATCATGACGTCGCCAGCCATGGGCAGCACATCCGCGCCGTGCCGATCAGACAACGGCACGGGGCAGGCCGCGCCTTGCGAAGTGCCGCCGCATTGGAGCAGCGGCGGTGCCACAGCGGTCAGTAAGCTGTTCAGCAGCATTACCAGCGACAGCATAAAACCAATGTTGCAAGCAGACCTACCCACATCAGGCCACTTTGCCAGCTATGAGTTTTTTCAAGCCAGGCGCCAATTGGAACAGTCGTTCGTCGAACATGGTCCGCTTCCCCTTGCCGTGTTGTTGCGGTGTGCCCTCGTCATGTGTACCTGCGCTCCACATTCCGCGCAATCCCATTCACTTTAAGCGAACGCCCTCGCACACGCCAGACTTTTAAAGTGAGAGAGGCCACAGAATTATCGATTGCGGAGTGCGCATGCTAGACGCGCCAACCAGAAAAAATATGCTTCGATATCAGGGGCTGAAGCATCCACTACACCCAATACGTGCATTTATCCGTTTCGAGGAGGCTATTTTTTGCGTTTGCCGGAGGCCTACTTCCGTTTCAAGGGGCTGATTTCGCATTTGCCGGAAGTCTATCTCCGCTTCGAGGGGCTCCTCATCCATGTAATCGGAAGTATAAACGGCTACACGTCAACGTCATTCCGCCGTTTTAGGGCCGTGTCTACTTGGGCATCAGCCCTCGAAGTGGAAGTAGACTTCCAGATAAGGCAAAATCAGCCCCTCGAAGCCGAGAAAGCACGTTTCTACGGTGTCAGAAGCCGACGGAACGCAAAAGGGTCTCTGCACGCAGACGACCCATATGATCAATTCGCCAATAGACGCAGCAAACGCGGCCTAGTGCTGCTTTTTGCGCGGCGACCAGTGCTTCGGCGGCGGCCGTACTTATCGGACAGGAAGCCGGAGAAGCCGGCGCCGATCACGCCGCCGATCATGATGGAGCTGATGACCAGACCCTGCAGGGCCGGGCTCAGCGCGTACTTGTCCTGCAGGAAGTCGATGGCTCCCGAAATGGACACGGTGTCATAACCGTAGAGCAAACCGGTTAGACACGGCGTTGTATACAATCCACAAAACCAGACAGACAACTTCTCCATTGCCCACAACGCGCGCAACCTTACGCCAGCGTAACCTAACTTGTCAGAATGGCTCGATTTTGTCAACAGCCATCACGCAACGCACGTAAGGACACGGCCCGCTTATGCTTGACCACTACACCACGCCTGGCGAATCCATCGAAATCCGCGACAACCAGACCATCTACTCCCTACTTACCGATCGCCTTGCCCGCACCGGCGCGGACACGGTAATCGCCGCCAAGAAAATCGGCCCCGGCCGCTGGCAGAACGTCACCACCGGCGAATTCCACGAGCGCGTGGTCTCGGCCGCCAAGGGCCTGATCGCGCTCGGCATCGCCAAGGGCGACGCGGTGACCATCTTTTCCTCCACCCGTCTCGAATGGGGCATTCTCGATTTCGCACTGGCCGCAGTGGGCGCGGTAAGCGTGCCGATCTACGACACCGACTCCGCCCCGCAAGCCCAGCGCATCATGAACGATTCGGCGGTCAAGCTGGCCTTTGCCGACAACCGCGAGCGCTTCGACCGGCTCGACTCGGTCAAGGACCACTGTCCTGCCTTGAAGCAGATTCTCATGATCGAGGGCAACGCGCTGGGCGCGCTCGAAGGTCTGGGCGTGGCTGTTTCGGACGAGGAACTGAACGAGCGCGTGGCCACCGTGCGCGCCGACGATCTGGCCACCATCGTCTACACTTCGGGCTCCACCGGCAACCCGAAGGGTGCCGAACTGACCCACAAGAACTTCGTGTCCATCACCATCTCCGCCTCGCAGGCGTTGCATGAAGTGGTGCTTGACGACCATCCGCGCCTGCTGCTCTTCCTGCCGCTGGCCCACTGCTTCGCGCGATTCATCCAGTACGCCTCCATCGCCTCCGATGACGGCGTGGTCGGTTATCTGCCGGACACCAAAACCCTGCTGCCGGACCTGCGTTCGTTTGAACCGACCTACCTGCTGGGCGTGCCGCGCGTGTTCGAGAAGGTATACAACGCCGCCTCGCACAAGGCCGGTGCCGGCTGGAAGGGCCGCCTGTTTGTCAAAGCCGCCGAGGCGCGCGCGTCTGGAGCCGCAAGGAGCAGGCCGGCGAGCAACACACATTTGCCGAAATCGCCGAGCGCGCCAAGTACGAAACGCTCGTCTACCGCACGGTGCGCGGCGCTCTGGGCCCGAAGATCAAGTACGTGGCCTGCGGCGGCGCACCACTGTCGCTCGATCTGGCGCATTTCTACAACGGCATCGGACTGCCGATGATTCAGGGTTATGGCATGACCGAAACCGCCGCCCCGTTCGCCGCCACACGCGTGACCGACAATGTGATCGGCACCGTAGGCCAGCCCGCGCCCGGCTCCTCGATTCGCATTTCCGACGAAGGCGAACTGCAGGTCAAGGCCCGAACGTGTTCCGCGGCTACCACAATCTGCCGGAGAAGACGGCCGAGGCGTTCACCGCCGACGGCTGGCTCAGGACCGGCGACTTGGCCGAGATCGATGATGAGGGCCGCATCATCATCACCGGCCGCATCAAGGACATTATTATTACTGCCGGCGGCAAGAACGTCTCCCCCATTCCGCTGGAGGAAGAGATCGCCAAGTGCCCGATCGTGGAGCACTGCGTGGTGGTGGGCGACCAGCGCCCGTTCATCGGCGCGCTGGTGACGCTCGATCCGGAGTCGCTGGCATTGTGGCTGCCCGCGCATGGACTGTCCACGGAGACGCCGGTGGACCGGCTCGCCACGAACGCGGCGGTGCGCGAGGAGATTCAGCAGTACGTGGACAAGGCGAATGCGACGGTCTCGCGCGCCGAATCCGTACGCAAGTTCGCCGTGCTGGACACGCAGTTCACGCAGGAGAACAAGTGCCTGACACCGTCGCTGAAAGTGGTGCGCCCGGCCGTCAATCGCGTGTTCGCCGATGTGATCGACAACGAGATCTACAACGGCAAGCGGTGAGACGCGCGGTTCGTAATCCGACACAAAAAAAGGGCCTTTTGAACCGCACCCCGATTGTTGGACTGGAGTAATCCAGATTCGATGATCGGAGGTGCGGTTTCTCATGTCCAGGGATCGCAGGCGTCATTATGACGATGATTCCATGCGGGTCGTCGCCGGGGTGCCGCCCGGCCCAGGTGGGTCATGCCCGGGTCAGTTTCTTGCTCCTGAGACGCAGCACGACATCGGCGGAGTTGGCGACGCGCTTGGAATGCGTCACCACGATCACGCATTTGCCGAGCTGATGGGCGGCGTGCTGCAGCAGATGAATCACCTCGTCGGTCATCTCCGGGTCGAGGCTGCCCGTCGGCTCGTCCGCGAGGATCGCGCGGCCCGGGG
>ENA-OQLB01000325-OQLB01000325.1-human-gut-metagenome-genome-assembly--contig:-NODE-325-length-27829-cov-2.967945_pt1 | contig 27829 bp, 42 predicted proteins | sample MGYA00242656_ERZ504813 | MGnify/ENA primary metagenome ERZ504813 (study PRJEB26092, sample SAMD00036388) | human gut metagenome | host: Homo sapiens | study: EMG produced TPA metagenomics assembly of... | reverse complement strand
ACCAGGCGGGGATTGGCCTTGGCCGCTGCAGGCAGGGCCCGCATAACAGCGGCAAAGTTGTCATAGCTGGTCGTGAAGCTGAAATCCACCGCAGAGCCGCGGGCGCACTCTGGCAGATCATATCCACTACGATACCTGCCTTTGCAAAGACATCCAGATGCTCGGCCAGACTCTGGCACTGTACTGGCCACCGAAGGTGGTGAGCATAATGTTCTGCTCACTGGTGATCTTGCTGACGCCGTACATAAACAGTCATCCTTTCTTTCAATCGAATGTAATAAACTGCTCGTCGATAGAATTGCGGAGTACGCTTTCAATGTATTCGCGGGAGAGGGTAAACTCGCCGTGGGCGGCACCCAGTTCATCGGTGTACATGCTGTAGGGGTAGACGCGGATATTCTTATATCCGGCCTCATATTGGCTTATAACACAGTGCAACTTGGGGTCAAGCATGGCAACGGTGCTGCTGCCGTCGGGCTGGGTGGTTTTCTCAAAGGTCATGTCCAAAATCGCGCCGATGACATTATCAGACGAGGACTGTGCATTGATGAAGTTGCCCAGACTGTATACGACAAGGGTGGTGTTGCCGTTGGCGCCGTCAGCCATGCGGCGTTTTGGGTCACATGGGGGTGGGTGCCGATGATCCAGGTCAACGCCCTGATCTGCCAGCACTGGGCAGTATCCTTCTGGAAGTCGTTGACCACATGGGTGCCTCGGTGCCCCAGTGCGCGCTGACAACCAGAACATCACAGTTGGGGCGCATAGCGGCGATCTGCCTGGCAATGGTATCGCGGTCATCGAGATAAACCACGCCGTAGGTAGCCCCGGAAGGGGTTGGCAGCCCGTTGGTATGCTCCGTATAGGACAGGTAGCCGAAGGTGATGCCGTTGACGGTCTGATAAACATAATCGTCATAGGTGTCAAGATTATAAAAGCCCATCGAGACAACATCGTCCGGCATGGCGGCCCAATGCTCACGCGAGGCATCAATGCCTGCAGCGCCCTTGTCATAGCTGTGGTTGTTGGACAGGCTGAACACCCGGAAGCCAAGGCTGTACAGCGTATCGGTGATCTCACCGGGGGTGGAGAACATCGGGTAGCCGCTGGGAGCGAAAGCATCATTGACCAGCGTTTCCTGATTGAGCCAGTTTACATCGAACTGGGTGTAGAAGTCCCGCATGTTCTCATAGGCAAAGGAAAAGTCATAGTGGTCACCGCCGCGCTGCTTGGCCTGCAGGAAGATGCCGTCATGGATCAGGTCATCCCCTGTGGCGGAAAAGCGCACGGTCTCCACAACAGGCTGCGGCTCGGGGGTAGCTTCGGTGTGGCAGCGGGCTCAACAGCCGCCACCGGCTGCGGTTCCGCAGCGGGCAGGGTCTGCTCCTGCTTGCCGACACCCAGCAGAGAGCCGGCCAGCACACCGCCCACGCCCAGCGCAATCACCAGACAGGCGGCAATGTCGTTTCCTTTCATTCGCATAACAGCTTACCCCGCAGCAGATCGGTCATGGTATAGTAGCCCGGGGCAAGAGCCGCAATGTAGAGCGCAGCCTGCACGGCACCGTCAGCAAAGACACCGCGGCTTCCCGCACTGTGGCTCAGCGTGACGACCTCGTCAGGGCCGCAGAAAAGGACATCGTGCTCGCCCACAATGCCGCCGCCGCGCACCGAGCTGATGCCCAGCTCCTGCGCGCCGCGCTTTTGGCGAACCTGAGTGCGGTCGTAGACATACTCATACCGGCCGTCAGCCTCGGCGTTGATGGCATCGGCAATCATCAGTGCGGTGCCGCTGGGGGCATCCAGCTTGTTATGGTGGTGCTTTTCGATGATCTCGATGTCAAACTCGCCGCCCAGAAGCTTTGTGGCCTGACGCGCCAGCTCGATCAGTACATTGACGCCCACCGACATGTTGGCGCTGCGGAAGATCGGCGTTTTTGGCGCTGGCGGCCTCCAGCACGGCCTCGTCCGCCTTGGAAAGACCGGTGGAACAGATCACGCAGGGCAGACCGTTGCTGCGCCATACTGTGCTGCAGCCACAGCCCCGGCGGGAGAGGAAAAGTCGATGATAACGCCGCGGCAGGCAGCGCATCAAAGTCGGAGAAGATGGGGATCTCGCCAGATGCCCCGGCTCGCGGTCCACACCGGCGACGACACGGCAATCGTCCCGCGCACCGATTTTCTCCAGCAGGGCGCGCCCCATGCGGCCGCAGATGCCTGAATGATGATATCCGTCATTGTTGCCATTCCTTTCACAAAAACACAAAAAGCCGACCCGTACCGGACGGAGGGTCGGCTGCGAATTATTTCAGCAGGCCGAAATCCTGCAGAGCCTTTTCCAGCTGTGCCTGTACGGCTGCGCAGGGGGCCACAAGCGGCAGACGGCATTCGCCGGCCTGCATCCCAGACGGTTCATGGCCCACTTGACCGGGATGGGGTTTACATCGGCGAACAGGGCCTTGATGAGGGGCAGCGCCTTCAGCTGCATCGCAAGGCTCTCATCAAAATCACCGGCAAACCACTTGGCGCAGATGTCGTGGGTGTACTGCGGTGCCACATTGGACAGCACGCTGATAACACCCTTGCCGCCCAGCGCCAGCAGCGGGACGATCTGATCATCATTGCCGGAGTAGAGGTTCAGCTCATCACCGCAGAGGGCGGCGATCTCCGCCACCTGACTGATGTTGCCGCTGGCCTCCTTGACGGCGTTGATGTTGGGGTGCTTGGCAAGCTCCGCCAGCGTGGCCGGGGTCAGGTTGCAGCCGGTGCGGCTGGGCACATTGTAGAGGATGCAGCAGATGCACAGCATCCGCAATGGCCGTGTAGTGGGCAATCAGGCCCGCCTGACTGGCCTTGTTGTAGTAGGGGGTGGACCAGCAGCAGGCATCGGCACCATCGGCCTCGGCCTGCTGGGACAGCCAGATCGCATACTTTGTATCGTTGGAGCCGGTGCCCGCCACTACAGGAACGCGCCCGGCCACTTTTTGACGGCATAGCGGATGCACTCGGTATGCTCCTCGTCGGTCATCGTCGGGGACTCACCGGTAGTGCCGCAGATGACAATGGCATCGGTGCTGTGGGCAATCTGATCCTCGATGATGCGGCCCAGCTCGTCATAGTTGACGCTGCCGTCCGCGTGCATCGGGGTAATGATGGCCACAGCGGCTCCTGTAAAAACGGGTTTCTTCATACAAATTCTCCTTACACCAAAGCGTTGCCTTGTATCGAATCAGTCAAAATAGCCCTTGGCGGCCAGCAGCTCGGCCAGCAGAACAGCGCCGCCTGCCGCGCCGCGCAGTGTGTTGTGAGACAGGCAGACAAATTTGTAATCGTACTGGTTATCCTCGCGCAGGCGTCCGATGCTGACAGCCATGCCGTTCTCCAGCATACGGTCAAGCTTCGGCTGCGGACGGTCGTTTTCCTCAAAATAGTGCAGGAACTGCTTGGGGGCGCTGGGTAGATTCAGATCCTGTGCGGGGCCGTGGAACTCCTTCCATGCCTGCAGAACCTCTTCCTTGGTCGGCTTATTTTCAAAGCGTACAAAGACGGCGCCCATGTGGCCGTCAGAGACAGGCACGCGCAGGCACTGGGCGGTGAAGCGGGGAGAGGTCGCGGAGACGATCTTGTCGCCCTCGATGTGACCCCACAGTTTCAGCGGCTCCTGCTCGCTCTTTTCTCCTCGCCGCCGATGTAGGGGATGACGTTGTCGAGGATGTCGGGGAAGGTCTCAAAGGTCTTGCCGGCACCGGAGATGGCCTGATAGGTGCAGACAAGCACGTCGGAGATGCCGTACTTGCGCAGGGGATGCAGGGCGGGCACATAACTCTGCAGGCTGCAGTTGGACTTAACAGCACAAAGCCGCGCCTTCGTGCCAAGGCGCTTGCGCTGGGCGGGGATGATCTCGATATGGTCGGCGTTGATCTCAGGCACGACCATCGGCACATCGGGAGTAAAGCGGTGTGCGCTGTTGTTGGAGACAACGGGGCACTCGGCCTTGGCGTAGGCCTCCTCCAGTGCCTTGATCTCCTCCTTCTTCATGTTGACGGCGCAGAAAACGAAATCGACTTTGGATGCGACCTCCTCAACATTGGCGGCATCCAGCACGACCATCTTCTTGACGCTCTCGGGCATGGGGGTCGTCATGAGCCAGCGGCTGCCGACGGCCTCCTCGTAGGTTTTGCCTGCGCTGCGTGCGCTGGCTGCAAGGGTAACCAGATTGAACCAAGGGTGATTTTCCAGCAGCGTGATAAAGCGCTGACCGACCATACCGGTTGCACCGATGACACCAACATTGTACTGTTTCATCCTGACTAAGACCTTCCTTTCACAAACCCTTCCCAATATCTATGCAGTCCAAACGGATTTTTGCAAAGATAATAAAAAAACCGGCTTGAAAACCGGCACAAAATGCAATATAATATCATATTGCATATAACACAGCGCAACACACCGTTTTGCGGTGTGACAGTCCCGCACCTGTTCGGCTGCGGACCCAGGAAGATGCGTGCCGCGCATCCCCTTCGGCGAAGGACCCTTTCCCGTTTCCGCCCTTGGCAGGGATAAAGAAACCGGTACTGATGCACTTCGCGCCTCTGTGTTTGGATTCATTATAGTATGCTCCGGAACGAATGTCAAGATAATATCGCTTTAAAGTGAAAAAGGATGAAAAATCATGCTGAAAAAAGATTTCTGGTATGACCTGCCTAAAGAATTGATCGCGCAGGAACCCGCTGACCCGCGGGATGCTGCCCGCCTGATGGTGCTGGACCGCAAGAACGATAAGATCCTGCACTCGGTATTCCATGAGCTGCCCCACTATCTGGAAAAGGGCGATCTGCTGGTGGTCAACAACTCCAAGGTCCTGCCCGCCCGCCTGATGGGCACCAAGGTTCCCACGGGTGCGGTTTGTGAGCTGCTGCTGCTGCGCCAGGTCAAGGGCGATACATGGGGAGTGTCTGGCACGCCCCGGCAAGCGGATGCAGCCCGGCACAAAGGTGGAATTCGGTGACGGCAGCTTGACTGCTGTGGTGGACGAGACGCTGCCGGACGGCAACAAGCATGTAACTTTCAGCTATGATACAGAGACTTTGTATGAGAAGCTGGACGAGTTCGGCAAAATGCCTCTGCCGCCCTATATCACGAAGCAGCTTGAGGATCAAAGCCAGTACCAGACCGTTTATGCCAAGGAACTTGGCAGTGCCGCCGCGCCGACGGCCGGCCTGCATTTTACCCCGCAGCTGATGGATACGATCCGCTCCCGCGGCGTCAACATTGCCGAGGTCACGCTACATGTCGGTCTGGGCACCTTCCGTCCCGTGAATGAGGAATCCATTGAGGACCACCAGATGCACAGCGAGTGGTACTCCGTCAGCGAGGAGACTGCGAAGCTTATCAATGAGACCCGTGCGGCGGGCCATCGCGTGATTGCTGTCGGCACAACCAGCTGCCGCACGCTGGAATCCGTCTGGGATCGCTACGGCAAGATTGTGCCCTGCAGCGGCAACACCAGCATCTTTATTTATCCCGGCATCGAGCTGCACGCCATTGACGGCCTGATCACAAACTTCCATCTGCCGGAAAGTACCCTTATCATGCTGATTGCCGCCTTCTACGGCTATGATAAGACGATGGCTGCCTACAAGATCGCTGTTGAGCAAAAATACCGCTTCTTCAGCTTCGGTGATGCGATGTTTATTCGCTGATTGCCGGTTGACGAATCATCGGTTTTCTTCTATAATATTTTATTAGGCGGTGCGGGGAAAAGCCCCTGCGCCGCTTTTTTCGGACAATATTTCGGACAATATATAAAATGGAGATAGTATCTATGCCTTACCGCCTTATCAAACAGGAAGGTGCCGCCCGCCGCGGTGAGTTTACCACGGTCCACGGTACGGTACAGACCCCCCGCGTTCCAGAATGTCGCCACGGCCGCTGCCATCAAGGGCGGTCTGTCGGCGCTGGATCTCAAGGATATCCGCGCACAGGTCATGCTGTGCAACACCTATCATCTGCATCTGCGTCCGGGTGATAAGCTGGTGGCCGATATGGGCGGCCTGCACAAATTCACAAAATGGGACGGCCCCATCCTGACGGACAGCGGCGGGTTTCAGGTGTTCAGTCTGGCTAAGCTGCGCCAGATCACCGAGGAAGGCGTGACCTTCAACTCTCATCTGGACGGACACCGAATCTTTATGGGCCCGGAGCAGAGCATGCAGATTCAGGCCAATCTGGCTCCACCATCGCCATGGCTTTTGATGAGTGTGTTGAAAACCCGGCAACCTATGAATATGCCAAAAACAGCTGCGCCCGCACGGCACGCTGGCTGCTGCGCTGCAAGGTAGAGATGAACCGTCTGAAGCATGAAGAAAAGGCAGTCAACCCGGATCAGCTGTTGTTCGGCATCAATCAGGCTGCACCTTCGCGGATCTGCGTGTAGAGCATATGAAGCAGATCGCGGAGTATGATATGGACGGCTATGCCATCGGCGGTCTGGCTGTGGGTGAGCCTGCGGAGGTAATGTACGATATCATTTCTGCGGTGGAGCCGTTTGCCCCCAAGGACAAGATCCGCTACCTGATGGGCGTCGGTACGCCCGGCAATATCATCGAGGGCGTATACCGCGGTGTGGATCTGTTTGACTGTGTTATGCCCAGCCGCAACGCCCGCCACGGCCATCTGTTTACTTGGGACGGCGTCATCAACATCAAAAATCTGAAGTATGAGCGCGATGAATCGCCTATCGACCCGCACTGCGACTGCCCGGTCTGCCGCAATTTCTCCCGCGCCTACATCCGCCATCTGCAGAAGGCGGATGAACTGCTGGGCATGCGTCTGGCGGTTATGCACAACCTGTATTTCTACAATCACCTGATGGAGCGCATCCGCGAGGCGCTGGACAACGGCACCTTCCAGCAGTTCCACGATACCTATGTGCATAAACTTGACACCCGCATCTGATTTTTTGACAAAACGCTTGCACAATGCACACTGATTCGATATAATAGAAGAAATCGTTATTTTTAAGGAGTATACTTGCTATGATCCAGTTTTTGAATGCCGCTGCCGGCACGGCCACTACCGCAGAAATGCTGATCAGCTTTCTGCCGATGGTTCTGATTATCGTCTTTATGATTGTTCTGATCTACTGCCGCAGAAGCGTCAGGACAAGAAGGATGCTGCCATGCGCAACTCCATTGAGATCGGTGACAAGGTCACCACCATCGGCGGTATCGTTGGCATCGTCTGCGCTATCGCCGACAAGGACGACACCCTCGTTATCGAGACCGGCAGCGACCGCACCAAGATCCGCTTCCGCCGTTCCGCAATTTCTTCTGTGGAGAAGCTGGACACCGGCAAGGACAGCAAGTCTGCCCCTGTCAAGAAGTAAGCAGGCATAATACACACGCCCCCTTGCATAGTGTTGACTGTGCAAGGGGGCGTTTTTTATGGCTGGAAAAATCTGCGCAAGCCGCCCAGAGCGGCACGCCGGAAAACAACGGCTGCCGTGCTGTTGGCGGCCTTTGGCTGCGGTGTGGGAAGCTGTATGCTGCTGTTGGCGGCGTGTGCATTTTTGCTGACGCATACGGCGCTGCCGCTGGGCCTTGTGCGGCCGATGGCTGTATGGCAGCTGCAGCGGGGGCGGCAGTATCCGCTGCAGTTCTGGCGCATCAGTGCAGGGAAAAGCTGCTTTTGTGCGGGCTGGGCTGTGGTGTATTTTACACGGTTTGTCTGCTGGGGGCATCACTGCTCGCGGGCGGAGAGGTAAACTGGCAGGGCAGTAATGTGATGCTGCCGATAGCTCTGCTGCTGGGAGGTCTGCTGGGCAGTGCAGTGACAGCCTGCGGACAAACCGCTGATGCGGGCGGCTCGGACGGCACTGCGTCTGCCTGCGCTGCCGCAGCTGCGAACCAAGGAGCCGAAGCGTAAAACCATGTCGGCGCGGCGGCCGGACTGCGTTGTCTGGCTTGGCGCAGCGTTTCTGGCCGGGTATCGTGCCGGGCATGATGGCTGGGCCGGGACGGCGCCACGGCACTGGGCCAGCAGCTGGCAGTCTGGTACACAGAAAGCCCCGAAAGCACAGCTTTTGCGGCGGCTTTCGGGGCGCGGTTTGGCGGTGGGGGCATTGCAGCTTTGCGCAGTGCTTTTGTGCGGGTTCTGCATCTGGGGCGTTGGCTTGCTGGTGCTGCTTTTGCGGCGCGCGGGGGATTTCTCGGCTTCTGTGCGGCCTCCGTGGCAGCGGCTGACGGCGTGGCAGGACTGCTGCGCTACCGCCGCGATACGGCTGTATCGGATGTTGCCACACTGCTGTTGTGTCTGTGGCTGGCCGGGTGGTCGGCGCAGTTGGCTGCACAGCTGTTCTGTGCAGCGCGGGGCGCGCCACAAGGGAAACGCCGGGGACCGTGCGGCGGCTTTTGAGCCGTTTTGCGGCTGCAATGGCTTTGTCAGCGGCTGTCAGTGCTGTCGGGGGCGTCCTCGTCCTCGCTGTCGGCGGCGGGCGATGAGGGCTTTTCCTCCACATATTTCTGACTGGCCAGCGGGGAGGCGGCAACGGCTTTTTTCAGCTGTTCACGGTTGATGTGGGTGTAGATCTGCGTGGTAGAGACATTTTCGTGCCCTAATATTTCTTTCAGTGCCAGCATATCAACGCCGCCCTGATACATAAGCGTGGCGGCGGTATGGCGCAGCTTATGCGGAGAAAATCCGCGTCCGCTCAAACCGGCACTTTGCAGGCAGCGGGCTACGATCTGCTCGACCCGGCGCGCCGAAAGCCGCTTACCGGTGCGGTTGGAGATAAACAGTGCATCCTTGTCCACAAGATTCGGCAGGGAAGCGCGGTCCTTCCGGTAGCGCTGCAGGGCGTCCAGACAGGCGTTGTTCAGATAGACGAGCCGCTCTTTATTGCCTTTGCCAGTTATGCGGATGGTGTCATCGCGGAAATCGCCCATGTTGATCGTGACCAGCTCGGCCAACCGCATACCACAATTCAAAAACAGCGTTATAATGCAATAATCTCGCGTGTAGAAATCACTTTGTATATGGCTCAGCAAGGTGACGGCCTCGGTCTCGGTCAGGTATTTGGGCAGCGCCTTTTGGGGTGTGCCGAGGCTGATGTTTTCCGTGGGGTTGGTCGTCAGCTTGTTGACCTGCGTACACATATAGTGGAAAAAGCCCCTCAGCGAGCTCAGCTTACGGGCGCGGGCTTTGGGGCCGTTGTCTGCGTTGCGGGCGTGATCCAGATAGTCAAAGATGTCTCTTTTGGTAATCTGCGCAATATCGGCGGTGGTGATGCCGGTCAGCGTGATCTCATCGGGCAGCGTGGTATCGGCCACGCGCTGCCAGCGCTGCATCATAAAGCGGAAAAAGCCGCGCAGGTCAAGATAGTATCCGTTGACAGTGCGCGGGGAGCGCAGCTTTACAAAATCCAGATAGTGAAGATATTCAATTACATCATCGGGAATGTCCAGATACGGCGCGTGACGCTCCGGATGGGCCACATCAATATAACTGCTCACGATCGAACCTCAAAATACAAAATCAGAGTGCGGAATCATGCAGAAATGCTGATTCGTTTTTTATTGTAGCACAGATATGCGGCAGGCGTCAATTTCACAAACTTATAAGAAATGCAAACCATCACGCATATTACAGTGCGTACAGAAAACGCAAGTACATGAATATTCATACAAAACAGCCAAGGCGGAGGCGGCAACAGAAAAGTGAGCGAAAGGGCAGGTGCTTTTCTCTGTTTCTATAACTTCGCTAAATTACAGTTTAGCGAAATTCAGGGGGCTCTACAGTGTTTTACAAGGCTGCAGGTTGATTATGTGATTATGCCACACTTCAAACGGTCTTTTTTTGCAGCTTACGAATAAGGTGCTGTATCGCAAAGGTCAGGCTGATGTAGCGGCCAAAGCTGCTGAATAATTTACGCGATTGGTACAAGCACTTACAACATTCGTATGGACGATGCGCTTGCAATTTAGTTGAATATGATCGACAAGCTACAGGAAAAAACACGGTATGACGGACAATCTGACTACTATAAAAATCTACAGTAACGAAAAAAGCCCTTCGCAGACCGATCTTCTGCGAAGGCTTTTGTATAAACAGTTTTTTCAACGGTTGATTGATTGCGCCATCTTGTGGTAAGTATGCCGCTCGCCACGAATTGCAATCGAATACGCCATGATGTTCTGCGGCAGTGCCATGCCTGGTACGCCGGTATCGCCGATGTGATGGATATCTGCACCAGCCATCTTGCACATCAGCGCAATCTGACGAATCGTGGCGGCATCGGCACCCTCCTGAGAGGTTCCGATGGCTGTCAGCGCCAGCTTACCGTGTGCGTGTACAGCTTCAATCAGGCGGTGGGCATAGTCCTGTGTGATGCCCGGTACAGTGCCGGTGCAGGCAGCAGAATGATATCCGCGCCCGCTGCAATAAAGCCTCGGCATCGGCGGGGGTCATGATTTTCTCCCCGCCCTCCCCTGCTACGCCGGAGGCATGCATCTTTCCGGCAGCCAGCATAACGCGGTCACCGACAGCGGCAGAGATTTCCTTCAGCGATGCTACGATCAATTCGTTGCTGACGCCGTTGCCGGGGTTGCCGGTAAGCACAATCAGGTCAACGCCCATATCGGCGGCACGGCGCGCGTTTTCTACCGTAGCCAAGCGGCCGCTGCTCATCTTCCACAGCGTACCATCGTTGCTTTTTGCTGCTTCGGGGTCGCATGGCTCCAGATTGATGCCGATGACACGGCCTGTCAGACGCTTGAGCTCCCGCACGGTCTCTGCCTCGGGAACTTTCGGCAAGGCGTTGATGACCGGATGCTGCACATCAAACATGTTCAGCAGCAAAATGTCTGCGCTCAGAGCAGCTGCGTATTCGGCGTTTGTCACATCGACCAGCAGCGGCGGTGTCAGGCCGATGGTTTCACAGGCCAGCACACGCCCCTCGCTGCCGGCAATGGCGTCCAGCAGGTCAGCCTTGCGGTAGGCGGCTAAATCGCTGGGGGTGCAGTCCAGCAGGCGCTTTACGCTCATTCGTCGTCATCCTCCTCAACTACGCGGCCAATGCCCTTGCGGTAGAACGGCTCGCTGCCGCGCATACCCTGCTGGCCCATGGGAGAGATCGAGGTGGTGATGTTCAGATCCATCTTTTTCTCGCGGCTCAGCAGATACGGGCGGGCGGCCTGTGCTACGGCTGCAAAGAGCTTATCGTCCTTAGGGCCGTCCAGCACCAGCAGATAGCTGCGGGCCTCGCCGTTGACGATCATGACCGACAGATAGGCAGAGCCGACACCGGGGGCACCGGCCAGAATCTCGCAGATGGGGTCTACCATGGCATCGCAGAATGCTCGGCTCAACCAGAGTGACCTTGTCACCGGGATGGATACGGTGAGCCTCGCGCTGTGCTACGGCGTCCGCAATCTTATGTGCGACCTCGTCCTTCTGCTTTTTGACCGACTCGATGAGCGGGCGCTCCAGACGCAGGCTGTTGTCGCCGGGATTGATGACCAGCCCGCACGCAGCCTCGTTCCGGGCGATCATGTTGGCATAATCATCAAAGCGCAGCAGGACAATCTGCTGGGCAGCCTTGGTCTGCTTTGCCTGCCATTCGTGCGCGGCATCCCAATCACTGAAGCCAGATAATAGTGCTTGCCCTCGGGGCTTGTGACCATCATAAGGCTGATTTTGGTGTCCTTGGGCAGTTGTACACGGCCGTCCGGGCCGGGCTTGGGGGCGGGGCTGGCCCCTGCAGGTCAAATACAGCCGGGGCCAGCAGCGGCGAGCGCACCAGTTCGTTGAGAATATCGTTCGAGATTTTGGGGCTGTTTTCCGCTTGAAGGTGCTAATGGTTTCTTTGATTTTCGGGTTGAAAACGGGTGCTTTCGGGTCTTTCTGTTCAGGCATGGGTTCGTTCCTCACTTTAATTTTATTGCATTGATGGCTTCCCGCAGGTAGGATACGCCACCAGCTTCAGGCCGGGAAATTGCGAAGGATCAATCATCTTTAAATTGTGCTTGGGTACGATAGCGGTGTCAAAGCCAACGCGCTGTGCCTCCCGCAGGCGTGTTTCCAGATGTGTAACGCTGCGTATCTCGCCGCCCAAGCCAACCTCACCGATGGCCATGGTCTTTTCGTTCACCGGCAGGTCCAGCAGCTGGACGCCAACGCGATGCATACGGGCAGATCGCAGGCAGTCTCATCCAGCTTCAGGCCGCCGATGATATTGATATAGACATCCTGACTGTAAAAGGCGTATCCGGCGCGCTTTTCCAGCACTGCCAGCAGCAGGTACATCCGGTTATAGTCAAAGCCGCTGGCGGTACGCCGCGGGCTGGGAAAGCTTGTCTTTGTTGCCAATGCCTGAATCTCGCTCAGTACCGGGCGGGTGCCTCCATAACGCAGGCTACGCAGGTGCCGCTGATGCCGAGAGGCCGCCCCTCCAGCATGACCTGTGACGGGTTCTCAATCTGCGCCAGACCGCGGCCGGTCATATCGAACATGCCGATCTCGTTCGTGGAGCCGTACCGGTTCTTGACAGCGCGCAGTACGCGGTAGGGCAAGGTCTTGTCACCCTCAAAATAAAGCACAGTGTCCACGATATGCTCCATGACCTTGGGGCCGGCAATGGCACCGTCCTTATTGACATGGCCAACAATGAATGTCGGAATCTCAAGCGTTTTTGCGACATTCAAAAACCGGGCGGAGCTTTCCTTTACCTGACTTACCGTGCCGGAGGAGGAGGAAATGTCAGTACAACGCATCGTCTGGATCGAGTCGATGACAACAAGGTCGGGCTTCATTGACTCGATCAGGCCGCAGATCTCATCGACATCGCTCTCCGCGACCAGTGAGATATTGTCCTGCGGCACATCCAGACGGACGGCCCGCAGCTTGATCTGGCGGACAGATTCCTCGCCTGTGACATACAGCACATTTTTGGTTTTGCTGACCTCGCCGCAGAGCTGCAGCAAGATTGTGGATTTTCCGATGCCCGGCTCACCGCCGATAAGCGTCACGCTGCCGATGACAATGCCGCCGCCCAGCACCCGGTCCAGCTCACTGATGCCGGTGACGATACGGCTCTTTTCCTCGGTGGTGCTGATGCTTTTCAGCTTTTGCGGCACAAGGCTTGTCTGTCCCGCAACGCGCGGTGCAGCGGCTGCCTTGCCGGAGGCTATTTTCGCGGGCTCGGCCACTACATCCTCCGTCATGGTGTTCCATGCGCCGCAGGAGGGGCAGCGCCCCAGCCAGCGGGGGCTGGTTTCGCCGCACTGGGTGCAGACATAAATGGTTTTCAATTTTTCTTTAGGCATGGATGCCTCCCGAAGTCTATACTTTTTCTATTATATCCCAAAAACGCGCGCGGGGGCAAGTATGCGTGGCAGAAAAAACATTTGTAGCCGCAAAAACGACTTTTTCTATTGCTATTTTTTGAACATTGTGTTAAAGTTAGGAAAATACTTTAATTTACCGTATTAAAGTATGAAACTGGGAAGGTGTGATGTTATGGAGTTCAATGTAAACGCGCCGATCTTATTTGTGCTGGTCGGCATTATTGTGGCGTTCGTGCTGGCGCAGTCAGCGTTCTTTCTGTGGCGTGCCGTAAAACGCGCTAAGGAGATCGGTCTGCCGCAGGAAACTGTTCGCAAAACCATCTCGGCAGCAGCTATTTTTACGGTGGCCCCCGCAATCGCAATTCTGGTGGGTGTCATTTCCTTAAGCAAAAGTCTTGGCATCGCGCTGCCTTGGCTGCGTCTGTCTGTGGTAGGCTCCCTGACCTATGAGACGGTCGCAGCCGGTACATCCCTGACCGAGTTGGGGCTGGACACAAATACCCCCATTCCCACGGCCTCGGATTATGTAACGGTGGCTGCTGTCATGACGGTGGGGATCATGGTTGGCCTGATTCTGGTCCCGCTGCTGACAAAGCGCATTCAGGGCGGCATGGTCAAGCTGGGTGCCAAAGACAGTCGCTGGGCGGATATTTTCAACAATGCCATGTTTCTGGGCATGATCAGTGCGTTCCTCGGCTATGTGTTCAGTGATGTGATGAATGTGACGCACGGTGACTTCACGGGGCTTATCCCGGTGTTTGTTATGCTGACTTCGGCATTGGCAATGGTTATCTGCGGTGTGGCGGCCATGCGCACCAAAAAGCGCTGGATTCAGGACTATGCCCTGCCTATTAGTATGCTGTGCGGTATGGGGGGATCCATTCCGCTGACAAGCTGGCTGAGCTAAAGGGAGGTGCGCAATATGGAAAAAACGGTTTGCAGCAAAAAGAAACATACATGGACAGCGTACACCGCTGGGGCCGCATCTGGGGCCTTGGCCTGATGCTGCTGATTTTGGCATACCCGATTACGGTTTCCCTGATCTTCCACGCGCAGGTCAACTGGCCTGCGTTTGTGAAGGGCTTTATTGCCATCGGCCGATGTACTGGGCTGTGGGTATTGTGGAGATTTTCACCTATGTGCCGATGCTCGGCGCGGGCGGCAGCTATCTGTCGTTTGTGACGGGCAATATCTCGAACCTCAAGCTTCCCTGCGCCCTTGACGCTATGGAGCGCGCCGGGGTCAAATCCAACAGTGAGGAGGGCGAGATCATCTCAACCATCGCCATCGCGGTATCCAGCATTGTGACAACGCTGATTATTATAGTAGGCGTTGTGCTCATCGTACCGCTGACGCCTCTGCTGTCCTCCCCTGTTTTGGCACCTGCGTTCTCGCAGCTGCTGCCCGCGTTGTTCGGCGGTCTGGCGGTCGTGTTTATCTCTAAAAATGTCCGCCTGTCCATTGCGCCGGTTATCCTCATGCTGGTGCTGTTCATCTTTGTGCCGGCGCTCAATGCGTCCACGGTGGGCATTATGGTTCCGGTCGGCGTTATTTTCAGCCTTGTTGTGGCGCGAATTCTGTACAAAAAGGGTCTTGTCTGACCTGATAGGAGGAATACAAAATGTTCGTTTTATGGCTGATTTTGGTGGCACTGGCTGTATTGGTCGCTGTTGTGCTGGTGCGCACGGTGCGCTTTACCCCCGGCCCCGCGCCCGCCGTGCCTGCAGGCGAGGAGACCATCGACCGCGATAAAGCTGTCGAAAACCTGCGCACACTGGTTCGCTGCCGGACGGTCTCCAACACGGACCATGCGCTCGAGGATGAGGCCGAGTTTGAAAAGCTCATCCATACCCTGCCAGAGTTGTATCCGAATGTGTTCAAGGTCTGCAAATTTGAAAGGCTGGAGGACCGCGCGCTGCTGTTTACATGGGCGGGCAAGGCGCACACCGATCCGACTGTCCTGATGGCTCACTATGATGTTGTCGATGTCGATGAGGCGGGCTGGAAAAAGCCGCCGTTTGATGCGGTGCTGGAGGACGGTGTTGTCTGGGGCCGCGGTACGCTTGATACCAAGGTCACCTTCAACGGTGTCTGATGGCGGCCGACAAGCTGATTGGCGAGGGGTATGTCCCCGCGCAGGACATCTACTTTGCCTTCAGCGGCGGCGAGGAAGTCAACGGTCTCGGCGCGGTGCATATCGTTGATTGGTTTGAGGCAAACCACATCACCCCCGCGCTTGTTGTGGACGAGGGCGGCGCGGTCGTGGAGGATGTATTCCCCGGTGTCAAGCAGCCCTGCGGCTGATCGGCATTGCGGAAAAGGGTATGCTGAATGTGGAGTATAAGGTCAAGTCCGGCGGCGGCCATGCCAGCGCGCCCAAGCCGCACAGCCCGCTGGTGGCGCTGAGTGAGGCCTGCACCAAGATCGAAAGCCATCCCTTCAAGGCACATGTGACCAAGCCGGTTGCGGAGATGTTTGATACGCTGGGCCGCTACTCCAACTTTACCTACCGCATGATCTTTGCCAACCTCTGGCTATTCGGCGATGTGCTGGACTCCATCTGCCGCAAGAGCGGCGGTGAGCTGAACGCCCTGATGCGCACAACGGTGGCCTTCACGCAGGCTAAGGGCAGCGCGGGACGCAATGTTATCCCGCCGGAGGCAGCCTTTATCAGTAACCTGCGCCTGAACCTGAGGACACGATGGACAGTGCCCTTGCTACTTAAAAGAAACCATCAATGACCCTGCCGTTGAGATCACAAAGCTGGAGGGCATGAACCCGAGCCGCATCAGCGAGACGAACTGCCTGCATGGGATAAGGTCGCCAGCGCTGTGGCAGGCACCTGGAAGGGCTGTCTGGTAGCACCGTATCTGATGGTGCAATGCTCGGACAGCCGCCACTACGGCCGTATCAGCGACCATGTGTACCGTTTCTCGGCCATGGATCTGACCGCCGAGGAGCGCGGCACCCTGCATGGCAACAACGAACGCATCCGCGTCGAGACCGTTGGCCGTGCCGTGGAGTTCTATGTCCGTTTGATGCGGCAGTGCTGAGAAAATAAGCATACAAAGAGGTGCAGCCCGTTTGAAGTGCTGCACCTTTTACTGTTTATATCCCGAAATGTATAGAGGGCGGCATTCTCGATGCCCAATCATACAAACTGGAAGTTGTTTTACTTCTTCTTTTTCGGTTTTGGGGTTGGCAGTTCATCATACATTGCATGAAACAAGCCTGTCAAAAATTTCCTATTATCAACTTCATCTACCAACAACATCTCTTTTGCTCCCTCATAGGGTAATTCATACGGAGCCGTCGGCATATAACTAATTGCTGATTTTACTGGTTTAACAAGTAATCTATCATCATAGATACCGCCTACAATCTTGCCACGATAATAAATAATAAATTCTCCCATCATAGCTCGATAAGTAATTTCTTCTAACTCAGATAGCTACCCTAAAATAAGCTCTAAGTATTCCTTGCTTGATGCCATATTTCCTCCTCAAATTGTTATTTCTAAAATTGTATCAAATTCTGCCTGTTTCCGCAATCAACAAAAATGTCTAATACTATCTATTTTTAATAATCTTAAGATTTTTCTATATACATCTTCCAGTTTTAAATATATAATATAATTACATAGTGCATAATAAATAAATTTACATTTTTAAGAAAGGAACATCTATGAATGCAGGATATGTCCGTCTCTCCAGAGACGATGATAAAAGGAATTATGTTTCCATAGAAAATCAAAAGCTGATTATCAACCAGTATGCAGCAGATCATGGTATGGTTATTGACCGCTGGTATGAAGATGATGGCATTTCCGGCTATATCTTTGACAGACCGGGATTTCAACAGATGATGGCGGATTTGGATAAAGATATTGATACCGTATATGTTAAAGACTTTTCACGTCTTGGCAGACACAATGCAAAGGTTCTTTTGCTTCTGGACGAATTTCAGGAACGTGGAAAGCATCTGGTGGTGATTGACGATAATTATGATTCTATGGATTCCAGTGACGATACGATTGGCATTAAAACATGGTTTAATGAGCGATATGTAAAAGACACCAGTAAGAAAATCAAACGTGCCATTGGAGCCAGACAAAAAGAAGGAACACTGATTACCAGACCACCGTTTGGGTATTACCGTAATGAAAAAGATAAAACTGTTCTGGAAATTGTACCGAAAGAAACGGAATATATTAAAAAGATTTACGACTTATATTTATCTGGTTCGGGATATCGTAAAATTGCCACATATTTGACTGAGCAGGGTGCACCGACTCCATCTATGATACAGCGTGAACGTGAAATAGAAGAAGGTAGATTGTCCAAAAGACAAGTAGCTTCTAAATGGTCAGATGCTATGGTAAAAGAAATACTGGATAATGATTTTTACATTGGTACATTTCGTCTGAAAAAACGTGCAAGAAATACGGTTCATGGAAAAGATAAACGTGTACCAAAAGAAGAACAATGTATTTTTGAGAATCACCATCCGGCAATTATTGATAAGGCTACCTTTGCTCTGGTACAGGAATTAAAAGAAAAACGTAACCGTACCAATTATCGGGGAAGCAGGGGGCAATGGTTAGGTTCAGAGATTCCGAATCCTTTTGGCAGCTGCCTGTTTTGTAAGGATTGCGGAAGCCGTCTTACACCAATTAAACGCCAGACTTCCAGCAGTGAACGTAAATATTACATCTGTACCACTTATAATACCAAGGGCAGACGTTATTGCTCCAAAGCACATTTAATTGAAGAAGAGAATTTGATGGAAGATGTTCTGACCTATATTAAGATGTGCCGAAATGCTCTCTGTGAAGTTATTTCAACTTATGATTTAAAGGATTTTGAAGCAGAAAAGAAAACGGTAGAGGAAAAACGATTGGAACTGCACACAGCTATCAATGAGCGAAAAAATCAACTGAAAGTTTTGCTTACCCAGAAAGTAAAAGATTTGGCGATCGCTGCAGGAAATGAAGATTTAATCAATGAGACTTACGATTCTATGCAGAAAGATTTATTTGCCCAAATTCATGGTTTGGAAATGCAGATTAAGGAACTGAATGAAACTGCCATAGAAACGCCGGATGTAAAGGATAAATTGAAGAATGCTCTTGAAGTGGTAGATAAAATCATTGCAGGAGGAAGTCTTGATCGAAGAGATATTGAACTTCTGATTGAAAAAATCGTAGTGAACGAAGATGGGATGCCAGAAATCACATTAAAATATGGATTATCCAATCTGATCAGTTACAGTCCTGCAGATGAAATGAATCGCAGAGAAAATACCATTATTGCGGTTGTAATGAAACTAATTGCAGAGGATGAACGGGGATATACTTCTGCGAAATATCTGTCGGAGCATATTACTGATTTGGGATTCAAGAAAACAAAGCAGAGTATACTTCCATATATTGAGCTGATGAAAGGACTTGGGATTCTTGAACCCACAGATAATCCATTGAAGCCATACAATATTGTAAAATCAAAAGAAACTATAGAACAGCTTGCCAAAGACTATCTTCCAGATTTGACAGCAGAAATCACTGCGAAACAGATATCAGACGATTATTTACATGGTATTAGTGACAACAGGTGGTATGCCGGAAATGGTATTTGAATATATTTTAAAGAAAAATGGAATTGATCCACAAACAGACCTCAACATCAACCAGGGAATTGATTTTGGTTCCACTGCTGCCGCCTTTTCAGAGGGAAGTGGAGACTTTACTGTTGAATTCGAGCCAAGTGCAACCGCTTTGGAAATGGAAGGAAAAGGATATGTTGTAGCCTCACTTGGTACTGACAGCGGCTATGTTCCTTACACTGCCTACAGCGCAAAGAAGAGCTATCTCGACAAACATCCTGAGATTATCCAATCCTTTACAAATGCGCTTCAAAAAGGTATGGACTTTGTTCAGCTTCACACGCCAGAGGAGATTGCTTCCGTGATTGCCCCTCAATTTCCTGAAACAGATCTTAAAACCATCACAGCGATTGTAAACCGTTATTATACACAGGACACCTGGAAAGCAGATCTTATATTTGAAAAAGAGAGTTTCGAGCTGCTTCAGGATATTCTGGAAAGTGCCGGAGAACTGGATTCACGCGCTCCTTATGAAAAACTTGTCACAACTGAATTTGCCAAAAAAGCTATGGAATAAATCATTTCTTGCAGAAGAAAACGCATTCCACTATAATAAAAAGGAAGCCAGACTTCTGGCTTCCTTTTTTCAAAAACGCAATAACAAAACAAATTACTTTTTTCGAAAGGACATTGTATTACTATGATTGATAAAAAACTGATTCCTTACGGGGGACTTAAGAAAGAACCATTTTCAGGTACACATCACGGAATGCGCTATTTCTTTCGCGGAGATGACGGAAAAAGCAGCACAACCTTCACCGTATTCATTTATCCAGAACCGTGGTGCTTTGAAGATACACCGGAAGAAGAGAAAGAACAGAAGACATTTCCGCTCTCCGATGAGGGAATGGATGAAGCCATTGCCTGGCTTTTCGAACGCTTTGAAACTGAGAAATCCAAATGGTTGAATGCGAGCCGCGATGCAATGCACATTGTAAATAATCAGACCTTCTGATTATAATCCCCAAACATCTTCTTCATATGAACATTCATAATATAATAATACATCGCGATCAGGAGGCCTCCTGCCAGCACCCATGCAGCCGGGCTGGCCAGGCAAACACCAAGATAACTTCTCTCTCTTGCTGCGATCCGTGCTACCACACCTCTTCCGATCAGTTCAGCAACACCGGCCATCATCGGCAGCAGTCCGTAACCGAGTCCCTGAATTCCATTTCTGTAGATATTCACAATTGCAAGCGGAATGAAGAAAAGTCCAATACATTTCAGATAGATATCCACAGACTCATGATAATATCCACATCCTCTGAGACAAACAGATAGGTCATGTATTTTCCTACTGTCATGATAAATGTTGCTGCTACCAGAGAGTAACCGATACCAAAAATCGTACACGCCTTGAAACCTTGACGGATTCTTGGTACATTTCCGGCTCCGATATTCTGTGCTCCGTAAGTTGCCATTGTTGTTCCCATCGCTACATATGCCTGTGTCACAACCTGCTCAATCTTACTTGCCGCAGTAAATGCCGCCACAAGCGTAGATCCCAAAATATTCAGGCAGACTGAACCATCATAGTTCCAATTGCCGTGATAGAATATTGCAATGCCATCGGAAGTCCGATCTTTAACTGGATCGCGCAAATCTGCCCGCCAACATGCCAGTCTTCCTTTTTCAGATGAAGAAGCGGAATCTTCCACATAATATAAATAAGACAGAGTACACCTGATATGCCCTGTGCCACTACCGTCGCGATTGCCGCTCCCGGTGCGCCCATCTGAAATACAATGATTAAAACCAGATCCAACACGATATTCAGCAACGCACTGATAATCAGAAAGTACAATGGAATCTTACTGTTTCCCAGTGCTCTTAAAATACTGGATAACAAGTTATAAAGCATCTGCGCCAGGATTCCTCCGCTGATGATCATAATATACTTATATGCATCTGCAAAGATATCAGACGGCGTGTGCATCAGATGTAACAGCGGTTTCATAAATAACATAAAGGTAACCGTAAGGAACAGACCGATCAACAACGAAAGGATTCCTGCCCCTGCAACGGTGCGCCGCATCCCCTGCATATCTCCCGCGCCAAACTTCTGTGCTGTGAGAACAGTAAATCCGGCTGTCATTCCAACTACAAATCCATAGATCAGAAACATGATTGTTCCTGTGCTTCCAACTGCTGCAAGCGCTTTCGTTCCAACGAACTTACCTACGATCACAGCATCCGCCATATTATAAAACTGCTGGAAGACATTTCCCAGAAAGATGGGAAATGTAAAACTTAAGATCATCTTCATCGGGCTTCCAACAGTCATATCATTCTGTACTGATTTCATTTTGCTCCTCCTTTTCCGTATTTATCAGTGACTACATACATAACACATCCCGTCCGTTGATTACTGTTCACAAGAATTGTTTCGTAATACGAGGGATGTGTTTTTGAAAAACGTGCTTATTATATACTAGTTTTTCCCTGATGTAAATATCCTGAAAAGGAGTTTTTACATTTCTTTCAAAACGTAACGGTTCACTCAAAAATCATCTATATGGGAAGATGCTATTCCAGGAACAGCACTTCTTCCTCCACCAGCTCCAGCGCATCCGGCATTCCTTTTTCCCGGATCTTCTCCTGATTCTCTCTCTGTACAAACCAGGAGATCACCGGCGGATCTGCCTCTTCATTTGCAGGTTTCAGATAATAATTATCTTCGAAGGGAGTGCTGCTTTACTCTCTAATAGAAATGGAATCTGATTCTTTCCACTTTCTCCCCAGATCGGGACAAAATCATGCGCACGATAACCGATATAGTTGATATTTTCTGGAATATTTCTTTGCTCTGTACGCAACGTAATCCCCCAGTCTATCAGTTCTGCGGTATGCTCATCCACATAAACTGCTCTTGTGAAATTCTTGCATCCGGTCAGACGCGCCGCTTCTTTTCTCTGTGGATTCTGGAACAATTCTTTCGTCTTGCCTGCTGCCACAATCTGCCCCTGGTCAATAATCAGCAGTTCTTCGCTGAATCGATACACTTCATCTCTGCTGTGAGACACCATGATCACAGTACCTTCGTAATCTTCAAAAAGTTCTAATAATTCCTGCTGCAGACGGTCCTTCAGATACATATCAAGTGCTGAAAATGGTTCGTCCAAGAGAATCACATCCGGTTTGTAAGCCATGATTCTCGCAAGGGAAACTCTTTGCTGCTGGCCTCCGGAAAGCTCTGCCGGGAATCGTTTTTCCAGTCCTGTCAACTGAAATTTCTCAATCATCTCACGCACACGCTTTGCATTCTCCTGCTTTTTCCCTTTTAATCCGGCGGCGATATTCTTTTCCACCGTCATTGTAGGGAAAAGTGCATAATTCTGAAACAGATAGCCAATGTTACGCTTCTGCGGTTTTAAATTCACTTTATTTTCGCTGTCGTAAACTGTCTTTCCTTCAATTTTGATCAATCCGCTCTCCGGCGGCTCGATTCCTGCAATACTCTTTAGTGTCATGCTCTTTCCACATCCGGATGCGCCGAGGATTCCGATTCGTTTAGAATCACTTTTAAAATCTATGTTCAGCTCAAATGTATTCCGTTTTCTCTGAATCTTTACTTCTATCGCCATCTCTTACCACCTCTTGACATTCTTCATTTTCTTGCCCGAGATCAGATTCATCAGGAAGATCACCAGGAATGCAATCACCATGACAATCGCAACCCACACGCCCGCTGTCATATAGTCTCCGTCCTGAATGACCATTGCAATCTTCTGCGAGATTGTTCCTGTCTTTCCCGGAATATTTCCGGCAAGCATAGATGTCGCTCCATATTCTCCGAGTGCTCTGGCAAATGTTAGAATCGTTCCGGATGCGATTCCAGGCCCTGCGGTCGGGATCACTACTTTCCAGAAAATTTCTGTATCTGACATGCCGAGTGTCCTTCCTGCATAGATCAGATTCACATCGATCTGTTCCATCGCTGCACGGGCATTTCTGTACATCAGCGGAAATGAAATTACTGTGGCAGCAATGATACATCCAAGCCATGTCTGTACTACTTTGATTCCAAAATTTTCAAATAAAAAGATTCCAAACGGTCTTCTCCTGCTGAAGATCAGTAACAGAAAGAAGCCGGCCACTGTCGGCGGAAGTACCATTGGCAAGGTCAGTATTCCATCTATAATAGCCTTTTTCCCCGGAGTTGTCTTCACAACCTTACGTGCCGCATAGATTCCAAGAAAAAAGGAAAATATCGTAGCTACGATTCCCGTTTTTATTGATATAAATAATGGGCTCCAGTCCAGATTCTTCAGGATTTCCATCATTTCATCCATTCTATCATTCACTCTCCTTTACAACTATAAGAAAAAGGCTGTCCGAAACTTTTCATTTCTGGCAGACTCTGCTGTTATAGTAACACATCCGTTACTATCACACTATCTTTCTTCTACATTTGTATCGAAGTAATAAGACTCAAATACTTTCTTTGCATTGTCTGACAAAACAAACTGGATGAAATCATCTGCTGCTGTGTTCTGTGCATCATCAGCTTCATCATTTACTACACGTGCGATCGGATAGATTACATTTCCTGTCAGATCATACCCTACTGTCTGAAGAATATCGAGTTCGTCCTCGAATCCATATGTATCAGAGTAATAAGTTGTTCCAACTTCACAAGATCCTTCCACTACTGCGGAAAGAACCTTGCTTACGTTGTCCTGCTCGCTGATCTCAAGTCCGTCAAGTGCTTCTGATACTTCTTCTGTTGTGATTGCTGAAGGATCATCCACCTTCGGAAGAACACCCATATTCATAAGTGCGGTTCTTGTATACTTACCTACCGGTACGCTTCCGCCGGCAAGTGCAAAGCTTTCTGCTTCGCTTAAGTTATCAAGTCCTGTTACCTTTGTTCCGCTGTCTTTTCTTGTCACAACTACTACCTGGTTGTTTACAACATTCGCTCTTGTTCCGTCTACTACAAGACCGTCGGACTCAAGCTGGTCCATCTGCTTCTGTGCTGCCGAAAAGAAGATATCACACTCATATCCTTCTTCAATCTGTGTCAGAAGTGTACCTGAACTGTCTGCATTGTATGTGATCTTTACATTCGGATGTTCTTCGTTATACTGTGTTGCGAGCTCATCCATTACATTCTTTAAGCTGGCTGCAATAAATACCTGGATCTCTGTTTCTTCTTCATCACTGCCTTTGTTGTCAGTTGCTTCTGTTTTGCTGTGTCGTCTGTCTTTCGTCGGCTTTGGATCCACATCCAGCCATAGAAAACACCATTACGGCTGCCATCATTGCTGCTAAAAATTCTCTTTTTCATCCTACCTCCTCCTGACAGGCGCCTTGTTCATAAGATTGTTCCTGTCTTTTCTTTCTAAATGATGTTCTATTATAACCGATTTGTTTTATTTTAACAATCGCTTTTCTAAAAAGTTGTGATTTACACAACTTTTTTTCATTGACTGAATTATGATTCAAAGATATCCTTATATCTCTTCTCTGCATATTTCACCACATCTTTTTCCAGCAGTTCATATTTTCTGAGTATGTCTTTCCCTGCTTCGCTTACATTGGCCACACCGCCATGCTTGCCTCCCGGACTTCGCTCTACGACGGTATATCCGAGTTCTTTCTCTGCACTTCTGATCAGGCTCCAGCCCTTGCTGTAAGACATTCCTGTCTTTGCACAGGCGTCTCTTACCGAACCAAGTGTATCGATCTGACGCAGAAGGAATACAATTCCCGGACCGAAGAAGTTCTCATTTTTCTCCAACTGAAGCTTCACTCTCGGACGAATTCTCCTCTCCTTTTCCTTCTCTTTGAAAATCTCACGGAAAGGTTCTCCCTGTCCGGAGTAAATCGCTACACCGTTGTCTTCCACCGGAACGAAAATGCGTTCTACATTCAGCACATCCATGGCGCCTTTAAGTCCACCTTCACCTTCATAAGAAGCAAACTGATCGATCATACTGCGATCCATCAGGATCGGATGTCCTTTTCGTTCTTCCCAGACAGGTACATAGACTTCTCATGATCGTTTTCATTTTCTTTCGCTTTTTGCATCAACACACGTACGGTATCTTCTGTGAAAAGAGAAACTCCTGCCGGACAGAAGAAGAATTTCTCACAGCGCGGTTTCAGGTAGTTCATCCCTCGAACTGCTGACGTGATCATCTCTTCCTTCTCATAATCTTCACTGCGAAGGAATACTGCACCAAGCTTCGCCAGTTTCTTCTCCACCTGCTCCGCCTGGTATCCTGTGATCAGCACGATCTCATCCACGCCTGCTCTCTTGAAATTTAAAATCATCTGACGCAGAACCTGGATTCCATCCACCGACTTCATCTTATCATAGCTCTTATATCCACCAGATTTTCCTGCTGCCGCAATCACTGCTCCTACCCGCATTTGCATTCTCCTTTCAGCTCACCGCTGCTATTTTTATTACTGTTCACACTATATGCAATCAGCAATTCTATCATTATGCCGTTCCGAGATCTTCTTTGCGATCGATATCCTGAAGTTCTCCCGCCTGTACCGGCACAATTTTCAGCGAATCTAAGTTTTCTTTCAATATCTTCTTTCCACCGATATCTCCATCTAACTCCAAAAGTTTATCAAAGAATCTCTTATCCCACAAGACCGGATTGCCATTTCTTGTTCCTTCTCCTGCACAAACGATCTTTCCCGGATTATGAAATGCTGTATTTATGATTCTCTGAATCGTGGATTTTTTTAATCTTGGCTGATCGCAGACACTGAACAGGACTCCTCGAAGCGGTGTTCCATTTTCATCCGCATCCTCGATTGCCTTTGTCAGACCGAGCTTTACAGAAAGAGAGATTCCCTTCTCCGGTTCTTTGTTGCATACCACCTTGCAGCCTGCTGACTCTGCTGAAAGTGTAATCTCTTCTTTTCCTGTCACTACATAAGACTTGAATCCCTGAAATGCTTCAAACCGGCTGATCGCACTTTCATACATTGCTTCACCTTCTACAACAGCTTTCAGTTTATCTGAACCGAATCGTACGCTCTGTCCTGCTGCCAATAAGATCAGTGCATACTTTCCTCTGCTCTTTTCATAACTACAGACTGCATCAAGAACACCGCCACCAATCGCCCTTGCTTTGTCTGAGATTGTCCGGCAATGCTCCTGCTTTGCACGAGCATCAATATCTCCGATCTTCAGTCCCTTCGTCACCTGAACACCTGGCTGAAGCATTCCGCGAACGATACCGTCCATCAGCGCATAAACCGGCTCTCCGCCTGTAATTGCAACGATCTGTCCTTTTCGTACCAGATCGCCGATCACAGCCTTCGGTTCGATCACCCCATCTGCGGATGCTTTGATCAGACGCTCAATAGAATATCCTCCAACATTTCCCGGAACTCCGGTATTCGGGATCGCACTTCCGTCCCAGATTACATTACCCAGTGTATGTCCTCTCTTTGTCTCTACAACACAGTTGCAGTCTTCCCCGGCAGTAAATCCAGGTCCGACTCCGATCACAAATGGTGCATCTGTGATCTTTGTTCCGAGATTTCTCTTTGCAAGGATGGCATCCACGATCACATCCGGATGAAACCACTGTATACATTCTGCCTTTGGATCAACGATCACAGGGATATCTCCCTGTTCCATAATCTCCTCTGCTTCTTCCTGATTCTTTGCCAGGCGCGCCGTCATATCTTCTACAACTGCCTCACCTTCATAAACCGCTCTGGAAAATGCAACTAGTCTGCGGACCGTCAATGGCACAGCAATATCTGTCATCATGATCTGATGCCCTGCGCCATATAATCTGGATGCGATTCCTGTTGCCAGGTCCCCCGCACCTTTAATCAATATCTTCATACCAACAACTTCCCATCTATTTTCCTGAGAATCTTCTATGATTCTCCGTTATTTTCTAATTTATTTACGTTTAAGAATAATCTCTGCACTTTTTCTACAATATTTATTACAGCATATAAGATGTCACAAATATATTCTTGATTCCATTCTCATACAAGCACTTTGCAATCTTACACGCTCTGTCTTGCCACTCCTTTGTGTCTGCCTTATTCAGTACAACAATATACTCTGCCTGCTTTGGACAGCCTTTTCGCCCGCCCTGTTCATGACAGGCAAGCTTTATTATGTCCTCTTCTGTCACCTGATCTTCCGGCTGTTTTCCAAGAAGCTCTGCCGCCTTTTCACTTCGAAAGCAGATTTCTTCCAGCTTTTGATCCAAAGCGTCCATTCCATAAACGGAAAATACATGTGTTGTCTGTGGCAGGAGCACAGGTTCTTGTTCTCCCGGTACTTTTAACGGCAGCATCCTTGCTCCGTCCGCTTCAACAAGTAATGGCACATTCCAGCTTTCTATCTCTGCCAGAATCAACTCCGGAACGCAGCTCATTTTCCCTTTTTTCGCTCTTGCCCCAATCCAGGCCTGTCCATATTGTTCAAGGCATTCCTTCACTCGTTCAAGCAGCTCGTTCCCTTTACTAATCCACTCTTCCTCTTCAGCCACACAACTCCATGGAGTCGTCTCTTCTCTCATATGAGTTGTTGTAAGAACAATTGCCTTTTTCCCCATCAGCGCATACTCTTCTGCAAGCCTTCTCAATGTAGAGTCTTTCCTCCCGCACCGACAGCAGCTATCATCGGACATTCTGTATCGTCAGGCTTTACTACCGATAAGAAAGAGTCTGCTTCACAAAGTCTGTCATCTCTGAAATAGCTTATCATTTACAGATCCCTTCTTTCTATATTTCTGTCGTCTTTTGAAAAGAAGATAGCCCACAGGCAGATGCCTGTGAGCTATCTATCTCACATATTATCACTCTATCTCACTCAATTTCCACCGGAGC
>ENA-OQLB01000324-OQLB01000324.1-human-gut-metagenome-genome-assembly--contig:-NODE-324-length-27875-cov-4.339340_pt1 | contig 27875 bp, 32 predicted proteins | sample MGYA00242656_ERZ504813 | MGnify/ENA primary metagenome ERZ504813 (study PRJEB26092, sample SAMD00036388) | human gut metagenome | host: Homo sapiens | study: EMG produced TPA metagenomics assembly of... | reverse complement strand
AAACAATACCCGGCGCAGTTCGTCCAAATGATCCCAGAACGTTAATTCTTTATCTGACATGGTGAGGATATGCCAATGTGAGAATGATTATTTATCCGCAGGTTTATCCACCTCTTCCTTTGCTTTGTTTATTTCGTCTTTAGCCTCATTCACACCTTCCTTGAAGCTCTTTACGCCTTTACCTAAGCCACGCATCAATTCAGGAATTTTCTTGCCGCCAAACAACAGCAGAATAACCAGTGCGATGATAATCCACTCGGAACCGCTGGGCAAGAAGCCCAATAAGAGTAAGTTTGTCATAGTCATATCGGATTAAATTTGCTTGCAAAGATAATAAGATTTATGATTTATGATTTACGATTTGCAATTTATTCCGTTGGCATGCTCACATTATGCCGCGGATTACAGTTCACAAATCAGGCATCACACCCCCTTTCAATCCTGATAATATATTCTCTTCACACGTGTCGAGACACTTGTCAGCACCTCATACGGAATGGTTTCAAGCACATCGGAAAGAACGGTTATAGGCAGATGATCCCCGAAGATTTCCACACTGTCACCTTCCTTACAGTCAATATCCGTTACGTCGATCATGCAGACATCCATACAAATATTGCCTACATAGGGAGCGCGCTGCCCGTTCACCAGGCAATAGGCGCGGCCGTTGCCCAAATGGCGATTCAGCCCGTCGGCATAACCGATAGGAATGGCTGCGATGCGCGAAGGGCGCACCAAATGTCCCTTGCGGCTATATCCCACCGTATCCTCTTCGGGCACATCACGTATCTGCAGAATGGTGGTCTTTAACGTACTGACATTATTCATAATGGAATTGTCTATCGGACTGATGCCATACAACCCGATTCCCAGCCGCACCATATCAAACTGCGCCCCCGGAAAACGTTCAATGCCGGCAGAATTACATATATGGCGAAGTATCTTATATGGAAATGCCTCCTGCAACAGCATGGAAGCCTTTTCAAAAGTCTCTATCTGCTTACGCGTAAAGGCATCGAATTGCGGAGCATCACTCCCCACGAAATGCGAGAACACCGAACGGGGAATAACCGCGTTCTGCCCTTTCAGACGTTCTATGAGCCGGGCATATCTTCCGGAGCAAACCCCAACCGGTGCATACCGGTATCCAGCTTCACATGGATAGGGAAATTGGTAATCCCCTCTTTCTCGGCTTCCTTAATCAATGCGTCCAGCAGGTGGAAGCTGTACACTTCCGGCTCCAGCTATAATCGAACATCGTCTTGAAAGCGGTCATTTCCGGATTCATAATGATGACGCTTGCCGTAATGCCGGCTTTACGCAGGTCCGAACCTTCATCTGCCACGGCAACAGCCAGATAATCCACATGATGCTCCTGCAAAGTTTTGGCTATCTCATACGATCCGGCACCATAGGCGGAAGCCTTCACCATACACACCATTTTGGTTTCGGGTTTCAGTTTACTGCGATAATAATTCAGATTGGCAATCATCGCACCAAGATTCACCTCCAATATCGTTTCGTGAACCTTTCTCTCCAAAACCTCCGTCAACGCATCGAAACCAAACTTACGCGCGCCCTTAATCAGGATTATTTCATTCTCCAGCGACAGTTCACCTTTTCCAATGGCATCAATCAGCGCAGCCGTATCAGGATAAAAAGCTTTCTCGATATTAAATCGTGAGGCACATGAGGAGATTTCATTTCCCACACCAATAACACGTTCTATTCCCCTGCTGTTCACCAACTGTGCCACCTGGCGATAAAGAGTAGGAGTATTCTGCCCGGTTTCCAATATATCCGAAAGAATAAGTGTCCTCTTCAGTCCCTTGCTCTGTGAGCGACGATACAGAAAATCGAGCGCTATGTCCAAAGAGCCGAGATCCGAATTATAACTATCGTTTATCAGCAAACAACCATTTTTACCCTCTTTCACTTCCAGACGCATTGCCACCGGCTCCAATTTTGCCATACGCTCCGTTATCTGCCCGGCAGGAAGCATCAGATACAGGCAGGCTGCCAAACAGTTCAACGAGTTCTCGATAGAAGCATCATCTATGAACGGCAATGTAAATGTGTTGTCCATATCCAAATAACGATAGGAAATAACGGTAGAGTTCTCCTGCTTTTCCACCTTGTTGATATACAAGGGGCGCTCCATATCTCTCCTGCTCCATGCTATTTCGCGGGCCGAAAAGATGGATTTACTTACACAATTACTGATAAACTCGTCATCACCATTATAAATCACGACATCACAATCCTTAAAAAGCGCCAGTTTTCCATGCACTTCTCCTGCAAAGAGAAAAAATTCTCCTGATGTGCGCCGCCTATATTGGTTAGAATTCCGATGGTCGGTTTGATGATATTTTGCAAAGCACGCATTTCTCCCGGCTCCGAGATTCCCGCCTCCAAAATGGCAAGTTCTGTTTGCTCGTTCATCTGCCATACAGACAAAGGCACGCCTATCTGCGAGTTGTAACTGCGGGGTGAACGGGTGATAACACGTTCCGGACTCAGCAACTGGTGCAGCCATTCTTTCACAACGGTCTTTCCGTTACTGCCGGTAATACCGATAACAGGAATCTGGAACCGGTCACGATGTTGTTCCGCCAGCTTCTGCAATGCTTTCAACGGACTTGGCACAACCAATAAGTTGAGATCCGGAAGTGGAGAGCCAAGCGCTTCCGCTTCTTTAAGCCCTTCTTCACTAACGACAAAGTTGCGGACACCGCGCGCATACAGATCGCGGATATAACGGGCTCCGTCATTCCGTTTGGTTGCCAAAGCAAAAAACAATGTTTCTTCAGGAAAACTCAAGGAACGGCTGTCCGTAAGTAACCAGTCAATCGTAGCGGACAACTCTCCTATCCGCCGCGCACCAATGATTTGAGCTATATTTTCAATCGTATATGACATAATTCTCTTTCTTTTTGAAAATCTAAGTACGGGTATTTTCCGTTAAGTCGGTCTATTTTTAACACAATTTGTCCTAAAAAACGCTTATACTCCTCAGAGCCGGGATGAAAGGGCTTGTGTGCCAATGCCCTACGTATATTTTCACTTTCTTCTATGATATGTAACGTCTCCGCCGAAAAACAGGCGGACGAGAAGCGTTCCCACACATACTGCACAGCCACTTCGGAAGGATGCACCATATCTTCAGCGTAGAAGCGGTAATCCCGCAATTCATCCAAAACCAATTCATAGGCGGGAAAATAGAATACATTCTCCGGAAAAGCAGCTTGCAGCCGGTCCACCGCCAACAGCAGAGTAGCCTTGCTGAGTTGATTGGCGTGCAACCCGTCGCGCACGTGACGGATAGGACTGACTGTGAAAATCACTTTCAAGTCAAGATTCCGCGCCAACAATCCGGAAAGCAATGAAGTATAGTCCAATACTATTTCATCAACCTCCAACCGCCTGCGGGTAAATTCTTTCTCCGGCTGCTTATGGCAGTTGCCCACAATGCGTCCCGTATGCTTCTGTTCGTACACCCATGCTGTGCCGAAAGTCAACAGTAAGCAATCCGCATTAAAAACAGTATTGTGAGCCGAGGCAATCCGCTCATTGATAATGCGTAATGTTTCTTCTACCGATGAGGACGAAAAATCCCCATGATGCATCGGGCTGTGCCAACATTCACGAAAGAAGAACAAATCGTCTTGAGCATATCTCTTTCCTTCAACGATTTCCCGTAAAGCGGCAGAGATGGAAAGCGGATTATACAGCACTCCGTATGGATTGACATCACAGCGGAACTTGGCATTGGTGAGCCTCATGCCGATGTGTGTGGCAAAGCAAGAGCCGAACAACATCAGTCGGTCGGCATGCGTCAACTGCGGCAAACTTCCGGGAATTTCCACAGGGGTATAAAAATTCATAAGCAAACCGGTATTAAATATTCATTCTTCAGACTTGATATATACGCGGTGACTGCCAAATCCGCTGAAGCCGATGCCCGTTCCCGGTGTATGCGACAACTTACGCAGCTCGACGGTTCCTGACGAACGAAGCAATCCCGTCAGTTGGCAATACGTACGGACGGTGAGAAAAGGATGTGCTTCCAAATGTTTTCGTGCTATCTCCAACCGTTGTCCGGCAGTATATTCTTGCGAGGAGCGGACAGGCTTCCACGGTGCGCGCCGCAGCGTACAGTGCCTATTGGTTTTATACACCAGTTCCTTTTCCGCCTGAAATTAATTTTCCCCACAAAGATGCTCTGCGCATTGCGATGGGTGGCGTCACCGTCCGCTTCTTCACGCTCCTTGTCGCGCTATCACCAGCCCGGAGTGAACGTACCGATGCCGTCTATCTTTGCCGAAAAGCCCCGCGCCATTGTATGCGCCATTGCCTCCGCCAGTTCGCAGATGATGCCCTCGACCATCCCCGGAGAAAAGCCGCTCCGTAGGGAGATATATTCCGCCAATTCGCGGGTTGAACTTTGTCCCAACAATACCATTTGCGGGTAAGTCACCCGTTCGCCTTTCCCTTGCAGGTCAGGCATTTCTTTCATTACATAATGCGTAGGCATTTGCTATCTTCTTTTTTTTAAAAGGTTCCACACTCTTATTTCTTCCTGTACTCCCTATCCAAACTTACTTCATCCGGCAAGGAAACCTATCTTTGTAGTATCCAAGACTTGGAATGAAGGCTTCATTTCTTAGAATAAAGCTTTCATTCCAAGGAATTGAACTTTCAGTTTCAGAAATCAAAGCTCAATTCCAAGTCTTGGATACTACAAAGATAGGTTTTCCCGCCGGGCAAAACAAGTTTTCATTGTATATTTCATAGCGGAAAGGATTTATCCCTCTTTTCCATGTAAAAAGAAGACGACAAAATAAAAAACAGATAAAATGATATAGTCATCCGTTTTCTTTTCGTATTTTTGCATTTTGTAATCTTCAGTACAGTGATGAAAACAGAGTCAACAACATATAACTTGCTAAATTCCATTTCTTATCCGGAAGACTTACGTAAATTAAGCGTAGAACAACTTCCGGAACTTTGTGAAGAATTAAGGCAAGACATCATTCAAGAACTTTCATGCAATCCGGGACATTTTGCTGCGAGTTTGGGTACGGTGGAACTGACCGTAGCGCTGCATTACGTCTACAACACTCCATACGACCGCATCGTATGGGATGTGGGGCATCAGGCTTACGGGCACAAGATGCTCACCGGACGTCGCGAGGCTTTCTGCACCAACCGCAAATTCAAAGGCATACGTCCTTTTCCCACTCCCGTAGAAAGCGATTACGACACCTTTACCTGTGGACATGCCTCCAATTCTATTTCGGCGGCTTTGGGTATGGCTGTCGCAGCAGCCAAGAAAGGAGAAAAAGACCGCCACGTAGTAGCCGTCATTGGCGACGGCAGCATGAGCGGAGGACTGGCTTTCGAGGGCTTGAACAATGCTTCGTCCACGGCCAACAACCTGTTGATTATCCTCAACGATAATGACATGGCGATAGACCGCAGTGTGGGTGGCATGAAACAATATCTCTTCAACCTGACTACATCGAACCGCTACAACCAGCTACGCTTCAAAGCATCCAAAATGCTATTCAAAATGGGCGTACTGAATGAAGACCGGCGTAAAGCGTTAATCCGCTTCTCCAACAGCCTGAAATCAATGGCAGCCCAGCAGCAGAACATCTTCGAGGGGATGAACATCCGCTACTTCGGTCCGATAAACGGACACGATGTAAAAAACCTGGCACGCATCCTGCGGGATATAAAAGATATGCAGGGTCCTAAGATCCTTCATCTGCACACAGTCAAAGGCAAAGGCTTTGAACCGGCAGAAAAAAATCCGGGCATCTGGCATGCACCGGGCAAATTCGATCCGGAGACAGGCGAACGCATCACGACCGATACCAGCAATCTGCCCCCTCTGTACCAAACCGTATTCGGAGAGACATTGGTGGAATTGGCCGAGAAGAATCCGAAAATTGTCGGTATCACCCCCGCCATGCCCACAGGATGTTCCATGAACCTATTGATGAAAGCCATGCCCGACCGCGCCTTCGACGTGGGTATTGCCGAAGGACATGCCGCCACATTCTCCGGCGGTATGGCAAAAGAAGGGCTGCAACCTTTCTGCAACATTTATTCGTCCTTCATGCAACGGGCCTACGACAACGTGATACACGACATTGCCATCCTGAAGCTACCCGTCGTACTTTGTTTGGACCGCGCCGGACTGGTAGGCGAAGACGGACCTACGCATCATGGAGTATACGATCTTGCCTATTTCCGCCCTATCCCGAATCTGACTATATCTTCACCTATGGACGAACACGAGTTGCGTCGGCTAATGTATACAGCCCAACTGCCTGATAAGGGTCCGTTCGTTATCCGTTACCCGCGTGGACGCGGCGTACTGGTAAACTGGAAATGTCCACTGGAAGAAATCCCCGTAGGCAAAGGGCGTAAACTGAAAGACGGCAAAGACCTGGCAGTCATCACCCTCGGCCCGATAGGAAACATTGCCGCACGCGCCATTAAACGGGCGGAAGCAGACAAAGGAATCTCCATAGCCCATTACGACCTGCGTTTCCTCAAACCTCTGGATGAAACATTATTACATGAAGTAGGACGTAACTTCAGTCGCATCCTCACCATAGAAGACGGTGCACGAAAAGGCGGCATGGGAAGTGCCGTACTGGAATTCATGGCAGATCATGACTACACCCCGCATATAAAGCGTATCGGCGTGCCCGACACATTTATTGAACATGGTACGGTACAAGAACTATACCGGTTGTGCGGAATGGATGAAGAAGGAATCTATAATATATTAATTAAGAATGATGAATGAAGAACCGGGCTGCGCCATGCGCAAGCCATCCGCAAGGAAATTCTTCATTCTTAATTCTTCATTTCTAAAAATATTGTGAAGATTATTATTGCAGGTGCCGGCGCAGTAGGCACACATTTAGCCAAACTCTTGTCGCGCGAGAAGCAAGACATCATATTAATGGACGACAACGAAGAAAGGATGAGCACGCTCAGCTCCAACTTCGACTTGATGACCGTCACCGCCTCTCCCACCTCCATTACAGGATTAAAAGAAGTAGGAGTAGGAGAAGCCGACCTCTTCATTGCCGTCACCCCCGATGAAAGCCGCAACATCACCGCCTGTATGCTTGCCACCAACCTCGGTGCGCAAAAGACCGTAGGGCGCATTGACAACTACGAATACCTGCTACCCAAAAACAAGGAGTTCTTCCAGAAGTTAGGGGTAGACTCGCTCATTTATCCGGAAATGCTCGCTGCAAAAGAAATCGTATCATCCATCCGCATGAGCTGGGTGCGCCAATGGTGGGAATTTTGCGGCGGTGCACTGATTCTGATAGGTGCCAAGATGCGCGAAAAGGCTGAGATTCTGGACATCCCCCTGCACCAACTGGGCGGACCGGAACTGCCCTATCACGTGGTAGCCATCAAACGCGGTAACGAAACATTGATTCCTCGTGGCGACGATGTCATAAAGCTGCACGACATTGTCTACTTCACCACCACCCGCAAATTCGTTCCATATATCCGCAAGATAGCCGGCAAAGAAGATTATGCCGACGTACGCAACGTCATGATTATGGGCGGAAGCCGCATTGCCGTGCGCACCGCACAATATGTTCCCGACTATATGCAAGTGAAAATTGTGGATAACGACCTGAACCGATGCAACCGGCTGACCGAATTATTGGATGACAAGACAATGATTATCAACGGAGACGGACGAGACATGGACTTACTCGTGGAAGAAGGATTGAAGAACACCGAAGCCTTTGTTGCACTAACCGGCAACTCGGAAACAAACATCCTTGCCTGTCTGGCGGCAAAGCGTATGGGAGTAAGCAAAACAGTGGCGGAAGTAGAAAACATAGATTATATAGGTATGGCGGAAAGCCTTGACATCGGCACTGTCATCAATAAAAAGATGATCGCTGCCAGCCATATTTACCAGATGATGCTGGATGCCGACGTCAGCAATGTGAAATGCCTGACTTTCGCCAATGCTGATGTAGCGGAGTTTACCGTCAAAGCAGGATCCAAAATAACCAAACACCCGGTAAAAGACCTCGGCCTGCCCAAAGGAACCACTATCGGCGGACTGATACGTAACGGTGAAGGTGTTGTGGTTATGGGTAACACGCAAATACAACCCGGCGACCATGTGGTGGTATTCTGCCTGAACATGATGATTAAGAAAATCGAAAAATACTTTAATTAGCGAAGAATTAAGAGTTACTTGACAGACGTGATCAACTTTAAGACAATTATACGGATTATCGGTATTCTGCTATTGCTGGAAACAATCATGCTGTTAGCATGCTCGGGCATATCATATTACTATAACGACGAAGCACTGCTCGACTTTTGGAAATCGGCAGGAATCACAGCCGGAGCCGGTCTGCTCATGGCAGTTGCCGGAAAAGGGGGCGACAAGCAGTTAACCCGTCGCGACGGTTATGTATTGGTCAGCTTTGCCTGGGTAGCCTTCTCCCTCTTCGGTATGTTGCCTTTTTACATCAGCGGATACGTCCCCGACATTACAAATGCTTTTTTTGAAACCATGTCCGGCTTTACCAGTACGGGAGCCACCGTACTGGACAACATAGAGTCGCTTCCCCATGGACTTTTGTTCTGGCGTAGCATGACGCAATGGATAGGCGGTTTGGGAATCATCATGTTCACGATTGCAGTGTTGCCCATCTTCGGAGTCAGCGGCCTGCAAGTATTCGCAGCCGAAGCCAGCGGCCCCACCCATGACAAAGTGCACCCGCGCATCGGCATTACAGCCAAATGGATATGGGGAATCTATACCGGACTTACCTTTATCCTAGTAATCCTGCTAATGCTGGGAGGAATGAACTGGTTTGACAGCATATGCCATGCTTTCGCCACCACAGGCACAGGAGGTTTCTCTACCAAACAGGCGAGTGTGGCATACTATCATTCTCCCTACATAGAATATGTTATCTCCCTTTTTATGTTTGTCTCCGGCATCAACTTTACGTTGCTGTTGTTTTTTGTCAACCGGAAATTCAAAAAAGTCATTGATAACGCTGAATTGAAATGGTACTTCTGGTCGGTAACCGGATTTACCACCGTAATTGCCGTTATCCTTTATTATACCAGTTCGATGGGCATGGAAGAAGCCTTCCGCAAATCATTGTTCCAGGTTATCTCCCTGCACACTTCCACCGGCTTTGCCACAGACGACTACATGCTATGGACGCCCATACTCTGGGGATTACTGACCATCGTCATGATAATGGGAGCGTGCGCAGGCAGCACGACAGGCGGACTAAAATGTATTCGAATGGTCATTCTCGCCAAAGTGTCACGCAATGAGTTCAAGCATATCCTCCACCCCAACGCCGTATTACCGGTACGCGTAAACAAGCAAGTCATATCGCCCTCCATTGTTTCTACCGTACTGGCTTTCTTCTTTTTATATTTCATTATTGCTATCATCGGCATATTAATAATGATGGGAATGGGGATAGATGCCGAAGAATCTATCGGCTGTGTTGTGTCCAGCATCGGGAATATGGGTCCGGGATTAGGAGATACCGCCCGGCATATTCGTGGAATTCCCTACCCGATGCCGCTAAATGGCTGCTGTCGTTCCTGATGTTGCTGGGACGTCTGGAATTATTCACCGTTTTACTTTTATTCACACCGGAATTCTGGAAACGGAATTGATTTAGGATAAAAAAGTGTAAAAATAGTCATTTTTTGTCATGCCGAGATAGCAAAATGAGAGATACTTATTATATCTTTGCGCCCTGAAAAGAGATATGGAGGTATGAAACAGTGCATAAAATATTGTATGATAGCCATACTCGCAGTTTTATTACACAACGGTGCAATAGAAGCTGCGGATTTATTATGCACTCCGGTTGACCACCAGACAGAGAGTTGCACCCTAATTCAAGCACCTACCACCCGGCAAGCCGTTCAGAACTATTACCAACATTCATCATCCACCGCTTCTTGTCTGGAACATGTGGATAATATGCAAGTACCGAGTAATAAAAGTTCTATGTTGCGCGCCGGCATCATCCGTATGCAACAAATGCTACGTGCACAGAGTTATGACCGCATACCCGACCTGCACCATACTCCTGTACCCGATCTACATTACTACGTATTCGGGTTAAGAAAGATTATCGTATAAAACGAGTGATAGACAGCGGGGAATCCTTTTACATATTGTCATTCTATCATCTTATTGCCCTATCGCTGTATTATTACCGTATATCTATATTTATACATCTAAAATCTTATCAGATTTATGAACTTTACTTTGTTAGTAGTCGTCCTGTTGACGGCAATTGCTTTCGTGGGTATCGTCATCGCGCTGTCTAATGCGATAGCGCCCCGTTCGTACAATGCGCAGAAAATGGAGCCGTACGAATGTGGTATTCCCACCCGCGGTAAATCATGGATGCAGTTCCGGGTGGGTTACTACCTGTTTGCCATCCTGTTTCTGATGTTCGAGGTGGAGACGGTTTTCCTGTTCCCTTGGGCAGTCATTACAAGGGAGCTTGGAGTAGCCGGGCTTTTCAGTATTTTATTTTTCCTTATTATATTAATTCTGGGTCTTGCTTATGCCTGGAGGAAAGGAGCTTTGGAATGGAAGTAACGAAGAAACCCAACATAAAATCTATCCCTTATGAGGAGTTTACAGACAATGAAACGTTGGAGAAATTGGTTCGGGAACTTAATGCAGGAGGTGCCAACGTGGCCCTCGGCGTACTGGACGATTTCGTTAATTGGGGACGCAGTAACTCACTGTGGCCGCTTACGTTTGCAACAAGTTGTTGCGGTATCGAATTTATGGCCCTCGGTGCAGCCCGCTATGATATGGCACGCTTCGGGTTTGAAGTAGCCGCGCCAGTCCGCGTCAGGCAGACATGATCATGGTGTGTGGAACAATCACAAACAAAATGGCCCCGGTGCTGAAACGTCTGTACGACCAGATGGCCGACCCTAAGTATGTGATAGCCGTAGGTGGTTGCGCAGTCAGTGGCGGTCCGTTCAAGAAGTCTTACCACGTTGTCAATGGAGTGGATAAGATCCTGCCGGTAGACGTATATATTCCGGGATGCCCTCCCCGACCCGAAGCATTCTACTACGGAATGATGCAGTTGCAACGCAAAGTGAAAATCGAAAAATACTTTGGCGGAGTAAACCGAAAAGAAGAGAAGAACTTGTGATTAATGATTAGCGATTAGAAATTAGTGATTAGAACGGTACAAATATCAATCAATAAGTCTATAAATCAATAATCCTTAATTGCTAAACTCCAGACATTATATAAGTTAAGTATGGAAATAAAATATATAAATCCCGCAGCCTTGCATGACGAGATGCTGCGCCTACGGCAAGAAGAGCAGATGGACTTCCTTGAATGTCTTACAGGCATGGACTGGGGTGAGCCGGACACAGCTAAAGATACTCCCGACACTCCACGAGGACTTGGCGTTGTTTATCAGCTGGAATCTACTGCCACCGGCAAACGGGTGGCAGTTCGCACCGCCACCCTCGACAGGGAACATCCCGAACTGCCTTCAGTGTGCGACATATGGAAAGCCGCCGACTTCCTGGAACGTGAAGTATTCGATTTCTATGGAGTGGTTTTCATCGGTCATCCCGATATGCGACGTCTTTATCTGCGCAATGATTGGGTAGGCTATCCGATGCGTAAGGACGATGATCCTGAAGCACAAAACCCTCTGCGTATGGATAATGAGGAGACAGTCGATACAACCACCGAGCTGGAGCTGAATCCGGATGGAACCGTAAAGAACAAAGAATCGCTACTCTTCGGTGATGATGAATATGTAGTAAATATCGGTCCGCAGCATCCCGCAACCCATGGTGTAATGCGTTTCCGCGTGTCACTGGAGGGTGAAATCATCGAAAAAATCGATGCCAACTGCGGCTATATCCACCGGGGCATCGAAAAGATGTGCGAGAGCCTGACATACCCGCAAACACTGGCTCTAACCGACCGTTTGGACTATCTGGCGCCCACCAAAACCGCCATGCCCTATGCATGTGCATCGAACAAGCAATGGGTATAGAAGTCAGCGAACGCGTGCAGTACATCCGCACAATCATGGACGAATTGCAACGCATCGATTCACACTTGCTTTTCTACTCCTGCCTGGCAATGGACCTCGGCGCACTGACCGCTTTCTTCTACGGTTTTCGCGATCGCGAGAAGATTCTGGACATCTTTGAAGGAACCTGCGGCGGACGCCTCATCATGAACTATAACACAATTGGCGGCGTACAAGCCGACATTGCTCCCGACTTCCAGAAAAAGGTAAAAGAATTCATTCCTTACCTGCGCGGCATCCTGCATGAATACCACGATGTATTTACGGGAAACATCATTGCGCAACAACGTCTGAAAGGCGTAGGGGTACTGTCTCGTGAAGATGCCATAGCCTTCGGCGCTACCGGAGGCACAGGTCGTGCCAGCGGTTGGGCTTGCGATGTGCGTAAGCGTATGCCTTACAGCATGTATAGCAAGGTGGACTTTAAAGAAGTTATCCGCACCGAAGGTGATTCCTGGGCACGCTATCTCATCCGCATGGATGAAATCATGGAAAGCCTGAATATCATCGAACAGTTGATAGACAACATCCCCGAAGGCAACTATCAGGAAAAGATGAAACCGATTATCCGCGTACCGGAAGGTAACTACTATGCCGCCGTAGAAGCAGCCGCGGTGAATTCGGGGTATTCCTCGAAAGCCATGGCGACAAAATGCCCTACCGCTTGCATTTCCGCAGTACGGGGCTTCCATTGGTATCTACCGTAGACACAATTTGTCGCGGTGCAAAGATTGCCGACCTTATCGCTATCGGTGGAACACTGGACTATGTAGTACCGGATATTGACAGGTAAATTAATTGATTAATGATTAACGATTAGTGATTAACCCCTTGCAGTATTGACAGTGCAACCTGTTAGTCGCTAATCACTAACAACTAATAACTAAATAACGTGTTTGACTTTAGTATAGTAACCAATTGGATTCACCAGATGCTGACCTCCTTTATGCCGGAAGGTCTGGCGGTGTTCCTCGAATGTGTAGTGATAGGCGTATGCATCATCCTTATGTATGCGGTGCTTGCCATTATTCTGATTTACATGGAGCGTAAGATATGCGCTTTCTTCCAGTGCCGCCTCGGCCCGATGCGTGTAGGAAAGTGGGGGCTGCTCCAAGTGCCTGCGACGTTATCAAGATGCTGACCAAAGAAATCATTGACCTGAAATTCTCCGACAGGCTTCTCTATAACCTGGCGCCATTCATGGTTATCATCGCTTCATTCCTGACATTCGCCTGTCTGCCCATCAGCAAAGGGCTGGAAGTTCTGGACTTTAACGTAGGTGTCTTCTTCCTGCTTGCAGCTTCAAGCATCGGCGTGGTAGGTATCCTGCTTGCCGGTTGGAGTTCCAACAATAAGTTCTCACTTATCGGAGCCATGCGAAGCGGTGCACAAATCATCAGCTATGAACTTTCGTGCGGACTGAGCATTCTGACAATGGTTGTTTTAATGGGTACGATGCAGTTCTCCGAAATCGTAGCCGGACAAGCTGACGGATGGTTCATCTTCAAAGGACATATTCCGGCAGTGATAGCGTTTGTTATTTATCTGATTGCAGGCAATGCTGAAACCAACCGCGGCCCGTTCGACTTGCCGGAAGCAGAAAGTGAGCTGACAGCCGGTTATCATACGGAGTACTCCGGTATGGGATTCGGCTTCTTCTATCTGGCAGAATACCTGAACCTGTTCATCGTTGCCAGTGTTGCAGCCACTATTTTTCTGGGAGGCTGGATGCCGCTGCACATCGTCGGTCTGGACGGTTTCAATGCAGTAATGGATTACATTCCGGGATTTGTATGGTTCTTCGGCAAAGCATTTTTCGTAGTGTTCCTGCTGATGTGGATTAAATGGACATTCCCGCGTCTGCGTATCGATCAGATCCTGAATCTTGAATGGAAATACCTGGTACCTATCTCCATGGTAAACCTGATATTGATGGTGTTGATTGTCGTATTCGGACTACACTTTTAACCGACGCGACGTTGCATCGGAACAAAGTTCCCATTCGGATAAATCTAAAACAATAAAATAATGAAAGATAATAAAGAACATAACTCTTATATAGGTGGCCTCATAAACGGTGTCAGCTCCCTGCTGACGGGCATGAAAACCACTATGACCGTTTTCTGCCGGAAGAAGACCACCGAACAATATCCGGAGAACCGGAAGACACTGAAACTCTCCGAACGCTTCAGGGGTACGCTGACGATGCCCCACAACGAGCAGAACGAGCATCATTGCGTAGCTTGCGGCCTGTGTCAAATGGCTTGTCCCAACGACACCATCAAAGTGACGAGTGAGACCATAGAGACGGAAGACGGTAAGAAAAAGAAAATATTGGCGAAATATGAGTACGACCTCGGTTCGTGCATATTCTGCCAGCTCTGCGTCAATGCCTGTCCGCATGATGCCATTACATTCGACCAGAATTTTGAGCATGCAGTATTCGACCGTAGCAAACTGGTGCTGACGCTGAATCATCCGGGCAGTCACGTAGAAGAGAAGAAGAAATCCGCCGCTCCCCAAGCTGAAGTAGCGAAGTAATTAGTCATTCATAATTAGTAATCAAAAACATGGAATTCAATCTTGAAACAATAGTATTCTACTTCCTTGCGGCTTTCATTACCGTATTTTCCATACTGACGGTAACTACCAGACGCATGGTACGCTCCGCCACTTACCTGCTGTTCGTTCTTTTCGGTACGGCAGGCATCTATTTCCTGTTGGGATATACATTCCTCGGCTCTGTACAGATTATGGTGTACGCAGGCGGTATCGTCGTCCTCTACGTCTTCTCCATCCTGCTCACCAGCGGTGAAGGCGACATCGCGGGAAAGCTGAAACGCAGCAAGTTCCTTGCCGGGCTGGGCGCTACCATAGGCGGAGCCATTATTGTAGTATTCATAACCCTGAAACATAAGTTTATCGCCACCACCGACGTGGTGCCTCTTGAGGTCAACATCAAGACTATCGGGCATCACATGCTGAGCGGCGACAAATATGGTTACCTGTTGCCTTTCGAAGCTGTCAGCATCCTGCTGCTGGCATGTATCGTAGGCGGATTATTAATCGCACGTAAAAGATAAGAATTATGATACACATGGAATATTACCTGATAGTCTCGGCTATCATGTTTTTCGCCGGCATTTACGGGTTCTTTACCCGTCGCAACACATTGGCGATATTAATTTCGATTGAGTTGATACTGAACGCTACCGACATCAACTTCGCGGTATTCAACCGTTTTCTGTTTCCCGGCGGACTGGAAGGTTACTTCTTCTCACTGTTCTCCATTGCCATTTCGGCAGCCGAAACAGCAGTAGCTATTGCTATCATGATTAATATCTATCGTAACATACGTTCTATCCAGGTGAACAAACTGGATGAACTCAAATGGTAATAAATATGGAATATACGATTCTAATCCTTCTTCTTCCCTTACTCTCTTTCCTTGTTTTGGGATTGGGCGGTAAATGGATGTCACACCGTACCGCCGGAAGTATCGGTACGGGCGTGTTGGGTGTGGTGACGGTGCTCTCCTACCTCACCGCAATACAGTATTTCACTGCTCCCCGGCTGGCAGACGCACATACGCCACACTGATGCCTTATAACTGTACATGGCTGCCGTTCACGCCTTCACTCAGCATTGACCTGGGAATCTTGCTCGACCCCATTTCGGTGATGATGCTGATTGTCATAAGTACCGTTTCATTCATGGTACACCTCTACTCCTTCGGCTACATGAAAGGTGAGCGAGGTTTTCAACGTTATTATGCCTTTCTTTCGCTTTTCACCATGTCCATGCTCGGACTCGTGGTGGCGACGAACATCTTCCAAATGTATCTGTTTTGGGAACTGGTGGGCGTGTCTTCCTACCTGCTGATTGGTTTCTACTATACCAAACCGGCAGCCATAGCCGCCAGCAAAAAGGCATTCATCGTTACCCGTTTTGCCGATTTGGGCTTCCTGATCGGTATTCTGGTCTACGGCTACTATGCCGGAACCTATACTTTCCAGCCCGATGAAATGGCACTGCTGAAAGGCGGCGCTACCATGATTCCGCTGGCACTGGGACTGATGTTCATCGGCGGAGCCGGAAAGAGCGCCATGTTCCCATTGCACATCTGGCTGCCCGATGCTATGGAAGGTCCTACTCCCGTCAGCGCACTGATCCACGCAGCCACAATGGTGGTTGCAGGCGTGTATCTGGTGGCACGTATGTTTCCGCTCTTCATAGACTATGCGCCTCAGGTGCTGCACCTCGTTGCTTATGTGGGCGCATTCACCGCATTCTATGCCGCCAGTGTAGCTTGCGTGCAAAGCGACATTAAGCGTGTGCTTGCCTTCTCCACTATCTCACAGATAGGCTTTATGATGGTGGCACTCGGCGTATGCACCTCCCTGAATCCCCACGAAGGCGGACTGGGTTATATGGCAGGCATGTTCCATTTGTTTACGCATGCCATGTTCAAGGCCCTGCTGTTCCTTGGCGCAGGCAGCATCATCCATGCGGTGCACAGCAACGAGATGTCTGCTATGGGCGGATTGCGCAAGTACATGCCGGTTACGCATATCACTTTCCTGATAGCCTGTCTGGCCATCGCCGGTATTCCACCGTTCTCCGGGTTCTTCTCCAAGGACGAGATACTGACAGCCTGTTTCCGGTTCAGCCCCGTCATGGTTGGATAATGACAGTGATTGCCGCAATGACTGCATTCTATATGTTCCGCCTCTACTACGGCATCTTCTGGAGTGACAAACGGTCAGCAGCCAATGATGAGCACTCATCACACAACGCTCACCACACTCCTCACGAAAGCCCGTTGACAATGACCGTCCCGTTAATGTTCCTTGCCCTGGTTACGATAGTTGCCGGCTTCATTCCTTTCGGACACTTCGTCAGCTCAAACGGTGAAGCCTATACCATTCATCTGGACTGGGGTGTGGCAGGCACAAGCATTGCCATTGCCGTCATCTCCATAGCTTTGGCTACTTATATGTACAAAAGCGGGAAACAGCAGGTTGCCAATGCGCTTGCCCGCCGCTTCAACGGTTTATGGACAGCTGCCTATCACCGCTTCTACCTCGATGAAGTCTACCAGTTCATCACCCACCGCATCATCTTCGGTTGTATCAGCCGCCCGATAGCCTGGTGGGACCGTCATGTGGTGGATGGCTTCTTCGATTTCCTTGCCTGGGGCGCTAATGCCACCAGCGACGAGATACGAGGCTTGCAAAGCGGACGCATCCAGCAATACACATTCGTATTCCTGCTGGGCACACTTGCACTGATACTGCTGCTGTTGCTGTAAACGAGAAACATAAGTTGATATCGGTTTATCAACCAATAGAACAATAACAATTAATACAATAATTATAAAGATGAATTTCTTATCCATATTCGTACTCATCCCCTTGCTGATGCTGCTGGGACTTTGGCTCAGCCGCAGCATAGCACAGATACGTGCGGTGATGGTGACCGGTGCTTCGGCATTGCTCATTGCCGCTGTCGGACTGACTGTCGCCTATCTGCAAGCCCGTCATGGCGGCGCTACGGATGAAATGCTGTTCCGCGCTGACGCGGCATGGTATCCGGCACTGAACATTCACTATTCCGTAGGCGTAGACGGCATCTCGGTGGCCATGCTGCTGCTCTCGGCAATCATCGTTTTCACCGGAACATTCGCTTCCTGGCGTCTGCAACCGCTGACCAAAGAATATTTCCTGTGGTTCACCCTGTTGTCAATGGTGTATTCGGCTTCTTCATCTCCACCGACCTGTTCACCATGTTCATGTTCTATGAGGTGGCCCTCATACCGATGTATCTGCTGATCGGCGTATGGGGTTCGGGGTGCAAGGAATATGCCGCCATGAAGCTGACATTGATGCTGATGGGCGGTTCCGCTTTCCTGCTCATCGGTATTCTGGGCATCTACTTCGGCAGCGGCGGCACCACCATGAACCTGCTGGAGATAGCCCAACTGCACAATATCCCTATTGAGCAGCAACGAATTTGGTTTCCGCTTACCTTCCTCGGTTTCGGCGTATTGGGAGCCTGTTCCCGTTCCACACATGGAGCCCCGACGGTCACGCATCCGCACCGACTGCCGTTTCCATGCTGCATGCAGGCGTACTGATGAAGCTGGGAGGTTACGGATGCTTCCGCATCGCCATGTATCTGATGCCTGAGGCCGCACAGGAACTCGGATGGATATTCCTCGTGCTGACGGGCATCTCCGTAGTGTATGGTGCATTCTCCGCCTGCGTACAGACCGACTTGAAATACATCAATGCCTACTCTTCCGTATCGCACTGCGGCCTGGTACTTTTCGCCATTCTGATGATGAACCGTACCGCCTGCACCGGCGCCGTACTGCAGATGCTTTCGCATGGATTGATGACCGCCTTATTCTTTGCACTCATCGGTATGATTTACGGACGTACACACACACGTGACGTACGCGAGCTTAACGGGCTGATGAAGATAATGCCTTTCCTTGCAGTATCCTACGTCATTGCCGGTCTTGCCAACCTCGGTTTGCCGGGCCTCAGCGGTTTCATTGCCGAAATGACTATCTTCAACGGTGCGTTCCAACATCCCGATACATTCCACCGCGTATGGACCGTCATAGCCTGTACGAGCATCGTGATCACCGCAGTCTACATCCTGCGTCTTGTGGGCAAGATCCTCTACGGCACTTGCACCGACAAGCACCATCTGACACTGAGCGATGCCACTTGGGACGAGCGTACCGCTGTAATCATCCTCATCGCCTGCGTAGCCGGACTCGGTCTTGCCCCGCTGTGGATGAGCAACATGATTGGAGACAGCGTTCTGCCGATAGTCAACAATTTAGTGATGAAGTAATGAAGTGCCGAATCATGAATCACCAGTTACCAATCGCTAATTATTAATCATTAATCAATTCATCACTAAATAACATGGATTACTCCCAATTTCTTTTAATGAAAGAAGAGCTGTCGCTGATAGCGGTCATCGTTATCCTGTTCATAGCCGACCTCTTCATGAGTCCGGATGCGCACAAGAATGACGGCAAGCCGATGTTGAACACTATGCTGCCTGTTGCTCTGCTCATTATCCATACGCTTATAACCATTGTCCCCGGTCCGGCGGCTGACGCCTTCGGCGGAATGTACCACAACCAGCCATACAGAGCATCGTCAAGTCCATCCTCAGTGTAGGTACGCTCATCGTATTCCTTATGGCACACGAGTGGATGCGTCTTCCCGATACGGCAATCAAGCAAGGCGAGTTCTACATACTGACCCTCTCCACACTGCTGGGCATGTACTTTATGATTTCCGCAGGACACTTCCTGATGTTCTTCATCGGACTGGAAACGGCAAGCATCCCGATGCTGCTTTGGTGCCTTCGACAAATACCGCCACCATTCTGCCGAGCAGGCGCCAAATACATCCTTACCGCCCTGTTCTCCAGTGGTTTGCTGCTTTATGGCATTTCACTGATATACGGTTCGGTAGGCACGCTCTACTTTGCCGACATCCCGGCACATCTGGACGGGAACCCGTTGCAGATTATGGCATTCGTATTCTTCTTCTCCGGCATGGGTTTCAAGATTTCGCTGGTACCTTTCCACCTGTGGACGGCAGACGTTTACGAGGGTGCTCCAAGTACGGTAACCGCTTACCTGAGCGTCATCTCCAAAGGATCGGCGGCATTCGTGCTGATGACAATCCTTTACAAGGTGTTCGCGCCCATGGTGGTGCAATGGCAGGAAGTGCTTTACTGGGTGATCATCGCCTCCATTACGCTCGCCAACCTCTTTGCGCTTCGTCAGGAAAACCTGAAGCGACTGATGGCATTCTCCAGTATCTCACAGGCAGGATACATCATGCTGGGTGTGATCAGCGGGACATCGCTGGGCATGACCTCGCTGGTATACTACGTACTGATTTACCTGTTTGCCAACCTTGCAGTCTTTACGGTTATCACGATTGTGGCATTGCGTTCCCATAAATTCACGCTGGAAGATTACAACGGGCTGTACACCACCAACCCCAAACTGGCGTTCCTGATGACGCTGGCATTGTTCTCTCTGGCAGGTATCCCCCCGTTTGCAGGTTTCTTCTCGAAGTTCTTCATCTTTGCGGCAGCGTTCGAAAGCGGTTTCCACTTGCTGGTATTCATTGCGTTGATCAACACGATCCTGTCACTTTACTACTATCTGAAGATTGTGAAGGCAATGTACATCAACAAAAGCGATGAGCCTATCGCCACTTTCCGCAGCGATAATTACACACGCGCCAGCCTTGCCATCTGTACGCTGGGCATCGTGGCGCTGAGCATTGCCAGTGTGGTATACCAGTCCATCGACAAATTCTCATTCGGAATGTAACGGTTGCTTTCCCGCAAAATAACTTTTATAATATTCCCTTTCACCGTCCGCACCCTCTTGTCCATAGGAGGAGGACGGGTGAAAGGGGATATTTATTTTCATATTGCCGCACTGCCGCATGCAGCATTGCATCACTTCATTATCTGATTTCTGTATTGCGTGGGAGTCAGCTTGGTGAGTTGTTTAAAGGTGCGGTTGAAGTGCGAGATAGAGTCGAAGCCACATTCTACGGCTATTTGCGAAACCTCCATATCACCGATAGTCAGCAATTTGCACGCGTAGCCTATGCGCATGTCCGTCACATATTGCAAAAAAGTCCTCTCCGTCACTTCCTTAAAGAACCGGCAAAAAGCGCTGCTGTTCATATTCGCCATTTCGGCAATCTCGTCGAGTTTGAGTGATCGGGTATAATTGCTGTTGATAAAGGAAATGATTTTATCAATCCGTTTGTTTCCCACTGCCGGAAACTTCTCATAGTAGAAAGGGCTTGCCAGCATCTTCCTCTGAACGGAGACAGACAGTTCCTGCAACAAATCCAGCAATCCCGCTATCTGTCCAAATCCTTTCAGTCCGGGAAAGCCGGACATCATGCCGCACACCGGACCGCTACCGGCGGTATGGAGAAGCACCCCCGCTTAGACTCCTCCAGCAGCAGCCTTATCTGGTGAAACTGCGGATAATGGTCGAAAGAATATTGCATAAAATTCTCCTCGAACTGAACGATAGTCCCCTGAACACGCAGCATGGGATTGCCGCACCGATATTCATCGTCACTCCGCATATAATGAGGCAGGTTTGGGCCGAACAATATCACATCCCCGTCGGCAAACTGCTCTATGCAGTCGCCTACAAAGCAGCAGCCACGGCCTTTCTTCACATAGATAATCTCGTACTGGCTGTGGAAGTGCCAGGGATAGGTGAAGCGGTCGTAGTCGTAGTAACGCGCTTTTATCGGATTGGACTCCGATATCTGGAGTTGTTCGTTTATTATTTGTCTCATAACGCTGCTTGATGTTGGTTGTGGCATCCATCGCCCTGCCGGCAGAACAAAGATACGAATAATAATCAGTTATCCAAACCGGAGCTTCCCATATAGCTAAGTATCAGCGACCTTGATGTCCCACTATCATTTTCAATAATGGGACTTATACTCCCGCCACTTCCATTTACGAGGGAACGATGTTCTCTATACGACTGAACCCGGCTCTCATTACGATTGAAACACACTCCCATTACGACTGAACCCGGCTCTCATTACGATTGAAACACACTCCCATTACGACTGAAACAGGCTCCCATTACGTGTGCAAATATCTGCCCACCTCCCCGTAGAAGCAACCGTAACATTTTTCTTCCGATACATGCAAATATCTGCAAACATCCTGCAAATATCCATTCATGAGCGAAGTGTTTTAGTGCCTATATTTGCAATAAATAATCATTTTAAATCATTAATACAAAAAGAAGTATGGAAAAGACTTGGAGATGGTTTGGCAAGAAAGACAAAATAACGCTTGACATGCTGCGGCAAATCGGTGTGGAAGGTATCGTTACCGCCTTGCACGATGTGCCCAACGGCGAAATATGGACAGAAGAGGCAATCAATGATTTGAAGCAATACATTGAGTCCTACGGCCTGCGCTGGTCGGTTGTAGAGAGCTTGCCCGTATGCGAAGCCATTAAATATGCCGGACCGGAACGCGACAAGTTGATAGAAAACTATAAATCAGTCTCGCCAATCTGGGTAAATGCGGCGTCAAGACCGTATGCTACAACTTCATGCCCGTCATCGACTGGATACGTACGGACTTGCAGCATCCATGGGCGGACGGCACCTCATCGCTCTACTTCGACCGGGTGCGTTTTGCCTATTTCGACCTCCGCATCCTCCAACGTGAAGGAGCGGAAAAAGACTATTCCCCGGAAGAGCTCGCCAAAGTGGAGGAACTGGACAAAACCATTACCGAAGCCGAGAAGGAAAGCCTCATCGACACGATCATCGTAAAGACACAGGGATTCGTCAACGGCAACATCAAAGAGGGCGACAAGAACCCGGTGAACATCTTCAAGAACCTGCTGGCCCTATACAAAGGCATAGACCGCGACGCACTCCGCGAAAACATGCGGTATTTCCTTGCCGCAATCATGCCGGTGTGCGAGGAATACGGAGTGAACATGTGCGTACATCCCGATGATCCTCCTTTCCAGGTATTAGGCTGCCGCGCATCGTCACCAACGAAGAGGACATCGCCTGGTTCCTGAATGCGGTGGACAATCCGCACAACGGACTGACTTTCTGTGCCGGCTCGCTCAGTGCAGGAGAGCACAACGACACTCGTGAACTTGCCCGGAAGTTTGCATCACGCACCCACTTCGTGCATCTGCGCAGCACCGCAGCCATGCCGGGCGGAAACTTCATAGAAAGCTCACACCTGTCAGGACGCGGACATCTCATCGACCTCATCCGCATCTTCGAGAAAGAAAACCCGGCCCTGCCGATGCGCGTAGACCATGGACGGATGATGCTGGGCGACGAGAACAAGGGATACAACCCCGGCTACTCATTCCATGGCCGCATGCTGGCACTGGCACAGGTGGAAGGAATGATGGCAGTGGTACAGGATGAAATGAAAGGATAAAACTCTAAATAAAAAAAGAAAAAGATTATGAACGAACAATTCAGTATTGCAGGTAAAGTGGCAGTCATCACCGGTGCAGGTGGTGTTTTGGGTGGCAGCATTGCCAAATGTTTTATGCAACAAGGCGCCAAAGTTGTGGCAGTGGACATCCGTCAGGAACAGCTGGACAAGCGTGTAGAAGAGTTGAAGACATACGGCGAGGACGTAATCGGCATTGTGGGTAACGTGCTGGACATCGCCAGCCTTGAGAAACTTGCCGACGACATTGTGGCAAAGTGGGGACGCATTGACATCCTGCTCAACATTGCCGGTGGAAACATGCCGGGCGCAACATTGGCTCCCGACCAGCACTTCTATGACATGGACATCTCCTGCTGGGAGAAAGTTACCAACCTGAACATGAACGGAACCGTTTATCCGTCTTTGGTATTCAGCAAGGTCATGGCAAAACAGGGTAAAGGGTGCATTGTCAACGTATCTTCCATGGCTGCTTACAGCGCCATTACGCGCGTTCCGGGTTACTCGGCAGCCAAAACAGCCGTTGCCAACTTCACCCAATGGCTGGCAAGCGAACTGGCTCTGAAATATGGAGACGGCATCCGCGTCAACGCCATTGCTCCCGGTTTCTTCATCGGCGACCAGAACCGCGCCGTACTCATCAACCCCGACGGCTCACTGACCGACCGCAGCAAGAAAGTATTGGCAAAGACTCCGATGAAACGTTTCGGCGACATCAACGAGCTGAACGGCGCCGTACAGTTCCTGTGCAGCGATGCCGCCAGCTTCGTCACAGGCGCACTGCTCCCCATTGACGGTGGCTTCAGCGCATTCAGCGGCGTGTAAGCAGAAAGTTTAAATAAGGTTGTGAAGCATAACAGCATAAGGCAAAGCCTATGTTGTTATGCTTCATTTTTTTCATGGCTAAATGTCTTTTTAGGATTCGTGTAACAGAACCTTAACACTTTTGAAAGCGTAATGTATACGCCGCGTATCAGCCGCGTAACATTCTCTCCTCATCTTTGCAGCGAATTAAGAAACGCATTAAAAAGACAAGCATGAAATCAGATTCAGGAAAAGTTCTCTTCTTTATTTTATTTCTCACACTCTCTGCCATGACGGTCGTGGCAGGCACCATTAAAGGCACCGTCACCGACAAGCAGACCCGGGAACCTCTGACCGGAGCCACCATACAGATAGCAGGAACAACACAAGGCACCGTTGCCGATGTGGACGGTAACTACTCCTTGGATGTAAACAACGGAACTTATACATTGGCCATTAAATATGTAGGCTACAAGGACATCATCATAAACAACGTAAAAGCCGGCAAATCCGACCTCATACTGAACTTTGAGCTGGAGAGCGACGCACAGGCTTTGGGCGAAGTGTCGGTAGTGGCCAGAAAGAACCTTGAGGGCGAACGCGCCTTGCAGATGGAACGCCGGAAAGCAACCCTCGCCATCGAGAACCTCGGTTCGAAGGAGATGAGCCTCAAAGGCATCGGCAATGTGGAAGAAGGAGTAAAGAAGATTACGGGCATCTCCGTTGCCGATGCAGGCCAACTCATTGTGCGCGGACTGGGCGACCGTTACAGCACCACAACCCTGAACGGACTCCCCATAGCCTCGCCCAACCCCGACAACAAACTGATTCCGCTGGACCTTTTCCCGTCGAGTACCGTACAGAACATCACAGTGAGCAAGGTATACAACGCGGAAGCCTTCGCCGACTATTCGGGTGCACACATCGACATCAATACCAAAGAGAATATCACCGAAGACTTCTTCAACATCGGTTTCAATACCGGCGGCAAATTCAACACACTGGGCAAAGACAGCTACCGGATGAACCGCAACGGCTCGCTGTTCAGAACCTCCGGTGTGGACCAGGCCGCACTCAACATGCCCCTGTCTGAATTCGACAACTACGTAAAGACAAGGAATATATTCGACACCTCATTTGCCGTAAAGAAGAAATCCTCCCTACCGGACTTCAGCGGCAACCTCGGTTTCGGCAAAAACATCGGCATCGGCAGCCAGACACTCAGCATACTGGCATCCGCAAGCGCCGGCAACAGCTTCCAGAACATGGACAACGCTTTCTACAAAACCCTGGAAGCCACAGGCAGCGTGCAGGACAACTTTGCCTACGACAGCTATGCCCAGGAACTGAAACTGGCCGCATTGGGGCACATAGCTACACCCTGCGCCGCCACGACCGCATAGCTACACCTTTTTCTATGCACGCAACGCCACCGACACCTACCAACGTCGTGAGGGTATAGACGCCGAAGACCACGAACTGACAGGAAGCAACAACATCACCCACATCTACTCCTTGCAGAACCACCAGTTGGACGGGGTTCACAGCTTCGGCGGACGCGAGCAGTGGGAACTCACCTGGGGCGCTCATACAGCAAGACGGGCAGTGAAGAACCCGACAGACGCCAAGTGATGTACATAAAGAACGACAACGGCACACTCAGCCTCTTCAAGCTGAACCGTCAGGAAACCATGCGTTACTTCGGCAGCTTGGACGAGGAAGAATGGAACGGCAACCTCGCCATGCGCTGGAAATGGAACGAAAACAACTTCCTGAAGTTAGGCGTCAACTACAAGAACAAAAGCCGCGACTACAAGGCAACCCGTTTCTACTATAACCTCAACAAAATAGATCCCGTCATCACCGATATTTATGACACCGACGGATTTCTGAACCAAGAGAACATAGCCGACGGAAATGTAGTGGTGCAACGCGTGATGCAGCCCAAAGACAGTTATCGTGCCGGAAACGAAATCTACTCCGGTTATCTGCTGACTGATTTCTACCCTGTACCATCATTATTAGTAAACCTCGGCGTGCGCTACGAAATCAGCAGGCAATGGGTGGACTATGCCACCGACGGCGGCGACTGGTATGCCGAACGACGCAACCTTGACAAAAATGACCTCTTCCCCACCCTGAATCTGAAATACACAGTGAACGATGCCAACAGCATCCGCTTCTCCGCTTCGCGCACCGTCACCCGTCCCTCGTTCATCGAAATGGCGCCCTTCCTCTACCAAGAGTCCTACGGCTCGGCACAAATCCGCGGTAATAACGAATTGCAAAACGGCTACAACTATAATTTCGACCTGCGCTATGAACACTTCGGCAAGAACGGAGACATGATTTCACTGACCGCCTACTTCAAATACTTAGACAGTCCGATAGAACGTATCCAAGCCCTGCAAGGCGGAGCCACGCTACACAGTTTCCAAAATGCAGACAACGGCATGGCAGGCGGTATGGAAGTGGAGCTCCGCAAACAACTGATGAAAGACCTCCGCCTGGGAGCCAACATCAGCTACATGTACACCAACGTGAAACTGCCCGAAGGCGGCGCCTACACCAACAAGGAACGCCCCCTGCAAGGTGCATCCCCTATCCTTGCCAATGCCGACCTCACCTACTCGCCCCGCTTCGGCGAAGAACGGCAACTGAACCTCGCCCTGCTCTACAACCTGCAAGGCAGCCGTATCCATGCGGTAGGCGTATCCAAACTGGGGGACATCAAACAGCAAACCCTGCATACACTGAACTTCAGCGCCGGCTATGACATCAACAGCCACTTCAGCCTGAAACTGCAGGTGAACGACCTGCTGAACCGCGCCGTCATCTTCAAGCAGGAAGTACCCTCTACCGGAGAGGAGGTAGAAGTGGAACGCTACAAGAAAGGCGCCAACCTTGAAATAGGTTTCAGCTACAAACTGTAAAAACAAAATATAGAGAGAAACAAAAAGTTATACGAACGATAACACTAATTTAATTCATTTATTATGGAATCTTTAAAATGGAAATTTTTATCACTTGCCTCGTGGCAAGCATGTCTTTCCTCACTTCTTGCAGTGATGACGACAACAACGGCGGAAACGACAACGGTGAAGTGGAAACCCTGAAAGGAACGATTACCTCGGATGTAACCCTGAAAGCGGGCACCACGTACAAACTGAGCGGCGAGTACATCGTCGAAGCAGGCGCCACACTGAACATTGAGGCAGGCGTAAAGATTATATCCGTCTACGACGATATAGTGGATTATATCCTGATAAAGCAAGGTGCCAAAATCAATGCCATGGGTACGGCAAACGCTCCTATCGTCATGACCAGCGAAAAGGAAGAACCGGGTGCCTGGGGCGGTATCCACATCTGCGGCAAGGCACACACCAATGCCGAAGGAGGTAAAGGAAGTTCCGAAATCGGCGGTGCCGTTTATGGCGGCAACGACGATGCCGACAACTCCGGCAAACTGCAATATGTGCGCGTAGAATACACCGGCTATGCTTTCGATGAGGAACATGAAGCCAACGGAATCACGTTCTACGGTGTGGGCAACGGTACAATCGTAGACCACTGTCAGGCCTACAAAGGCTCGGACGACGGTTTCGAATTCTTCGGCGGCTCTGTAAATGTCAGCAACATGGTGGTGGTGAGTTGCAGCGACGACTCTTTTGACTGGACCGAAGGATGGAACGGAAAGGGCACCGACCTCGTTGCCTACCAAGAATCCAAAGCCACATTGGGCTACGACTGCGACTGCCTCATCGAAGCCGACAACAATGAAAACGACAATGCAGCCAGCCCCATATCACACCCTACACTAAAGAATCTCATCCTTGCAGGTAATGGTGAAAGCAAACAGGGTATCCGCCTGCGCCGCGGCACCCAAGTCCATAT
>ENA-OQLB01000322-OQLB01000322.1-human-gut-metagenome-genome-assembly--contig:-NODE-322-length-28108-cov-3.783174_pt1 | contig 28108 bp, 36 predicted proteins | sample MGYA00242656_ERZ504813 | MGnify/ENA primary metagenome ERZ504813 (study PRJEB26092, sample SAMD00036388) | human gut metagenome | host: Homo sapiens | study: EMG produced TPA metagenomics assembly of... | reverse complement strand
AAAACAGTTTCTGGAGCTTTTGTCCGCAGTATAGAGCAGTTTTCCAAGAACTGTCGGATCCGTCTGAGCTCTGTGACCACGTATTGCCGCAATGATCGCTTCCATTTCTTCCATAGAAATCCAAGCTCGTTTAAGATCTGTCCTGCGATAGCAGCACCGGCCTCATCATGAGGAGTGCCATCTTCATACTGTCTGGCCCGTCCGATATCGTGAAGAAGGGCAGTACAGTAGATCAGTTCCTTTGAAACAGGAGCATTTTCCTCAAGTGCCCGGATATAGGCAAGGCGTGCCACATCCAAAAAATGCTCCGGTGTATGTCTGCAGAATTCACGGTCAGTCTCCAGAAGCTGAAGCTTATTAAGCTCATTCTGATAGAGCGGATGATTCCAGATCTGATTCACTCTGTCCATCAGTCCTTGACCATAGCAAGGAACTGTTTCTGAAGCTCCATATTTTCTTTAAATTCACCTCTGGTAACAGTCGTAACCGTTTTGCTTCCCGGCTTTTTGATCCCACGCATGGTCATGCAGGTATGCTCCGCTTCCAGCATAACCATGATTCCCTTAGGAGCGAGAACACGTTCCAGCGCATCTGCGATCTGCACAGTCAGACGTTCCTGGATCTGCGGTCTTCTTGCATACACATCAACGGTACGGGCCAGCTTGCTTAAGCCGGTAACCTTGCCATTTGGGATATATGCGATATGAGCTTTTCCGTAAAAAGGCATAAGATGATGTTCGCACATGGAATAAAAGGTAATATCCTTTTCCAGAACCATTTCATTGTTCTCTACATGAAACTGTTTCTGAAGATGTTCATCCGCTTCATTATCAAGTCCGCCATAAATTTCCTCGCACATGCGGGCGATACGTTCCGGAGTTCCCTGCAGTCCCTCTCTGTTTACATCCTCGCCGATTCCCTCGAGAAGAAGCTTGATCGCCTCTTCAACTTTTGCTTTGTCTACCATAAATAACAACCTCCATTTGTTAAAAAAATCACGTTTTTCGGAGACTGTCTCTTTTATTTTTGCGCATAAAAAAAAGATATCTCCAATTGTAATAGAACGTATGTCGAAAAAGCCCTACACAATATGAGATATTCTCTTATATTGCTGCAACGGGTGCGGATTTCATACCGTAAGACGTACTTTTCGTTCTGGCGACAACTCCCCATTCGCCAAACACTTGACGCATAAAATCCTATTTTGCATATCATTCATTTCACGGACAAGTATACCATATACTGATATAAGAAGAAAGGGAAAATGATAAAAAAATATCACAAAAATAGGGAATATGTTCTATGAATTATGCGATAGAATTTATGGATATGTCAGATTTTTGCAGATATATTCCGACAAATATAAAAAGAATTATAAAGTAGAAAATCCCGGAACAGAAAACCGCTGTTCCGGGATCACAGAGCTGTTAATGACGTATCATTTTCATCAAATTCACAATTCTGTCAAGCTTAGCTGCCTCTGCCGGACTTTTCCCCATTTTCAGAACTTCTATGATAGTGGAGATCTCATCAGAGCTGAAATTTAAGCCCGCATTTTTTCCTTTAGAAGCTGCGCCCATGATAAAAGGCAGAAGTTCGGACGGATTTTTCCCCAATCCCTGATCTGCCAGACCCTGAAGCATGGAAAGCTTCTGAGTGTCCATTCCAGAAAGCCGGGGATTATTTTTCCAGTCATCACTCATGGATTCTCACCTCCTGACGAATCTTCATTCATGATCTGAAGCATCTGGATCGTAGCCATAAGACTGGTGATATGATCGATCTGACGGCGATTTTCTCCGCCACAGCACTTACGGATATCCTGCAGCATTTCCAGAGGATCGGTGCCGGAAAAACCGGTAGCCTGCAGATCGGCTGTTCTACGGCTGCTTTGAAAAAGCGACATGGTATTCCAAAGTTCCCGGACTTTCGTATACACAGATAAAAACCGCTGACCGGAAGAAGGAAGGTACGGATCATGGCTTTCAGCATCTGATCCTGGTCACTTTCCACCATTTCATCCAGAGCAGTACGTGCGATAGGCTCCTGTTCCATAAAAAAATCCTTTTTCCTGAAATCTATGAATTTGCAGAAAGAAATATGACAGAAACCTTCTCTGGTCATATTATATATAGAAGAAATTTTTCAAAGGAATGTGATTATGGAATCTGAAAAAAACAGGAACTTGTCATTGATGGAAATTCTTTTTATGAAATAGATCTGAAATGTCTGAAAGAGAAAAAACAGAAACAGGAGGAAGCAGAAAAACGGCAGCAGAAAAGGCAGAGGAAATGACCTCTGCCTTTTCAAAAGATCAGCAGCAATTGTTGCAGCCGCATCCATTTCCGCACAAAAGCAGAAGAAGGATGATGATCCAACAGCTGTCGTTGCAGCCGTTGTTATTACAGCCACAGCCACTGTTGTTTCCACAGCAACACATCAGACAGATGATCCAAAGGATACAGGAGCAGCTGTTTCCACCGTTTCCAAACAGGGAATTTCCGCAGCCATTATTACAGCCACAGTTATTGTTACATCCACATCCTGTGCTACATCCGGAATCACAACCACATCCGCAATCACATCCACAATTGGTAGCCGCTAAGTCACTCATCGATAAGTCCTCCAGCAAATTTTATTTACACTTCATCATATGGCAGGAGTCCGTCCACAGTTACAAAAAAGTTGACAGTGTTTATTCATTACGATATAATAAACGAAATGTAACATTTTTGTAATTTTTGAGACAAACTAGCTTTTATATCTAAAACAGGAAATGGGGAAAATTATGAAGAGTTTCAGAACAAAAAAATGGCTGAAGGGTCTGATGCTTGCTATGCTGCTGATCGTGGGAAGCACAGTCTTTTCTGCTTCTGCAAAAGAGGTACAGGCTGCCACTGCAGGCTTTAAAACTATCGATGGAAAAACATACTACATAAAAAGTGATGGGAGCAAGCAGAAAGGCTGGCTGACCCTGGGCGGATACAAGTACTACTTTAACACAAAGACCGGAGTACAGGTAAAGGGCTGGATGAAGGTCAATGGCAAATATACCTACTATTTTACAAAAGGCAAGGGTGTTATGGCAACCGGCTGGATGACAGATTCCAAAGGCCATAAGCGCTATTTCAATCCCAAAACAGGTAAGCTTACCACAGGCTGGGTAAACTGCAGCAAGGGAAGGAAACGTTATTTCACAAAAGGCGGAGGCATTATGGCAACCGGCTGGCTCACCAACAGCAAAGGGCAGAAACGTTATTTTTACAAAACTTCCGGTTATATGGCAACCAAATGGGTAAAAAACAAATCCAAAAATATCAGCTACTATTTTGCCACCAGTACCGGTTATATGTATACTGGTCTGAAGACGATCAATCAGAAGAACTATTATTTTAAATCCAACGGTGTCATGGCAGTAAGTACCTCCGTGACAGTGAATGGAATTACATACTCCATCGCAGCAGACGGAGTGGCCACTGCGAAGACTACCAAACCAAATCTAAATGTCAGCAATGGAGATGTCAAAGTTTACGATACCAAAAACAGCAGATATTACACTATGGTAAAAGAATATAAGAGCCATCCTGGAATAGCCAACGGCAAGACATCCGATGAAGCACTGCTGGCCGCACTTTGCGAATCGGAGGCAGGCGATCAGGGCAAGATCGGAATGGAAGCAGTAGCACTTTGTGTTCTGAATCGTACGATCAAATCAGACAAGGAATTTCCATCTACGATACGAGGTGTGATCTATGAGAATATCGGAAGCAGCACAACCCCACAGTATTCTGTAGTGCGGAACGGGGCCCTTCTCAAACGTCTCAATGGTCAGTTTGAAAACCGTACTCTTGCTTATCAGGCTGCAAGAGAAGCAATGACTATTTTCAATAAACATGTCACTTCCGGCAAAGCCAGAACACTCAGAGGATTTAAACAGAAAGATTTTAATTATATGTATTTCATGATGACCAGCTATTTCTGGAACCAGAATCTGAATTTCAGCAAAGTGAAATATGAAACTTATAAAGGCCATACATTTTTTGTAGACTGGGTATAAGCAACATAGTCTCCGGCAGTAAACTTTGAACAAACAGGCGTATGGACATAAAATTGAAAATTTAAGGAGAAGCAAATATGCAGGTGAAAATCTATACGGATGGTGCAGCCCGGGGAAATCCGGATGGACCGGGAGCTACGGAGCAGTTCTTCAGTACATCGATACCAAAGGCCAGTTACATGAACGTGAACTGTCCAGAGGCTACAAAAAAACCACAAACAACCGGATGGAGCTGATGGCAGCCATCGTAGCACTGGAAGCACTGAACCGCCCCTGCCAGGTGGATCTGTATTCCGATTCCAAATATCTGGTAGATGCTTTTAATCAGCACTGGATCGATTCCTGGCTAAAGAAAAACTGGAAACGTGGAAAAAACGAAGATGTGAAGAATGTAGATCTCTGGAAACGCCTTTTAAAGGCCAAGGAGCAGCATCAGGTAAGCTTCCACTGGGTTAAGGGACATGCAGATAATCCGTTAAATGAACGGTGTGATCAGCTTGCCACATCAGCGGCAGACGGCAATGACCTTTACGTAGATGAAGGAATAAATGGCTTACAGAAATAAAAGTTCCACTTATCACTCACAGAAAACCCGAAACATACCGCGCGAATTTATGCGATCAGCGTAAATTCTGTGCATCGCGAAGCGTGTTACTGAGAACAGAGTAAAAAGTAACATTCTGCCACTTTAAGTTGTCAAAGCAATATTAAAATTTCTTGACAAACAAAAAAGCAGTTTGTATACTTCATATAGTATAGTAAAAGGCTTGGAAGGGAAAAAGTAGCTTGAGGAAAACCCCACAGAGAGCAGCCGGCAGGTGAGAGGCGCAGGGTAGAACTTTTGTGAATACATCCCGGAGCTGCGCACCGAATCGGAACTTGATACTGTAAATTATAAACTTTATAATAATAGCGTATTATAGATAGGCTGCGACGGAATGGCACCCGTTATTGTGCTGAAGTGGTTTTATATCTTGATATATATGGATATAACGGGATGTAGATTCACTTTATGAGGCAGGAAATGCGAGTTTTCTGTAAATTTAGGTGGTAACACGGGACCCGGTTCTCGTCCTAAACGGACAGGAACCGGGCATTTTTATTTTTTACGCTGATACTGTAAATTATAAACTTTAATAAAAGCGTAAACATAAAAGCTATACAGGAGGAAAGAACAATGACAGTTTGGGAAGAACTGAAAGCACGTGGCCTGATCGCACAGGTTACAGACGAAGACGAGATCAAAGAGATGGTAAATAACGGAAAAGCCACATTCTATATTGGCTTTGACCCTACAGCAGACAGCCTTCATGTAGGTCACTTCATGGCTCTTTGCCTGATGAAGAGACTGCAGATGGCAGGAAACCGTCCGATCGCCCTTCTCGGCGGCGGAACAGGAATGATCGGTGACCCGTCCGGAAGGACCGATATGCGTCAGATGCTGACAAAAGAAACCATCCAGCACAATATTGACTGCTTCAAGCAGCAGATGAGCCGTTTCATCGATTTCTCTGATGAAAGCTCTTATGGTAAACAATGCTGACTGGCTTATGAACCTTAACTATGTAGAGCTTCTCCGTGAGGTAGGTGCTCACTTTTCCGTAAACCGTATGCTGACAGCAGAGTGCTACAAACAGCGTATGGAACGAGGCTTAAGCTTCCTGGAATTTAACTACATGATCATGCAGAGCTACGACTTCTACATGCTGTACCAGAAATACGGCTGCAACATGCAGTTCGGTGGCGATGACCAGTGGAGCAACATGCTTGGCGGTACCGAGCTGATCCGCCGTAAGCTTGGCAAGGATGCCTATGCCATGACCATCACACTGCTTCTCAATTCTGAGGGCAAAAAGATGGGAAAAACACAGTCCGGAGCTGTATGGCTTGACCCGAATAAGACATCCCCGTTCGATTTCTACCAGTACTGGAGAAATGTAGACGATGCTGACGTTATCAAATGTATGCGTCTTCTTACTTTCCTTCCTCTTGAGGAGATCGACGAGATGGCCAAATGGGAAGGCAGCGAGCTGAACAAAGCCAAGGAGATCCTTGCATACCAGCTGACAGAGCTTGTACACGGTGAGGAGGAAGCCAAGAAAGCACAGGAGGGTGCCCGCGCACTGTTCTCAGGTGCAGATACTTCTCATATGCCTACAACAGAGCTTTCAGAGGAAGATTTTGACAAGGAAGGAAAAATCGACCTGATCACACTTCTTGTAAAAGCAGAGCTGGTACCAAGCCGTTCCGAGGGTCGCCGTGCGATCCAGCAGGGTGGTGTATCCATCGATGGTGAGAAGCTCACCGATATTTACCATACGGTTGAGAAGGATGCTTTTGCAGGGGACGGGATCGTTCTGAAACGAGGCAAGAAAAAATTCAAAAAGATCTGTGTAAAATAATTTCCCATATCTGTGACATTTCCGGGATAAAGCTACGGCATTCCGGAAATGCTGACAGGTAGGGTTGACACAAGGAGGATAACAACATGAAAAAGTACGGAGTGAACGAACTTCGTAAGATGTTCCTTGACTTTATGGAGAGCAAGGGCCATCTTGTAATGAAAAGCTTTTCCCTGGTTCCTCAGGGAGATAAGAGTCTTCTGCTGATCAATGCAGGTATGGCTCCGCTGAAACCATATTTTACAGGTGCTGAGAAGCCGCCAAGAACAAGAGTGACAACCTGCCAGAAATGTATCCGTACCGGAGATATCGAAAATGTAGGTAAAACCGCACGTCACGGTACTTTCTTTGAAATGCTTGGTAACTTCTCTTTTGGTGATTACTTCAAGAAAGAAGCCATCCACTGGTCCTGGGAGTTTCTTACTGAGGTTGTAGGGCTTGATGCAGACCGTCTCTACCCATCCATTTACCTGGATGATGATGAAGCCTTCAATATCTGGAACAAAGAAGTAGGGATTCCGTCTGAACGTATTTTCCGTTTCGGAAAAGAGGATAACTTCTGGGAGCATGGCGCAGGTCCATGCGGTCCATGCTCTGAGATCTACTATGACCGTGGCGAAAAATACGGCTGTGGTAAACCCGGATGTACGGTAGGCTGCGACTGCGACCGTTACATGGAAGTATGGAACAACGTTTCACACAGTTCGAGAACGATGGAAACGGAAACTACACAACCCTGAAACAGAAAAACATCGATACCGGTATGGGACTTGAGCGTCTTGCTGTAGTTGTTCAGGATGTTGATTCTATTTTTGATGTAGATACAATTTGTGCACTTCGTAATCTTGTATGCGAGATCGCACATAAAGAATATGATAAAAACTATGCCGATGACGTTTCCATCCGTCTGATCACGGACCATATCCGTTCCGCAACATTTATGATCTCCGATGGAATCATGCCAACCAATGAGGGACGTGGATATGTTCTCCGCCGTCTGATCCGCCGCGCAGCACGTCACGGACGTCTTCTTGGCATCGAGGGAACTTTCCTTGCAAAATTAAGTGCACAGGTGATCGAGAGCTCCAAAGCCGGATATCCGGAGCTTGAGGAGAAGAAAGAGTTCATCTTCCGTGTACTGACAAATGAGGAGAATCAGTTCAACAAAACTATCGATCAGGGACTTCGTATCCTTTCCGACATGGAAGAGGATATGAAAAAAGCAGGTGAAAAGACTCTTTCCGGTGACAACGCATTCAAGCTTTATGATACGTACGGATTCCCTCTTGACCTTACAAAAGAGATTCTTGAGGAAAAAGGCTACGGCATTGACGAGGAAGGCTTCCAGAAAGCAATGGAGGAACAGAGAGTCAAGGCACGTACTGCCCGTGAAGTAACCAACTATATGGGGGCAGACGCAACCGTATACGATGATATTGATGTAAACGTAACAACAGAATTCGTCGGCTACGATCATCTTACCTTTGATTCCAAGGTTACTGTCCTTACCACAGAAACAGAGATCGTAGATTCTCTCACAGAGGGACAGAAGGGTACCGTATTTGTAGAGCAGACTCCTTTCTATGCGACAATGGGTGGACAGGAAGGTGATACCGGTGTAATCGAGACTGCAAACGGTAAATTTGTTGTTGAGGACACCATCAAACTCCGCGGCGGTAAATTCGGCCACGTAGGACATATGGAATCCGGTATGATTTCCTCAGGTGAGACAGTATCCCTGAAGGTAAACGAAGAAGCAAGAAAAGATACCGAGAAAAACCACAGTGCAACACATCTTCTTCAGAAAGCACTGAAGACCGTTCTTGGTTCCCACGTAGAGCAGAAGGGTTCTCTGGTAACTCCGGACAGACTTCGTTTTGACTTTGCTCATTTTCAGGCTATGACAGCAGAAGAACTCCAGGCAACAGAAGAGCTTGTAAACAAAGAGATCCAGGCAGGGCTTGATGTTCATACAGATGTCATGGATGTGGAAGAAGCCAAGAAATCCGGAGCAATGGCTCTTTTTGGTGAGAAATATGACCAGAAGGTACGTGTAGTATCCATGGGAGACTTTTCCAAAGAGCTCTGTGGTGGTACTCATGTAAAGAATACAAGCTCCATCATGCTCTTTAAGATCGTGTCCGAATCCGGTATCGCAGCTGGTGTACGCCGTATTGAGGCACTTACCGGCAAAGCAGTTATCGAATACTACAGAAAGCAGGAAGAGCTTCTCCATGAGGCTGCAAAAGCATTAAAGGCCAATACAGCCGAGGTTGTAGAAAAGATCAGTCACCTGCAGGCTGAGGTAAAGGCTCTTCAGAGCGAAAATGAATCCCTCAAGAGCAAAGCTGCCCAGAGTGCACTTGGCGATGTCATGGATAAAGTCGTTGAAGTAAACGGCGTAAAACTCCTTGCAGCCAAAGTTGAGGGCGTTGACATGAACGGTCTCAGAGACCTGGGTGATAAACTGAAAGAGCAGCTTGGCGAAGGTGTTGTCCTTCTTGCAGCAGTAAACGACGGCAAGGTTAATCTTCTTGCAATGGCAACGGATGCAGCTCAGAAAGCAGGCGCTCATGCAGGAAACCTGATCAAAGCTGTGGCAGCGATCGTTGGCGGTGGCGGCGGCGGACGTCCGAACATGGCACAGGCCGGCGGAAAGAATCCGGAAAAGGCTCAGGAAGCTATGGACGCAGCAGCAGGAATCCTTGAAAAACAGCTCACAAAATAACAAAGTTGTGCGTGATTTACAATTTTGACATTTTTTTCATAAAAATCGAAAAAGATGTTGACGAAACCACATGTTATGCTATATAATAACACTCGTGCAAGAAAAATACCCAGACAGTTGTATTTTAGCACAATCTACAACTGGAGGAGGTTAGGTGTGAGTCTATGTCAAACGTTATCGTAAAAGAGAACGAGACTTTAGATAGCGCTCTTCGCAGATTCAAGAGAAGCTGTGCTAAGGCGGGAATCCAGCAGGAAATCCGTAAGAGAGAGCATTACGAGAAGCCAAGCGTTCGTCGTAAGAAAAAATCTGAAGCCGCAAGAAAACGTAAATATAATTAATTGTGCGCAAAATCCCTGGCTGTATGGTCAGGGATTTTTAATTAAATAGAAACAGGAACGTTTGACGAAGGAAAGAAATATGAATTTGTTTATTAAACTGATTATCAAACCATTGCGATCGCTCCTTAAATTATTATTTAATCGAATTTTTTATGTAGCTCTGGCTCTTGTTGTGCAGCTGGCATGGCTGCTGATCGCCCTTTTCCGGCTTATGGAATACTCCAGATGGGTGACGATCGGAATGCAAGCCATAGGTTTTCTGGTTGTTCTGTGGATCGTAAATAAAAAGATCAATCCATCTTATAAGCTCGCCTGGACGATGCTGATCCTTATTTTTCCGGTATTTGGTGTTTCCCTGTACCTTCTTTTCGGTAAGTCGCGGATCGGCGCTGTAATGGAACAGCATTATCAGAATCTTATTGATGAAACAGCAGAATACCTGGAAGGCTCAGAGCTTACAAGAAAACGTTTAAACGAAGACGACCGTTCCATGAGAATCCAGTCGGATTACATCTGGCAGTATTCAAGATATCCGGTTCACGAGAATACCACAGCAGAGTATTTTCAGGTAGGAGATGATATGTTTCCGGTTCTGGTGCATGAGCTGGAGCAGGCAAAGCATTTTATTTTTATCGAATATTTCATCATAAATGACGGGGTAATGTGGCAGACGATCCTTAATATCCTTGAAAAAAAGGCTAAAGAAGGAGTGGATGTCCGACTGATCTATGATGGCTTCGGCTGCTTACCACATTGCCATACAAGTATGATCAGGAGATGCGCCGGCGAGGAATCAAATGCGAAGTATTCAACCGGTTCCGTCCGATCCTTAATATTATCCAGAATAACCGTGACCACCGTAAGATCTGTGTGATCGATGGCTGGACCGGTTTTACCGGCGGCATCAACCTGGCTGACGAATATATCAATCAGCGAAAACGGTTTGGCCACTGGAAGGATACAGCCGTTATGCTGAAAGGAGAAGGCGTCTGGAATATGACAGCTATGTTCCTATATATGTGGGGAATCGTTACCAGAACAGATACTTCTCTTGATTTCGGAAATTATGTTCCGCACAGGTGGCACCCCAACGAATTTCCGGGAAACGGTTATGTCCAGCCATTCTGCGATTCCCCCCTGGACGATGAGATCGTAGGAGAGAACGTTTATCTTAATATTATCAATCGCGCCAAAAACTATGTTTATATCTGCACACCATATCTGATCATAGATAATGAGATGATGACCGCCCTGTGCCTCGCTGCAAAAAGCGGTGTGGATGTCCGAATCATGACACCAGGTATCCCGGACAAAAAAATGGTCTTCCTGCTGACACAGTCTTATTATAAGCAGCTTCTGGAAGCAGGTGTAAAGATCTACGAATACCAGCCGGGATTTTTACATGCAAAATCTTTTGTCTGTGATGACAAAGTAGGCGTCGTAGGAACCATAAATCTGGATTACCGAAGCCTTTATCTGCATTTTGAAGATGGTGTCTGGATGTATAAGAATGATGTGATTCTGGACATCCGGGATGATTTTACAGAAACCCTGGAGTACTGTGATCCCATTGATCTGGCATTCTGCCAGAAGAGAAATATTGTGTACGTGCCATTCAGAACGTACTGAGAGTTTTTGCACCGCTATTATAAAAACTCTTTGACAGACAACTGTAAATTCTGTATGATATATCAGACGGGAGTTCAAGGCTCCCGTCTGATGTTGTCTAAAGAAAAATAATTTATAGATACATATGAAATTTTTAGTTATTGGAGGAATTGATTTGAGCCAGAACAAAGAAACAGAGATCCAGCTTCAGTACATTGAAAAAATGTAAAGAGCTTCTTGCCAAAAGCAGTACGAAACATCCCACCTTCCACATCCAGAACGAAGGATGCCAGATGAACTCCATCCAGACAGAGTCTATTGCGGCCATCATGGAAAAAATGGGATATGAAATGGTAGATACCGAGGATGCTGATGCAGTTGTATTTAACACCTGCACAGTCCGGGAAAATGCCAATCAGAAGATCTATGGACATCTTGGACATTTAAAGAGCATCAAACGGGAGCACCCGGATATGAAGATCGTACTGTTCGGATGTATGATGCAGGAGCATCACGTAGTAGAAAAGATCCGCAAGGATTATAAATATGTAAATCTTGTATTCGGAACCCATAATATCCACAAATTCCCGGAGCTTTTTTACCGGACGCTGCAGACCGACGACAGATCATTGATATCTGGAAGGAATCCGATGAGATCGTAGAGGGCATGCCAACTTCCCGCAAATACTCCTTCAAAACAGGAGTCAGCGTAATGTTTGGCTGCAATAACTTCTGCAGCTACTGCATCGTTCCTTATGTCCGCGGCCGCGAAAAGAGCCGCGAGCCACAGGCCATCATCCGCGAGATCGAGGAACTGGTCGCAGATGGCGTTACTGAAATCATGCTTCTTGGCCAGAATGTAAACTCCTACGGTAAAACTCTGGAAACACCGGTGACCTTTGCAGAACTTCTGAAAGAAGTGGAAAAGATCGAAGGACTGAAGCGTATCCGTTTTATGACTTCCCATCCGAAGGACCTGTCCGATGAGCTGATCCAGACCATGGCAGAGAGCCAGAAGATCTGTCACCATCTGCATCTTCCGCTGCAGTCCGGAAGCAGCAGAGTCTTAAAGGAAATGAACCGCCGTTACGACAAGGAGAAATATCTGGAGCTGGTAGATAAGATCCGTAAGGCAATCCCGGATATTTCGCTGACAACAGATATCATGGTCGGATTTCCGGGAGAAACAGAAGAAGATTTCCAGGAAACACTGGATGTTGTAAGAAAAGCAAATTATGATACTGCCTTCACATTTATTTATTCCAAACGAAGCGGAACCCCTGCAGCCGGCATGGAAAATCAGGTGCCGGAGGATGTGGTAAAAGACCGTTTTAGCCGTCTTCTTACCCTGGTGCAGGAAAAGGGCCGGGAAAATTCCTCCCGTTTCCAGGGAACCATTCAGGAAATCCTGGTAGAAGACGAAAACCGGGAGAAGGGTACTCTTACAGGTCGTACCCAGCATAATCTCTTGGTTCATTTCCCAGGAGAAAAAGATCTCATCGGCAAATATGTAAAAGTAAGCCTGGATACCTGCAAGGGATTCTATTATTTCGGACATATCGTGGAAGAGTAGAATTATCGACAAGTCCCCACCCACTGCTTATTGTTTTTCGCAACCCCGTTGGGGACTTACCTGATTCGGCTAATTATAAGTTTATATTACCCGCTCATTGCCATTATCGGATGAGCGGGCTTTTTTTATTATAAAAATACTGTTTCTATTGACAAATACCCCATGAGGGTATATATTATTCCATATATAGAGGATACCCCATGAGGGTATTTATGAGAAAGGAGAGACAGCCTATGTCTGAAAAGAAAGCCTGTCCCTGCTGTTGTGAAAAACACACTGCACGTTCAGAAGAGGAGAAAAAAAAGCTGATCAACCGTCTGAAACGTATTGAAGGCCAGATCAGAGGCATTATAGGAATGATGGAGAATGATGCCTACTGTAATGATATCCTGATTCAGTCCGCTGCAGTCAATGCTGCAGTGAATGCGTTTAATAAAGAGCTGCTTGCCAGCCACATCCGCACCTGCGTTGCCGGGATATCCGGGAAGGTAAGGATGAGACCATTGATGAGCTGGTAGCAACCCTCCAGAAGCTGATGAAATAAAGGGACAAACTGGATTTTAGGAGGTACTGAAAGAAAATGGAACAATATAATGTAACTGGTATGAGCTGCGCCGCCTGCTCTGCCCGTGTGGAAAAGCCGTATCAAAAGTTCCGGGGGTGAATAGCTGTTCCGTCAGTCTTCTGACCAACTCCATGGGAGTTGAAGGAACCGCTTCATCCGGCGAGATCATTGCCGCAGTGGAAGCCGCCGGATATGGTGCATCCTTAAAGGGCGGAGCTGCCGGAGCGAAGATTTCCATGTCTGCGGCAGAAGAAGCACTGGAAGATCATGAAACTCCGATCCTAAAGAGACGTCTTATCACATCCGTAGGATTTTTGCTGGTGCTGATGTATTTCTCCATGGGGCACATGATGTGGGGATGGCCACTGCCGAAATGGTTTGACGGCAATCACGTAGCCATGGGACTGGTACAGCTGCTCCTGGCTGGTATCATCATGGTGATCAACCAGAAATTTTTCATCAATGGATTTAAGAGTCTGTGGCGCCGTTCCCCAAATATGGATACTCTGGTAGCTCTTGGCTCCATGGCATCCTTCCTGTGGAGCGTCTATGCACTGTTTGCCATGACAAGAGCACAGGCAGACGGAGATTCTGCTGCAGTTATGAATTACATGATGGATTTTTATTTTGAATCTGCAGCCATGATCCTGACACTGATCACCGTAGGAAAAATGCTGGAGGCCCGTTCTAAAGGAAAGACAACGGATGCGCTTAAAAGCCTTATGAAGCTTGCACCCAAAACTGCTGTCGTGGTACGAAAGGGACAGGAACTTACCGTTCCTATTGAGCAGGTTCAGAAAGGAGAAACCTTTGTCGTCCGCCCGGGAGAGAATATTCCGGTGGACGGAGTGATCCTGGAAGGAACCACCGCAGTCAATGAATCCGCACTGACCGGCGAGAGTATCCCGGTTGATAAAGAAACCGGAGATATGGTTTCTGCGGCAACTGTGAATCAGTCCGGATTTATCAAATGCGAAGCGACCAGAGTCGGAGAGGATACCACCCTTTCCCAGATCATCAAAATGGTCAGTGATGCGGCAGCCACCAAGGCACCGATCGCAAAGATCGCAGACCGTGTTTCCGGTGTGTTTGTACCGGCAGTGATCACAATCGCAGTGATCACAACGATCATCTGGATTCTTGCAGGACAGACTTTCGGTTATGCTCTGGCAAGGGGGATTTCCGTTCTAGTCATCAGCTGCCCCTGCGCACTTGGCCTTGCAACACCGGTTGCCATTATGGTCGGCAACGGTATGGGTGCCAAAAACGGAATCCTTTTCAAAACAGCCGTTTCTCTTGAGGAAGCAGGAAAAGTCCAGATCGTCGCACTGGATAAAACCGGAACCATTACAAGCGGTCAGCCGGAGGTAACAGATATTCTCCCGGCAGAGGGAATCACAGAAACAGAGCTTCTCACGCTAGCCTGTGCACTGGAGAAAAAAAAGTGAACATCCACTGGCAAAGGCAGTTCTCAAAAAAGCCGAGGAAGAGAACCTTGCCACAGGTGAAGTAACCGGATTCCAGGCACTTCCGGGAAACGGACTTTCCGCTATACTTGGAAGTGACAAACTGACAGGCGGAAGCCTGAAATTTATCAGCAGCCAGACAAAGGTTTCCGCAGACCTTAACAGGAGAGCCGAGCAGCTTGCAGAGCAGGGAAAAACGCCCCTTCTTTTCACACGAAACGGTAAACTTCTGGGAATCATGCAGTTGCGGATGTGATCAAGGAAGACAGTCCCCGTGCAGTAAAAGAGCTTCAGAACATGGGAATCCGTGTAGTTATGCTTACCGGTGACAATGAGCGTACCGCAAAAGCCATCGGAGCTCAGGCAGGAGTTGACGATGTGATCGCAGGAGTTCTTCCGGATGGAAAAGAAAGTGTGATCCGCGCTCTGAAGGAGCAGGGAAAGGTTGCCATGGTCGGTGACGGTATCAACGACGCGCCGGCACTTACAAGAGCCGATATCGGAATTGCCATCGGTGCAGGAACAGATATTGCTATTGATGCGGCAGATATCGTTCTGATGAAGAGCCAGTTAAGCGATGTTCCAGCGGCAGTACGTTTAAGCCGCGCCACACTTCGGAATATCCATGAGAATCTTTTCTGGGCATTTTTCTACAATATAATCGGCATTCCCCTTGCAGCAGGTGTCTGGATCCCGCTTTTCGGATGGACCTTGAATCCAATGTTCGGAGCTGCGGCCATGAGTCTTTCCAGCTTCTGTGTTGTAACAAATGCACTGCGTCTGAATCTGTTTCAGATCCACAATGCAGCAAAAGACAAAGAAACCAAAAATCCGGTAACATTACACATCAGTCATGATGAAAATATAAAAGAAGAAAAGGAGAACAAAACAATGGTAAAGGTAACGGTCAATGTAGAAGGAATGATGTGCGGACACTGTGAGGCACACGTAAACAAAGCCATCCAGGCAGCTTTCGGAGCAGAAGACGTAGTTTCTTCCCACGAGAACGGAACAACTGTATTCTCTGTACCTGAGAAGGTTGACGAGGCAAAGGTTGAAGAAGTGATCAAGGAAGCCGGTTACGAGTTTAAGGGAATCACCCAGGAATAAACCGGATTTTTAAACCACATATTTGCCAAATGGCCAAAAGAAACAGTTCTGTAAAAGCGGAGCTGTTTCTTTTGTCTCATACAGAAAAATTTTTCCACTTCTATAAATCCGGCTAATATCTTTATAGTTTATTCTGAAAAAGCAGGATTATCCGCCAAATTGGTTTTTATTTTCAATTCTCTTATGCTATACTGATAGCGATTATGGATATAGGAACGATAACAGAAATCGTTAACATCATAGTAGTAGAGAGGAGCGCATTATGAGCGGATTTTTTGGAGTAGCATCGAAAGATGACTGTGTACTGGAGCTTTTTTACGGAGTGGATTACCATTCTCATCTGGGAACACGCCGCGGAGGTATGGCTGTTTACGGAGAACATGGATTTGACCGTGCCATCCACAACATTGAGAACACGCCTTTCCGTACAAAATTTGACGGAGATGTGGGTTCCATGAAGGGAAATATGGGAATCGGATGTATTTCTGATTATGAGCCTCAGCCCCTTCTGTTCAGTTCCAGGATCGGCAGCTTTGCCCTCACTTTTGTGGGAAAGATCAATAATTATGATGAACTTCTGCAGCAGCTGTATGATACGACCAAGGTACATTTTCAGGAGATGACCAACGGAACAGTCAATGTGACCGAACTGATCGCTGCACTGATCTGTGAAAAGGACAATTTTGTGGAAGGTATCCAGTACGTACAGGGACTGATCGACGGCTCCATGACTCTGCTTCTTATGACAAAAGACGGAATTTATGCAGCCCGTGACAAGATGGGCAGAACTCCTGTGGAAATTGGCCGCAAAGAGGGGTCATACTGTATTTCCTTTGAAAGTCATGCCTATATCAACCTTGGATACGAAGATTATAAAGAACTTGGCCCCGGAGAGATCGTATTCGTAACAGCAGACGAAGTCAAAACTCTGGTTGAGCCCGGAAAGAAAATGAAGATCTGTTCCTTCCTCTGGGTTTACTACGGATATCCGACAGCTCTTATGAAGGTGTAAATGTAGAGGAGATGCGCTACCGCTGTGGAAGCATGCTTGCAAAAAGAGACGGCGATTCCGTGCACCCGGACATTGTAGCCGGTGTTCCGGATTCCGGCATTGCCCATGCCATCGGATACGCCAATGAATCCGGCATTCCTTACGCAAGACCATTCATTAAATATACACCAACCTGGCCCAGATCTTTTATGCCGACCAATCAGAACCAGCGTAACCTTATTGCCAAAATGAAACTGATCCCGGTACGTGCGCTGATCAAGGATAAAAAACTTCTTCTCATAGACGATTCCATCGTACGTGGCACCCAGCTTCGCGAGACAACCGAATTTCTGTACCGCAGCGGAGCCAAAGAGGTTCATGTCCGTCCTGCCTGCCCGCCAATCATGTACGGCTGCAAATATTTAAACTTCTCACGTTCCAAATCTGAGATGGAGCTGATCACCCGTCAGGTGATTGAGAAGAGAGAAGGCCCCAACTGTCCGCAGGAAGTTCTGGATGAATATGCAGATCCGCATACAGAGAAATACGAGCAGATGGTACAGGATATCTGCAAGATGCAGAATTTTACAACTCTCCGTTATCACAGACTGGATGATCTTCTGGAATCCATTGGGATCGATCCTTGTAATGTATGCACATATTGTTTTAACGGTAAAGAATAAAAAATGTTTTGAAAATAGAGCTGCTGTTTCAGATGAGCCTCCTTAACTCCCGGTTGCATTTTGGATATCTGCGGCTTATAATAAATGCGGATATATCTTTTGTGATATATCCGCGTTTTTTTATATCAGTTTTTATGTCATGGGAAATTATTTCGTAATGTTCCAATGACAGAGTATCACAAAAAAATTTTTCAGGAGTATAAACATGATTTTTCCTATAAAAGCCGTGATATTTGATGCAGACGGCGTCCTTCTGGATTCGCTCTCTGTTTGGAAGGAGCTTGGAAAACGATATATTACAGATCTGGGATATCAGCCGGTTGCGGAAATGGACGAAATCCTTTTTCCCATGAGTATGGAGCAGGGAGCGGACTGGCTGAAAAACAGGTTTACTCTTGCGTATTCCGAAGAAAAGATCGTGATGGATCTGAAATCCCGGATCCGTAAATACTATTTTGAAGAGGTCCCGGCAAAATCAGGTGCCAGAGAACTTCTTCAATGCCTTGCAGAACAGAAAATCCCGGCTGCGGTGGCAACCTCAAGCCCCAGGGAACATATCTGCCGGGCGCTGGAAAGAAACGGACTTCTTTCCTTTTTTGATAAAATCTATACCACCAGTGAGATCGGAGAAAGCAAACATCTCCGAAGGTCTATCTTACAGCTGCAGAAGCACTGGGAACGGAGCCATCCCGGACGCTGGTTGTGGAGGATTCACTCTACGCGTTGCAGACTGCCGGAAATGCAGGATTTCTGACTGCCGGTATTTATGACGCATTGGGAGAACCGGATCAGGAACAGCTGAAAAAGGATGCCTATATCTACTGTCGGGATCTGACAGAGTTACAGAACCATATATTCACAGAAAACGGAGGAAACCAAAGATGAAAACAGCATTAACCATCGCAGGCAGCGATTCCAGCGGAGGAGCCGGGATCCAGGCCGATATTAAAACCATGATGGCAAACGGAGTATACGCATGAGTGCCATCACCGCGCTGACTGCCCAGAACACCACCGGTGTCACAGCCATCCAGAATGCAACCGCAGAGTTCCTGGGTCAGGAGCTGGACTGTATTTTTACGGATATCTTTCCGGATGCAGTAAGATCGGAATGGTTTCCGAAAGTGATCTGATCCATATGATCGCAGGAAAGCTCCGACAGTATCGGGCAAAAAATATCGTGGTGGACCCGGTTATGGTTGCCACAAGCGGTGCAAGACTGATCAGTGAGGAAGCGGTGGATGTTCTGAAGGAAGAACTGTTCCCTCTTGCAGATCTTCTCACCCCCAATATCCCGGAAACCGAGGTGCTTACCGGACGGAAGATCAAAAGCGCCGATGATATGATCGAAGCTGCAAAACAGGTTTCCGAGCAGTATCACTGTGCAGTTCTCTGCAAGGGCGGACATAAGCTCAATGATGCCAATGATCTTCTCTATGTGAATGGAACATATCAGTGGTTTGAGGGAAAAAGGATCGACAATCCCAACACCCACGGAACAGGATGTACTCTTTCCTCGGCCATCACTTCCAACCTTGCAAAGGGATTTTCCATGGTGGAATCTGTAAACCGTGCCAAGGACTATATTTCCGGAGCCCTTGCTGCCATGCTGGATCTGGGAAAGGGAAACGGCCCTATGGATCATGGCTTTGCGATAAAGAACAGTTATACAGAGGAGGCATAAGATTATGACAGTTACAGAACGGATCACAGCTCTTCGAAAACAAATGAAGGAAAAGGGAATCGATGCTTATCTGGTTCCGACCGATGATTTTCATGGTTCTGAGTATGTTGGGGATTATTTTAAATGCAGAAAATACATCACCGGATTTACCGGTTCTGCCGGAACTGCCGTGATCATGCAGGACATGGCCGGACTCTGGACAGACGGAAGATATTTTATCCAGGCTGCACAGCAGTTAGAGGGAACTCCGGTTACTCTGTTTAAGATGGGAGAACCGGACGTACCAACGATCCACAAATTCCTGGAAGAAAATCTGAAAGAGGGAATGTGTCTCGGCTTCGATGGCCGTACCGTAAGCGCAGAAGAAGCAGAGACGCTAGAAAGAATCCTTCAAAAAAAACAGGTACATTTTTCTGTAAATGAGGATCTCATCGGAAATATCTGGGATGATCGTCCAGCACTTTCCTGTGAACCGGTAATGGAATTATCCGAAAAATGGGCCGGAAGATCCAGAGCAGACAAGATCCGTGAGATCCGCAGCAAACTGAAAGAGAAGGGCGCAGACCTCTTTATCCTCACTTCCCTTGATGACATTGCATGGCTTTTAAATATCCGCGGAAATGATATCCACTGCTGCCCGGTAGTTCTTTCCTATCTTGTGCTGGATGACAGTGAGCTCCGTCTTTTTGTCAATGAAAAAGCCTTTTCGGATTCTGTTAAGGAAGCACTTTCCAAAGACGGTATTGCCATTTATCCATATGATGATATTTACACCTATGTACAGACAATCCCCGAAGAGAAAAAGGTATTTCTTTCCAGAAACAATGTAAACAGCCGGCTGGTCAGCAGTATTCCAAAGACGGTAACGATCCTGGACGGTGAAAATCTGACCCTTCTCCCAAAAGCCATCAAAAATGAAACCGAAGTCCGGAATGAAAAGACAGCCCATATTAAAGATGGCGTTGCAATGGTGAAGTTTATCCACTGGCTGAAGAAGAATGTGGGAATGAAGGAGATCACCGAGCTTTCCGCTGCTGATAAGCTCTATGAATTCCGTTCCGTACAGGAGAATTTTCAGGGAAACAGCTTTGATCCCATCATTGCCTACGGTGCACATGGAGCCATTGTCCATTACAGTGCAACAGAAGAAACCAATATTCCACTGGAGCCAAAAGGGCTGGTTCTGATGGATACAGGCGGACATTATCTGGAGGGCACTACTGATATCACCCGCACCGTTGTACTTGGCCCGGTTACTGAAAAAGAAAAAAAATATTTCACAGCAGTACTCCGTGGACACCTGAACCTAGCAGCAGCAAAATTCCGTTACGGCTGTACCGGCCTGAATCTGGATGCCCTGGCTAGAGGACCTCTCTGGGCTATGGGAGAGGATTACAACCACGGAACCGGCCATGGCGTAGGTTATCTTCTCAATGTACACGAAGGACCGCAGAGCTTCCGCTGGAAAAGCCCTGCCGAGCTTCCGGCTCCTGTTCTGGAAGAAGGGATGATCACCTCCGATGAACCAGGATATTATGCGGAAAATGAATTCGGCATCCGTCACGAAAATCTTGTAGTTTGCAAAAAAGCCGAAAAAACATCTTACGGCCAGTTTATGAAATTTGAGCCACTGACTCTGGTCCCATTTGATCTGGAAGGTATCGATCCGGAACAGATGGAAGCAGGAGAGCGCAAATTGCTCAATCAGTATCATGCCCTTGTATACGAAAAGATTTCTCCGTATCTGAATGAAGAAGAGCAATCCTGGTTAAAAAAAGCCACACAGGAAATATAACCCGGAATTCACCTTAATATTTCCTTCCGACAGATACCATAAGAAACGCAAAACCATTTCAGGGATAAGAATAAATCCAACCAGGGAGGTACTTAGCGCCTATGAAAACAGAAAATAGAATTGATCACTACATCGATCTCCACGCACATCTGGACGGCTGCATTACCACAGAGATAGCCAGAAAACTTGCCGCATTGCAGCAGATCACGCTTCCGGCTGCCACAGATGAAGAGCTTCTTTCTCTCCTTTCTGTGCCGGATACCTGCGAAAATCTCAATGATTTTCTGAAATGCTTTGACCTGCCTCTTTCTCTTCTTCAGACAGAAGAGGCATTGGAAGAGGCTGTTTATCTTATCCTTCTGAAATGAAAGAAGACGGTGTGATCTACGCAGAACTTCGTTTTGCCCCACAGCTCCATACACAGAAGGAAATGACTCAGGAAACAGCGATCCATGCTGCATTACGTGGTCTGAAAAGAGCTCCCATCCCCGGTAATCTGATCTTATGCTGTATGCGCGGTGATCTTAACCAGAAAGAAAATCTGGAAACTCTGGAGCTGGCAAAAAAATATCTTGTTGAAGATGGCGGCGTGGTTGCTATCGATCTTGCAGGAGCCGAGGCACTCTTTCCAACAGAAAATTACGAGGCGCTTTTTGCAAAAGCAAGAGAATATCAGGTTCCATTTACCATCCATGCAGCGAGGCCGGTGATGCCGGCGATGTAAGAACGGCCATTCATATGGGTGCGGCCAGGATTGGCCACGGCGTGCGGATCACAGGTAATGAAGAAGTGATACAGCTTGTAAAAGATACGGGCGTTTTTCTGGAAATGTGTCCTACAAGCAACCGCCAGACAAAAGCTGTGGAAGAAATGTCTGCTTATCCGCTGAAAGCATTTCTCGAAATGGGACTTAAGGTAACCTTAAATACCGACGATCCGGCGATTGAAAGAACAACCCTTTCCCGGGAATTCCGATATATGGAATCTCTGTTAAATCTTACCCAGGAGCAGAAAAGGCTGCTGCTTCTGAATTCTGTGGAGGCAGCCTTTACTTCCAGGAACAGAAAATGGAAACTGAAAGAACAGCTTCTTTTCTGAACTGTATGAAAACTATCAGGCGAAAGGATAGCCTGGACACCAATTTTGAACTGGAGCATGAAGATATAAGCCGTTTTATTATTTCCGGAAAGGGCACTGCACTGTCGCATGTATTGGAATGATCATAAAGAATAAACAGGACATCCGAATAGAAAATTTCTCATTACCCCATCTTGAACCCAAAATCCTTTTATGATAGAATTGAAAAATTATGTTGAGACGATACGAATTAACCGATGAAGAATGGATCCGTATAGCTTCATTACTGCCGCCTGAAAATTCTGGAAAACAGGGATGCCCACAAAAATGCAGCCGGACAATTCTGAATGGAATTGTTTGGATTGCTCGTAGCGGAGCTCCATGGCGAGACCTTCCAGAACGTTATGGCTCCTGGCAAACGGTTTATTCCCGTTTCCGTAAATGGATTGAAGACGGCACCCTTGATAATATTTTTCGTGTTTTGAGCTTAGAAGCCGAATTAACAGAACTGTCAATGGACGTTTCTATCGTCAAAGCTCATCAGCATAATGCTGGAGCAAAAAAAGGGGGCCTCCAAACGAAATCGGACACAGCCGTGGTGGAGCCAGCACAAAAATCCATGCAGTTGTAGATGCATACGGTTATCCGGTTTATTTTATGATCCGTGAAGGGCAGCGTAACGATATCAATTACGCAATCCCTTTGCTGGATCATGTCAATCTAGGAAATGAGAGTACAGCTAATTGAATGAATCGAAAGGCTGTACTTTTATTTTAACTATAAAAGTTCTGGACAGCTACACTATCTGTAAATTATAACATATTATGCATCAGCTGCGATACAGGTATTTCCACAACAGTTACAAAAAGATGGTGAACCGGACTGAATCCACCATCTTTTTTCTTTATCTTCTGTTATTAATAACCTCTCTCGCCATATCTGCAAGTTCTCCGGCAGATAATTTTCCATCTATTTGCAGCAATCATACTGGATGCCATCCTTATTCCAGTTAACGCTTTGAACCTGACTGACTTCAATCTGAGAAGCACTGTCATCGTAACTGAATACAACTTTTCCACTGGACTGGTCTTTTTTATCTTGTTCTGTCAATTCGTAATCATCTGATACCACTTTATTTATATAATGTACATAATACAAATTTGTTCCATTTACAGTGGCAATAATATCACCTGACGGAGTAAGTTTTGAGTTAAATTTCTGCTGTTCAAACGATACAACATCTCCATTCTTCTGATAATCAAAGGACACAGATTTAAAATTCTCAATTACATTTGCATTGCCATCCTTAAAACTGTTTTTTATAATACTGTCCTCTTTGAAGCAGTACCCGTTCTCAAAGGTATCAATCAATACCGGTCTATACCCAATATCCTTTGTAATCTGTTCTGACGTTGGAAGAGATGTATAATCAGCACGTGATGCAGATGAACCTGTCCACATTGAAATCTTTCCTGTTGCTGCCATAGCAGTAACTCCAATTGTAAGTGTTGCAGCTATCAACAAAGGTAATATTTTCTTTTTTGATCTCATAGTCGTTTGCTTCCTTTCTGTATCTGCGAAGTCAAGTTTTGCATAAACTCTCTGTCTGACATTCTCTGTATCAATATCAAGAGCATTGCATGAAATATCTGCCTGTTTTTGTATTCCCAATTCTTTAAGCAAATTTTTTTCTTCTCATAATTTTTCCTCCGCATCCGATAACATTTTTCTGAGTTTTCTTTTTCCTCTTGAAAGTCTGGTCTTAACTGTAGAAATATTAAGTCCCATTGCTTTTGAAATATCCTTGATTTTTTCATCAAATTTATACCGCCTTACAAAAATCTCGCTGTCAGGTTCGCCAAGCTCATAACTGTTTCCCATACATAATTATTGTGAAAATTCTCTTCCATGAAATTTTTGCCATCTGACAGCTCAATATCTTCAAGAGATGTATGATCCATCTTTCTGTTTATCCGTTTCAGAGCAAAATTCCGGGCAACAGCAGCAAGATATGACCGTAATGTACCTTTCTGCAAATCTATCCTCCCGGTATTCTTCCAAAGTACAACAAACACATCTGCCACAATTTCTTCAATATCCTCTTTCGGCAGTGAATTGCCGGCCATATGATACAAAACAGTACTCAAATACGGCGTATAAATTCGGATTGCTTCATCTATTGAATTTTTTTCTCTGTTCCTGAGACGCTGCAAAATTTCTGCTTCATCTGTCATATCAATCCTACTTTCTTTTTAATATTTTCAAAAATTAAAAGCTTTTAACCTTTACATTCTTATATATCCTGTCAAAGAGCAAAAAGTTTCAATTTTAGAAAATTATGATATTGATACACTACTTTACAACTTTTCTATAAAAAAAATATCGTACAGGATTTCCTGATGTATAATGAATTTGGCATAAAACATTACAAAGGAAAGTGAACCTGTACGGCAAAAACATTATACAGCGAAAAAACACTGATAGGCAGACTTCAGCAATATTTTTTGATCTATTTTGAAACTTTTTCTGTTCCGACAGCAGATACCTTATTTCTGCTGATATTATCTATACTGAGCCGCACACAACGGTTCCAACTATCTGAATGGACACTGCTTTGTGAGAGTCATGCTCTGCGTACCTGTCTGGAATGGGGATAAAGTATCTCATCTTTCATTGCACATATACAGAGAAACTGGGTGAGAAAACAGTAAAAGCATATCGGATTGATCTAAGCAGTGTTTGGTTTTGGTCGCCTGTGAAGAGCAAGACAAAGAGAAGCTTGAGGAATATATTACGGAATTACATAAAAAACACAAACAGAACAGAGATTAAAAAAAGTGGATATTTCGTTGGCAATGGAAGAGACAACGGAAAAAAATACTTTTATGAGAACCGATTTCCTTTCCGATGCATCTAATTAGTGTAAAAGTAAACATGAGTAGTAATCCAGCTGGACAAAAGGAGAAGACAAAGTTATGACAAAAGATGTATTTATTAAGGAGGTCCGGGATGCAGAAGCCATGCTGTATCATATATCGAAGTCCATTCTGAAGAATGACTCTGATTGTGGGGATGCTGTGCAGGAAACAATTCTTAAGGCATATGAAAAACTTCCCACTTTAAAGAAAGAAAAATATTTCCGAACATGGATCACAAGGATATTGATCAATGAATGCAAAGGGATTCTTCGGAAAAGAAAAAATGTTATTCCATATGAAGAATATATGGACAATATGAAAATGACTGAGGAGGACAGATACAGTCATCTGTATATGGCGATTATGGAACTTCCGGAGGATCTGAGGGTTTTGGTAACATTGTATTATTTAGAAGGATTTTCATTGAAAGAGATCAGTGAGGCTCTGGATATTCCGGAAGGAACGATCAAAAGCAGACTTTCACGTGCAAGAGAGTTTTTGAAGGTGCAGTTATCCGAAGAAGAGAAAAGAACGGCAACTGGGAAAAACAGCAAGCAATTAAAGAGAATAACAGGAAAGGGGAAAATGTCATGTTAGAGAAGAAATGGAATCATATCGCACCGGAAGTACCACAGGGTTTTCATAATAAATTTGAAGATACACTAAAACAGATTGAACAGGCGGATTCAGTTGATAAAAAATACAAAAGAAAAAAAATCAGTGGACGATTACTGATTGCAGCAGCAGTAATCTGTACTGGTATGGCTGTTACTGTGGCTGCAAAAGAGTTCTTTAAATGGAATGATTACCTGGTGAAAAGACTGGATCCATCGGAGGAACAGCAGGAGACACTGCAGGAATCAACTTATATTCAGAATATAGACCAGTCTGTAACACAAAATGGTGTGACGGTTACCCTGACAGATTCTATTCAGGATCAGGGATTCCTGTATGCTTTTTTTGAAGTGAAAACAGAGGACAGTATTTCTATGACTGATCATACTTCTTTTGAGGAGATGACACATTTTAAGATCGATGGAAAGGAAGTATATGCAGTGGACGATAACAGATTTGGAAGTTTCAATACTGGGGTAGGACAGGATGTGTTACTGAAAACAGATCAAAATTCTGCACATCTTAAGTATTTTAACGCCTGTATATCTTATGACGGTGATTATGATCTGAGTAATAAAACAGTAGAAATTACATTAAAGAATCTTACGGAGGAAGAAGATTATGATAAGACAGTCATTACAGATGGAACATGGGACTTTAAATGGACCTTGGGTGCAGTAAAGCCTCCGACAACTCTGAAAGTGAACCGGAAATGTGATTTTGGAGGTTATGAAATCACTGTGAAAGAAATGGAAGTAACGCCCCTTTTATGGTCATTATATCTTGATTATGATGAAGCTATGAAGGTGTATGAAGATGAAAAAAACAAATTTGAGTACGCAGGTACGGACTATGGCATGGATCTTTATGCCAGAACTAGTATTGACCAGGTGCGTTATAAAGATGGAACGGTTTTAACACTTGATAGGACCATGGGAGGCATCGCTGGCGGTGGAGAAAAACAGGATAAGGAAAATGGATGTCCTGATCATCAGAAACAGCTTCCCGCAACTGGTTGATGTAGATAACCTGCAGGCGGTACATTTTGGGAACATTGACCAGTGGCTTGAAGTGCGGGAATAGGAATGTGCTGATAACCACTGAAATTTAAGGAGTCAACAACATATGATAAGAAGCCGGAAAATCAGTTTTTCATTACTGATTTCGGCTTCTTGTAGTTGTCAAATCAATATCCAAGTGTGTCGTTAACGAGGATCACGTGGATTCTGTCAGTGTGTCTGGAGAATCTGGTAATCAGGAACTGGCAGCAGATAGTATCCATGGATTTGCAGTCAAAGCATTTGGGATACTCCCGATACAAGTTTTGTTTATGCGTTTCCAAGTACATGCGAGATTTTAATTTCTTTTTCCTCTTCGCAAAGATCAAACGCTTCATTATCCTGTACGGTAAAGTGAACTTCGTATAATATATTGTCAGATAAAGTATCTGGTGTTTCACCAGCTTCTGTCTGAATATGCCACAATTCTGCAGGGACCTCTTTTAAAGAACCATCTGTTTCATAGGAATAAAGTTTAAGACTTCCAGTTTCTCCGGATATACCCTTCATACGCAGAGCAACCGTAGTATTGGATGAATCATTTTTCAACTGTGACATGTATTCAGCCATTCCTGTTACCAGTTCCCTGTCCGCCATCAGCCTCAAACTTATCCTGACTTAAAACGTTTCGGTTAGCCTTGTCCAGATTGACTTTACGATAAGGCATTTCCGGAAGATATACAAATCGATCCTGTAATCTCAGAAGTTCAAGATATCCGGTTGGACAATAGAGGGCATTTCCACTGTTTCCTGCATACATGCCAATCGCCATGTTATTATATCCAGGTTTATTTGATTACATTCATCGTGAACACAGTTTACCGGTCTCAAATCAGCATAATATACTGCCACATGCTGGTTTCCATATCCTGAACATAACCGTAAATGTATCCGGTCGCGGTAGAAGCTTCAGCATAGAAGTGTCAGAGAGATCACTTCTGCACCAGATGCTCTTCATTTCATAACCATCATCTGTTTTTATTGTATCCACGCGTTCCACACCAGGAGCATCATGCTGTTTCCCTGTCTTAACCAGTTTACATCATAAATATTTTCATAGCTCTGTATGGATGAGTCGCTGTCTTCTTTCCCAAGGTTGGCACTTCCAGCACCAAACCAGTTGCACACGATCGTACTTACTGTTCCGGATCCGTTATCGTATACGATGCTGAGTTTTCAACAGATACCTGTACATCCTCAGGAAGTTCATCGATGACTGGCATGGTTGCCATTGTTTCACCGGTTTTCATGTCCAGTGCAAGCAGATTTACCGGGTTCTGGTTGTCTGTAAACATAACAAGATCCTTTGTCAAAGATGGGGAACATCCACTTCCCCATGCAAGACAGCCACCGGTTGTAGAATCTCCTTCTTTGCTCTCTTTGGCACCGACACTTTCATAAGCAGTCTGCCATACTTATTTATTCCATTATCTGCCTG
>ENA-OQLB01000321-OQLB01000321.1-human-gut-metagenome-genome-assembly--contig:-NODE-321-length-28193-cov-3.378144_pt1 | contig 28193 bp, 42 predicted proteins | sample MGYA00242656_ERZ504813 | MGnify/ENA primary metagenome ERZ504813 (study PRJEB26092, sample SAMD00036388) | human gut metagenome | host: Homo sapiens | study: EMG produced TPA metagenomics assembly of... | reverse complement strand
CCCTCGCCCAGATGCCGCAGCGTCTGGAGGCGGCAAAGGCCCAGCTGGATAACCTCTATCAGCAGCAGGCTGCCGCAAAGGAGGAAGTCGGAAAGCCATTCCTTTATGAAGAAGAACTAAAAAGCAAAAACGCCCGTCTGGTGGAGCTGGATACCCTGCTCAACATCGACGGAAAGGGACCGGCACACGATGAAGCTGTCGTTGCCAAAAGCACACGGCCTTCGGTATTGGACCATCTGAAACGCCCGGTGCCGCCCCGCAGTACAGACAAGAAGCCAAAACAGCATGAGGAGGTGCGATAACATGAATACCAACGATCTAAATACAGCCCTTTATGAAAAGATGGCTGCCGAGCAGGACAAATACAGGGACTGGCTGAAAAGCCAGCCCCCGGAAGAAATCCTGCACCACACCTATGAGTACACGATTCGTGAGGACATTGTGATGGCGATGGAGGAACTGGAGCTGACTGATGCCAGGCTCAGGCACTTTTGGAATCTCCCTCTCCGCTGGCGGATGTGTACCGTTATTTTGAAAAGCTGGAGACCGGCTATATGGATGTGATCCGGGACAGTATTGAGAACCGTGCCGACGATGTGTGCAGAGCTAAAGAGGAACTGCGAACAACACCGGTCTATCCCCACTCTGCCGCCTATGCGAGAGAACATAGGGAACTGGAGCAGTACCGGGTTTCCAACAATGCAAATCTCCAATGCAAGGAGTCCATTGAAGCGGCGGTGCGGGAACACTTCGACGGAATGTATCTCAGTCACGATGCGGCAAAGGGTGTGATCGAGACCTATGGCATGGAGCGTGTGGCGCTGGTCCTTGCCAACACCGTCCAGCTTCAGGACTGGGATGGGCGTTACTCCCGACGCAATAAGGAATGGGCCAAGACCATTCCCAACGATAATCCCGAAACCGTCCGTTGTGGTTATGTCCTGAACAGCCACCCTGCTGTGCTGGATGGCTTTATTGATCTGGTGCGAGAAGAACAGCAGCGTAGCCGTACTCAGGGAGAAAAACTGCAACCGTCCCGCCCCTCAGTACGGGATAAGCTCAAACAGGAGCTGCCTGCCCATAAGCCTGCCGCCCCGAAGAAACGGGAGCCGGAGCGATAACTATGGCAAAGCGTAAGCGGGATATGCAATTAAACTTTAGAGTTTCAGCGGAGGAGCTTGCTGTGATTGAGCAAAAAATGTCTCAGTTTGGAACCTCCAACCGTGAAGCCTATCTAAGAAAAATGGCGCTGGATGGGTATGTAGTCAAGCTGGAGCTGCCGGAGCTGAAGGAGCTTGTTTCCCTGATGCGCCGAAGCAGCAACAACTTAAACCAGCTGACCCGTAAAGTGCATGAGACTGGGCGGGTTTATGATGCTGACTTGGAGGATATATCCCAGCGGCAGGAACAGTTATGGGAGGGCGTAGAGGAAATCATTACCCAGCTTTCCAAACTCTTATAACAGGGATAGATACTCCATTTGCGGAGGGAGGAACGGCATTACTTCGCTGCTCCTCTCTCCGCTTTTTCTTTTTATCGGTATCCTTGTCTTTTGCCTGCCCATGCCGGATAATATGATTAGAAAAGATACCAAGAACGCTGCAAGGAGGAAATGACATGAAGATTTTGAAAGGGCTTTTGATGATTATAACTGCACCGGTCATTTTGGTTCTGACACTTTTTGTCTGGCTCTGCACGGGCTGATCTACATATCCGGTCTGGTGCTCGGCCTGTTCAGTACCGTGATTGCTCTGCTTGGTGTGGCTGTGCTGCTTACCTATTCCCCGCAGAATGGTGTGATTCTGCTGGTCATGGCATTTTTGATTAGCCCGATGGGGCTGCCACTGGCTGCAATCTGGCTGATGGGTAAGGTGCAGAGTTTGAAATTTGCAATTCAGGAGTTGGTTTATGGATAAAAATACGCAAAACCATAAAATGCCAGACACCGTCTGTTAAATTTGGGAAAAGGAATTTTATATCCACGACTTTACTTTTGAACTAATATTGAATATAATATTAGTACGAAAGGAAGTGACATGATGGGACAATTTGAACAGCTGGATCAGATGCTAACAGCACAAGAAGGAATGCTGCGAACATCACAGGTCGTATCCTCTGGAATTTCAAAGCCGGTATTTTATGATTATGTGCGTTCACGAGATTTGGATAGAGTTGCACATGGGATTTATCTGTCCAAAGATTCCTGGGTGGATGCCATGTATCTGCTTCATTTGCGATTTGAACAAGCAGTATTTTCACATGAAACAGCTTTATTTTTTCACGATCTGACAGACCGTGAACCAATAGAATATACAGTTACGGTCAAAACTGGATGCAATCCAAGCAAAATGAAAGCAGAAGGCATTCAAGTTTTTACGATTAAAGCAGACTTACATGATGTAGGACTTACAACAGCGAAAACTCCGTTCGGGCATACTGTGCCGGTTTATGATATGGAGCGAACGATCTGTGATTTGCTCAGAAGCCGTAGCAGAATTGAAATTCAGACCTTTCAGGGAGCACTGAAAGCGTATGCCCGTAGAAAAGATAAGAACCTGCGAGCTTTAATGCAATATGCTGGGATGTTCAAGGTGGAAAAAATTTTACGACAGTATTTGGAGGTACTTTTATGATAAAAACAGCAAGGCAGCTTAAAGATTTAATACGAAACCTTTCCAGAGAAAAATCCGCAGATGCTCAGATTTTAATGAGGAACTACATGATGGAGCGTTTTTTGGAGCGTATTTCTCTTTCTGAGTATCGTGATAAGTTTATCTTGAAGGGTGGTATGTTGGTAGCGGCTATGGTTGGATTGGATGCCCGCTCTACGATGGATTTGGATGCAACCATAAAAGGAGCTAATGTTAATGTGGAGGATATTGAGAATCTAATTTCATCAATCGTAACTGTTCCGATTGATGATGGTGTTAAATTTCAGCTGAAAGTATTTCGGAGATTATGGATGAAGCAGAGTATCCGGGGATTCGTGTCAGCATGAGTACAACATTCGATGGTGTAGTGACCCCTTTGAAAATTGATATTTCTACGGGAGATGCAATCACTCCAAGAGAGGTTCGGTATTCATTCAAACTTATGCTGGAAGATCGCTCCATTGATATTTGGGCTTATAATTTAGAAACTGTGCTGGCAGAAAACTGGAAACCATTATTACCAGAACCACAACCAATACCCGCATGAGAGATTTCTACGATATTTACATTTTAGAACAGCTGCATGGAACCACGCTGAACCCGAAAATTTTACATGATGCGCTTCTGGCAACTGCTCATAAACGGGGATCGGAGAAGTATCTTAACCAGGCTGAAGAAGTTTTTGACGAAGTGGAAAATGATTCGGTTATGCAAAAACTTTGGGAGGCATACCGTAAAAAGTTTTCTTATGCTTCTGATTTGGAATGGGATGTGATTATGAAAGCAATTCGCAGGTTATATGTTCTTTGCGAGAAGGGCATCAGCTTATGAAAAAGCATGGACACTATTGTAAAGTTTGTGGTGAATACAAAGCCAACGAAAAATTTTCAGGCAAAGGTCATGCATCCCACATTTGTAAATCCTGTGCTTCGCTACCAGCAGAAAAGCAGGCTGAACTGATGACACTGAATCGTCTTTTGAATCTTCCATGGAGGCTATCGAAAGAGCAGTTGTCCTGGCTGAAAAATCGACTAAAGGATAGGCGGCCTGATGTCCGTGCATTGGCGCAAGAGCAATATGAAATGAGATTTCCACCAAGACACTTAGAAGATGATGAGTTCAATTTTTTCGATGAAGAAAGTTTTATAGAATAGTGAAAGCGGTCTGCTATGGCAGGCCGTTTTCTTTTCGGGAAGGAGGTCTGACCTATGGCAACCACAAGAATCATGCCGCTTCATGTCGGCAAAGGCCGCACAGAAAGTCGGGCGATCAGTGACATCATCGACTATGTGGCCGATCCAAAAAAAACAGATAACGGCAGGCTCATTACCGGCTATGCGTGTGACAGTCGGACTGCGGATGCAGAGTTCCTTCTGGCAAAGCGACAGTACCTTGCCGCGACCGGACGAGTGCGAGGTGCGGACGATGTGATTGCCTATCATGTGCGCCAGTCTTTCCGCCCCGGTGAGATCACTCCGGAAGAAGCCAACCGGCTGGGCGTAGAATTTGCCAAGCGCTTTACCAAGGGTAATCATGCCTTTGTGGTCTGCACCCACATAGACAAGTCGCACATTCATAATCACATTATCTGGTCATCGGTCAGCTTAGAATATGACCGGAAATTCCGAAACTTTTGGGGCAGCACCAAGGCAGTCCGACAGTTAAGTGACACCATCTGCGTCGAAAACGGACTGTCCATTGTGGAGAATCCGAAACCTCACGGAAAGAGCTATAACAAGTGGCTGGGCGATCAGGCAAAGCCCTCTCACCGAGAGCTGCTGCGTGTAGCGATTGACAACGCATTATCACAAAGTCCTACTGACTTTGAGGCGTTGCTGAAGCTGCTGCAAGAGTCCGGCTGTGAAGTATCAAAACGCGGGAAATCATATCGCTTGAAGCTCCCTGGCTGGGAGAAAGCCGCCCGTATGGACAGCCTGGGCGAAGGATATGGATTAGATGATTTGCAGGCGGTTCTCTCCGGGAAGAAAGCGCATACCCCACGAAAGAAAGTGATCGCACAGGCAGAGCCGCCGAAGGTCAATCTGCTGGTGGACATTCAGGCAAAATTGCAGACAGGAAAAGGTGCTGGCTATGCTCGATGGGCTAAGGTTTTCAATCTGAAACAAATGGCACAGACCATGAATTACCTGTCAGAGAATAACCTGTTGGAGTATGCGATTTTAGAAGAAAAGGCTGCGGCTGCACGGCACATCACAATGAGCTTTCGGCGCAGATCAAAGCGGCTGAAAAGCGCATGGCAGAGATTGCTGTTCTGCGTACTCACATTGTAAATTATGCCAAGACCCGTGAGGTCTATGTGGCATACCGCAAGGCCGGCTACTCTAAGAAATTCCGGGAAGAACATGAGGAAGAAATTCTGCTCCACCAGGCTGCTAAAAATGCCTTTGATGAAATGGGAGTCAAGAAGCTGCCCAAGGTCAAAGAGTTGCAGGCAGGGTATGCGAAATTGCTGGAAGAAAAGAAAAAGACCTATGCCGAGTACCGGCGTTCTGATATGTACCCGGTTTTCTGGACACTGGCTCAAAAATGAATAATTAACCTTCCATCATGATGCTTCTCTGAATTTAGAGGGAGGCATCCATTTTGTTTTAGCTTGGATTCTGCTATTATTGTAATAGACAATATACTCGGCAATCGCCTTGGAGAAGGCTTCAAAGGAGGGATAATCCTTCTCAAATCCATAGAACATTTCATTTTTCAGTCTGCCAAAGAAGGTTTCCATAATGCAGTTGTCGTAACAGTTGCCTTTCGGGACATGGATTGAATGATTCCGTGCTTCTGAAGTTCATTGCGGTAGAATGCGTGCTGGTACTGCCAGCCTGATCCGAGTGCATGACCAGACCTTGTACAGAAGGAAACCGTTCAAACGCTTTATTCAGCATATCCTTGATTTGTTCCATATTCGGACTTGTAGAAAGATTGTAAGATATAATCTCATTTGTGTTCATATCCAGAATCGGAGAAATATAGCACTTGCCCCAAGACAGATTGAACTGTGACACATCGGTCGTCCATTTTTGCAGAGGCTTCTCGGTGCTGAAATTCCGATTAATAATGTTATCGGCAACCTTGCCGACATCGCCTTTGTAGGAATGATACTTCTCCTTTGGACGTTTACCGAACAGTTCAAGCTGGTTCATAACTCGCTGAACACGCTTGTGATTCACCTGAAACCCACGGTTCAGAAGCTCATGGTGTACCCGTCTTACGCCGTATCTTTTTCTGTTCTCATTGAAAATGGCAACAATTTCAGACGATAAATCGGCGTTTCGTTCCTTGACTTTATCGGTTTTGCTGAGTTCATAATAGTATGTTGACCGAGAAAGTCTGATTGCATCCAGCAAATCATTCAGTCTGTGTCCTTCTTTGCGGAGTTCCTGGACGAGCGCAGCTTTTTCGCCTTGAGTTGCGCTGCGCATCTCTCTTCTCTCAAGGCAATCTCTTTTTTTACGACGGCAATCTCCGCTCTCAGACGCTCATTCTCAGCTCTAAGCCGAATCATTTCTTCTCGTTCTGAAGGGGTCAGTTCTGCTGGTACTATTTTCTTCTTCATGTCAGGCTCCTTGGGTGGCCGTCCTTTTCGCTGCTCGACCAATCCCTGATACCCTTTCATTTTATAGCATCTGACCCATTGGTACAAGAGGCCGTCATCAATTCCAGCAGTAAACGCAACTTCTTTGTTTGATACTCCCACCAATACTCTTGCAACCAATTCGTATTTCTCTTCCGCAGTCCACACTTTGTTTTGACTCTTATGGTGCAGAACCTCTGGACCACAGGCTTCTTCCATCCGAGCCCACTTCCGTATCGTCTTGTGAAAATTTTTCTGATTTACTCCCACTGGTGTTTCTGGCCATTTCCCTTGTCGATACAATTCCACACATTGCTTTTTGTACTCATAGCTGTATTTCATAAAAATACCCCCAATACTGGGTGTCCAGTATTAGGGGTACATATCATTTTAAGGGGCAGATTTTGGCTCTGCACATTTTTTGCACACCGGAACGGCTGGATAACGGATGCGAGAGAGGATAACAGGTGCAAAGGATGCAGCAGATGCGAAACGCAAATTTACGGTGAAACGATAAAAATGATGAATTTGCGTAATTCTGGAAATTGACGATTGTTGCACGTTGGTTTCTCTTAATCAGTGGGCCCAGGGTTCGAGTCCCTGGAGGTGCACCACAACAACAAAATCCGAACTTTTTTTCCAATAGGAGAAGGGTTCGGATTTTTTTGTATTCTTCGGAAAACAGAACGAATCCCTTGCTTCCATCGAAAAACGTCCTAGACCTTATCACAAAAAAGCACGACAGACCACGGTACGAGTGCCGTAAGGCGGAAAGGACACAAACATGAAGTACTTCGACATCTTCTGCCCCCGCAGCTCCTGCCGGACGGCATGGAACTGATCAGGTACATCCGCAGTAGTAAAATGCCCGGTTTTTCATAGGTGGGTGCGTTTTTTTCGTTGGCGAGTATGGTATACTCGCTGTAGCTCAATAAATCGGAACTTGTCGGGATGAGGCCCCTCCATCTGCTAACGCAGACCGTTCGGTCACTTAAAAGCCCCACTGGGACTTTCATTGCTCCGCTTCGCTACACAAACGTAAGGTTGTCTGTTTCTTTATTGTCGTGAACGATATTTTGTTCTTTTGGGAGAGACTTTTTAGGAGAAGTCCTTGGCTTAAAGTTGACTTTAAGCGTTATGATTGGACAAGAGCAAACATACGATTGATTCCATCACAACAAAGGAGCCGTTCACTATGATGAAACCTGAAAAACTCGATTTAGTATCCGAATGGGACAAGACCTTTCCCAAAAGTAAATCCGTAAACCACAAAAAGGTCGCTTTTGTCAATCGCTACGGCATCACCCTTGCCGTTGATATGTATACACCTAAAAACATTCAGAAGAGATTTCCCGCCCTTGCAGTCTGTGGACCTTTTGGTGCGGTAAAGGAGCAATGTTCCGGTCTGTATGCTCAAACGATGGCAGAACGCGGATATTTGACCATCGCGTTTGACCCTTCGTTTACCGTCGAAAGCGGCGGCCAGCCCCGCTATATGGCATCCCCGGATATCAACACCGAGGACTTTATGGCCGCAGTAGACTTTCTCTCGGTGCAGGATAACGTAGATACAGATAAAATTGGCATTATCGGCATCTGCGGCTGGGGCGGCATGGCATTGAACACAGCTGCGCTGGATACCTGTATTAAAGCCACGGTCGTATCTACTATGTACGATATGACCCGTGTAAATGCAAACGGCTATTTTGATGCAGAAAATAGCGAAGAAGCCCGCTATGAAAAGAAAAAGATCTTGAATGCCCAGCGTACTGAGGACTACAAAGCGGATCTCTATATGTGTACCGGCGGCTGTATGCCCTTGCCGACGCCGGACGATGCGCCGTTCTTCGTAAAGGATTACAGCGAATACTATAAAGGCCGTGCCTATCATGCAAGGAGCCTGAACTCCAACGACGGCGGGAATGTGACCGGCTGTGAGTCCTTTATGAACTAGCCGATTTTGAAATACAGCTGTGAGATCCGCAGCGCCGTTCTGGTCATGCATGGCGAAAAGGCTCATAGCTTCTACTTCGGCAAAGACGCTTTTAACGATATGGTGCGCAACAGTAAATATGCCGCCAACAAGCAATGGTGACATCGTTTTGTATCGTTCTGACCGGATCGTTCTATTCTACGGCTCTAATTCGTGGGAGTATACTCGCCTTGGTAAAATGGATCTATCGGAAAACGAAGTAGTCCGCCTGCTTAGCAATGGCGATGTAAGCATTCGTTTGACTCTGTGATTTTCTAGAACGACAAGTTCCAGCTTATTGCGTTTGCCCGTAGCAGGGTTTGGGGTGAGACCGCGTTTGCGCAGCGCAGCGATGGATTTTATCGGGTAAATCAGCGGCAAAATAAAACTATTTTGCTCGAATTGAAGTCTACTTGACTTTTTTATTGAGGAGATGTCCGTTTTATGCTGCTGCATCTGCCTGCGGCATCATCGAATTTTCTGCATCTGTAAGCACTTGCGGCGTTGTTATTTTGTTCAACCAGCTGGGGGATAGTCCTCTGCACCGGGCGAAGTATTCCGCAGTACGGTTTCCACCGCGCACAGAGCAATCTTGGCAAGATTCAGCGTGGTATGGGGATTCATGGCGGTATATCTCCGTCTATTTTTCTGTGTATAGAATACCACATAAACAAAAAGAGAGCGGACGGTCGTTTCTGTTTACGAATTGAGCGCCTGCCACAACGCATCTGAAGCATCAAACACTGCCACGCTGTACCCGGCAAATCGGCGTTGAACATCCACGGTCTGGCTTCTGTCGGCAGCGGTATTGTAGCTGCCAAGATCAAGGTTTGAGAGCGTGGACTGCTGGCTCCACAGGATAAGCTGTGTTTTCCAATTTTCTCCCAGTTTTTCACTCAAGGCACCGTAGGCCTGTTCAAAGCCTCCGGGTCATCCAAGATCCAGATTTTGCTCTCGCCGTTGGCAAGGTCGGTGTTCATCTGGGTGGCACCGGCCATCTGGCCGTTCATGTCGGTCAGGGCGGCATCGTCGCTCCATGTGTAGTTGTTCACCTGCACGATGACCGCCCCGTCACCGTTGGCGTCCTCCGCATAGTCTGCCAGCGCAGTCTGTAGGCGTTGCACGGCCTCGTCCGGCAGAGCTTCTGCCGTGACCACGGCCACGGTGTAATCGGGGTCTACGGTGGTCAGCAGACCGTGCGCTACATACGCCACACCCACAATGACCATCGCCGCCACTGCACGATGCCCCAGTTATAATACCACCAGTTGGCGCGGGAGCGCTTTTTCTGCTCCTGCGCGGTCAGGGGCTTTTCCGGCGCTGCCGGGCGCGGGATGCTGCGCACTTCTATGCCGTACGTCTGCTGCAGCACCGGGAACAGGGTCTGCATGGCCGCCAACCCCGGCAGCCAGAAGCCGAACAGCACCGCCCAGAACACGCTGACCGGGAACAGCAGGATCATGCCGCCGATGCCCGCCAGCATGAGAACGCCTGCCAAGACGCAGCGCGCCGGGGCGGCGGCCAGCAGTCTGCCCGCCCGGCGCAGCAGATTGTCCGGGACGGGGGACTGCAGCGGCAGCACAGCGGCGCACAGAGTGCCTAGAGCTGCCAGAACCAGAAGGTCCAGTGCCAGAAACACCAGAACTGCAAGCCCGGGGTAGTACCCCTGTTGTGCGGCGGTTTCAAATACAAAGGTCGATACAAAGCACAGCAGCCCCAGCACCAGCGTGCCAATGCAGCCAAAGGCGCCGGCGGTTTTCCAATGGGCGGCAAGGGTCTGCTTTGCCCGGGGCAGCCACTGGGAGGGGTCGTTCTGCAAGCTGCGCAGAGCGCAGTCTGCCAGCAGCACCATGCAGGGCCGGTCAGCAGACCGGTGACCGCACTGCACACCACCGTCAGCGGCAGGGAGAGCAGGGTCACGCCCAGCGAGACCCCAGTGCGGCGGGCAGCAGAGCACGCAGACCATCAGGTTCGTGCCCAGCAGCTGGCCGAGGTCGCGGCCGACCATCTGGCAAAAGCGCGCAAAGCCTTTTTTCTCCGGCTCGTTTGGGCCTGCGCCGTGGCCGTCCCGCCCATAAAGGGCATTGTAGATGCTCATATCACTTCACCTCGGTGCCAAAGGCCTCGATCTGGGTCAGGGCGGGGAAGGGCGAGGCGCCCTCGGCCTGAATCAGATCCTTCAGCACAAGGCTGCGCACCCGCTTGGGCTCAAAGGTCACGCTCTGGGGCTTGGCGCTTTTCACCAGCGGAATGTCCAGCTGGCTGCCATCGGAAAATTCCACCGTGGCTTTGACCCAGTAGTTGTCGTGGGGAAAATCTGCCCGCTCGGTGATGCGCAGCTCATCCAGCAATACCTCCCGGCCAAAATCCAGCGTCAGGGCTGCGTTCGGGTCGCGGTTGATGCCCCAGCTCTGGTATGGATATTCGCCGTGGGCGCTGTTCTCAAAAATGCCGTCGATGGCGTTGCGGGCGGCAAACACCGCCTCGCCGCGGGTTTCCACGTTGGCGCTGGCGTGGGGATAAAAGCCGGTGTCGCCGTGTTCGTCGTAGCAGTTGAAGGCCAAGTTTCGCCGGGCGGCGATCTCCTCCGGCAGTGCCAGCCGTGCGCGGATGACATGGCGGCTGCCCACAAAGCTCTTGGGGGAGTAGGTGACGGCCTGCTCCCCGAAGGGAATGTGGAAATTGATCTCCCGCTTGACCACATACACAAGGCTTCGGGCATGGTATCCTCGAACTGGATGACGCAGTACTGGCCGGGATGGTCAATTTCCAGCGCTACCCGGTCGCCGGGCTTGTAGCAGTTGGTGTAAACAAGGGATACAGCGGTGTCGGCGTCGCAGGTCATCAGAGTGTGGCCGACTTCGTCCAGAATTTTCAGCTTGATGGTCTCCATGACAGTTCTCCTTAGTAAAGTTCGAGGTTCAGCATTTTCTGGAAATGCAGGGTGATCTTATAAATCGTTTCCGGCCATGCGGTGCGCAGGCGCGGGTCGGTGATGGACACAGGCGCAACAGCAGCCGTCACGGCATCCGGGTCAAAGCGGATGCGCCCAGCATACCCACCACAAAGCCATCTGCGGCGGGGACGGGCTGCTGCTCGGTGAGCAGGGTCAGCTCCACCGTGCGGGATGATCCGTTTCGTCCCGCAGGGTGATGCCCTGTTCACGGACCGATACACTGCGGCGGTAGGTGCCAAGCCCCGGGATGGGCGGGTACGCGCTCGCCAGTTCGCCGGTGATGCTGTTTTTATCGGGGGATACTTCCCGGGCGGCGTATTCCGCGCCGGGCAGCTGCTGCACGCCGTCAAAGGTGGGCAGGTTGTGCCATGCGCTCTGCATGGTCCAGATCTCGTACCGCTGGGGGCTGAAGGTCTTTTTGGTGTAGCTTTCCACCCCGATGTCAATGAGGAACGGCCTGCCATCCTTATACACCGTGATGCTGCCGGTATCGTTATGGTTGTGGCTGTCGCCGTTGGAGCCAAACTTTGCGCCCAGCACCCAGCTGCCCTGCCGTGCGGCGTAGATGCCCACACTGGGGTACCACACAGTGGACAGATGCCGGGGCATTGCAGCGTGTTCCAGCAGTTCCTGTTCCGCAAAGGCGGTGGTCAGCCGGTACCACAGGTTGATGTGGGTGCTGGCATCCTGATTTTGCAGCTGGTCGGGGTCGCATCGGCGCGGAAGTCTGCCGCCGCCAGCGCTTGCAGGGCATCGCTGCCTACGGCCTGCCCGAAGCAGTATTCCCGCGCACCGCACCGCCCGGCAAGGGGGCTGCAATCCCCAAAGTTCAGGTAATAGGGGCCGTCCACGTGGACGTTGCAGATATACTCTGCAATATTTTTGATTTTAGGTTCATGGAACAGGGGAGAGAAGGCGTCCGGTGCAGCGGCAGACAAAATCTCAAGGCAGCCCCACAGGGTCAACCCGGCATGGCGGTAATACTGCGCACCCTCGTTGCAGCAGCCGTCCGCGCCGTAGTCCTTCAAAAAGCAGTCGAGGCTGTACGCCGCCTGTTTCACGGCGGTTTTCCGCTGCTGCTGGGTGGTGGGCAGCAGAAAAACGGTGAGCAGTACGTTCTGGGTGCACCAACTCGTCCAGTTACACATCGGTTCGCTGCCATTGCCCATCCACCAGAAGTGGCTTGTAAAATAGGGCGTCAGGATGCGGACGTTCAGCTCCCGCTCCATCCGCGCGTGATGCCCGGTGCGGCAGTATCCAGCTCGTCCTGCAGCAGGCAGCGGGTCAGCGCCAGCAGCGCCCCGGTCTCGGCGGAAAACAGCTCCACAATGGGTCGGGTGGTGTCCGGCAGGGGCAGCTGCGGGGTGTCCCGCACATAGCTGTTGTGGGCGGCAGCTGCCATGCGCTTTCCTCGCAGAGTGTCCATACGGTATCGGCAATGGCGTCCAGAAAGCGCCTTTGTGCTCCACGCACTCGGCACATACCAGTGCACACAGCCGTGCCCGGCGGGAGAAATAAGCTGTTTCCCATGCGGTACGCCGCCCGGTGCGGGTAAAATCCAGCCAGAGGGTCAGCGGCAGGGGCGCAAGGGACGTTTGCAGCGCAGTTTCTCCGGCCTGCAAAAAGCGCTGCTTTGCCCGCAGGGGCAGCGCCTGCCATGCAGTGCGCTCTTTGGCGAGGGGAAGCTGGTAATCGGGAAGAGATCCCGGCAGAAAGGCAAGCTGTTCCTGTATCATAAAAGCCTCCGACTTCAAATACCTTGCTGATATTCCCGCGGCTGAGACCCGTGACCTTTTTGAACACCTTGGAAAAATAGAACGAGCTTTCGTAGCCCAGCTTTTCCGCGATCTCGTACACCTTCAGGTCGCCCTGCTCCAGCATCTCCTTGGCGGCGGCAATGCGGGTCTCGGTGATGTACTCCACAAAGCCGCTGTCGCCGTATTTTCCGAAAAGCTGGCTGAGGTAGTTGGGCGAAAAGTTGAACACCGCCGCCACATCGGCCAGTGTCAGTTTTTCCGAAAGGTGATTCTTGATATACTCCTGCACCTGTGCCACCACCTGCATCTTTCTGGCGGTGGCATCGCCCTCGTTGACCTCCACGAACTGGATGGGCTGCTCCACCGTGAGCAGGGGCTGCAGGTGGGCGTTTTCTCGGCAGCAGCGCGCCAGCCCCAGCAGCGAGCCGGTGGGGCGTCCCACCGCCCAGAGCAGCCGTACTGTGAAATAGTTGTATAAGATCTGGCTGGCACGTTCCAGCAGCGGGCGCAGCACTGCCCGGTAGCTTTGCGCCTGCTGCGCCGTCAGGCAGAACAACACATTGCCCCGCAGTGCATCCGCCCCGGCCACATAGCAGCAGGTAGTTTTGCAGGGTGGTCTCAAGCATCCGCCCGCAGGAAAAGCTCAGCTTCAGCTGCTGGGCGGGGGTCAGCTCTGTATTGGCAATGATCTCGCAGCTGGCTACAAGGTAGGTGTCGCTTGCAAGGCCCAGATCCATGTGCTGCAAGGGCTGCTCCAAGGAACGCTCATCCGAGAACAGCCCGGCGTACAGCCGCACGAAAAAACGTTCCCGATAGCTGCGCACGCTCTCGGCAAGATTTTCCTGTACCGGCACCTCGCCCAGCAGGGCGCGCTCCTTTTTTACCTTTTCGGCGGCGCGGGCAAGAGCGTTTTTCAGGTTCTCGGGGGTCAGATCCAGCTTGACCAGATAATCCACCACCCCGGCTCCCATGGCCTGCTTGATGTAATTGAATTCCTCAAAGCTGGTCAGCATGATAAAGGCAGGCAGGGCGCTGCGCTCCCGGCAGGTGTGGGCAAGGGTAAGGCCGTCCATCACCGGCATTTTTACGTCTGCGATGACGATATCCGGTTTTTCCCGCTCGATGAGCTCCAGCGCAAGCTTGCCGTTGCGGGCCGTGCCGCAGACGGTGTAGCCCAGCTTTTCCCATTCCAGCATCCCTTGCAGGCCGATGAGCACCAGCGGCTCGTCATCCACAAGCAGTATCCGCAGCATGGGTGTCTCCTTTCTGTTGATAGGGCAGCCGGATGGTGACCTCGGTGCCCACGTCCTCTTCGCTTTCAATAGTCAGGCCGTAAGCCTCGCCGAAGGAATACTGGATGCGGCGGTTCACGTTCCACAGGCCGACATGACGGAACTTTTCGGCCATTTCAGCACCCTCGGCGGGCTCGTCCAGAAGGTGCGCCACCAGCTCCGGCGGCATCCCCACGCCGTCATCGGTGATGCGCAGCAAGACATCCCCGGTGTCCGGGTCGGTGGAGATGTCCAGCAGCACGCTGCCGTGGCCGCCCTTGGGCTCCAACCCGTGGAAGATGGCGTTTTCCACCAGCGGCTGCAAGGTGAACCGGGGAATCATGCAGTCCCGGCAAAGGTCTCGCTTTCAATGCGGGAGACCTCAATTTCCAAGTCGCCGCCGTAGCGGTACTGCTGGATGGTAAAGTAATCGTTGAGCAGTGCCAGCTCCTCCTGCAAAGGCACCAGCTTCTGGGTGCCCTTGGAGATGCTCTTGGTCAGCCGCGCAAAGGCGGTGACCATCTCGGCAATGCCGGGCGCGTGCTGGATGGTGGCCATCCAGCGGATGCTATTGAGGGTGTTGTAGATAAAGTGCGGGTTCACCTCGTTTTGCAGCATCCGGTATTCCAGCTCCTGCTTGCGGCGCTCGTCCTCCACCCGGCGGGTCATCAGGCTGTCCACGTTTTCAGCCAGCTGTTGATGCCCCGGCCGATGTCGCCCAGCTCGTTGTTCCACTCCACCGTGCGGTCGGGGGCAAAGTTGCCGCTGCCCACGGTCTCGATGCGCTTTTGTAGCGCCTCCACCGGGCGGGTGATGACCCACTCCAGCCAGTGCTGCATCAAAAAGCTCAGTCCCCAGATGATGGCAATGCCAAGGGTGATGAGCCACAGGTACACGCCGTAGTGCAGCAAAAAGGTATTTGCGGGCAAAAGCTGCACCAGCGCCGCGCTGCGGCCGTTCAGTGTTACCTTGACTACATAATACTTCTGGCCGTCCAGCTGCACCTTGCCCTGCCATGCGGTCTGCTCTGTCACGCCGTTATTGCTGCCGGTGCGCAGGGTGTAGTCCACCTCCCGCAGGCGGTTCTCGGTCTCGGTCAGGCTGCCGTTTTCGATCTGCCACAGGCGGCTGCCCATCTCCCAGTACAACGCGCTGCCGTCGGTCAGGCTGTAACCCGCTGCCGGGTCGGTGATGATGGCAGTGTCCAGCGCAAGGTAGGTGCTGCCCCGGTGCAAGGTGCCCTTGCCGCAGCGGACAGGCTGGCTGAGGGCGATGCAGTCCGGACTGCCGGGCAGCAGCGGGTCGGTGGTGAACTGCATCCCGTACCCCTTGGGGAGAAACTGCTTTATGCTGGTGCGGTTGAGCGCCGCCGAGGAGTTCAGCGTGCCGAACTGCAAATGCCGGTCGTTCTCATTGGTAATAAAAAAGCGGAGGATATGGCTGTACAGGGTGCTGGAATAGTATTTTTCCTGCACGGCTTCGTAGGCGGCAATGGTCTGGGTGCCGTTGATATTTTCCTGTGAGATGTACCGCCGCACGGTGCTGTCGATGGAAGCCCAGTTCAAAAGAGCATCGGCGCTGTCCAGACTGGTCTCGATGGAGGTGGCCACCAGCCGCAGGTTGAACTCTGCCGCCTGCAGGGAGTTGGCGCGCACATATTGGTTGGAGAGGGTGAACAGTGCTGCGCCCACAGCCAGCGAGGTAAGGATGGTAAAAAAGCGCATCCCCCACACGATCTGCCGCCGCAGCGGGAAACGATGGCTGCTCTTCATAGCGGAGCCTCCTTTCCGGTAATATTTTGCATTCTTTCCTTTATACAGTACTGATTCCGGCGCGGTTTGTCAACGACTTTTTTCATGAAAATTGTGTACTTTATACGCTTTTTTCTTGCGCCATAGATGTAAACTGTGCAAGAAAGCAAGAAAGTGCAGACTCCAGTGTAAGAAAGTGCATCTTTTTTTAAAAGATACAGAAAAACTGCAACTCTTCCCGGAATTTTTCCATTCCGATTTTTGCGTTTGTGCGGTATCCTAGTGTCAACAAAAGCGAGCGGCTCCCCGGCACGGGGGAGACCGCTGCACAGAACAAACACACTGCCCTGAAGGAGGACATACTTATGAAAAAGATCTCTCGTCGTTCGTTCCTTACCGCTGCCGCTGCCTGCGGTGCTGCTGCTGCCCTGAGCGCTGCGGCGGCTCTTCCGCAAGCTCCACCGCTGCTTCCTCCACTGCCGGTTCCACCGCTGCATCCGCAGCCGCAGGCCCTGTTACCCTGCAGTGGTCGGTGTGGGATAAGGAGTCCACCCCCTACTGGCAGGCCATGGCCGACGGCTACATGGCAAGCCACAAGGACGTGACCATCGAGATGGTGGATCTGGCTCCAGCGATTACATGACCGTTCTGGCTACCCAGCTGGCCGGCAGCGCCGATCTGGATGTCGTGACCGTTAAGGATATCCCCGGCTACGCAAACCTGATCAATCTGGACTACCTCAAGCCCCTGAACGAGGTGCTGACCCGCGACACCGGCGATTTCAACGGCACCATCGAGCAGCTGACCACCGATGACGGCAACTTCTACGCCGTGCCCTTCCGCAGCGACTTCTGGGTGCTGTACTACAACAAGGATCTGTTCGATAAGGCCGGTGTGGAGTATCCCTCCAATGACCTGACGATGGAAGATTACGATGCTCTGGCCCGCAAGATGACCAGCGGCTCCGGCGACACCAAGGTCTATGGCTGCCACTACCACACCTGGCGCTCCGCCGCTTCTCTGTTCTCCATTCTGGACGGCAAGAACACCATCATCGACGGCAAATACGACTTCATGAAGCCCACCTACGATATGGTCATTGCCCAGCAGAAGGACGGCATCTGCATGGACTACGGCTACCTCAAGACCTCTTCTCTGCACTACTCCGCAGCCTTTGAGAACCAGCAGTGCGCAATGGTCAACATGGGCAGCTGGTTCATTTCCACGCTGGAAGCTTACATGAAGGATGCCGAGACCAAGTTCAACTGGGGCATCGTCAAGTACCCACACCCCGCCGGTGCAGAGGCTGGTTCTACGCTGGGCACTGTGACCAGTCTAGCCATCAACGCCGATTCTCCCAAGGCAGAGACCGCTGCCGACTTCATCAACTGGTGTGTCTCCGAGGAGGGCGCACAGGCCATTGCCAAGACCGGTACCTTCCCGGCTTGCGGCTCCGCTGCTACCGCCGAGATCATCAAGTCCACCGAGGGCTTCCCCGAGGACAGCAATTCTGTGGATGCACTGACCACCAGCAATGTCTATCTGGAAATGCCCTACACCCAGTACGCATCTGATATCGAGACCATCCTGAACGCCGAGCACGATGCCATTATGACCATGAGCGAGACCGTGGACGAGGGCATCCAGAACATGAACGATCAGGTTCCTGCTGTTTTGGGCTGATCCTTCCATTTACTGCTGACATTTCCCTTACTTCATCATTTTTTCTCCTTCATTCATTTTTGATCTTCTCAATGGCTGCACATTGGGAAAAGCCCTATCCCAGCGGGGCGGGTCTTAAAATCGCCCGTCCCGCTTCTTTTTTGGAAAGGAGGCTTCTTTATGGCGAGTGTTCCTGCTGCGATTCAACGCTCTCCCCGTAAAGTGCTGAAAAAAACCACCCGCGATTCTCTCATCGCGTATTCCTTCATTGCGCCAAACTTCATTGGATTCTGCGTGTTTACGTTGGTGCCCATGGTTTTTGCCATTGCGCTGGCCTTCTGCGCATGGGACGGCCGCCATGCCATCGAGTTTATCGGCCTGAAGAACTTTGTAAAGCTCTTCACCACCGATAAGATTTTTCAGGCAGCACTGAAAAACACCATCGTCTATGTCATCGGCACTGTGCCGCTTACGCTGGCCTGCTCGCTGGCCATGGCCGTGCTGCTGAACCAGAACGTGAAGCTGCGCAACTTCTTCCGCACCGTGGCATTCTTCCCCTATGTTGCCTCGCTGGTTGCGGTGGCGGCGGTGTGGAACATGATCTTCAACCCCTCCATGGGTCCCATCAACATGATCCTGAACCAGTTCTTCGGCGTGGCGGTGGAAAACCTGCCCCGCTGGGCTGCCGGCAAGGACACCGCCATGATCACGGTCATCCTGTTCAGTGTGTGGAAAAATATGGGCTACTACATGGTCATCTATCTGGCCGGCCTGCAGGGCTGCAACCCGGACTGAACGAAGCCGCCGAGCTGGACGGTGCAAACCGCTGGCAGCAGTTCTGGCACATCACCCTGCCCCAGCTGCGCCCCACCACCTTCTTTGTGGTCATCATGCTCACCATTTCCGGCTTCAAGGTCTACGACCAGATGTACATGATCACCCAGGGCGGCCCCGGTACCGCTACCATGACGCTGGTGTACTACATCTACAATGTGGCCTTCGTCAATACCCCGAAATACGGCTACGCAAGTGCCATTGCCATGGTGCTGTTCGTACTGGTGCTGATCGTTACCATCATCCAGTTCCGCGGCTCCAAGGGCGACAACTGAGAAAGGAGGAAGAAACTATGACGACCGCTGTTATTAAAGACCGCGCTTCCCAGAAACGCCGCAATTTCATCTCCAAGTTCCTGATCTATTTCTTCCTCATCGTCATTACGGCCTGTATGCTGATGCCCTTCCTCTGGATGCTGTCCTCATCCTTTAAGCTGAATAAGACGTGTTCGGCTTTCCCATCCAGTGGATTCCCCAAAATCCCCGCTGGCAGAACTATGTGGACATCTGGACGCAGATCCCGCTGCTGACTTTTGTGAAGAACACGGTCAAGATCACCGTGGTGGTCACCCTGTTGCAGCTGTTCACCTCCTCCTTTGCGGCCTACGCCTTTGCCAAGATGCAGTTCAAGGGTAAGAACGTGCTCTTCCTCGGCTACATTGCCACCATTGCAGTGCCTTGGCAGGCCTACATGGTGCCGCAGTTCATGATGATGAGCTCCTGGCATCTGAACAACACCCATCTGGCCATTATGTGCCTGCAGGCTTTCAGTGCCTTCGGCGTGTTCCTGATGAAGCAGTTCTACGAGGCGTGCCCACCGAGTTGTGTGAGGCTGCCCGCATTGATGGACTGAGCGAGTACGGCATCTGGTGGCACATCATGCTGCCGCTCAGCCTGCCCGCCCTGTCCACGTTGACCATCTTACTTTCGTGAACACATGGAACGACTTCCTTGGCCCCCTGATCTACCTGACCAAGACCGAGCTCAAGACCATCCAGATCGGTCTGCGGATGTTCATCACCCAGTATTCCGCAGAGTACGGCCTGATCATGGCTGCCTCTGTGGTGGCACTGATCCCGGTGCTGATCGTGTTCCTCTCTCTGCAAAAGTACTTTGTGCAGGGCGTGGCATCCACCGGCATCAAGGGCTAAATAAATCACCCGTAAGCGGGGCGTGGGCAGTATCCGCGCCCCGCATTTTTTGCAGAAATAGAGGGAAAGTGTTATGTTATATCCTGAACAGAATGAAGCGCGCCTGAAACTGAGCCTGGACGCACATGGGCGTTTGCGCTGGGCAGCTGTGTGGAAGACCAGTTCGATCCCGCAAAGCCCCTGCCGGATGCCCAGCCCATCGCCGTGCCTGCCAGCTACAACGACCAGAACGACCAGACCACTGCCCTGCGCCGCCACTACGGATGGGCATGGTATCAGCGCAAAGTCACCCTGCCCGCCTTCTGCGCCGGGCAGCGGGTGGTGCTGCGGTTCGGCTCGGTGACCCACACCGCCAAAATCTGGCTGAACGGCAGGCTCATTGCACAGCACAAGGGCGGCTTTACGCCCTTTGAAGCGGACGTCACCAACCTGCTGCACCCCGGCGAGACCGCGCTGCTGACCGTAGCCTGCGACAACCGGGTGAACCACAGCACCCTGCCCGTGGGCAATGAGGACGGGCAGCTGGCCTTTTTTGGCTCGGACAATGCGGGCATTCCCAGTGTGGAGGCTGCAAAACGCGCCGCCGCACCCCAGAACCGCCCCAACTTTGATTTCTTCAACTATGCCGGCATCCACCGTCCGGTGGTGCTCTACACCACCCCCAAAGAGTACATCGAGGATGTGACCGTGGTGCCTGCCGTGGACGGCACGGTGCGGTATGCAGTCAAAACCACCGGCAGTGCGCCTGTCCATGTCACGGTGCTGAACGCGGACGGCAGCGCCGTGGCACAGGCAGAGGGCGCAGAAGGCATCCTGACCATACCGGAAGTGCATCTCTGGGAGCCCAGACCCGGTACGCCCTACCTGTACACTCTGCACGTCACCTGCGGGGCGGACGTCTACGACCAGACCTTTGGTGTGCGTAGCATTGAGGCGCGGGGTACACAGGTGCTTTTGAACGGCAAGCCGCTCTACTTCAAGGGCTTTTGCAAACACGAGGACTTTATCGCCCATGGCCGCGGCTTTGACCCGGTGCTGAACGTGAAGGACGTGAACCTCATCCACTGGGCAAACGCCAATGCGGTGCGCACCAGCCACTACCCCTACGCCGAGGAGTTCTACGACCTGTGCGACCGGGAGGGCATTTTTGGTCATGGACGAGACCCCGGCGGTGGGCATCGGCGGCGGTGCGGCGGTGAACCCCTATAAGGAATACCCCATCGCCGAGCATCACCGGCAGGTGCTTGCGAGATGATCCATCGGGACAAAAACCACCCCTGTGTGGTGCTGTGGAGCCTTGGCAACGAGCCGGATCTGGAGCACTTCCCGCAGGATGCCTACGATTACTGGCATCCGCTGTATGAGCTGGCGCATCAGCTGGACCCGCAAAACCGCCCGGTCACCCTCGTCTGCTGCCAGAACGACTACACGAAGGACATCACCACCCGCACCATGGATATCGTCTGCATCAACCGTTATTACGGCTGGTACAACCTTTCCGGCGACATGGACGCCGCCTGCTACGGCCTGAATCAGGAGCTGGACTTCTGGGAGACCCAGCACAAGCCCGTGATGATGAGCGAGTACGGCGCGGATACCGTGGCAGGGCTGCACACCGCCGGAGCCGAGATGTTCAGCGAGGAGTTTCAGGTGGAGTTCTACCGCCGACTGGATGCAGAGTTTGACAAGCGCCCGTGGTTTGTGGGAGAATTTGTCTGGAACTTTGCAGACTACGACACCGTGCAGGGCCCCATGCGGGTGGACGGCAACAAAAAAGGCCTGTTCACCCGGGACCGCCGCCCCAAGCTGGGTATGCATTTCCTGAGAGAACGCTGGAAGGACATTCCAACGTTTTACTTCAAATAAACTCTCAGTCTGCTTCGCAGACAGCTCCCCTAATAGGGGAGCCCTTGGCAAAGAGGAAAAAGAATCTTCTTGAGATAAGGAGCTGCTTATGAAGACCTATCCGAATCACCCAATGACCGACACCGAAGCAAAGCAGGCGCTGGCCGATGCCTGCCTGCAGGTAGAGACCAATCTGCCGCTGTATACCTACCAGTGCAGAACCATTCCAGTGTCAATAATATCTACCCCGGCTGCGCCAATAGCCAGTGGACCTGCGGTTTCTGGCCTGGGGAGATCTGGCTGGCCTACGAGGCCACCGGGAGGAGAAATTCAAGACCGCCGCCCTCATTCAGGTGGACAGCTTTGCCGACCGCATTGCCCGCAAGGTGGAGGTGGACCACCACGACATGGGCTTTTTGTACAGCCCCACCTGCGTGGCAGCGTGGAAGCTGGTGGGCAGCGAAACCGGTAAAAAACGCCGCCATTGCCGCCGCCGACCAGCTGCTGACCCGCTACCAGCCCAGCGGCAGATTTTTGCAGGCATGGGGTGCCATGGATGACCCTGGCAACTACCGCTATATCATCGACTGTATGCTCAACGTGCCGCTGCTCTACTGGGCGGCACAGGTGACCGGCAAGGACCACTACCGAGAAATTGCCGCCGCCCACACCGCCACTACGCTGGCAAACTCCTTCCGGCCGGACGGCAGCACCTACCACACCTTCTTTATGAACGGACGGCACCCCCAAGGGCGGGCGCACCTGTCAGGGCTATAAGGACGACAGCTTCTGGCGCGGGGACAGGCGTGGGGCGTGTACGGCAGCGCCATCGGCTACACCTACACCCACGACGAAAAGTTCCTCGAGGTGTTCCGCAAGGCGTTGGAATTTTATCTTTCCCGCCTGCCGGAGGATATGATCCCCTGCTGGGATATGCTCTTTGCCCCGGAAAGCGGCGAACCCCGGGATTCCTCCTCCGCTGCCCATCGTGGCCTGCGGTCTGCTGGAAGCGGCAAAGTATGTGGACGAAGCAGAAGCTGCCCAGTGGCGCACGCTGGCGCGCCAGATGCTGGCCAGCCTCGCCGCAAACTACGCGGTAAAGCCCGGCACGCTGGGCTCCGGGCAGCTGCTGCACGGTACTTACAGCAAAAAGAGCCCCTACAACACCTGCACCCCGGAGGGCGTGGATGAATGCACCAGCTGGGGCGATTATTTCTACATGGAGCACTGACACGCCTGACCAAAGACTGGGAGATGTACTGGTAATGAACTTACAGACCAAAGCGGACTTTACCGCGCTGATGCACAAATTCCTCGACCCCCTCAAGCCTTATTATTCCGCAGACTGCGCCCGGCTGCATCTGGGCGAGACGGGTGCGACCTACAACCAAAATGCCATCGAGCTGGAAGCCTTCAGCCGCCCGCTCTGGGCGCTGGTGCCTTTCTGGGTGGGCGGCGGCTCCGATGCGGAGTTTGAGGCCATCTACCGCAAGGGCCTTGCTGCCGGTGCCGACCCGGAAAACCCTGAATATTGGGGTGCCACCGGGGAGTACGACCAGTGCTATGTGGAGATGGCGGCTATTGCCTGCGGCATCCTCACTGCGCCGGAAAAGCTGTGGACGCCCCTTTCGGATACCGAAAAGCGGAACCTTGCCGCATGGCTGGGGCAGATCAACGCCCACACCATCCCGGACTGCAACTGGCAGTTTTTCCGCATCCTTGTAAACCTTGCCCTGAAAAGCGTGGGGATGCCTTACAGCCCGGAGCTGCTGGAGAATGGCCTTTGCAGGATTGACAGCTACTACAGCGGCGACGGCTGGTCCACCGATGGCGCCTCGGTGCAGAAGGATTACTACATCCCGTGGGCCATCCAGTATTACGGGCTGCTGTACTCCAAATTTGCCGCCGACACCGACCCGCAGCGCGCCGCCCTTTACCGCCAGCGCGCCCAGCTGTTTGCACAGCAGTTCGTCTACTGGTTCGATGCCAACGGTACAGCGCTGCCCTTCGGGCGCAGCCTGACCTACCGCTTTGCCCAGAACAGCTTCTGGGCGGCCTGCATCTGGGCAGAGCTGGAGCCGCTGCCCCTGCCGGTGATGAAGGGCTCATTGTCCGCAATTTCCAGTGGTGGCTGAACCAGAAAATGTTTGACCGGGACGGCATCCTCACCATCGGCTACTGCTACCCGCAGATGTACATGGCCGAGCGGTACAACGCCCCCGGCAGCCCCTACTGGGGCATGAAGAGCTTTTTGCTGCTTGCTTTGCCGGACGACCACCCCTTCTGGTCTGCCGAGGCCGCGCCTATGCCCGCATTGGAGCGGCTCAAGCCCATGCCCTATGCCAATATGCTGGTGCAGCGCCGGGTGGGGCGGGTAACGGCCTACGCCGCTGGTGTCAACGAGGGACACGGCCACGGACAGTTCCCGGAAAAGTACGCAAAATTTGCCTACGATACCCGCTTTGGCTTCTGCGCCTCCCGCAGCCGGGAGGTGCTCAATCAGGCTGCACCGGACAGTATGCTGGCTTTTGTCATCGATGATAACGTATTTGTGCGCAAGGTGAGCAAAACGTGGAAAATTGAAGCCGGGACGGTGACTGCGCAGTGGTCGCCCTTCCCCGGCATTGAAGTGACCACCACCATCACCCCCCACTTCCACCGGCCACCGCCGCCACCACGAAATTGACAGCAGCTTCGACTGCGATGCCTATGACTGCGGCTTTGCCGTGCCGAACTTCGCGCCGGGCTATGAGGAATGCGTCGAGGACGGCCTTGCGACCGCCAACTGCGACACTCTGCGCAGCGCCGTGGCGGGCAAGGGAGTGGCGGTCATCATCGGCTGCGACCCCAACACCAGCTTGTACTTCACCAACGTCCATCTGCCCGCCGTGAAGTACCACATCCCCAAGGGGCACACAGAACTGGACACCGAGGTCTTTGACGAAGCGGACTGATGCCGCTTCTCTCCAGAAAAACAGTTGTTTTTGTGTGGCTGTTTTTCTTATATCCTGTGCTATAATGAGAGCAGAAAATGCTGCGAGGTAACACTTATGCCTTTGAACAACCCCATTACCGCTGCCTTCTGGCGGATCCGGAAATCTTCCAGCAGAACCGCCTGCCCTTCCACGCCCATTTTGCGGACCAGACCAGCCCGGAAATGCCGCTGACCGTCAGCTTGGACGGCGAATGGGCTTTCCGCTACGCGGAAAACCTGACTGCGCCTTTCTCGGATTGGGATACCCTGACGGTGCCGGGCTTCATCCAGATGCAGAGCCTGCAAAAGACCGGCCAGCCCTACGGCGCGCTCATTACGTCAACACCCAGTACCCGTGGGACGGCCATGAAAAGCTGCACCCCGGCCAGATCCCGCAGGACTATAACCCATCGGGGAGTATCAGCGCAGCTTTACCCTGCCGGAAAACTGGGCAAGCTGCTACCTGCGCCTGAACGGTGCCGACAGCGCCGCCGCCGTCTGGTGCAACGGCATTTACATCGGCTACACCGAGGATACCTTCACCCCGGCGGAATTTGACATGACTGCCGCCGTCCACCCCGGCGAAAATACCCTGACCGTGCAGGCGTATCGCTTCTCCTCCGGCAGCTGGCTGGAAGATCAGGATTTCTGGCGGATGAGCGGCTTGTTCCGTTCCGTGGAACTGTTCACCAAGCCGGAGCTCCACCTCGAGGATGTCTTTGTAAAGCAGGATTTTGCCCCGGACTTTTCCAGTGCCGCCGTCACCTTTGATTGCAGGGTCAGCGGCGCTGGCCGGGTGTCGGTGGCGTTCAACGGGCAGGAGCAGTCCGCCGAGGTGGGAGAGCCTGCCGAATACGACAGCGGTGTGGTGTTCGGCAAGGGCGAGGCCGACCCGGACGTGGAGGAGGACGTGCAGGACGTTTCCTTTACCTTTGCGGTGGAGCATCCCGCCCTGTGGAGCGCCGAACGGCCGAACCTGTACGAGGCAGAAATTGCCCTGCTGAACGAGGGTGCTCTCGTGGAGCGCACCGGGCTGAAGGTCGGTCTGCGCAGGTTTGAGCTGAAAGACCGCCAGATGCTTTTGAACGGCAAGCGCATCGTGTTCAAGGGTGTCAACCGCCACGAGTGGAGCTGCCGCACCGGCCGCACTGTCAGCCGGGAAGAGATGCTGTGGGACGTGAAAAACCTGAAAGCCCACAACGTCAACGCCGTGCGCACCAGCCACTACCCCAACGACCCCTGTTTCCTGCAGCTCTGCGATGAATACGGCCTGTATGTCATCGGGGAGACGAATCTGGAGAGCCACGGCACATGGCAGAAACTGGCGCAGACGGCTCCGACCAGTGGACCCTGCCCGGTGCACGCCCGGAGTGGCGGGAAAATGTGCTTGCCCGTGCAGAAGCCATGCTGGAGCGGGACAAAAACCACCCGGCCATCCTCATCTGGTCCTGCGGTAACGAGAGCTACGGCGGCAAGACCTGTGGGAGATGAGCGAATATTTCCGCCGCACCGACCCAGCCGCCTTGTGCACTACGAGGCATTTTCTGGGACCGGGAATACCCCGCCACTTCCGATATGGAAAGCCAGATGTATACCCCGGTGGCAGACATCAAAAAGTTTCTGGCAGAGCACCCGGAAAAGCCTTTATCATGTGCGAGTACAGCCACGCCATGGGCAACAGCTGCGGCGGCATCACCGACTACACCGAGTACGCCTACGAAGAGCCGCTGTATCAGGGCGGGTTTATCTGGGAGTACATGGACCACGGCATTGCAGTGATAAGCCCGGACGGCAAGCCAGGCTTTGCCTATGGCGGCGACTTTGGCGACCGCCCCACCGACCGGGAATTCTGCGTGGACGGCCTTGTGCTGCCCGACCGCCGCAACACCCCCAAAATGGACGCAGTCAAGGCGGCCTACGCACCGCTGAAGATCACCCTGACCGACACCGAAGCCGTGATCGAGAACCGGAACCTCTTTACCGACCTGAGCGCTACGACCTTGTGTTTGCATCCTCGGTCAACGGCAAGCCGGTGCGCCGGGCGGCGCTGCGGGCAGATTGTGCGCCCGGCAAGACGGTACACATTGCGTTCCCGTTCCCTCTGCCGGAAACAGGGCTTGCCTGCATGACCGTTACCGCTATCCAGCGGGCTGCAAAGCCCGGCATCCCCGGCGGGTTATGAAGCTGCCTTTGGGCAGCTGTGGCACAACCATGCCGAAGCCCGGCTGACCGTTGCCGCGCCGGAATTGGTGGAGATGGACTGCAACATCGGCGTGAAGGGCGAGGGCTTCGAGTACATCTTTGGCCGCGGCAAAGGGCTGGTGTCCATCCGCTATAACGGCGTGCAGCTGCTGGACGATACCGTGCGCCCCAACTTCTGGCGTGCGCCCACCAACAACGACGAGGGCTGCGCGGAACCCTTTGCATTTGCCTTCTGGAAAACCGCTGGTCTCTATGCCCGCTGCGATAACCTGACTGCCGAAACAAAGGGGGAATTTGTCACTGTCCGTGCAAGCTACACCCTGCCGGACGGTCAGACGCTGCCCATTGATTTTGCCATCGACGGCGCAGGCCGCTGCGACATTACCATGACATGGCAGGGCGAAAGGCAGAAATACCGGAGTTCAGCTTGCTCTTCCCGCTGCGTTGGGAGCTGACCGAGGTCTCCTATCTGGGGCTTGGCCCCCGGGAAACCACTGCCGACCGCACCGCAGGCGGCAAGATGGGTGCGTGGGGCTACAATGTCCGGCAGGATTTTGCCCAAAACAGCCCGGTCTACCCGCAGGAGTGCGGCAGCCGCACGGAGGTGTACCGCGCAGCGGTCACCGGCAGCGGATTGAATATAGGCATCGGCTTTGCAGGGGACGGCATGACCTTCTCGGCGCTGCCTATACGCCGCATGAGCTGGAAAACGCCCGCCATCTCTATGAACTGCCCCGGGATGACAATAAGACGGTCGTCCGCTGCGCCGCCTTCCAGCGCGGCGTGGGCGGCGACAACAGCTGGGGCGCAAAGCCCCATGCGGACACCTGCTTTGTGGTGGAGAAGGGAACCTCGTTCCGGTTTATGATCCAAAAATAAAAATTTACTTTACGAAAGTGGTGGGGATCATCCTGATACCCACCACTTTCGTTTTATTGCGAAACCATCACAAGATAAAAATCAGCGCAACATACAGATAGTATATTTGCGATATGCGCTCCAACGATGTTGCTGCTGCGTTAGAAAGTTGGATTGCGATGGCTGCTTCGCTTCCGCAAGCTGGATATGAGCCTGAAAGACCAGCGGCAGGCATTGGTGGATACCTTTGTCAATTCGATTTATCTGTATGATGATAAGGTGCTTATTACCTTTAATTATAAGAAAGGTACAGAAACGGTCGCTTTCGGGGAAGCCGTGAAAGCAGAGAAAGTTCGGATATGAGTGCGCAAGAAAAAGCGAGGGAAACTTTTGCAAAAAGAGAGAGGGCTGGACGGTGCCAGCCCTCTTGACAGGAGCAGATACGCAGATTTCTATTTTATGCCCGCACATCCTCCGGCGTAAAAGCAGCCATGCCAGAAGGAACATCGTCCCCAGCCAGAAGATGCAGCTGAAGGCAAACAGCCCGTAGCTGCCCGCCAGAGCATCCGCGCTTTTGTTGGAGTTCATACCAGCTGCATCAGGGAATAGGGCCACAGGATTCCAAAGCCTTTGGAGCTGATATAGATGCCGGTAATCCCGCCCAGCAGCCCCAGAAAATGGGCACGGCAAAGCTGCGGATGACCATGGCCAGCACCAG
>ENA-OQLB01000320-OQLB01000320.1-human-gut-metagenome-genome-assembly--contig:-NODE-320-length-28203-cov-19.836943_pt1 | contig 28203 bp, 32 predicted proteins | sample MGYA00242656_ERZ504813 | MGnify/ENA primary metagenome ERZ504813 (study PRJEB26092, sample SAMD00036388) | human gut metagenome | host: Homo sapiens | study: EMG produced TPA metagenomics assembly of... | reverse complement strand
TCAAGACCACCGACGAGATCTTCCAGGATCCGAAGGACGGCTGGACCCTGCGTGCCTCCGACGCTCGCGCGGCGCCCACTCCGAGCACACCATCGCCATCACCGAGAACGGCCCGATCGTCTTCACCGATCGCACCAACCTCTGATCGGCGTTTGGCGTATGGTAGGTGCCTGATTGGCCTGTGATGGGCGATCAGCGTCTCATTAGCCGTCCGTCTGTTCGCGGTTTTCCCGCGAATTCGAGACGTAACAAGCCGAAGTGCGTTTGCTTTGATAGCATGAGCGCACTTCGGCTTTCGTGTATCGACCGGCATTCGCCAGCGGTAACACAGAAGACATAGAGTACCGAACACTAGTGTTCGCGAACGCGTGAACGTTAATGTTTGGGGTAAGTGGTTCATGAAGAGGAAGGTGCGCGAATGGCAACGGCACAACTTGATGTCGATTCGAACAAGTTCAACCTGCCCGTGGTTAAGGCTAGTGCAGGGCCGGATGGCATCGTCGTTTCCAAACTGCGCAACGATGGCTGGGTAACGCTTGATCCCGGATTCCTCACCACCGCGCAGTGCGAATCGAAAATCACCTACATCGACGGCAAGCATTCGATTTTGCGCTACTGCGGTTACCCCATCGAGCAACTGTGCGAGAACTCCGATTTTCTGGAGGTGGCGTGGCTGCTGCGCCACGGCGAGCTGCCGAGCAGGCTGAGTATGAGCAGTTCTGTGCGGACATCAATCACAAGACGATGGTTGGCGAAGACTTCCGTACCTTCATGGGTTCGTTCCCGCGCTCCGCTCATCCGATGAGCGTGCTTGCCTCCGCCATCAATGCGCTGGCCACGTTCTACCCGGACACCACCGATATTTCTGACAACGACCAGCTTGATGAGGCCGCCAAGATCATCATGGCCAAGGCCCGTACGATTGTGTCGTACATCTTCCGCCGTCGTCGCGATGAGCCGATGCTGTACCCCGATTACGCGCGCGGCTATGTGGACGACTTCCTGCGCATGTGCTTCGCTGTGCCGTACGAGCCGTTTGAATCCGACCCGCTGTATGTGCATGCTTTGGGTCGTTTGTTGATTATTCATGCCGACCATGAGCAGAACTGCTCGACCTCGGTGGTGCGTATCGCCGGTTCCGCCCACGCCAACCTGTATTCGGCGGTGGCCGCTGGCGTCAATGCGCTGTCTGGTCCGTTGCATGGTGGTGCGAATGAGGCCGTACTGCGCCAATTGAAGGCGATTCGTGATTCCGGCAAGTCTGTGGCCGAGTTCGTGCGTGATGCCAAGGAGAATGGCCAGAAGATTTCCGGCCTTGGCCACCGTGTATACAAGTCGTATGATCCGCGCGCGGCGATTGCCAGGAAGTATCTGGAAAAGATCATGGAGCGCGAAGATACGCAGAAGCTGCCGTCTGACGAGCGCGCGCTGTTCGCCGTGGCCACCGAGCTTGAAGATATTGCGCTGAATGACGAATATTTCGTATCGCGCAACCTGTATCCGAACGTCGACTTCTACACGGGCTTGATTTATCGGGCGATCGGCTTCGATCCGGCCATGTTCACCACGCTGTTCGCGCTGGGCCGCATTCCCGGTTGGATTGCGCAGTACCGTGAGATGTTGGCCGACCCGAATACCAAGATCGGCCGCCCACGCCAGGTCTACACCGGTCCGGTCGAGCGCGATTTCGTGCCGATGGACGAGCGGTGATTGTTGGTTTGAGAAAGCGCTTCGCTGGAGATTCCAGTGAGGCGCTTTCTATATGTACAGCGCAAACCAGCTATGCTGCGACGGCTGCATAAGAACTAGCAGGGCTAGTTCTGAAATTGAAATAATGTGTGCGGTATCGAGGCGCACCGAGGGAAGGCGTACGAAGGTACGTCGACCGAGGGGCAACGAAGATAACGCTCCATTATTTCAATTTCAGTTCTTGTGCAGCTTGGCGTTGAGCTCAATTCCCACCTTGCGGTAGCGGGCTTCGATGCGGCCGTTCACCGAGTTGCGGATAAACAGAATGTTGTCTTTGCCGGAGAGCTCAGCACCCTTGACCACTTCCAGCGGTTCGCCAGCGGCGGCCTTGGCCTTGTCCAGATGGTGATCTTAGTGCCGGCGGTGATGTACAGACCGGCTTCGACGGTGCAGTTATCGCCCAGAGAGATGCCGATACCGGCGTTGGCGCCGAGCAGCGAGTGCTCGCCGATGGAATTGCGCAGCTTGCCGCCACCGGACAAGGTGCCCATGATGGAGCACCGCCGCCGATGTCGGAACCGTCACCCACGACCACGCCTTGCGAAACACGGCCTTCGACCATGGAGACGCCGAGCGTGCCGGCATTGAAGTTCACGAATCCGGCGTGCATCACGGTGGTGCCGGAAGACAAGTAAGCGCCGAGGCGCACGCGGTCGGCGTCGCCGATACGCACGCCGGTGGGCACTACGTAATCGATCATACGCGGGAACTTATCCACACCGAACACGTTGACAGTGGCGGCAGGAGCTGCGGCAGACAGTCCGGCCTGGGAGGCGAAAGCGAGAGCGGCTTCGGTGGAGGCGCGTTCGACGTCGGCCTTGCGCAGCGTGAAGTCTTCAACGGCGAAGGGGCCGTAGTTGGTCCACACCACATTGGCGAGCTGGGCGAAGATGCCGTCGAGGTTCAGCGTGTTCGGCTTGGCCATGCGCATGCTCATCAAATGGAGCTTCAGGTAAGCGTCCGCGGCATTACTGATCGGCTCGTCCAACTGGCTGACGACGAATACCGGCACGCGGCGAATGCCACGGGCGTCGGCCTCATCGTGAGCCAAAGTACCGAAATTGTGGTTCGGGCGATCGGCCTCGGCCGGTGCTCACCGAGATTCAGTTCGGGGTACCAGACGTCCAGGGTGGTGCCGGCGGCGTCTACGCTGGCCAGACCCCAGCCCCATGCGGTACGCTCTTCGCTCATAGTTGCTCCTTATTGTTGTACGCGCTAGTGCACGCTTGTGGACGCGCGATGCGATTAATGATTCCCACCTTAGCCTTATGTGCGCCTAGGTGAGGGACGATGCCCGCGAAATGGCTTGAAATCGTATTTCCCGGTAAAAAATTACCGAGTGTGATTGGCGATGGGATGATAGGTTCTCCGGTGAAATTCGCTGGTGAACAACTCGACAAGGAGGTGTGCGATGTGATGTTGCATCATTCGGGAGCATAGGCTGTGGCCATGCGACGCCCGGCATCATAGAGTTTGCGCTTGAGCGAATCGGGCTCAAGAATCACTACGCGGCCATCCCAGGAATACTGCAATGCCCACCAGAACACAGCGCGTTCGGGAGCATCGACAATGACTTCGAACTGTGTGCCGTCCGGCGAATGTTTGATTTGAGGGTCGTCGAACCATTCGAACACGTTGTTGAGCATGGATTCGTCTCGTACGGCCATGCGGATGCGAATCGGGGCATCGGCTACGGGGTATGGACGGTGGCGCATGAAGTTCACTGCGTCAAAATCAGCTGGTGCTGGTTTTTCCAGTGGCACTGTGCCGTTCCTGCCTTTGGCGCTGACGTTGGCGATTCGGTTGACCACGAAAATGCGGAGGTTGTCTTCGCCATGCAGGTGGCAGATGAGGTAATAGCGTCCGTTCTTGTACACCATCTGGTACGGGTCGGCGGTGTAGGTAATTCGGCCTGCACCCGTACGGCTTTTATGTGGTATCAAGGTGCCATCCGGGCCGTAATCACGGTATTGGAAGGTTACGCCGTGGCCTTCTTCGATGGCTTGATTCAGCTGGTCGATAGTGGATAGGAACTCACCGTTGATATGCGTGTAGGTGGCCACATGGTCCAGGTAGCCTACTGCCTGCCCGGCGGCTCCTGCGAGCTCGCGGATTTTACCGATGAGGTCGTCCATGGTGTCGAGGCTGATGCGAGATAGGGTAAGACTGTCTAGCAGCAGTCGCATTTCGGCGGTGGACAGGAATGCATCAAGATACCAGCCGGGTTGTGGATTCTTGCATTCGATGCCGGCAAGATCACTTTCGGCGAGATGCCCGATATGTCTGCCGAGAAATTCCGTGGCGGTAAGCTTTTTGAGCTGATTTCGTATGGTCTTCTCGGTCGGCAGCTCGCTTGGATCTTCCAGCTGGTGTTTACGGGCAAGTTCATCGAGTATTTGCCGCACGGTCAGGCCATGCCCAAAGTAGCTGTGACGCCACAGCACCTCGAAGATTTCGAGGGTGGTGTTCCCTGCATAGGATTTGCGTTGCGCCGGCTTGTCTGCATCCATACGTTAAGGCTACCGCGCGCTTCGTCTAGGATGGAACGTTGGGTTGAAATACATTCGCTGGAAAGGAGCTCGCCCATGAGCAAAGGGTATGGTGTGTTTGGCCATGTTCCCGATAATGCGGATGACGATGGCCTCCTGCCTTATGAGGATGATGATTCCGGCGTTTCCTGGGGCCATGCGTTGCGTCGTCGCAATCCTTGGAAAAGGGGAGACGACGAAGATGCCGATTACGACGACGGTCGGTATGACATAGATGACACTGATGACACTAATGGGGGCAGGGGCATCTATGCCGGTAAAAACGGCGGAGTAGGCGGCATTTCTGGTGAGACGGGTGGAATACTTGGTAGCTCAGGCGCGGCCGGCAGCAGAGACGTAACGTTTGGCGGAACGGACAGTTTGTCCGCCGCCGATGCGGTGATGCCCTATCGTCTCAGGCAAGGACGTTCCGTATGGTTCGACGATGAGGACGAAGGCCATTTCGCCGGGTCTGCGAAGCGTGCCGAAGCCCATGCCGTCCCTATCCTTGCGTTACGCAACGATGTGGAATCGTCATCGTCGAATGCCGTGCTCGCTCGTGCCCGTAGCATTGCGCGCAAAGCGGCCACCATGGTTATCAATCCGGTATACAGCGAAAATCATCGAACCGGGTATGCCGAACTTGACGGTATTCTACGTGGCACCACCAGCCCATCAAGTAGGTATCGCACCAGCGTGCAATTCGACCTCGATACGGGGGAGGAGGTCGGCGGCAAGTGCTCATGCCCGGCTTACGGCCGTGGCTATGGCATGTGCAAGCACATGATTGCGCTCGCCTTCATATTCTGCGATGATCCGCAGCGTTTTGAAGGCTACCGTGCCGGGGCCGCACGACCGTCTCGGACGCTGATTGACTATATGGAGCACGCCGATAGGCAAGACGCTCAAGCCAAAATTCGTCGTCGCAATGCGGTTATGCGTCGGTTTGATGCCACGCAAGGGGAAAACGGTGCAAATGCTCGGCGTACAAAAAGCGGATACGGCTCTCGTGCCGGCACCCGAGGCGGCGGGTATCAGGGTGACAGCGAGACTGTGGGCTTGGGGCAGGTGCAGCTTGTCCCGATATTGAGTTTCATCGACGGCGTGTGGAGCGTGGAGTTCAAGATCGGCTCGGCTTCCAATGGGTCCAGCTATGTGCTGAAATCGATTCCGCAATTTGTGCTTGCCATGGCGAACGGCGACTATGCGGATTATGGGCAGAAGCTTGCCTTTATTCATACGCCGGATATGCTCGATGATGATTCGCGCCCCCTGCTGGACGTCCTTGATGATGCGATGGCCGTGCGTCGTGCGGCCGAGCAGCAGGACAGGTATTACGGGCATATCGCCATCGACCGTCATCTGACGCTTTCAGCACCGGAAGTGGCCCGGTTGCTGTCCGTACGTGAGGGCAGAGGCGTACAGCTCGTGCTGAACACATGGTTCTCCGGGCAGCCTGCATCGGTGCCAGTTGATGGTGGCGAGCCAGATTTTCTCATGCGCATTGCGCGGCGTGATTTCAATACGTATGGTCCGGATGCCGGATACCTGCTTACCGGAGTGCCAGCGGTGGAAACCGTGATTGACGGCGGCAAGAATGTATGGCTGTTGCTCGCCTCCACTAATCCGGCCGGTGCGGTATCCGCCATGGTGGCGGGCTCTCAGCGTAAAAGCGCAGCAGGATGCCGATTCGTCCGTTGCCCGAAACGATTGATTCCGTTGCGAGGACTATTGGGAGACCTGTTTGAACCCGATGGCGAGGGACAGGTCATTGCCGGCGATGACATCGCCCTATTCGCACGCACGCTATTGCCTCAGCTGGTTGGTGCCGGACTGTTGGAGGCCAGTGAGATTCCTCGCGAGCTGGCTGAATTAAGTCCTACGGAATGCAGCCTCCAGTTTTATCTGGATCGTGATGAGCATGGTGTGCAATGCGAGGTCAAGGCACGCTACGGCGATGCCATTGTCCCGTTGCTACCCGATGGCCCGACGGTGCATGCTGAGGGCGAGCGTTCCATCCCCTTGTCTCGGGGCGTGATTGGGCGTGATTTCGACGCTGAGCATCTTGCGATTGATGTAGTGCGTGAATTCTTTACCATGCCTGACCAGCGCAAGCGCGTTGCGGCCGCCACTCATCAGACGGTGAATGGGTTCCGAACGCCGGCCGCGCGAAAGGCCACCAAAAAATTCGTGTCTGATGCGGCCACTATCGATCGCGATGACACCACGCAGATCGTTCGTCTCTTTGACGAGGGATTGCCGGCACTAAAGGAAGTGGGGGAGGTCTTCACCACACCGGCTTTTGACCGGCTGATCGCGCCCAAGCCACCAAGCGTCAAAGTCGGATTGTCCATCAAAGGCAACTTGGTGGAGATATCACCCCTCGCTGATGAAGTGCCGCCGGACGAAGTGGGTGCCTTGCTATCTTCGTACCGTCGGCGTCAACGATTCCATCAGTTGAAGGACGGCACGCTTGTCAAACTCAGCGGCGCGAATCTCAGCACGTTGGACCGATTGGCCAGTGACCTCGATCTGAGCGAGCAGCAGCTCAACTCCGGACTGATCGAGTTGCCGGGCGGTCGAGCATTCCTACTGGATGGTGAGCTGCCGGATGACGGCTCCGATGTAGTCAAGGACGCTTCGTTCACCGAATACATCGACGATCTCAAGATCATCGACCCTAAGTCGTATGAAGTGCCGGATAGTCTCAAGCATATTCTGCGCCCTTATCAGGTCGAAGGCTTCCAATGGCTGAACACGTTGTGTGACAAGGGTTTTGGCGGCATTCTGGCCGATGAGATGGGCTTGGGTAAATCCGTGCAGCTTATCGCGTTGCTCCTGTCTCGATATCAGCGGAATACCGGCGAGATGGGCAACGGCAGCCTTGGCCCATCGCTGATCGTGTGCCCGGCGTCCTTGGTGTACAACTGGGGTGCCGAATTCACCAAGTTCGCCCCGAGCTTCAATGCCGTGGTGGTGGCCGGTACCAAAGCCGAGCGCCGTACCGCCATCGGCCGTGCGTTCCGGGCGGATGAACCCACCGTGCTCATCACCTCATACGACCTGCTGCGCCGAGATGTCGATGATTACACCGCCAATGAGCAACGTTTCAATGTCATGGCATTGGATGAAGCCCAGTACATCAAGAATCACACCACGAAAATAGCCAAAGCGGTCAAGGCCGTGGCCGCCGACCATCGTTTCGCCTTGACTGGCACGCCGATCGAAAACCGACTTTCCGAACTATGGAGCATTTTCGACTTTCTGATGCCGGGGCTGCTCGGCTCATATAAGCGATTCCATGAGCGTTATGAGTTGCCCATCTCCAATGCCCGGGCCGCGGATGGCAGCACGGCTGAAGGTCGGGCCGCCGCACAAGTCAATCCTGAGGCCGCTCGGGTATCTCGCCAATTGCAGTCGTTGGTGGGCGTGTTCATCAAGCGCAGGCTGAAGTCCCAGGTGTTGACCGATTTGCCGGACAAGCTAGAGACCACGCTGACCGTGCGGCTTGCCGGCGAACAGCGCAAACTGTATGCGGCTCACGAGCAGCGGCTCAGAATGCAGCTCGAACACAGCGAAGAAGCCGATTTCAACACGTCGAAGATTCGCATTCTCGCCGAGTTGACCAAGTTGCGCCAGATCTGCTGCGACCCGAGCTGCTGTACGCCGATGCCAAGGATCAATCGGCCAAGCTTGCCGCCATCACCGAACTGGTGGAAACCTGTGTGAACGAAGGCAAGAAGGCGCTGATCTTCTCCCAGTTCACCAGCTTCCTTGATCTGATCGCCGAACGTTTCGACGCGCAAGGCCTGCGCTACTACACCATCACCGGCTCCACGCCCAAGAAGAAGCGTCTCGAACTCGTCGACCAGTTCAATGCGGACGATACGCCTGCCTTCCTGATTTCCCTGAAGGCCGGCAACACCGGACTGAACCTGACCGGTGCCAGCGTGGTCATCCACGCCGACCCATGGTGGAACGCTGCCGCACAGGATCAGCCACCGACCGAGCACATCGTATCGGTCAGACCGAAGACGTCAACGTGTATCAGGTGGTGGCCAAAGACACCATCGAAGAACGTATCTTGGAGCTTCAGCATACTAAGAGCGAGCTCGCCCGCCAGTTCACCGACGCTTCCTTGCTTGCCGACGAAGCCGGCACCGGCGCCAGCGCCCTCACCGAAGCCCCCGCCTCCATCGCCACCCTCACCAAGGACGATCTCCTCAATCTGCTGGGATGAGAAGATTCTGCTCGGTGCTCTTGAGCTTGGGGATGGAAACAGTCTGGGCTTTGTGGACCCGTTCGCTAAGCCGAGACCGGAGTCGATAGCGGTGTGGCATGGTTCGTGCGTGAGGAGCGTGATTCAGTTGTTGGCTGAGGCGATTCGGACGCTGTCGTTTTGTGCTTTGTTTTGCCGTTGACCAATTGAAATGCTCGTTGGTAGGAGACCCCCAATAAAGCTCCGATTTGTCGATACGTGAGTCCCTCGTTGCGTAGGGCCTGTGCGGCGAGTCGGGATTCGGCAGCCGCTTGTGCGTTGGCTTTTTTTGCTATTTCGCGCTGCCGGAACATTTCTGTTACGTGTTGTTTGGCTTGTTTCGGCAACACAAACGTCACCTTGAGCTCCGGATTGTCGTCGTCGTTCATGACAGTGATGAGATCTTTAGCCATTGGCTCGATATCGTCAAGTCCTTTGGCCTGGGTCGACCGTTCGATAGCTGGTACCTGAACGTACCAATATCGGTCATCGGGTTGCACAAGCACGTCATAGTTGCTCATTGCCACCACCCCTTTCCGAGTTTCTGCTCGCTCTCGTTGATGATATCCAGCGTGGTTCGTTCTGAGACTTCATTATGGCGGGGGATGGGTATCCTCAACCCGTCCAGGCAGTAAACCTCATGTCTGCTGCCTTGCCGTAACAAATAGAAATCGAGCCCTCGCTGCTTTGCCGCTTGCCGAAGTTTCTTGATGATGAGTTTTCTTCGTGTCATCATAACTCTCAATCCCGCACTAGACAAAATGCGTATGTCGAATTGCCGGGTGGGAGTTGTGGGTAAACGTAGAGATGTTCATTGGTCCTTCTTTCTGTTGTCTGACGCGTCGTTGCGTGCGGGTGCATTTGACGGTATGGGATGAGGTCTCTGATTGGCAAGCTGAACGGGGGTATGTGGTTCTAGCTTCCGAGTTATCCACATTGATAAGGTGCTTTTTTAAAGTGACTTTCCCGTGTTGGTCGTGGATGCTGCGAGCAAGGCAAGAACGGTTGATCACGTCGCGATGCGTGTGGGTGAATGGTGAAAGTGTTTTTCGATATTTTTATATCGATATTCGATATATTATGATGGTGGCATACGGTGCTGTGCAGGTTCCTCCATTGATATTGATATTGGATTAAGGAGCATAGCCATGAACGCTGGTATCGCATTCATTTCTCGTAAATCTCGCAAAACAGACGTCGCTTGGCGCTATGCCATTGCCGTGGTGCTTGTCGTGTGTTGTATTGGGCTCGCATATGTGGAGATTGTTGTGGCGCCGTGGTTTATCAATGAGGTGGTGTCTATGTTTCCGGAGACCACGTTGCTTAAAGAACCGTCCATGTTCTGGGAATGGGCGATTCTGCTCGCCGTTCAGGCGACTTTGCTGTGCACGGCGGCGCTACAGCACCTGCTCCATGCCGATGTAATATGGAGTGAGTCCCATGCGTTCGTAGAAGGCTTGGGCTTTGGGGTTGCAGGCCCAGACGTTGAGCGTTACGTTGTGGCAGCCGGATTGACGGGCGAAGTCGAGCACGTAGCGATACAAGGTGGAGCCTACATGGTGGCCGCGGGACCGCTCGTCAACGCATAGATCATCGATGTACAGGGTTTTGATATCGGTCAGGATATTGCTGTTGAGGTGCTGCTGGAACACGCAGAATGCGTAGCCAAGCACTTGGTCGGTGGCGGGGGAGTCGGCGTTATGTTCGGCGTCATTGCCGTCATTGGCAGATGGCGCAACCGCCACGAACACAGGGGTCTGATCGTTGGCCAGAATCGCCTTCAATTCCTCGTCCGTGTATTTCTTGACACCGCCTTTGAACAGATCCGGTCGGCCGGCATGATGCACTTCGAGCACCTGCCGCAGCAGTTCGTCGATCTGGGGAATATCGGCCGCCGTGGCCCTACGAATCGTCATGTCATCCATTGAACTCAGTCTAATCGGGCAGTCTCGACCGGCAGATGATTGTTGCCCGCGATAAGAGACACGGACGGGCAAGATGGGTGATCGTTCGTTCAGGCTCTCATTCTCGCCGCAACGTCACGGTAGTCTGGAGTGCGTGAATCGCAAGAAACAGCCAGTGGAGAAGTATGAGCGGGGTACCCGTTCGTACACGATGTCGCATATTCGTGGCAAAGACACCAAAATTGAGGTACTGGTACGCAGCTACCTGTTTCGCAAGGGGTTGCGATTCCGCAAGAACGACAAGCGTTACCCCGGACACCCGGATGTAGTACTGCCGAAATACCACGCCATCGTGTTTGTCAACGGCTGTTTCTGGCACATGCATGAAGGATGTTCCAAACATTCGATGCCGAAATCGAACGTGGAATTCTGGCAGGCGAAACTACTGCGCAATCACAATCGAGACATCGCGCAGCGAGCCGAACTGGAGGCCGCTGGCTGGCGTGTAATTACCGTATGGGAGTGCGAATTAACGAAAGCCGTGCGCGACGAACGCCTCGTACGGCTGTATGAGCAGATTGTTGAAGGAGATGCAGATTCAGCGGAATAATTTCAGCTCCCCTCTGGAGGGGAGCTGAAATCAGGATTCAAACGGGAACTTCAGGCCCCAACGGTCACGAATCGCATCCATCAGCTCCATGATGCGGATGGTGTCGGCGTGCGGCATCGCCTCGCATTCGATCTTGCCGTCCAGCAGCGCGTTGGCCGCATCGGCCACCTCATACTCATAACCGGTCAACTGCGGCGGCACCGCAATGCTGCGCACGGGCTTGTGGGCGTTGTCATAGATGTCGATGGACTCGGGATTGTTGATATTGGTGACCACCAGATAACCCTCGGTGCCCCACACATAGCCGCCGCGGTCGGAGGAAACCAGCATCGAACTGGTGGACACGGCCATCGTGCCGTCGCTGTAATACAACGTGGTGGAATTCTGCGCATCCACACCGGTTTCGGCGGGCACCATCGACGTATCGAAATGATCAAGTGTACGGCCATGGTCGCGCCGACCGCCATATCCAGGAAGTTCAGCGGATACACGCCCACATCGAGCAGCGCGCCACCGGCACAGGCCGGATCGGTCATACGTGCCTTGCCGGACACCGGATAGCACAGGTTGGCGCTCGCCGCTTTCACCTCGCCGATCTCGCCGGACTCGATAACTTCGTTGATGAGCTTGCGGCTGGGCATGTAGCGCGTCCAGATGGCCTCCGTGCACAGCATGCCGGTTTCCTCGGCCACGGCCAGCGCCTCACGTGCCTGCCCGGCGTTCGCGGTGAACGACTTCTCCACCAGCACGTTCTTGCCGGCTTTCATACACAGGATCGCCTGTTCGGCGTGCAGACTGTGCGGGGTGGCGATATACACCAGATCCACATCCGGGTCCGCCACCAACTCCTCATACGATCCATAAGCCTTGTCAAAATGCCATTGGTCGGCAAAAGCCTGCGCGCGCGTAATATCACGGGCCGCTACCGCATACGGGTGAATCCATGAGGAATACAGTGAATCTTCAGCCATCTGGGTCAGGGTGCCGGCCATGGTGTGAGCTATGCGGCCCGCACCCAGAATCGCGACGTTGATTTTTTCGCCGCTGGCCTCGAACTCGGCGCGCTTGCCATTGAATCGACTCATTATTCCTCCTTGAATGCGGGTTGGTGCACTCAATCGACCTACAGTGATTATAGAAGAAGAAACCTTGTCCCGTGAGGCGGATAGAACCGAAATATGGAAAACGAAGCAGCGCAGCAGCCCCAATCTCCGGCCGCGTCTCCAGTCATGTCCCGCCGAGCGCGTGAGGCCAATCCCTTCCGTGCCATGGTATTCGGCGAACAAGCAGACAAGATGATCGCCCAAGGTACCAGCGTCATCAAATTAAGCCTTGGCGAGCCCGATTTCGGCGCGCCGCCCGCCGTACGCGACGCCATGCGCGAACAGTACGACGGCCGGGCCCTGCCGTACACCGCCGCCATGGGCCTACCTGAACTGCGTCAGGCCATCGCCGACTTCTACCGCGAGCGTCATGACCTTGACATCGACCCCAAGCGTATCTGCGTGACCGCCGGCGGTTCGGCCGCTCTGCTGTTGGCCACCGCGCTGACCGTGGACCCCGGTGACGATGTGATTGTGGCCGACCCCTCCTACCCATGCAACCGCGAACTTGTGCGGTCGTTTGAAGGCCGGGTCATCGATGTGCCGACCTCGGCCGCCACCCGCTTCCACCTGACCGCCGACCTGTGCAGCCAGTACTGGACGAGCAAGACCAAGGCCGTAATGATCACGTCGCCGTCCAACCCCACCGGCACCACCATCGACTTCAACGTATTGGACGAGGTGTGCAAGTTGGCCGCCAGCCGCGGCGCATGGCGCATCGTGGACGAAACCTACCTTGATTTGGCTGACCGGGAGCCGGACGGTACCGAAGTCAAGTCCGTACTGGCCTGCGACCCCGATGCCATCGTATGCAACAGCTTCTCCAAGTTCTTCGGCATGACCGGCTGGCGCCTCGGCTGGGCGATTCTGCCGGACGAGCCACTGTGCTGGAAGCGGTTGACGATCTGGCCACCAACTACTACCTGTGCGCCCACACGCCCACGCAACATGCGGCGCTCGCCTGCTTCACGCCGGAAAGCTTGGCGGAATGCGAAGCTCGTCGTCAGGAATTGCTGGCCCGTCGCCGCATTGTGATTGACGGGCTCAAGCGCATCGGTTTGCCGGTTGAGGTGGAGCCGAATGGCGCGTTCTACGCCTACTTCGACATCTCCCGCACTGGTCTGGATGCCTGGACGTTCTGCGAACGCGCGCTGGATGAAGCCCATGTGGCTCTGACTCCTGGCCGCGACTTCGGCGCGGCCACGGCGGATACGCATGTGCGCCTGAGCTATGCCGCCTCACGTGAGGCCCTGACCGAGGGGCTGGAACGTCTCGGAACGTTCGTCGAATCGCTGTGAACGGCGCGGCAGCCGGTGTGATTGTTGTACAGTAGTCGAGTTTGTGTGATGTTCGGCTGGCCTCACGGTGTTGGTTGCCGGCCGAACGACTCGCCATGGTGGCGCACGGCTGGCTGATTGCGATGGTCGGCCCGTTGTTCGGCCATCACGGGTTAGGTAAGGTCAGGAATAGGAATCATGGTCAATCTGCGTTCGCATACCACGCGACTTGGTGTGCTTGATATCGGTTCGAACACTATCCACATGCTTATCGTCGACGCCGCCCCCGGCGCTCGCCCTGACCCCGAGGCCAGCACCAAATCCACAGTGCGCCTGATGAAGTATTTAAAGGACGACGGCTCAATCAAGAAGTCCGGCATCGAGGCGATTCTGGAAGCCGTGTCCCAGTGCATGCGGCTGGCCGAGGAATACGAAATCACCCAGCTGCTGGTTATGGCCACCTCCGCCCTGCGCGAGGCGCCGAACGGCAACAAAGTGATTCACAAGATCGAGGAACTGATTGGTCAGGGCGTCACTGTGCTGTCTGGCACGGATGAGGCTCGCCTGACCTTCCTGGCCGCCCGCCGTTGGTATGGTTGGGATGCCGGCCGACTGCTGGTGCTGGACATCGGCGGCGGTTCGCTCGAAGTGGCGATGGGCTCCGACGAAGAGCCGACCGTAGCGCTTTCCGCCCCGGCTGGCGCGGGCCGCGTCACCACTGAATTTCTGCCTTCCGGCATGGCCACGCCCGACGAGTTGGAAGACGTGCGTAAGAACGTGCGCAAGATTCTGGAGCCGATGGTCAAGGTTTTCCCGCAATCCAAGCACCCGAATCATGCAGTTGGCACCTCCAAGACCTTCCGCTCGCTGGCTCGCCTGTGCGGTGCGGTGATGCGTGCGCCGGGCCGCGAAGATTCATGGATTATGACTCGTGAGCAGTTGGAAGACTGGATTCCTCGTTTGGCGGCGATCGCGCCTGAGCAGCGCGTGGCTTTGCCCGGCATCACGCCTGAACGCACGATGCAGATTGTGGGCGGCGGCGTGGTGGCCGACGAGATCATGAAGGCCCTGAATATTCAGGAAGTCGAGATCTGCCCGTGGGCGCTGCGTGAAGGCGCGATTTTGCGCTGGCTCGACCAATTCGGCCGCACCCGCCTCGGTTTCTAGTCCTATTGAGGGGAATCACCCAACCGCCACGGTAGCCAACAATGCCGCATGATCAGAGCCCTCGACTTTGACCACCTTGCATTGTCCGGCCTTCATGCCCTGATCAAGCACCACGTGGTCAATACCGGCGAACATTGGCACAGCCGCACGTTCGTGGGCCATGAGAACGTAAACCCATGTCCGGATTCACGTGCGGCATCCACGAACCGGTCGCCAAGAAAATCACGGAATGGCGTGTGATCGTAAGTGGCGTTGAAATCGCCCATGAAAATATACCGTGTATCCGTATGCTCGCGCATCAGACCCAACTCATCCAGCGATCGCTTCCACTGCCGCCAGTAGCCGGGTACGGGAGCGGTGGTGTGCACGGATACGAATCGAATCTGCTGGCCACCCATATCCACCGTGCCGCCGGGCATGAATGAGGCGCTGGAATTCACGTCATCGTCGGTCGGATCGGCAAGTGGCGTGGCCGACCAGAGGCCGTTACCGAATACGCCGTCAGACGATGAGACCTGCGCATACGGCAGATAATGCTCAATACCAGCCTCATTGAGTTTTTTGACGAAATCCTCGGTGGTCTCCTGCAAAGCAAGCACTTCGACGCGCTGATCGCGAACCAGCTCGACGATGGCTTGCGGGTCGGCCTGCCCCTTATACACATTGAAGGTCATGACGCGCGCGTAGGCATCGCTGGTGTTGGGGGAGGCTGCGGCCACGGCGTTCTGCGCGGCTTGGGGGAGTGGATCGGTCGAGTAGAAGAACGGATATTGCCAATAGCCATTGCATGCGATTGCGGCGATGGCGATTAGTGCGGCAAGGATACGCCGCGACACGATGGCCAACAGCAGGGCAATCAAGCCAAGCAACGTGAACCATGGCGTTGCCGATACCACAATCGGCGCAAATGGCAGTTCCTGTAAATCGGCAGGCAGCGCGCGGGCGGCAGCGCCGGCAAGGGCAAGAAGCGCGAACATCGTGGCGAGAAAACCAAGCAGACGATGCCGTTTGTGTGGCTTCACGGCAGACTTGGATACTGGGCGTGCCGTGGCTCTGGCAGAGCGTGGCTTGGCAGCGGCGCGAGCTCGTACGCTTGCGCCTGTGGTAGTACTCCGTGCCTTTGCCATGCTGCCCTTTCCTCCGGCTTGTTTACTGTTACTTTGCTTTTCGTGCGATTTGCCACTGTACCGTGTACGGCTTGTCTTTCAGTGTCTTTTCGCCGTGCGCAAGAGCAGTTCGCACCAAACTGGCACGAAAGACCGGGCCATGACCTGATGTCGGGTTCCTCCATGTGGCTTGCTCAGGTTGCCGGATGGCTTGCGCAAGCTGCCACGCGAACATGATGCGACTGGGCGTGTGGCCGTGTACAATGAAACGTCGTTGCCCGAGTAGCTCAGTGGATAGAGCACCGCTCTCCTAAAGCGGGTGTCGTCGGTTCGAATCCGATCTCGGGCACTTGGCTTCGGAAACATGACGGTATCTCAGCCTCTATTCATCGGTGATGAGCCATGGGCATTAGGCATGTGTAAACGTATAGGTTCCACTATCCATCATCCCGTCGTGTGAAACTATGCAAAGACATGTGGGGCTTCACGGTTGTCGTGAGGTCCATGGCTATCGAATACACGGAAGAGAAGCGGTTTACTGTTGAGCAGGTTGAGGCGCTGTTCAAGTCGGTAGGTTGGGAATCGGCGCAGTGGCCGGAACGGTTGTTCAAGGCATTGCAGCATTCGGATACGGTGATCAGCGCATGGGATGGCGGCCATTTGGTCGGCTTGGTTCGCGTGCTCGACGATACCGAAATGGTGGCCTATATGCATTGGGTGCTGGTAGATCCGGCATATCACGGGCAGCATATCGGCAGCCATCTCGTTGAACTGGTCAAGGCTAAGTATCGCGACTACTTCTTGCTGGAAGTCATGCCTGAGGAAAGCAAAAACGCACCGTTCTACCAGAAGCATGGCTTCCACCTGATGGACGATGGCCGCGCCATGCAAATCGTCAATCGCGGCTGACGGGCTGGCAGTGCGGACGGCGCAAGAGCGGCGGCATGCGCCAATCGTGGGCAACGTACGTATCGTTGACGGTTATCCCGTAGCAATGTTCACAATACGACCCCTTGTCCATACAGTGAAAATAACGGCTGACGTTCGACGTTGCTGCGCTATGACTAGAGACCATGAGTGAAGACAAACAGTATGACTTCTATGTGGCCGGTCCGTTCTTTGATCCTGAACAAACGGCAAGTATGGAACGTTTGGAAAAGATATTGGAAGACCATGGCAAGGTACTGTTCAAGCCGCGGTTTGTCAGCCAGATCGAAGAAGTAGGCCCTGAAGGATGCTTTGCGGACGATATCCATGGCATTAATGCTGCTAAAGCCGTGGTCGCCAATCTTATGGACGAGGACCCGGGCACGATGTTCGAAATCGGATATGCGCATGCGCTGGGAATCCCGGTGTACGGCTATTTCGAAAACCTTACGCCAATGGATCGTGTCAATCTGATGATTGCGCAAGCGGTCGAACTGGTGTTCGTCGGTCCTGATGATGTGGCGAAATACTTGGAAACCGGCGAGCATACGGAAGTCGATTACATCCAGTTCTAAACAGCTCTAACAGGTTCTCTGCAAGCAGGGTTGGCGGCGTTCTCGTACATAGTCATGTACGGGAACGCCGCAGTGGTATAGGGATATTCCAACAAGCGGCATAATGGGGTCGTGGGAAAACCAGTCGGATACAAGTGAAGTGTCTGAATTTCGTAAGGAGTGCCGTTATGAGTAACCACAATCCCATGAATATTGCCACCGACTTTGCCAAGGCCACGGGAGGAACCGCTCGCAAAGTTGTTGCTTTGACCGATAAAGGTCCGTTGAATGGCTTTAAGAAATTCCTGTCGCGCGGATCGATGATTGATATGGCGGTAGGTGTGGTGATGGCTCTGCCGTTACCGCTGTGGTCAATTCCATCGTCGACAATCTCATCAGTCCATTAATCGGCATGATTGGCGGCGTACCGGATCTTTCCGGACTGCTGACCATCACGTTCAACAACTCGACTGTTTCATTTGGTGCGATTCTTAACGCGCTGATTAACTTCCTGCTTGTTGGCGTGGCGGTGTATTTCTGCGTGATTTTGCCGATTAATAAGCTTCGTGATCTCACTGCTGCCAGGATGAGGCTGACGCTGAAGAACAGGGGCCTAGCGTTGAAGAGCAGACTCTCGCCACGCTGCAGGAGATTCGCGACGAGCTGAAAAAGGCCAATAACTCCGCCGAGTAATCTGCTGAATGTACGGTGCGACAGATTTACCTGGTTTGCCCGAAATAACGGATTGCCGGGGCCATTTGGTCTGGACAATCCGTTGTTTCGCGCGTGTTTTGTAGCATCCGTGGAGTTACATGGGGAGTATGACTGAAAACATCGCTGATAAGGCCATAAACGATACTCGTATCGTCAAGCAGTTCACCAATCCCGTCAAGGAGCCGATTGACAGCGACATCAACCTGTTCGATCTGCTCGATAACCGCGCCAAGCGCGATCCCGAAGGTGCCATGATCGAATACAAGGGCGATGATGGCACTTGGCACCCGTACAGCGCCCAAGTATTCCGTGACATGGTCATCGACTTGGCCAAGGGCCTGGTCGGACTTGGTGTCAACAAGGGCGATTCAGTCGCCATCGTCTCGCGCACCCGCTGGGAATGGACCGCGCTGGATATGGCGATCATGTCCATCGGCGCGCTCACCGTGCCGGTGTACGAGACCAACTCCGCCAGCCAGGTCAGCTGGATTTTCAACGATTCCAAAGTCACGCTCGCCATCGCCGAAGATGACGGGCAGCGTGACAAGATCGAATCCGTGCGCGATGAGGTGCCCACCCTGCGCAACGTGTTCGTAATCGAGGCCGGCGGCCTGAACGCCATCAAGACCTATGGCGAAAGCGTCACCGATGCCGAATTCTGGGAATACAAGGAAGCCTCCCACGGCGACGACCGCGCCACCATCGTCTACACGTCCGGCTCCACTGGCACCCCGAAGGGCGTGGAACTGACCCACCGCAACTTCGCTTTCCTGGTACTCTCCGCATTGCAGTACATGCCGCGCGCCGGCGCATGGCCCAACCGCCGCCTGCTGCTGTTCCTGCCGTTGAGCCACGTGTTCGCCCGATTCATGGAATTCTTCAGCTTCGGCGGCACGATTTCGCTGGCCCTGAGCTCCAATATGAAGACGATGGTCAAGGACTTCGAGACCTTCGGTCCCACGCTGCTGCTCGCCGTGCCGCGTGTGTACGAGAAGGTCTACAACGCCGCCTCCCAGCGCGCCGGCACCGGATTCGCTGGCAAGATGTTCATGCGCGCCGCCGAAAACGCGCGCGAATGGTCCAAGGCCGAGCAGAAGGGTGAGCAGCTGCCGATTACCGGACGCATCGCCCACGCCTTCTACGAGCAGGTGGTGTACAAGAAGATTCGCACGATTTTCGGTCCGAACGCCGACTTCGCCATCACCGGCGGCGCTCCGATGGACTCCGAGCTTTCCCACTTCTTCAACGGCATCGGCATGCCGGTGCTGGAAGGCTACGGCATGACCGAAACCTGCGGCCCGGTGTGTGTGAGCTTGCCAGAGGACAACCGCATCGGCACCATCGGCATGCCGATGTGCGGTATCACCGCCGGCATTGCCGAGGACGGCGAGCTGGTGGTCAAAGGACCGCTGGTGTGCAAGGGCTACCACAACAACCCTGGGGTCACTGCCCAGCAGATCACTGATGGCTGGCTGCACACCGGCGATCTGGCGATATCTCCGAAGATGGCTTCATCTCCATCACCGGCCGTAAGAAAGACCTCATCATCACCGCTGGTGGCAAGAATGTGTCGCCGGGTCTGCTTGAGCTTCCGTGATGACCTCGCCTGTGGTCAACCAGTGCTTGGTTATTGGTGATAAGAAGCCGTTCGTGGCCGCTCTGGTCACGCTGGATCTGGCGGATGCCAACAATTGGCTGGAATCCCAGGGCGCCAAACCGGAACCCGATCTGGCCTCGCTGGCCAAGAACGCCATCGTTCACGCTGAGGTGGAGCGTGCGGTGAACGCCGCCAACGAGGGCGTTTCCCGCGCCGAGTCGATTCGTAAGTTCGAGATTCTGCCAGACGAATTCACCGAGGCCAACGGCATGCTGACCCCGAGCCTGAAGACCCGTCGCGCGCAAATCGTTGAGCACTATCGCGAGCTCATTGACGACGTGATCTACGTGCCGTTGAAGAAGTAGCTATCAACTCCCTCTGATCCAAAAAATAAGCTCTCTCTGACGAGGGAACTGTCAGCCGCAGGCTGACTGGGAGAGACCGCGGCTAGCCCGCGAAACAACAAGGCCGGGTGCGACTTGCACCCGGCCTCAGCTTATTCAGTCCAAAATCGCCGAAACATAATCGGCGGCGGCCTGATCCAGCTCCGCATCGCCGATGGTGGCGGTGCCCTGCACCAGGAACGGCTCAGCATAGTTCATGCCGACCTTGTACGCCACGACCTCAAACGGGCTTAGCAGCTCCTCCATGGTGTGGCTGTACTCGCCGTCCTTGCGGTACTTGGCGGCGTCGGAACCAGTGGTGACCACCAGTTTGAGCTCCTTGCCCTTCAACGCATGGGCTCCGGCGTAGGCCCAGCCGGCGGTGATGACCTCGTCTTCCCATTCCTTGAGTAGCGCGGGGGAGGAGTACCAGTAGAACGGGAACTGAAGGATTACGCGGTCGGCAGCCTCCAGCAGCTCGTGCTCTGTGTCGGCGTTGACGGAGAAGTTCGGGTATTCGGCGTATTCGTCGCGCACGATGATGTCGTCCTCGCCCTGTGCGGTGAGTTCGGCGAGCAGGCGGGCGTTCACGCGCGAGCCGTCCTTAAGATGCGGATGGAATACAAGAATCAACGTTGACATGGGATTTCCCTTCTATAAACTGCTGCCAATGTGGCCTAATCACCACTATCGTATGCCGGGAAGCAGAACTCAGTCCAGTCCGGACTCAGGTGCGAGCCGCGGGATGCCGCGCCGGGAGGCAACTCAGTCGAGGTTGGACTGCGTGCCTGCGGTGGCTTCGTTGGCGGCTTGCTCGGCTTGTGCTTGGTCGAGCTTGGCACGGACGTCGTTGAGCAGACCCTGGGCGCGCTTAGCCAAGGCCTCGCCGATCTCCCATTGACGCATCGACTGGTCAAGATTGAGGCCGCCGGTTTCCAGTGCCTGGACAGCCTGAATCAGCTTGTCGCGCGCCTCCTCATATGGCATCTGGGCGATGAGCTCGCGTTCCTTGTCCGTCAGGGACGTGGCGGGGGTGTTCATGTCGGTGGATGTGGCGTTTTCGGTCATGATGTTCTCCTTATATATACGGTATATATGCGTGGCTGCGTATGGCGTGTCACGCGGTTGCGGATGTGGTGGTTGCGGTAATGACACCCTTCTTCAAGGTGACGGTGATGCCATCCCCAGGGCTTACCTGCGAAGCATCGTCTAGTACGTGGCCATCGGCGGACTGCACCACCGCATAGCCTCGGTTCAACGTGGATTGCGGGCTGAGTGCGGTCAGTGAGGCGTGAGCTCGCTCGACGGTGAGCTGGGCATCGTCCACGATGCGTCGCAGCCCGATATCGAGCCGTTGCAACGAGTCGTCAATTAAGCGCTGATGAGGCTCAAGCATGGTGTGCGGCTGTGTCAGGCTCGGGCGGTTCGCATATCCCTCGATAAGTCGAATCTCGTTCTCCACGCGCGAACGGACCCGCAGTCGCATACGGTCGATGGCACCTTCGATGAGCTGCGACTGCTCACGCACATCCGGCACCACGCGCTTGGCCGCATCGGTAGGGGTGGAGGCGCGCAGATCGGCGACCAGATCCAGCAATGTCCAGTCATCCTCATGCCCGATGGAGGAGATTAATGGTGTAGTGCAGGCATACGCCGCACGAACCACACGCTCATCCGAGAAACCGATGAGATCCTCAAACGAGCCGCCGCCACGGGCCACGATGATCACATCCACGCTCGGGTCGGCATCGAGTTGTGCAATGGCCTGAACCACCTCGGCCGGGCATTGCTCGCCTGAACATGCACATGGACCACCTTGAAGGTTACGGAAGGCCAACGAAGGTTCACATTGGTGATCACATCGCCTTCCGCACGTGCCTGAGGTGCGCAAATCAGGCCAATAGTCTTCGGAAACTCCGGGAGAGGCAGTTTGTGATCGGCGTCGAACAGGCCCTCGCCCTTAAGCTGCTTGCGCAATTCGTCGATCATGGCCTTGAGGCTGCCACCGGCTCCGACCTTGAGAATCGTGTCCCCGCGCAACGACAGCGAAGTGCGCTTCATCCACAGGTTCGGTTTGCCGTGAATCACCACGCGGTCGCCTGAACGAACTGGCTGGCCGCGGCCGCGAACCTGCCGAAGCCATTGACTTCCATGGCGATATCCTCGAAGTCGTCGCGCAGCGTGATGTAGGCCGAGCCGGCGCGACGGGTATTGATCTGCGTGATCTGGCCGGTGACCCACGCGGACGGCCATCGTTCCACGGCACCGTAGAACTTCTGGCTCAGCACGCTTACCGGCCACGGATTTTGCGCGGTGGTTTCAGCGGCGCGTGCAGGCAGCTGATCGATAGGGCGAGGCTCATTCGGCAGATTGATGGCGCCCCGATCGGGCGCGAAAGTGCCTTGACCCGGCTCAAAGCCAGACGAGGCCAGTGAAGCGGCGGTCGGTGGACGGCCGGTAGATGAGTAGCCCATTGCAGTAGTCATGCACTCCACTATAAGTGCGTTGGTTGATGACGGTAAAAATTTACCGTCGCCTGAAAACGGTGTGATGATGAATGCAAGAACCGTACGAAGCGATGTATCAGCCGATGATGGAGATGGTCTGGTGCATCAGAAGAAAGGAGTCATTATGGCGAAGAAACGGGTGCTATGAAGAGGAGTGAGATATGCGTTGCACTGACGATTGAGAGTCGTCAGTGAGCTCGCTGTGCGACACGCGAGCAGAAAACAGTTACGCTAATCACACACTTGTAGTTTTGGCGAAAAATAGCCGAAAAACCCTATAAATAGTTCGACACACCACTGTTGAGCACTAGATATAGGGGTGGGGATGCCGTATTCTTCTAGAGGTTCAAGAAAACGATATCAATGTAATTTCGTGTGGCCCACGTCGAGTGCGGCCAAAATGCGGAACTCAGGAGAGTGTTCGCCTTATAGGAAAGGGGTGCCCGATGGGCGCACAGGTGCTGGAGGAAACCGTCACCGATAACGAGACCAAGGTGGCCGCCAAGGCCTCCACCGTGCTCGTTGAGAAGCGTGATGGTCGTGTGGTCGACTTCGACCCCATCAACATCATCTCTGCGGTCAAGTCTGCTTTCGGCGACCTGAACAAGGAAGTCGGCCCCGAAGAAGATGCCATGATCCGTGGTTTCGCCAACCAAGTCGAAGGCGAAATCAAGGGGCGTTACACCGGCCCCGCCAAAATCGAGGACATCCAGAATCTCGTGGAGCACGCCCTCATTGACGCCCACCTGTACGATGTGGCTCGCGCCTACACCAATTACCGTCTCGACAAAGACATTCAGCGTGCCAAGGCCACTGATGTCAACGAGGCCGTTGCTCGCTTCATTAATCATGACCCGACCCTGATTCACGAGAACGCGAACAAGGATTCCAACGTCTACTCCACCCAGCGTGATCTGCTGGCCGGTGCCGTGTCCAAGGCCGCCGCGTTCAACATGCTGCCGCCGGCGGTGTCCAACGCCCACATGAAGGGCGACATTCACTTCCACGATGCCGACTATTCGCCGTTCACTGCCCAGTCCAACTGCTCCTTGCCGAACTTCTGGGACATGTTGGCCAATGGCTTCACTCTTGGCAACGCTCCGATGGCTTCCCCGAAGTCCATCGCCATTGCGGCCACCCAGATTACCCAGATCATGAAGGACGTGGCCTCCAGCCAGTATGGTGGCCAGACCGCCAACCGTGCCGACGAGCATCTTGCCCAGTATGCCAAGAAGGATTACGAGAAGTTCCTTGAGGAAGCTCGTGAGACCATCCCCGACGGCATGCCGGTTGAATTCGCCCGTCGTCAGGTCGAGAGCGCCAAGAAGAACGAGCCCGCCAAGCTGCATTTCGGTTCCCGTGAACCGCTGCCGATGGACACCCCGTTCCACACCGACGTTGACGAACTTGAGCAAGAGCGTGAAATCCTCGCCAAGATTCGTACCCGCAAGGCCATCTATGATGCCATGCAGACCATGGAATACCAGATCAACTCCAACCGTGTGTCCAACGGCCAGACCCCGTTCGTGACTGTCGGCTTTGGTCTCGGCACCGACTGGTTCTCTCGTGAAGTGCAGCGCGCAATCCTGCTGAACCGTATTCGCGGCCTCGGCAAGGAACACCACACCGCCATCTTCCCGAAGCTCGTCTTTACTGTGAAGCACGGCGTGAACGCGACCCGGGTGACCCGAACTACGATCTGAAGCAGCTTGCCCTCGAGTCCGCCACCAAGCGCATGTACCCGGATGTGGTGTTCTACGAGAACATCGTCAAGATCACAGGCTCCTTCAAGGCTCCGATGGGTTGCCGCTCCTTCCTGCAGGGTTGGATCAACCCGGAGACCGGCAAGGATGAAGAAGACGGCCGTATGAACCTCGGCGTGGTCACCGTCAACGTGCCGCGTATTGCCATCGAATCCCACGGTGACAAGGCTCGCTTCTGGAAGCTGTTCGACGAGCGTATGGAAGTCGCCCATCAGGCCCTCCAGTTCCGCATCATGCGCTGCAAGGAAGCCACCCCGGTCAACGCCCCGACCCTGTTCCGCTTTGGTGCGTTTGGTCGTCTTGGTGCCAACGACAACGTGGACCAGCTGTTCAAGAACGAGCGTGCCACCGTGTCGCTCGGCTACATCGGCCTTGCCGAGACCACTGCGGTCTTCTATGGCAAGAACTGGATTCGCGACCACGGCTGGGATCCGGAAGGCAAGGAGTTCGCGCTGTCCATCGTCAAGCGCATGAACGAGCTGTGCAAGCAGTGGAGCAAAGCGGAGGGTTACCACTATTCCGTGTACTCCACTCCGGCTGAATCCCTGACCGACCGCTTCAACCGCATGGACCGTGAAAAGTTCGGCCGTATCGAAGGCGTGACTGATCACGACTTCTACACCAACTCCTTCCACTACCCGGTGTGGTTGCAGCCCACTCCGATGGAGAAGCTCAGCTACGAGAAGGACTTCCCGTACTACGCTTCCGGCGGCTTCATCAACTACTGCGAGTACCCGTGCCTGCAGGACAACCCGAAGGCGCTCGAAGCCGTGTGGGATTACGCCTACAACATCGGCATCGGCTACCTGGGTACCAACACCCCGATCGACCACTGCTTCGTGTGCGGCTTCCAGGGCGACTTCGAGCCGACCGAGGAAGGCTTCAAGTGCCCGGAGTGCGGTAACTCCAACCCGGACAAGTGCAACGTCACCAAGCGCACCTGCGGCTATCTCGCAGCCCGGTCCAGCGCCGATGGTGCACGGCCGTCACGAGGAAATTGCCCACCGAGTCAAGCACATGAGCGGCGAAACCGGTCGTGTGACGCTGGATGACGGAACCACTCGCGAGTGGTTCGAAGAGACCAAGTAGGGTTTATACTTGCTCCCGCTGACGGGAGCTGTAGAGCGTAAGCGAGACTGAGGGCGGTCATCCTTTATGGTGTTGACCACCCTCAGTCCGTCTGATGACGGACAGCTCCCGCCAGCGGGAGCTAATGCTTTCCGTAAGGAGGGAATCATGCCGGAGCTGCATACGACCAAGCCCGAACCCAAGCGCCATGACTTTGCGGCCGGCGAGACCGGGCGTGGCCCCTCCGTACCCTCCAACGGTCTTGCCAACGATCCGAAAGCCGGTCAATGGGATGGCCGGCGCATGTCCAAGCGGATGATCGCCGACTACAAAACCTTCATTGTCACCGACGGAGAAGGCGTGCGCAACTCCCTTTACGTCTCCGGTTGCCCCTTCCACTGCGTCGACTGCTTCAACGCCTCCATCTGGGATTTCCAAGCCGGCCACGAATACACGCAAAAACTTGAAGACAAAATCATCGAAGATCTGAAAGCCCCATGGGTGCAAGGCATTACGTTCCTTGGCGGCGAGCCATTCCTCAACACTCCCGTGCTGGTGCCGCTCGCACAACGTATCCGCCAGGAATTCGGTCATACCAAAGATATCTGGTCGTGGACCGGCTACACATGGGAAGAACTCATGCGCCCCGGAGAAACCCCAGACAAGCTTGAATTGCTACATCTCATCGACATTCTCGTCGACGGCCGCTACCTCAGAGACCAGAAGGACTCGCTGCTGCAATTCCGCGGCTCCAGAAACCAGCGCATCCTCGATGTGCCCAAGTCTCTGGAAGCCGGCGAACCGGTCATCTGGGCCAAGCTCCACGATCAAGAACGAGATATCCCCGAAATCTATTTGAAAGACCGCGAAGCCGGCGAAGGCCAACAGGCCTCGTAGTAGCAGTTCTGGAATGCCGCACTCAGCAATATCGTTGGAACTGTTGGGAAAAGGCCTTCCCGTGAGCGAAATCGCCTCGCCTCGTGCCATGTTGGGCAGGTGGTCGGACTAATATTCCATAAGAAGTAGCCGGGCGAAGCCGTCCGCAGGGTATCTGCCAGCCGTCCCGAAACGGTTCATGATGCCTCAAAGCGTGCACTCCCGGAAGTCGGAATTAAGAGGAACACATGGTTGACATCGCCACTGACGCGAGCGTAAAGCCCGCTTCACACCCGAAGCCCCTGCGTGTGGGATTGGACATCGGTTCCACCACCGTCAAGGCCGTGGTGCTTGATCAGTCCGATTCCCTGGGAGACACCCTCTTCTCCGATTACCGACGCCACCACGCCAACGTGCGTGCCACCGTGGCCGGCCTGTTGGTCGACATCCACAAGAAGCTTGTGGACCTCGGACGCGGCGATGAACCGATTCGCCTGTCTATCACCGGTTCCGGCGGTCTGGCGCTTGCTGACAATCTGCATGTGCCTTTCATTCAGGAGGTCATCGCCGAAACCGAGGCAATCGACAAGGAATACCCGCAGGCCGATGTCATCATCGAGCTCGGCGGCGAGGACGCCAAAATCACCTACCTGAAACCCACGCCCGAACAGCGCATGAACGGTTCGTGCGCAGGTGGTACCGGCGCGTTCATTGACCAGATGTCCACACTGCTCGACACCGACGCCGCCGGCCTCAACGAGATGGCCAAGAGCTACGAGAACCTGTATCCAATCGCCTCGCGTTGTGGTGTGTTCGCCAAAACCGATTTGCAGCCGCTCATCAATGATGGTGCCGCCAAGCCCGATTTGGCCGCCTCCATCTTCACCGCAGTGGCCACGCAGACCATCGCCGGCCTGGCTTCCGGACGCCCGATTCACGGCACCGTCATCTTCCTCGGCGGCCCGTTGTTCTTCATGTCCGAGCTGCGCGCCGCATTCCAGCGCGCGCTTGAGGGCAAGGTCGACGAGTTCATCGTGCCGACCGACGCCACCTGTATGTGGCCTACGGTTCGGCATTGCAGGCCGACACGGATTCCGACGATCAGGGCCACCATTTCGAGGCCTACACCTGCGACGAAATCCTGAAGCGTTTGGACGAGCTGAAGAACCTGCCTCCAACACGCCCACCATGCCGCCGCTGTTCCCCACCGAGGCCGATCGCGAGGACTTCAACAAGCGCCACCACAAGGAACACATCCACATCGGCACCCTTGAAGGCGCGCACGGCCCGCACTTCCTGGGCATCGACGCTGGTTCCACCACCATCAAGGCCACGCTCGTCAACGACGACCGTGAAATCGTCTGGTCCAGCTACGCCAACAACGAAGGCAGCCCGCTGACCGCCGCCATCAACATCGTCAAGAAGATTCAGTCTGAGCTGCCCGAAGCGCGTGGATCGCACGCTCCTGCGCCACCGGATACGGCGAAGGCTCATCACCACCGGACTGCACTTGGACGAGGGCGTGGTGGAGACCATGGCCCACTATCGTGGCGCCGAAATGGTCAGCCCCGGCGTCACCGCCGTCATCGACATCGGCGGCCAGGATATGAAGTACTTGGCCATCACCGATGGCGTTATCGATTCAATCGCCGTCAACGAGGCCTGCTCGTCCGGCTGTGGTTCGTTCCTGCAGACCTTCGCCATGTCCATGGGCCTGACGATTCAGGAATTCACGCAAAAGGCTCTGGCTTCCACCCATCCGGTGGACCTCGGTTCGCGTTGCACCGTGTTCATGAACTCCTCGGTCAAGCAGGCGCAGAAGGAAGGCGCCTCCATCGAGGACATCGCTGCCGGCCTGTGCTACTCCGTGGTGCGCAACGCCCTGTACAAGGTCATCAAGCTGCGCGATTCCGGCGAACTCGGCGACACTGTGGTGGTCCAGGGCGGTACGTTCCTCAACGACGCCGTGCTGCGCGCGTTCGAACTGCTCACCGAACGCGAAGTCACCCGACCGAACATCGCCGGCCTCATGGGCGCGTTCGGCGCGGCCCTCACCGCCCGCATGCACTACGAGGACATCGCGGACGACGACAACGCGCACGTCGGCGCGGA
>ENA-OQLB01000319-OQLB01000319.1-human-gut-metagenome-genome-assembly--contig:-NODE-319-length-28314-cov-11.979707_pt1 | contig 28314 bp, 24 predicted proteins | sample MGYA00242656_ERZ504813 | MGnify/ENA primary metagenome ERZ504813 (study PRJEB26092, sample SAMD00036388) | human gut metagenome | host: Homo sapiens | study: EMG produced TPA metagenomics assembly of... | reverse complement strand
CCGTCCGGCCCCGAGCCCGGCCGCGTCCGCACGGGGCGCGGCCGGGTGGACGAATACCGGACGGGCGTGGGCGAACGTCAGGCCAGGGCGAGCTCACGCATCTGGTCGGGCTCGATGACCTTCTTGTGCTCGCGACCTTCCTTGGCGCCCTCGGCGCGCTCGAAGGCGTCGACCTTCTTCCAGCCGGCGAAGTCGATCGGGCGAATGCCGCGCTCGGCCAGCAGTCGGTCGATGGATTCGGGGTCGCGGTCGGCTGCCACACGGCCACCTTCAGCGCTTGGCCAGATCCTCGAGCATGTTGGTCACGATGGCGAGCGCATCGGACTTGGTGGAGCCGATCAGGCCCACCGGGCCGCGCTTGGCCCAACCGGTGGCGTACAGGCGGTCGCGCACTTTGCCGCCGTCGGCTCGGTGGTGATGCGGCCGTCGCCGTTGGCGTTGGCCAGGTGGGCGCCGTGCTCGTCGTAGGTGATACCGGGAGCTTCGGCGGGCTTGTAGCCGATGGCGTGGTAGACGGCCTCGACCGGGTAGTCGGTGAACTCGCCGGTGCGGTGCATCTTGCCGTCGGCACCGGTTTCGGTGCGCTCCACGCGGATGGCCTTGACCTTGCCGTCCTCGCCGAGGATCTCGGTGGGGGCGGAGTTGAAGTGCACGTAGTACTTGCGGTCGGCCGGGTTGCCTTCGAAGTCGACGTCGCGTCATCTTCCATGTCTTCGGCCATCTCGCGGACGGCGAACAGCTCCTCGACCATCTGGCGGGTGAGCTTGTCCTTGCCGGCCACCTCGATGGTCTCGTCGTCCAGATCGAAGTCGTCCTCGTTGATGATGAGCTGCACGCCGGGCAGCTTCTCCATCTCGCGCAGTTCCTGCACGCTGAACTTGGCCTGGGCCACGCCACGGCGGATGAACAGGTGGAGCACCTTGGCCTTGTTCTGGCCGATGCCTCGTACACGTTGTCCGGAATGTCGGTCTTGACCTTGAGGTCGTCGGCGTTGCGCATGAGTTCGCGGGCCACGTCCATGGCCACGTTGCCGCCGCCGATTACGGCGACGTTCTCGGCCGTAAGCGGCCATTCGCGGGCACCGGTGGGGTAGCCGTCATACCATTCGACGAACTTGGCGGCGCCGTACACGCCTTCAAGGTCGGCACCGGGCAGGTTCAGCGGCTTGTCCTTGACCGCGCCGGTGGCGAACAGCACGGCGTCGTAACGGGCCAACAGGTCGTCAAGAGTCACGTCCTTGCCGAATTCCACGTCGCAGTAGAGGTGGATGTTCGGGTTGTCGAGCGTCTTCTCAAGCGCGGAGGCGATGAACTTGATGGACGGGTGGTCCGGGGCCACACCGTAACGCACCAGGCCGAACGGCACCGGCAGCTTCTCGAACAGGTCGATGCGCGCTTCGGTGCCGAGGCCAAGTTCTTCGCCCAGCTTCTTGAGCTGGCGCAGGAAGATATCGGATGAGTAGACGCCGGCCGGGCCAGCGCCGATAACAGCAATGCGGAGTTCAGTATTCACGGATTCAGTCACGCGCTCTAGCCTAACGCAAAGCCTTCCGTTGCGACAGAGGGCGAGTGGTGGGAATTCTGTGTATTAGGCCATAGTTTGTGCGTTTGGGAAACCTACGAGCACTGCTAATGTCAGATTATGGGTTTCCCTATTGGTCAAGGTATTGCCGTTCTCATTCCAAGAAGCATGCAAGGCGGATCAGGCCCTTACTCCGGATACGTTTATGCTGCAAGGCGGTTATCCACGCATTTATGACACGAGAATGCCGCTCAATCTGTTCTTCTCGAACTACATCGACACTTATATCGAACGTGATGTTTCCGAATATCTTGATGTACGCAATTTGGCTGAATTCCGCCGATTCTTGACTCTTTGCGCACTCAGTTCCGGAGCACTCATAAACTACACCAACATCGCCAATGAACTTGGTGTAAGTCCGCGAACCGTAAAGGCATGGATGTCGATTCTGGAATCAAGTTACATCGCATTCCATCTCATACCGTTCTACACGAACGCACGCAAACAGGTGGTCAAAACGCCGAAACTCTATTTTTATGACACTGGCTTGCTGTGCCATCTCTTGGGCATTCGGACGGTCGAAGCACTGGTTGCGCATCCCAAGTTCGGCGATATATTTGAAAACCTCATCATTGCGGAAACCATGAAACAGCATTTGAACGCCAATCAGGAGCCACAATTATTCTTCTACCGCGATGCCAGCAAGGTCGAGGTGGATTTGTTGGATTTCACCGATCCTAACAACCGTATGCTCATAGAAATCAAATCCGGACAAACCTATCATGACCGATTCGCTCGGCACCTCACTTTAATTGGCAATGTTCTCGGCATACCGTGTGAGCAACAGTACGTAACCAGTCGGGTTGAGCAAAGTTACGTCTCACAAGGAATCCGCGTCACTTCCGCCCTCGATTGGCTGGAAGGCCGACGGTAAAGAGCCGCCGCAGAACAATAACAATACTGCACAACCGGCGAATCCCTCCTGAGTTCTAAATAGAAGCGCAACACCCGCTCTATGGTTGGAAGTGTTCAAGTCCACAACCGAAGAGAAAGTGCTGCGCTCGATATGAAAGCTTATTCCCACCTGTCGGCAGAGGAACGGATCCGGATCGACGAATTGCGCAACAGGGACGGGCTCGGCGTGCGCCAGATAGCCCTGAGGATCGGCCGCGACAAGGCCACGGTCAGCCGCGAGCTGAAACGCGGATTGTGGTTCGCGTCCAATGAGAACGACTCGTACCGGCCGTACCGGCCGAAACGCTTGAAGACGGGGCCGTGGACGTGCCGTCCGTTCTATTCGGCGATGACCGCGCAGCGCAAGGCCGAACAACGCGCGCGTGAACCGCGCAAGCCCAGGCGCATGGCGTACGACCCGCTGCTCGCATGGGTCATGACCGCGCTGCGCAAGGATGGACGCCCGAACGCATCGAGGGACGGCTCGCGGTCGAGTTCCCCGACGACCCGCGCATGAGGGTCAGCCACGAGTGCCTCTACCAGTGGATCTACGCCAAGCCGCAGAGGATCCTGGATCTCAGGCAGTACCTGCCCAGAGGCAAGCGGCGCCGCACGCGCGCCAAGGGCAGGAGGTCGAAGGGGCCGCGCATCCCGATGCGCGTGCCCATCGCCCAGCGGCCCAAACGTGTCGACTCGCGGCATGAGTTCGGCCATTTCGAGTCCGACACCGTCATCGGCACGGCCCCCTCGAAACGGTGCATCGACACGCAGGTCGAACGCAAGAGCCGCCGCCTGTTCGCCCGCCTCATCCCCGACAAGAGCGCGCCGGCCACGGCGCGCGCCGAATACGACATCTACAAGGACATCCCCGCGCCCGCGCGCATCGACCGCACCTGGGACAACGGCACGGAGTCCTCCTGCCACCTGCTCGTGGACGAGGCCCTCGGCATGCTCACCTACCATGCGGACCCCTACTCCTCGTACCAGCGCGGCACGAACGAGAACCGCAACGGACGCATCCGCCGCTACCTGCCCAAGAAAACCAGTTTCGACGGCCTGACGGACGAGGACCTGCAGGCCATCGTGGACGAGATCAACGACACCCCCATGAAGGTCCTGGACTGGGAAACGCCCAACGAGGTTTGGTACCGCGAGCTCGGCAAGCTAATGCCGAAGACAAGCCACCCAAAGACGAGCGTTGCACTTACAAATTGAATTCGGGCCTTGATGACACTGAAGATGTCACCTCCAACGGCTCTTTACGACCTCGATTGCATTCATTAGGTCATTTCTTCGTTCATTAGGTCGGAGGGTGCTGAAGCCATCCCTTGGAACGGCGGGGTTTCAAGGGCCGCTCCGACCAAGGACCGACCTAATAAACGTCAAACCGACCTAATGAATAACTCCGATACCGGATTATGAGCAACACAGCCGCAACGAAATGCGCCGCACAGGCTTAGCCCGAACATCGATTCGGGTTCAAGCCAGTGCGACGCAGATCAACTTCAGGTATAAGACCTGTATTCAATTATTGGGTTGTTATTAGCCTAGGGGCAATAGCCTCACGTCAGGCACGGCGCTTGCGCCAGATAACCAGACCGGCGCCAGCCGCGCCGAGCACAACTACGGCCGCAGCAACGGCAGCCACCGCACTACCCGTGGGGGCAGTGGTAGTAGCGTTCTTCTGCTGCTGGTCAGGCTTCTGGTTTTGCCCAGCTCTGCTGACCGGGCTTCTGCGGTTCAGGCTTTTCGCCGCTATCCTTCTTGGCGAGACCATCGTGTGCGGCAGTGAGTTTGTTGAGCGCAGCGGTCACCTGCGGTGCGGTTGCGGCCGGATCCTTGACTACCTGCTTTGCGGCAGCAAGTGCATCCGCATATGCCTTCCACGAATCAGCCGTGTAGTCGTTCTGGTTGAGCTTCTCACTCTCAACAGCGGCGATCTTGTCGGCAAGAGGCTTGCGCTCCTCATCGGTGGCAGGCGGAACCGGAGCCTCGGGCTTAGTTACCGTGACTTCGACGGACGCGGACTTGTTCTCGTCAACCGTGGAGGTGGCGGTGATGGTCGCCGTACCTTCGGCAACGGCGGTCACCTTGCCATCCTTGTCCACAGTAGCGACCTTCGCGTCGGAGGACTTCCAGGCCACGGTCTTGGCCGCATCACCGGTCACCTTCACCTCGGCCGACAACTGGGCAGTATCACCAGCGACCAGCGCCAGCTTGCCATCCTTGACACCATCACCGGAGACGGCAACGGAATCCACAGACGGAGTCGGGGTCGGGGTCACGGCTTCGCCCTTGCCGAGATTGATGTTGGCGTAGTCGGACTCATTTCCGGCGGCATCCTGCGCATAGAAGTGCACGTAAGTGTCGTGGTCAGCGGAGAGCTGCACCTTCACCTTGTCCTCGTCGGTGTAGGTGCCCCACATCGTGTTCTCGTTGGACTTCGGGTTGCTGGACGGGCCGGTGGAGTACAGCACACGGGTCACGCCGGAGCCTGCGGCACCGTCATCAGCGGTGAGAGAGACGACCACATCGTTGCCGTTCTTGCTCTCCTGCTTAGCGGTGACCACCGGCACGTTGGTGTCGACCTTGATGGTCTGGGAGACCTCGCGGCTGTTGTCGTTTTCATCGGTGGCACGGGCGGAAATGGTCACGGAACCCTGCGCGGTCACGCTGATCGGGCCCTTGCCACTGGTCCACTCGCCCTTGCCGATCTTGTACTCGATCGTCTTATCGGCACGGTGGAGACGCCGCGCTGCGCGGTGATGGTGAACTTCGGGGCAGTGGTGTACCAGCGGAGCCGGGGGCCGCGGAGTCGAAATCGATAGCAACAATCGGCTGGGCTTTCGGGTCGGAAGGCGCGACGACGAAGAACGTGCCTTCGCCTTGATATTGCCGACACCCTCGATAGAGCCTTCCACGAAGCCGACCTGTTCGGCTTCAGCATACTCGGCGGCCGGGATACTGTCCCAAGTCACTTTGTGACCCGACTCGACCGAGCCGTCAGCGTAGGTCAGCGCCACGGTATCCTGCAATACCGGCTTGACACCGGGAGCGGTGATGGTGGAGACGTACTCCGCGTCGGTCACCTCGGTGTTGAGCTGGTCGTAGACACCAATAGTGGCCGTCGCCTGACCGGCCGCAACTTTGATGTTGTCATAGGTACCGGCAGCAGTAGTGCCCTTGACTTCGGCGGTAGTACCAGCTGTAGCATAAGCGTCGGCCGGAACGGTTTCCCAAGTCACTGGAACCTTAATGCTGGGACCATCTTGAGGTGTCGCCCACACTTCTGCAGGCAACTTCGAGGTCGGGTCCACGCCCGGCGTGGTGCGCACGGCAACTTGCTGCACGTCTAAGAAAGCACCTGGGTCGCCCGGATCCACTGGTAGTGCAGCGCTGGTACCAAACACCTGCCACTCAGTGACGGTAATACCCTTGTTGTCATTGGCCTTCTTGTTCACCACAAGCTTCATGGACTTGGTGGTGACCTGGTCGAAGGTGTAGGTATACGGACCATACACCGGGTTGGTGGCGTCGAGCTCGTCGTCGGCGGGGAATGTCTTGTCCACCTTCAGGTTCGGCACGGTCTCGTACTGGCCGGAATCAGCATTGAGATACTCAATCGAGACATCCTTGGGCAGCGGCACGCCACCATCACCGGTCTTGACGTTCGTCCAGTAGTAGCCCACAGACTTGGACGTGGTCACGGCGCGATTCCATGTGTAAGTGGCAGTTTCGCTGGCACTGGTGTTGCCCCAAGTGCCCCAACCGCCATAGCTGGCGTTGCCGTCCAAGCTATCGTCATTGATGGCAGCAGTGCTGTTCCAGCCAGTGACATAGCTGACTGAACGTCTGGTGCATTGTCGTTGCCTTTTTCTGCATTGAGCGCAACATTCGTTTCAGCGTCGTCCGCCAGTGCACTCGGCGCGGCCGATACGGAGAAGACACCGCCAGCCAGCAGCGTGGCCGCAGCTACGAACAGTGCGGCGAATCGTTTCGCCACACCGTCCTTCACGGCCGAAGTAGTGCTTTCGATGGTCATAATATTCTTTCTGTTAGGCGTTATGGTTTGTATCACTCATCTCCCGCCGTGTCGTGCACTACGGGAGACGGTTTGGTCGCAGGAAAACGTCAGCTCATCTTGGCGCGAGCGGAGGCAAGCAGAACCACCTGACGATCACGACTGGAAAGCAGCCCCTCGTCTTGATAGGTCTTCGTGACCTCCTGCACCTTCTTGATGAAGGCGGCACGGTCCTTGAACGGCGCGCCCGCCCAGATGTCATCCATCAGCGTGCTCTCGCTACGGTCCTGTGCAGCCGGGCGCTTCGGGTTCAGCACATCGGTGAGCTTGCCTGCGAAGCCCACATACTCGTCCTTGCGCTGGAAGTACATGTGGTACGGGGTGTTGTCGCCGTTGTAGGCGGGCTCGAACTCGTCGCCGTCAATGATGAAGTAGTTCTTCGTGCCTTCCTTCTTCTGTACGCCCAGTTTGATGGTGCCATCCAAGCCGTTGCGCTCGTAGAAGCCGCGTTGGATGAACTTGGTGGATGGGTTGAGCGCGTTGAGCACCGTGGGACCGTAGAACAGCGTCTGGATGTCCTTGCGGTCATCAGTCGACTCGGTGCGCAGCTGCAGCGGGATGGTGACGACGATCTTGTCCCCGACCTTCCAGCTGCCGGCCACGGTGCGTATTCGCCAGCGGTGACGCCATCTATAGCCTTGCCGTTCACCTCGATCTTCGCACCTTTGCTCCACGCGGGGATGCGGATGCGGAAGGTGACGGCGCTCTTCGGCGCGGCCGTAATGGAAATCGTCGAGGTCTCCTCCTCCGGATAGTTGGTTTCCTGTGCGAGCTTCAGGCCGGTGTCGGTCCAGTCGAGTGTGGAAGCTGTGAACAGATTGACGTACAGTTCCTTGTTGTCCGTCGAGTGGAAGTAGATGGAATCCTGGTACTTCGAGTGGCTTTCCAAAGCGGTGCCGCCACAGCAAGTGCCGATGTTGCCATCACCATATTCCTTCTGCGTAGCCGGATTCACTGGGTACATGTAGCAGTTGCCCGGCGTGAGGGCCGTGCCGGAATCGAGGTCACGGGACTTACCTCCGAGAATATGGTTGAGAATCGTGCGCTCATAATAGTCCATGTAGGCAGGTTTTTGTTCGATAAAGAACAGATAGCGAGCCACCTTGAGCATGTTGTATGCCGCGCAGGATTCCGCGTTGCGCTTGCCGATATCGCCGGCCACAGTATGTGCCGGCCCCCACATCTCGCCTTCGCCAGTACCACCGTGAGCATACATACGGCCGGGCACAATCATGCCCCAGTACCCCTCAACGGCCTTGAGATAACGCGCACGAGCATCAGCATCGATATCCGCGTCGCCCATGGCCGCGTCTTTGGCGTAACCGACGAACTGTGGAATGTGCTGGTTGGCGTGCAAGTTGTTGAGGATATCGACACCAGCACCACAGTTGTCAATGAGCTTGTCAGTGTCGAAAAATGCGGAGGCCTTAAGAAATTCGCTACGGTCCTTGTCCTTGGAGACGTTGTACAAATCCACCAGCGAATCATTCATGCCGCCGTATTCACCACCGATGTAGATGTCCCACATCTTCTGCAGCTGGGTTTTGGTGCATTTGCTCAGACGCGCATAGGTCCAATGTCCGATGCCTTCAGCCAGGTCGAGCGCGTCGGCATTACCGGCAAACTCGTAAGCGGCAATCAGACCGGCAAGAATCTTGTGCTCCGTGTACCACGGTGCCCAAATCTCGCCATAGGGAGCATATTCCTCCAATGCCTTGAACTGCCACTCGCCATAGGCGGCAAGGAAGCCGGGGTGGCTGTAGCGGGCTTTGCCGTTATACTTCATCTCGCGCAGGGAATCTCGGCATTCCTTCAGGCCGGAGACGAACTCGTTGATCTTGTTGAGAATCGCTTCCTCCCCCGTTTCGGCATACGCTTGGGAGAGCATGTGCAATGCATGTCCGGCAAAGTGGCCGCGCAACAGACCATCAGCACCGTTCTTGTTCTGGCCACGCGTGTATTCGGCATCGCCCCATTGCTGTTCAACAGCCTTGTCTAGCGAGCCGCTGGGGAAGTTCTCCCAGCCACCGGAAGGCTGCGTCGTGTTGTCCTTAGGCAGCAGGTTCGCCTGCGCACGGAAGCAAACCAGCCAGCGGTCTACCGGATAGTTGCGTGCATAGTCGAGCATCCCTTCCTTGGCACGATCGAACACGCTGTTCGAGGTGATGGCGACGTTCCGCAGAGGGAACGGAGCTACCTTCCAGCCCGGCAGAGCGGGCGCGTCGGTAATGGTCTTCGCGCTTTTCGTGGTGCGCTGCGCTGCGGGAACGGCCACGCCGCCCGCGCCGTTCGCGCCCGTTGCACCTGCCGTGCCAGCGACGGATGGCGCTGCCTGCACCGTTGTCACTCCTGTACCCAATGCACTCGCCACGGCGATGGTGCCGCCGATGGCGGCCGCGCCTGCGAGCACAGCACGGCGAGAGATGCCGTTTGTTGCTTCCGTTGAACTCATCTTGCTCCTTCGTTGGACTGCCGCGCGTTCATTGCGAGGCATGACGGACGAAGACACTCTGCCGCATTCGCAACCATTCAATGCACTTAATCCATTCAATGGCCCGACGACGCAGGTAAGATGCGTCAGTGATGGCACACACATACTCGGAATCGTCTGGTACTGCCCGTTTTACCATCACATCATTGTGGTGCGTCCCCGTCGTCATGTATGTATGGGAGAGATGACGGTAAAGCAAACAGTTACCATATGCGATTATTCGAGTTTTTGCGCGCCCTCCATGCCGCTTGTCTTCGTTGTGCGCGTTCACAATAACTCAAACAGACGATTCTCACCATGCGTCAAAGAAAGCGACTCACTCATTTTTTCTCTGGTTTTCGTAGCGCACAATACCAATGAAAATCAGTCTTTATCAGCATTTCCAGCCATGCTATTTTCGTAATTTTCCTTTTGTTTTCCTCTTGCGAAAACCAACGAACCCAAACACATATGCTCACCAATAACACAGTAAATGCATTCAAATTAACATGTTCCCGAGCAACTCTCACAAGCAGCTCAAACGCAACACCGCACTTCAACTTGAACAACACACCATTCCTCGCTATACTGATAAATCGGTGCGTTAATGAGGTATACCCTTCCCCTGTCACAACACAGAAATTGGAAGGACATACTATCATGCCTAATCTTCGCCCCACCGAGCTCATTATCATTCTACTTATCATCGTGCTGCTGTTTGGCGCGAAGAAGCTCCCTGAGCTAGCCAAAAGCATTGGCCAATCGATGAAGATTTTCCGTGCCGAGACCAAGACCGATGACCCGGCAACACAACAAACCGTCAATACAGTCAGCGACGCCCCTGCCCCAGCTCCGGCGGCAGCACCGGCTCCCGCTCCCGCCGTACCCCAAGCCGTCACGATGAACGCCACCGCCGCCCCGACTACAGCAACCGGAGCCGAACAGCGATGAGCACGGTTCCCGGAAACCCCGCGCTTCCGGCACCCCTTGCACCGGCGATGCATCCCGGCGATCGGGATACACATCTTGACCTCGACGATCTCATCGATCACTCACACGAGGCCACGCAGCAGGCCAGCGCGGGTGCGCAACACCCTACACGCCGGTGGAAGCGGGGTGTAGGGCGCAAGTCCAAAACGCGCAAGCCCCGCAACCCCGATGCGGTGATGCCTCTGGCCGATCATCTTGTCGAATTTCGCAAACGCTTTGTTCGGGCCATTGCCGGCATCATCATCATGTCGATAGTGGGATGGATGTTCAGCGATCAGGTGTTTCGTATCCTACAACAACCGTTCCTGACGGCGGCCGGGCAGCAACAGGGACTGATGAGCATCACATTCAATGGCGTGGTCTCCGCATTCAACGTAAAGCTGGAGATTGCGTTCTTCCTTGGTCTGACGGCCTCCTGCCCGTGGTGGTCATACCAAGTGTGGGCATTCATTAATCCAGGGTTGAAGCGCAAAGAGCGCTGGACCGCGGTTACATTCATCGGAGCCTCAGTGCCGCTGTTCCTCACCGGAGCCGGACTGGCATGGTATCTGCTGCCCCAAGCGGTGGCGATCCTTACCGGCTTTGCCCCCGCAAACACCGCCACATTGCTCAGCGCCGACGTCTATTTTGATTTCATTCTGCGCATGACAGTCGCTTTCGGCCTCTCATTCCTGCTACCCGTAGTTATGGCGGCATTGACGATGATGAATGCGGTCGAAACACGAACATGGTTGAAGCAGTGGCGTCTCGCAACGGTCATAGCGTTTATCTTCGCGGCCGTGGCCACGCCAACCGGCGACCCAGGAACATTATGCGCACTCGCTTTGCCCATCATCGCAATCTATTTCGCAGCCATAGCCGTATGCGCAGTATACGAGCACATCCAGCTATGGAAAGTCATGCGCGCGGCGGGCGAAGAACCCAAACTTCTCAAACTTTTACATAAAATGCGCGCCGCGTTACCATTTCGCGCGGCGCGCAAAGCCAAGCGCACCGGCAAACAGGAAGCCCCTGCAACAATAACTGCAGAAGGAGAATAATATGTTGTTCGGCATTTCGGGCACGGAACTCATGGTGATTCTTGTCATCGCTTTAGTGCTGGTAGGCCCCGACAAGCTGCCCGACTACGCACGCAAGGTCGGACGATTTATCCATAGCATGCGCGTACGCGGCCAAGCGTTGAGCGAACAAAGCAACATCGACGTTCACGGCCTTGTACAGGATTCCGGCATCAATGATATTCGCAAAGGTCTGGATGATGCCACGCAAGATGTGAACCGGCTGCTGCCGCCTATCCGGTGACGTTATCAATCCAACGGCAACGTTGACTCGCGTTGGATTAGCTTCACCGGCACACGCTCCACACCATGGTGAGGATGCCCCGCAATCGCATCCAGTAGGCATAGGGCAGCTTGACGCCCCAGCATTTCGTTGTTGTCATCAATAGAAGTAAGCAACGGATGCGCGTACGACACATAATCCGGACTGTTGTCGTGCCCGATAACCGCTACGTCTTGCGGCACGCGACATCCGTTACGTTCCAATTCCTCGATGCAGCCACGAGCCAGCACATCGTTTTGGCATATCACTGCGTCGAATGCAGCACCGTCATTGAGCAGCAGACGGGCAGCGGCGCGCCCCATTCCGCTTCCCATGGACCGAACCGCGCTTCGCCAGCCAACTGTAATCCAGCATCATGCAAGGCCTTGAGCGCACCCCGCATCCGTTCATGTGTAACCGAGTACTCGGAGTCGCCAGCAATAATCGCAATACGAGTGCGCCCGCAGGAAAGAAGGTGGCGAACGGCCAAACACCCTGATTCCACATTGTCTTGTGCCACGGAACAATCATCGGGATCACGGGACGGGCCATAGGCGTAGACCACAGGTACCGGAGAATCCACGTAGTATGGCACCGGATCCGTACACCTGCTGATAATCAACAGTCCCGACACTCCTTGCACCAACATTCGTTCAATACCACTGTGGAACAATGCCTCATTGCCTGACGCATTGAACAGTAGCGCTGCGGCTGAGCGCGCTTGAAACGCATTCTCCGCTCCAATAAGAATGGTCGGAGAAAAGACGCCTTTCATATCAACGCCAATGATGCCAACGCGAAAATCCTGCATGCCGTGAGAATCCCTGACGCTTAACCTTGCCATCGATGCCATAGCTTCTGCGGCGCTATAACCCAACCTCCGCGCAGCATCAATCACTCGAATACGGGTTTTCTCGCTGACGTGAGGCTTTCCACGCAAGGCCTTGGACGCAGTGGACAGCGATACATTAGCCGCCGATGCCACTTCCTCCAAACGGACTGCGCCCACATTGAGCTCTTCCTCACCCTCTGACATATCGACTCCTCTGGCAAAGGCCTCAATGCCCCTAAATGATGCTGCAAACAGCCTTTAGTCTAATAGACTGCCACCTACGGCACCCGCATCCGGTAAGCACACACAAAATATTGATATCAAATTGTTATATTGCACATAATCCGGATGCGGCTCCAATCAATTCCGGTTTATCTTAATCAGTCCCGATCAATCAAAGCAGTGAGAGCCCAGAGGATGCTCACCACGTCGATGGCCTCCTGGAGGAATGCGCCGACGACGACCGGGATAAGGTTGAACGCGGCGGCAATCATGCCGATGGTGGCAAGCACAAGGCCCGCGATTACGGCTTGAAGCATCACGCGCTTGGTGCGGCGTGCAATGGCGATGGCGCGCGGCACGGCGGCGATATTGTCATTCATAATGACCACCTGAGCGCTTTCGGAAGCGGCGGTGGATGTGCCGTCGGTCATGGCCACACCGATATCGGCGACGGCGAGCACCGGGGCATCATTCACACCGTCACCAACCATCATCGTGACGGTTTTGCCGGCTCCTGTAGCGGCCCTGACTGCGGCTACCTTATCCTCCGGGAACAGTTCGGCGTGAACCTCGTCAATGCCGACTTCGCTGGCAATGATATTGGCGGAAGCCCGCTTGTCACCGGTAAGCATGGCGAGCTCGGTGACGCCCAACTCATGCAGTTTGGCGAGCGCTGCCTTGGCGTTGGCACGCGGTACGTCGCGCAGCACAATGCGCGCGATCAACTGACCATCAACAGACACGTAGGACGCCATCTCATCCGGCTGTAGCAGGCCAAAGCGAGTGCGCAGGTCATCTTTTTGCTGAGCTCCCCCTCTTAGGGGGAGCTGGCCGCTTCGCGGGCTGAGGGGGGCAGCCTCGCCGACCGCCAGGAATCCATCCTCCCCAGCAGCCGCGAAAGACAGCCGGCCAACGCGCACCGCGTGTCCGTTCACCTCGCCGGAAACGCCCTTGCCGGCGTCTTCATTGATGTTCTTGACGACCGGATACTCCCGGCCATGGCCAGGCCAGCTGGCCTCCGGCTCTGGGCACAGGCGCTGGCCATCCTCGAACCGCTGGCGCAGTCGGGCCAGCGCCTCCGCGCCGGCTTGGCGATACCTTTGGACAGGATGTGCACCGAGTAGCTTTCCACCGCGCCGGCCATCATCAGCACATGGTCTTCGTTGAGACGGGTTGCAGCGCCGGGCAACATCTCGACGCGCACCACCTGCGGCTGCTTGACGGTGAGCGTACCGGTTTTGTCGAAGAACACCTGCGTGACGCGGCCAAGGTTTTCCAGCACGTCCTGTGCTTTGATAAGCACGCCGACTGCGGCGAGGCGTCCGGTTCCGGCGATGTACGCCACCGGTGCGGCGATGAGCAGCGGGCAGGGCGTGGCCAGCACCAGCACCTGGGCGAATCGCGTCGGCACCCCGGACACCGCCCATGCGACGCCGGCAATCACCAGCGAGAGCACGGTAAAGGGCACAGCCAAGCGGTCGGCGGTTTTTACCACGGCCGGGCGCGACTCCTGCGCGGAGGCCACGAGTTCGAGGATGCGCTGGTACTGCGAATCGGCGGCCACCTGGGTGGCACGCATGGTCAATGCAGTCGAGCCGTTCACCGCGCCGGACATCACGCGGGCGCCGGCGAACACTTCACGCGGCACCGGCTCACCGTTGATATTGCTCAGGTCGAGCGTGGCCGTGCCGGACAGCAGCTCGCCGTCAACCGGCACAGTTTCGCCCGGCAACACCATGAGTACGTCGCCCAGCTGCACCTGCTCGACCGGCACCGTGTCGAAGCGGTGCGCGGCGGCGGCAGCCGATGCCGAGCCCACGCGCCGGAAGCCATCGGACGAATCGCCCTTATCGGCAGCAAACCCACGCCCCACGCCAGGCAGGTTGACGACGTGCGCGGTTTGCGGCGCGGCCTCCATCAGCGCGGTCAGACTGCGCTCGGCTTGGCTTGAGCGTATTCCTCAATGGCCTCGCCGGACGTGATCATCAGCGTCACCGCCCAACTTGCCCAGTATTCGGCGACGGCCACGGTGGAGAGGATCGCGACCACGGCCAGCACATCGACTCCAACCTGCCCATGACGCAAATCGTCAATCATGCCGCGCACAGTGTCAATCACAATAACCAGCACCAGTGCGATAACCAGCCACTGGCCGAAACCCGGATTGCCGAGTACCGGAATCGCCATCGCATTGCCCCACGGACGCCAATCGCCTAGTAAAGCCAACGGAATTGCGGCGATGACGACGACCGGAAGCATCGGCACAAGCTTGCAGATGTCGAGAATTTTGGTGAAGAATCTGATGAGTCTGCTCATCATTGCTCCTTACGCTCGTATACGGAGTCGATTGCGGTACGGTAAGCGTGGCCCGCGCAATCGGCGCTACGGTCACGCCTTGTTAACCCACCGGCGGCTTTGCCTGGGGCTTCGCTTTGCTCGGCTCCCGCGAGACCTTCCGATACACGGCGTAAAGAAATGTATTCAGTTTTGTATTGAATTATGCGCTGTGTTCGGGACGTCGCCCGAACTCAGTGCTTGGCCTACCCTATCAACGAGCGTTGCGCGACATGCCGGATATCGAACTACGTTGGCGGCATGGGTGCGAGGCACAATCGCGCATACGAAAGGCCTGTGGCAGGAGTTTGCTCACTGCCACGGGCCTTTGCTTGTCTGACACGGTGTTCAGCGGTTACCGCTCAACACCGTGTGACGTTGTTGGGTCGGCTTTACCACAGGCCGAACGGGTCGGAGAAGCCGCCGCCGTCACCGGTGCCGCCATCGCTGTTGCCATTGCCATTGCCGTAACCGTTCTGGCCATTGCCGTTCTGGTTGTTCTGGTTATTCTGGCTGTTGCCGTTGGAATCTGAGCTGGACGAACCGTTCACCGACGACTCCTCCTGATCGAGCGTCACGTCCACATCCATGGTCTTGCCGTCGCGCACGATGGTCAGCGTCACCTTGTCTCCCAAAGCCGCGGCACGAACGTAACCAAGCAGCGAGTAGTTGTTGTTCACGGCGTTGCCGTTGAAGGCCACGATGGTGTCGCCCTCCTTGAGGCCGGCCTTGTCGGCCGGGCCGCCGGAGACGACCGCGCTGCCGGTGGCGCTGGACTTGGTGATGGTCGCGCCGCCGCGGGTCACGCCGTCGGCTTCAACCGTGTCGGACTTGATGACCACGCCGAGGGCAACGTGCTTGACCTTGCCGTCCTTGATGATTTCGTCGGCCACACGCTTGACGAGGTTGGACGGGATGGCGAAGCCGATGCCGATGGAGCCGGCGGAGTCGGAGGAGGTGGCGGTGGAGGCGATCGAGGAGTTGATGCCGATCACCTGGCCGGCCGCGTTGAAGGTCGGGCCGCCGGAGTTGCCGGGGTTGATGGCCGCGTCGATCTGGACGGCGTTGGTGACGATCTCGTTGTTGTTATCGTCGGTCACGGTCACCGGGCGGTTCAGGCGGAGACGATGCCGGTGGTGGCGGTGTCGTCGTAGCCGAGCGGGTTGCCGATGGCCATCACGTTCTCGCCGACGGCGAGCTTGTCGGAATCGGCGAATTTCACGGCCTTGAGGTCGCTCGGCGGGTTGTCGAGCTTGATGACCGCAAGATCGGTGGTGGTGTCGGTGCCGACGAGCGTGGCGGAATACATGTTGCCGTTGGCAAGCGTCACCTGAATCTGCTGGGCGCCGGAGATCACGTGGTTGTTGGTGATGATGTGGCCTTCGGTGTCGATGATGGCGCCGGAGCCCTTGGCGGTGCCGTTGCTCAACGCGGTCTGGATGGAGACCACGGAGCCGGAGACATCGCTGGCGACGGTCTGCCAGTCGGGGGCTTCGCCGCTCTTGGCGGTGGCGGACCCGGAGCCGGACTTATTCGAGCTGACGTTGGACAGCGAATTGCTGGTCGGCAAGGTGATCAGGCCGCTGGTGAGGGCGCCGTAACCGAGGCCAGGCAGAGGGCCGCAGCCAGAACGGCGGCGACCACGGCGATGAGGATGTTGCTCGCCGTCTTGGACATGCCCTGCTTGGCGGGGCCGGGCTGACCGGGCTGTCCCGGCTGGGTCGGACCTTGACCGTTCGGCGTACCGGTACCGGGAGTGCCGAAACCGAACAGACCGCCCTGCTGGGGCTGCTGGCCATTCTGGCCATTCTGACCGGACTGGCTGGCAAACGGGTTGCCGTTGTTCTGCTGCGGCTGCGTGGGCGGATTGAACGGATTGCCGTTGCCCTGCGGCTGCGGGTTATTGGTGTAGTAGGGATTGCGGTTGCCCTGCTGGCCTGTAGGGTTTGCTGTGCAGGCTGACCGAACGGGAATTGCTGCGTGGGCTGGGCATTGCTGCCGGCCTGGCCGCCCTGCTGGCCCTGTGCCTGAGTCGGGGTCGGACCATAAGCGCCATATTCCGGGGCCGGACGATACAGCGGAGTTGTGGCCGAGGTCTGGCCTGCGGCCGGTGCTGCCGGAGAAGCCGGCGAGGAGGAGACCACCGTGCTCTCGCCCTTGGCGGAGGCGTAGTCCGGGATGGGCTCGGTGGCGGCAGTGTCGGTAGCGGCTTGCGTAGGCTGCTGATCGGCAGCGAGGGCGGCCGAGGAAACCGGGGCTTGCTGCTCGCTGGAATCGCTGGCGTTGCCGGCATCAACCGAGTCGCCACCCACAAACGGGTTCTTCGGCTCGGCGTTGCCGGTATCGGCAGTACTATTGGGGTTTTCGTTATTCCGCGGGGTCTGGTCGACGCCCTGCGGGTTAAATTCGTCAGCCATTGCTGCTCCTTTTCCTAAATTCCTATCGCGTCTGTTCGGCGGCTATTCGGGCACTTGCCCATTGCCACTTCTCGTGTGCTACCTCAGTAGTAAAGGCAGTCAATCTGGAGGTTTTCTGAACGTTGATTGAAAGTCTATGCGTAATCATCGCAGAGTCTTATGGGCATCTCGGCTTCGAGGGGCTGATTTCCTGTTTCGGGAACATCTACTTGCACTTCAAGGGGCTGTTCGCGCGGTCAATTCCGAGTATCAAGGGCCCTCATTTAACGCCATTCCGCCATTTTTGCAGCCGGCCTACTTGACCGGGAGCCCCTTGAAGCGGAAGTAGACGTTCGGGAGCGGCGAAATCCGCCCCTCGAAACCGAGTTCTTCACAATTTCCGGCCCTTTTCTGGCCCTTCTGCCTAAAGTGAACATATGACGATCAGCCTTCTTGAACATCCGTTGGGCGCACAGCCCGGACAGCCCGGCGACCGCAGCGCCTTCCATTTCGAAACGATCACCCGCCTGCCATCCACGGCCAGCGGGCTTGGGCGAGACGGTGCCCGATACGGCCGCACCGGCATCATTCACACGCCCCACGGCGATATTCGCACGCCTGCCTTCGTGCCGGTGGGCACGCAAGCCGCGATGAAGGCCGTGTTGCCCGAGCAGATGAAGGATCTAGGCGCACAGTGCCTGCTGGCCAACGCCTTCCACCTGTTCGAGCGCCCGGGCGAGGACGTGCTGGACGCGGCCGGCGGCTTGGCGCGTTTCATGAACTGGGATGGGCCCACGTTCACCGATTCTGGCGGTTTCCAAGTGATGTCGCTGGGCGTCGGCTTCAAGAAGACGCTGGCAATGGACGTGACCGGCATGAAGTCGGACGACATCATCGCCAAGGGCAAGGAGCGCATGGCCTGGGTGGATGAGGACGGCGTGACGTTCAAGTCGCCTTTGAATGGTGACGCACATCGTTTCTCCGCTGAGATTTCGATGGGCATCCAGCACAAAATCGGCGCGGACATCATGTTCGCGTTCGATGAACTCACCACGCTGATGAACACCCGCTCCTACCAGGAGGATTCGGTGGAGCGCACGTTCCGCTGGGCCCGTCGCTGCGTGGACGAGCACCAGCGGCTGACGGCGGAACGCCTGGGCAGGCCGTATCAGGCGCTGTATGGCGTGGTGCAGGGCGCGAATTACGAGGATCTGCGCCGGCGCGCGGCTTCGCAGATCGCGTCGCTGGACTTCGACGGCGTGGGCATTGGCGGCGCGATCGAGAAACGCATCATCGGCGACACTTGCGCCTGGATCTGCGACGCGATGCCGGAGAGCCGGCCGCGCCATGTGCTGGGCATCGCCTCCGTGGACGATATCTTCGCCTGCGTGGAGAACGGCGGCGACACCTTCGACTGCGTGGCCCCCGCACGTTGCGCCCGCAACGGCGCGATCTACACGAGGTCGGGCCGATACAACATCAAACGCGCCCAGCACAAGTTCGATTTCGGCCCGCTGGAGGAAGGATGCGACTGCTACACGTGCCGTCACTACTCGCGCGCATACGTCGACCACCTGCTTCGCGCACGCGAATTCAACGGCTTCACGTTGGCCACGATTCACAACGAGCATTTCTTCGTGAAGCTGCTGGACGACATCCGCGCCTCGATCGACGGCGGATACTTTGATGAGTTCCGCGACGAAGCGTTGGCCCACTTCTACGGCAACGGCGAGCGCCGGCCAGGGTTGTGAGTTTTTCTCCCTCGTTGCGGCTTGTGCCGAACTTCTCTCTGCTCCCCCGCTGAGGCTGAGACGTTAAGCAAACAGCCCAGTGGGCTGTTTGTAGTCGAAGGTGAGACGATAGTCGAACCAGCAGGTTGCAGGCAAGGCCCGTCCTTAATTGCGGACGAGCTGTCACGAAGTGACTGAGGGGAGTGCCGCCACCCTCAAAGATCACGGCGCCCGCAGGAGACCCACAAGCGATATATCCCTGCCTCCCATGCGACACGCCGAAGATTGCATGATTACCCAGCCGGGTGTAAGTTAGTCGATTGTCTGCGAGTGTGGCGGAATGGTAGACGCGCTGTCTTCAGGTGGCAGTGAGTGTATGCTCGTGGGGGTTCAACTCCCCCCACTCGCACCAGCAACTAAAGGGCTGGAATCGGAAGGTTCCAGCCCTTTTGCTTTGTCCGGGCAAGCGCCGTTTTCAGGGGGGCTTTAGGACTTGAGACTTATGGCCCAACTTTCGTGGCGGAGAATGTCCCGGTACCTGCATCAATCGTTTGACGTTCAAGCCAGGCCAGAATCCGCTGTCCCGGTTCGCGATTTCGGGCGATCTTTGCAAACCGGGACAATTTTTGTTGCCCCGGTATAAATGTCAATCGATTTATGCGAAAACCGGGACAACGTGCCAATTCCAGAATCGGCCTTATTCCGCCGATTCCGTCTGCCAGACGATATGAGTTGAGGAAACCGGAGTGTCCCGGTTCACGAAAACAAGCCGAAATCGCCGACCGGGACAGCGGATTCTGCCCCGGTCGACAGGTCAAACGATTGACATATGAACCGGGACAAATACAGATCAGAGAGAAGCCCATGAAGCAGATTTAACTTTCCTCAACTTTCCATCCGCCATAAACTAGCATTACATAACATCATGAACCGAGACGAAACCAACGAAGTATCTGGAGTCACCGACGACCAGCTCGGCCGAACGGCCGAGCCGTACGAATCCGGCAACTGGCGGGGCGCGTCGGGAGCATCATTCGCAGCAATCCGAAATCAGGAACCGACACAAGTCGGACCCAGCAGACACGCATAATACGAGTTCACAGACTCGGCGATGTATTCCGCAACCGCACCACCGAATACCACACCACGGAAGAACTGTAAGCATTACGAAATCAACCTTGATTATTGCGCGGGCCTATACTAGGTTACGGTAGCGTAGGTTAGTGGTCGGGAGAGCGTCGCCGGCCATAGCGAGGTGATCAGTATGAGCGTTTCCATCAGCACGCCATCTGGACGAACCATGGCTTCCGCCGCAACAGTTGCGCCTTCCGCAACCGCGAGTCAAAAATCCAGCGCAAGCGCCAACCCCACCGCACTGGACCGTGCATCGGCCCGATACAGGGCCGCGCAATCGCGCTACCGCCAAGCCAAGGCCGCACTGAAGGCGATCAAGCGCCAGATCGTCCCCGTGGATGCATTCGGCAATCGCAAGCCGCGACTGCGCGGATGGCTTCACCTCGCCACCCTGCCGCTGTGCATCGCGGCGTCCATCGTACTCATCTGCATCGCGCCGGCCGGCTCGGTCAAAGCGGCCTGCGCAGTGTACGGTGCCTCGGCCATGCTGCTGTTCGGCAACAGCGCGCTGCTGCACGTCGTGCCGTGGCGCAGCGCGAAGGTGACTCGCGTACTGTGCGGCATCGATTATTCGAACATCTTCCTCATCATCGCCGGCACTAACACACCCGTGCTGTTCGCGCTCAGCCCGGCGATTCGCCGGCCATATCTCACGGTGATTTGGGTGACCGCGGCGATCGGCACGATACTGCATATCGTCTGGCTGCGCACCCCGAACTGGGTGTTCACCACTGTGTATGTTGTGCTGGGATTGGCGCCGGTGACGCTTATTCCGCAGCTATGGACGGCTCCCGCAGTGGGTCCGGCTGCGACCATACTCATCGCATGCGGAGGCGCCGCGTATATCGCCGGCGCCGTGTGTTTTGCGCTGCGCAAGCCGAACCCCGTTCTCGGCTGGTTCGAGTTCCACGAGGTGTTTCACTTGGGCACGGTCATCGGGTACGCCTGCCACGTCGTGGCGATTTATCTGATTGTCTGCGCGCTGTAGGTTTGCGAACCGTGCGGGCAGCCCAGCAGACCACCCGCACGCCTCAATTCATGAGTATTTTCAGGCCGTACGCGCGATCTGCACGGCGGTGCCGGACGCGGTAACCATCAGCATACCGTTGTCGGCGCCGAGCACCTCGTAGTCGATGTCCACGCCGACCACGGCGTGCGCACCCATCGCCTCCGCGCGTTGTTGCATTTCGGCAATGGCCTCGTTACGGGCGCGCATCAGCTCTTCCTCATAGCCCTGGCTGCGGCCGCCGAACATGTTACGCAGGCCCGCGCCAAGATCCTTGAACATGTTCACACCGGACACCACTTCGCCGAAGACGATGCCCTGGTAGTTGGTGATGGTGTATCCGTCGACGGACGGGGTGGTAGTGACGAGAATCATGGCGAGGCTCCTTTGATCTAGTCCCGATCCCTCGGAACAACTTTTAAACAGTTATAATCAAACAGAATCTTTAAGTAGCGCACGAACCAATGTATGGGCTACTTGTCGCGAACGCTCACGCAGTAAACCATTCACTGACTCGTAATCGGATGCAGTCAGAGCCTGCATGGCTTTCTGCATCTCGTCCTCACTAAAATACTGCGACTCCTTTATAAGTTGAGAATAACGGTTATGGTCGTTAATCTCATACAAGGTTTTATCCTTCTTCGGATTGTTAATACCTCGTGGCAAATACATGCAATTACCTAACGAATTACCCAAAATATGTCGAGGCCTCGAAGAATCCGCCGCGTCAATACGCTTCCGAGCAATGATATGCTCCAACTCAAAAGTCTCTCCGTTTGGCACGGACGCAGAAAGATAGCTTAAGTTCGCATGAATTGTTATCAGACATTTAATATCTTTACCAAAGTTTATTCCTGGAGTCTGATCTGCGATCCACTGATCAAAGGCCTGATCAAATTGTTCTTCCGAAATACGCGTGCCATAGTCACGAGAAGAATTACAGTATTCCATTAACCTCTGATCACCATGAGATGACCATGCTGATGTGATAGCATCATACACATATGCAGCCTTAATATTAGATAGCGCTGTTGTGTATTCTTCCGAAGATGGATCTAAATCCCACAATGCCGCGAAATAAGATAACGTCTTAAACGTCGAAGATAGGCCGTTTTCATAATCATTGCCAGTAGATTTAAATCGACGCAATAAGGTCTCAAACATACTCTGCAAATTATTGCATATGCGTTCGGTCTTCTGGAGAATATCTTCCAGTTCGTCTCTAATTTTCTGAATATACTTATTGAGTGAACTCAACTTACGATTGTCCAAGTTCATGGCCACTCCAAGAAGCCCGAAGCCAATCTCTGGAGCGGCACTGGTTGTCTCAGGACAAGAGCCGACAAATGATCTACAACATACTGGCCCAACGCTGTACCAAATTCCGGCAACGTGACCGTGCGATTCTGGGTCAGTTCATCTTCAGAAAAATCATCTACATCAAATTCAGCTTGCTTGCGCATATCAAGATAGTAATTTTTCACATACTGCAACAGCTGATCTTGCAACGGAGATTCCTCAGCCCCTCGTAGCCGAATGGCGGCATTAACCCAAGCAGCGCCAAACACTTCATACTTGGTCAGAGGGACACCACCTTTATTGAGGTTAGCAAAAACGTCAGCAATATGAGCAGATCCACCCAAATAAACAATCATCGGCACTTTAAGGTGCTCAAGATTGACGAATGAGCGGATTTGTTGCTTAAGATCGTCAATGCTTTGCATAGCAGCTTTTACATCCTCTTTGCTGCTCAACGAATCCATAGCCCAATATGCCACTTTATTGGGATTGCTATTCACCAGCTTATCAAATATCGGCTCTGTGAACTTATCCCCTTCCGGCAACATCTTCTTTACAGACTGATAGACGCTTGTATACGATTCCCTGTTCAACGGTTTCCAAAACTGCAATGGATCTTGCCGATACTTCTTAATAGTAGATAGACGCTGCTGCCCGTCCAATAGTTGGAGCTTCGCATCTTTATCGTTATCGTTCTCCGGATAAACAAGTAAAGTACCAAAGGGGTATCCATCATGCAGGGTCTGCACGAAATCTTCCTGCTTCTTTTTTGTCCAAACAAACCCTCGTTGGAATTTTGGCAACTTATGCGATCGAGTTGGTCAACGGATAATTCGTCAATACGGTATGAGGACATCAGCGGCTCCTTACGTCACGCCAATGATCTCACCAAACAGTTGATAGATCAAGCGTATTAACAGTCAGACTCAGCTTTGTAGCCGAACGGCGGCGGCCATTCCGCCGTCGCCGTAGGTGGGGTGGAGCATGAAGGCTTGGCTGGCGGCGATGTCACCGCGCATCAACGATTCCCACATGGTTAAGCGGCTCATGGAGATGGCTTCAACGCCGAGGATGGCGTCGGCGATGTGCGCGGCGTAGAGATCGCGGTGCTTGGCGATCAGGAAGCGCATGAGATCGAGGCGCTTGGTCATGCTGGTCACGTTTGAGGAGGCCGGGGCCGTGCGGTACTCGATCAGCGGCTCGGGGGCGATGCCGATATGGGCCGCGTCTTTTGCGGGATTCTCTGTATCCCAGGCACTCCCAAAACCTCCGACATGCTCAGTACCGCCAGTAACCCCAGCACCGCAGATATCGTTTTCCACCGCCAATCCGCACTCCAACAACGACAGGAAGAAGTCCCAGTCCTCGAAGCCGCCGCGCATCGACTCGTCGTAGCCGCCGCAGCGCTCCCACGCGACACGGCGAATCATGCACGTGGCCGGGCAGCAATTATGCGACACGAACGCGGCGGCATTGCCACCAGTCGGCTGGGCCACTGATTCCAGGACACCGAAAGTCTGCAGCCAGCCGGATGCGGCGACCATCGTTTTGTCGGCGGACAACATCGACAACGTGCGCTCAATGAAGGCCGGCCGCAAACGGTCATCGCCATCCAACACCACTACGAACGGCGTTTCGGCGGCGGCGATGCCACGGTTGCGCGCGGCGGAAGGACCGGCGTTTGCCTGGCCGATGAGGTCGATGGCCACACCATTCGTATCCATCGCCCCGTGCCGGCAATCGTCGAGAGTGGCGTTCAGCATCTCGACGGATGCGTGGTCATCGGACCCATCGTTCACGATGATAATCCGTTCCGGACGAACCGTCTGGGCCAATGACGACTCGACTGCCTCGTGAATCAACGGGCCCTGATTGTAGCTGGTAATTACCACTGTCACTGCTGCCATGGCGGCAAGTCTATCGGTCCGGACGTGGGCCATCCACCGGCGCTGCGCACTGCCTCCCGCCAGTGGGGAGGTGGCGCGCTATCCCCGGCTAACGCTGATGCATGTGTGCGGGCACGGGCTTGGTGCGGACTTTGGTGGTGAAGTAGTCGGACTCAATCTTCCACACCGTGACGCTGCGGACCTGCGCATCGGTGAATTCCACATTCGGCATATGCGCCTGCTGCGCCATCAGCGTCTGCAGGCCGTGGCGGCATTCATCCAGATCCTCGACCAGTGACGCCGTGCCATTGCCGACGATCGACTTGAACGTCTCGCCCCAATTGCACGTGGTGCGGCCCGCCACCACCTCGCAGTCGGTCTGCATGGTGAAAGCCACGGGCAGTCGGCCACCGGCGGCGGCGCGAATCGCGTCGAGCTTGCGGCCGCGCGGCGCGGAGTGGAACCAGAGCGTCAGCTTGCCAGTCGCCTCGTCGTACTCGTAATCAAAGCCGAAATTCAGCGGCACGATAGTCAGGCCCTCGGCATCCGCATAGGCCACTTCAACGATGTCGCAGGCGGCGATGATCGCGGCGATCCGCTCGGGATCGGTCACCTCGCGGTCCGCACGGCGCATCATGCGATGCTCGCCGGCGACCGTGTGCTCATCCTCACGCTTGGCGGGCTTGCGAGCGCCCGCGATATTCTCCATGCTCATGCCTGATCATCCCATCCACAACCGCAATCCAGTCGCCGTAGCCTTCCTCGGCCATGCGCGAGCGCGGCACGAAGCGCAGGGCGGCGGAATTCATGCAGTAGCGCAGGCCGCCGCGGTCGGCCGGGCCGTCGGTGAACACGTGGCCCAAGTGAATCTGTGTGTCCGACGTGCGCACTTCGATGCGGTCGCGGCCCGGAATGCGGTGGTCCTCATGCTCGGTCAGCAAGTCACCGGCAATCGGGCGGGAGAACGCGGGCCAGCCGCAGCCGGAATCGAACTTGTCTTGCGACGAGAACAGCGGTTCGCCACTGACGATGTCCACGTAGATGCCGGGCTCAAACTCCTCGTCATACTCGTTGACGAACGGGCGCTCGGTAGCGGCGTTCTGCGTGACCGCGAACTGCTCAAGCGTCAGATCCCAGATGCGTTCCACGTACTTCTGACGGCGTTTTACGTTCGCGATTGCGGCGATCGGTACATGGCAGTAGCCGCCGGGGTTGTTCACCAGATAGTCCTGATGGTGTGCCTCGGCCGGGTAGAAGTTGCGCAGCGGTTCGACCAGTACGGCCGGGCGCTGCGGCTGGCGGTCGACCAGCTGCTCCAGAGCCGCCACATACACGGCGCGCTGCGTCTCGTCCGTGTAGAACATGCCAGTGCGGTACTGCCGGCCGCGGTCTTCGCCCTGCTGGTCCACGGAGAACGGGGCAATGACCTCCAGAAACAGTAATGTCAGCGTCCGCAGGCTGACCTGTGCCGGGTTAAACTCGACTTTCACGGTTTCGGCCGCATCCGTGCCGCCCGCGCATACCTGCTCGTAGGCCGGCGATTCGACGGTGGATTGCGCGTAGCCGACCGTGGTGTCCGTGACGCCGTCGACGTTCTGGAAGTAGCGCTCCAGCCCCCAGAAGCAGCCGCCGGCGAAGTATGCGGTTTGCGTATTGCCGTCATTGTGTTCGTTACGTTCGCTCATGCGCCCCACGTTACTACGTCGAGGCGGCTCGCGATGCAGTCAACGACACCTCTGCACCGGCAAAACCGCTTTCGAGGGGCTGATTCGGCCTTCGCAGGAGGTCTACTCCCGTTTCAAGGGGCTGGTCGGCAGCTAGACCGCATGTAAAAGCCCATCCGCGTCAACGCCATTCCGCCGATTTTGGAGCGTGAATACTCGGCCATCAGCCCTCGAAGCAGGAGTAGACCTCCCGGAGAGGCCAAATCAACCCCTCGAAACGGAGATAGCGCCTTCTGCGCCCTTCTCGCTGGCTTTCGCCGCTCAAAGAGGTACATTCGGGCTTCTGCAGAATGCTTTCTCCGTTCAAAGAGGTACCGAATACGGGAAATCCCGAGTACAAACGCCGTCATTGCAACGCTCATACTCGGGATTTCAGAGTTCAGGTACCTCTTTGAAGGCAGTTAGTTGTCCGCAAGAGGCCAAATGTACCTCTCTGAAAGCAGATACCCCGTCTCAGGCTCGAATCGGCTAGCCTGCGTACCGTGTGCACACCTTCACGACCGCAGCGTGCTGAGCATGCCGGCTACTTCGGCGGGCGTCACGCTGGGCACGTAGGCGCGCACCACCGCGAGCCCGATCTGCGGCAACGCCGCCGGGTCCGGGTAGCACACGTAGACCGGCGCTTCGGTGGGCTGGAACTTGCGCTTGAAGTTGAACAGCGAGTGGAAGCCGTAGGCGGGTTCCATCCAGTCGGCCACGATCTGCAGCGCGTGTTGGAGCACCTGCGTGCCTTCGCCGGCCGCCACCCCACCTTCCCGGGCATTGTCTCGCTCGGGGTTCATGCCGGCCAAGGGTGCCGCGGACAGGCTCATGAACTCCACGGCATGCTCAGGATCCGCAAGCCCCTCGTCGCGCAGGCGCTCGGCCATGCGCGCGATCAGGAACTCCATAATGCCGTTGGGACTGTCGGTGCGATGGCGCATGAAGTCCAGCGTCCAGCCGACGATGCGCCCGTCGCGCCAGGTGGGCAGCCAGCTGGTGACGCCCAGCACGCGCCCGTCCGCGTCGATGGCGTAAAGCAGCCGCACGCGCGGGTCGCGCAGTTCCTCGACACCGCCGAGCGTGAACTTCATTTCCGGCAGCGCCTTGAGCTGCGCCCACTCCTCGGAGATGTCCTCGATCTGCTCGCGCACATCGAGCGACGCTTCCAGGAACGTGGACTGCACATCGGTCACGCCGTCGCGCTTGGCCTTGTTGATGGCGGTGCGCACATCCTGCCATTTCTTGCCGGTCGTCTTCCAGCCGCGCGGGTCCACGACCATTTCGCTGCCGACCTCGATGGAGCTCCAGCCGGCCTCCAGCAACGCGTCGCGCTGTTCGCGATGCACGCTGTAGAACACCGGCGAAAGCGACCGCTCCACGCAATACTGGGTGAAGCCGGTCAGGTCGTCCATCCACTCGGAGGGCTCGCCGAACGGCCCGGTGCAGGTCAAGGCGATGCCGTTGAGCACGCGATATGCCACGGCCGATTTGCCCGTGGGCGAGAGCCAGTAGCTGTTGCCTTCCCACGTAGTCATGAAGCTCATCGATTCGCCGCCGGTTTCGACCAGCCGCTCGGCGCGTGCCTGCGCCCGCTCGTTCGATTCGCTCACGTCGCTCATCCAGCGGATCACCACGACCAGCACCACGATCCAGAACACCAGGCCGACGCCTGATACACGATCGAGGCCATCGGGGTACGCGGCACGAACGACAACTTCATATGGCTCAGGAAGCCGATGGGCAGGAAGCGCCCCGGCAGTTCGGCCAACAGCGACGAGGCCGTGGCGCGCGGCGAGAAGGCGTCCGGCTGGGCGATGCCGTACATCAGGTACACGGCGGCGCACGCCAGCAGAACCAGCACGATGGCGCCGACGCCGCCGATCAGTCGCCGCCAGCCGACGCGAATCGGGAAATGCTTCAACGCCGCAGTCAAGGCGACGGCAAAGAACAGCGGCGGCAAGGCGTTCGCCACGCAGGCGGTGATCGCGCCGTGCTGCAGCAGTGAGGTCATGCCGTCCGGCGCAAAGCTCAGCGGCACGATCAGGTAGTAGGCGATGGCTACTCCCGCAGTGAACAGGTTGATGGCCACGGCACACATGGCCGCGAACCGACGGCCGCGATACAGGCCCCACGCCAGCACCAGGGTCACGGCGGTGGGCAGCAGCGAACGCAGTACCGCGCCCGGCATCGAGGCTCGCAATAGGTCGAATTGCAGGAAGCAGCCGCTGTGCGTGGCGCCGGCCAGGCAGCGCGCGAGCGTGCCGTCGTCAACGGAGACCGGACTCATGAGCAGGCCGACCGTGCTGAGCGGCCCCGCGTGATTATGCGAGGTGATGGCGATGATCGGCCCCAGCGCCAGCACCACGGCGATGGCCGCAAACATGCGCCGCGCCTCGAAGGAGGTGCTGCGCAGCCAGTGCCAGCCGGTCTCGG
>ENA-OQLB01000318-OQLB01000318.1-human-gut-metagenome-genome-assembly--contig:-NODE-318-length-28329-cov-4.034572_pt1 | contig 28329 bp, 34 predicted proteins | sample MGYA00242656_ERZ504813 | MGnify/ENA primary metagenome ERZ504813 (study PRJEB26092, sample SAMD00036388) | human gut metagenome | host: Homo sapiens | study: EMG produced TPA metagenomics assembly of... | reverse complement strand
AATTCTGCATGAATTTTAGACAGATAGCAGAATTATAATAGGTGTATTATTAAGCAGACACCGTAAATCAGTAATGGAATAAAAGGAAAAGCATATTGAAAATAAGTTAATCCATTCGCAGACAATATCCGTACTAACAAATACCCTATCAAGTCCTACCACAACCGTAATAATCAAGCATGGAATAATCAGTAAGACACTTTCATGCAGCAGCATTTTCTTTAGCTGCTTTTTTGTCATACCGATAGATTCCAATATTCCAAATTCTTTTCTCCTTGTACTGATACGACTAATCAAGGTGTTTGTCAGATTAAAAATGCTAAACATAATGACAAAGGCAGATACTCCATAAACTTGTACGCTGGTATTATGAATCGTATTTGCCGAAGATGCTTTTACCTCTTGTAAGGTTTCCATTACCAAATCAGGGTGTCGGGACAGTATATTATTTAATTTGCTTTCTACTGATTTACCCACTTTTTCATATTCAGGTACGGACAAAGTTAAGGAAGCTGTTAAATCCATATCGCCCCACAACTTTTCTATGGTTTCTTTGGGGAGATAAAAGCCCTCATTCATACTTTTTTCGGAAGTACCGGCAATCAAAATATCTATGCTGTGTTCAGCCCCATCAAACCATCGTAATGTCACTTTTTCTCCTATTGACGGGCAAGCATGATAGACTTCTTTCTGTACGCTTGTTCCTAATATAACCATAGCGTCTTGTTTCACCAATGTTTCGTATGTCCAATCAACAGGAAGCGTTTTCAAAATTTCCTCCTGATTATCAGGCGTAATCGGAATAATGGGAATTTCTAATTGTTCATTGTGATACTCAATAATGGCTGCGGTTCTCTCCGTAGCATAAATCTCTTTAACTTCCGGGATTTGTTGCAATTCTTCCATGAGTCTTGTGAAAAAGGCGTATTAACTTGATACTCCGAAATACCATACGGTTTCGGGTTGACTAATGTATTGTGGTTAATCGTAATATAATATTCTCCATCTTCAAATTCCCCATTCTTGCAAAGGAATCTGGATTCCATGATGATATAAAGTGGCTCCAACCATAAATAAAATCCCGCCGATTGCAAGCGAGGCAATCGTCAGATTGTGTTTTTTTCGATTCTGCTTTTCGCTCAATACGGCTAAAGAATACGGTGAGAGACGAATATGATTTTTCCTGTTCCGCACTCTACTTTCTTTTAGTTCTGGATTGTTTCCAACATATTTTGTTGCTTCAATAGGGGAAATATTTGAAGCTATTTGTGCGGGCTTGTATACGGAAATTTGTACGATGATAATGCCTAATATTATTGCTAAAATACTTGTGGCTATGGCATTGATAATCGTTATTCCATTCGGCTCTAACAAATATGCAAATATGATACCTACTGTAATACCGGCAGGTATTCCGAACAGGCAGAAACGATACCCCTCTTTACGAATCATCCGCTTAATTTGTTTTTCTGTCATGCCAATAGTTTTGAGCTGTCCAATCTGCGACACTTGATTTGATACCGAAAGGTAGAACACACTGTATATGACAATTCCGCTTGAAAATGCAATAAAAAGAGTAGCTAAAAGAACACCTCCCATTCCTGATCCACTGATAAGTGAGGAACAGAATTTGCTATTAAAATAAAGTTGGTTCCTGCTTATGTCTTGGGATAAAGCCAGACGATATACTGTATTCTCAAAATCAATAAGTCCCATTTCCGTGGCACCATTTACACGAATCAAGGCACTATATGGAATATCAGATAATAACACACCCTGTTCTGCATACGCTGGGGAGACATAAAAGTAAAATGTTCCTGTTTCCACATTATCAGTAAAACCAGTAATGATGAAATCCTCTGTTTTACTCCCTGCCGTTGGTAAAGTGATGGTATCTCCTATATTTAGCTGATACCCCAGTTCTAATTGCACATTTTTATCAATTACAATTTCATTGTACTGTTCTGGACAGGTTCCACTGACTAATTCATAGGATTTTATAATTCCAAAACCAGTCGGCATATAAACCGCTTCAAATTTGATCCCATCCATCAGAAAACTATCACTATGCTTATAGGGTACAATATCTTCAAGATCAGGTTCTTTTTTCAGAACTTCTATCTGTTCTGCTGTAAGCCCCCCGATGGTAGCTTGCTGCATTTGATTCAAAATCTTTTGTTCACTAATTTTGCTGCCTTGTTGGAATAAGGAGATTCCCACAATCAAACTAATTGCCAGCGCAATGGTCAAAACATTAAAAAAGCAAAAAATACGATTTGAAGATACATTGCGTTTTGCTAATTTCTTTACAATGGCGCTGGTATCGTTCTCAAAAGGCCATGTCATAGTTGTATCACCTCCATATTTGATAAGGGTATTGTAAACCCCAAATGTCCGCGAAATGTTACAGCGGCCAAAAAATTTCATTGAAAATCGGGGTGAAATGTTACAACGCTCGGACATTTCAAAAAAATTACGGCGGGCAGCCGGAAATGGCCGTCCGCCGAAACATACTACACGATCTTTTAGATAGATTGATTGTGAAATAATTTCAATCCAATCACCACATCTATCATAAGTTCCACAATGAGAATTATACTAATGGCAAAATTAAAATTACATAGGTTATATAATCCGATATAGATTTCACAAGTAAGAAATACAACTTGCAGACACAAATTTAAGTATGTCACTAAATGCTCGTTAGTTCTATTCCACAATCTAAACAGGAACATTGTAAAAATAGGTTTTCCCGTAAAAGCAAAAAGCACTGACAATACCGGCACCAAAAATACATAGTAAGAATCTACTGCATTGCTGGGGGATGTACCTACCCATTGAATTGCTATTTTATCAGGAACAAACGAAAAATAAAACAATAGATAAAATAACATTGATTATTAAGATGATTGTTGTTGCTTTGCAAAAATTGATTTTTTTCATGGTGTTTTCTCCTGTTATAAGTGTGCTTTATTTAGTCGGCAACATAATGGAAAATTCCGAACCCTTGCCCGGCTCCGAAACCACTTTGATATAGCCGCCCTGCCGTGTTACGATCTCGCGGGCCAGATACAGGCCAATGCCCACGCCCTGCTGTTCGTGTACTTCTTCCTCACGATAGAAGCGCCGGAAGATGGCGGCCTGATTGCTTTCGGAAATGCCCTTGCCGGTGTCGGCTACTTTGATTTCCACATACATTTCCCACAGCACCACCGACACAGCGATTTTCCCGCCTGCCGGGGTGTACTTCACCGCATTGTCCAGCAGGTTAAAGAGGGCTTCGGATGTCCACTTGCTGTCATGGAAAACGGTCAAATCCTCCGGGCAGTCCACGGACACGACGATTTCCTTTTTCTCTGCTGCATACACAATTCCACTCATGGCCTGTGCACGGTATCAAAGAGGCGGCCCGGTTTCTTATCCAACTGGATCACGCCCGTTTCCAGCCGGGAAGTTTTCACAAGGGCCTGAAAGAGAAAGTCCAGCTTATCCGTCTGGCTGCGGATTCCCCGGATAAAGTCGGTGCGCTCCGCCTTGGTCATAGGCTTTTCCAGCAGCGTGTCCGTCGCCATTTTCAGATTGCTTACCGGCGTTTTCACTTGATGGGAAATATCCGATACAAGGGTCTGTAACTCCTGCCGTTCCTCGTCCACCCGGCGGCGGTTCTCCTGCATGATCTGATAGAGCCTTGCCAGCCGGTGTCCAATTCTGGCAAGCTGGGTTTCGCTGTCCTCTGGCCGCTGGGGCGCTTCATTTCCGGCGATCATGTGGTCTAAAGTCTGGCATAGGTCAGCGGTAAACTGCGACAGCCGCTTTCCAAACGCCTGCGTCAGTACAAAAATCCCCACAAGGCGCACAGCAGCAGCGCCCCGCCCGTCAGCAGCACCGCCGTCTGTTTTGTCACAAGAAACAGGGCTATGGTGATCCCGGACATGGAAAGGACAAGCCCCATTGCTACCCGGCCAAACAGCCGCTTTACCGAGAGGTTTTGCAACTTCATTTTGCCTCGCCTCCCGTCCATTGATAGCCCATGCCGTAAACAGTTTTGATGTAGGGCGCGCCGCCGTCGGATTCGATCTTACTCCGAATCCGGCTGATGGAGGTTGTCAGGGTGTGTTCGTCCACAAACTTCTCGTCTATATCCCACAGCTTTTCCAAAAGCTGCCCACGGGTCAGCACTTGCCGGGGATTTTTACGGAACAGGTTCAGCATTTTGTACTCCATCGGGGATAGGGTCAGGGGCTTGCCGTTTAAGGAAGCCGTCTGCTCCGAGAAGTCCAGAAACAGCCGCCCGTCGTCGTAAATGTCCTTGGCCGGTTTGTGGTGTTCCAGCATGGCGAACATGGCTTTGATTTTTCGCTGCAAGGCCCCGATCACAAAGGGCTTTGTGATGTAGTCCACCGCGCCCACCTCATAGCCCCGTATCTGGTCGCTCTCCTGATCGTTAGCGGTCAGGAAAATCACAATGGTGTCCGGGTGCTGGGGCTTTATCAGTTTGCACAGCTCAAAACCGTTGCCGTCCGGCAGGTTGATGTCCAGCAGCACTAAGTCAAATTCCCGCTGGCGTATGGCTTCGGCTGCGGTTCTGGCGTTTAGGGCAGAAGTCACGCCGTAGCCGTCTGCGGTCAGGTTATAGGCCAACATCTTATTCAAAAAACTGTCGTCCTCGACAATTAAAATCTGCTTCATATCCTCACTTCCTTTGCTTTTTGCAGATAGTATAACAGGCAAATGTCCTTAGTTGCAGAAAACACAATTTTCTGATAAAGGAAAATTTACTCCATTGTTTTAATGCGCTCGATCACAGGATGTCTTTTGCTATATCGTACAGAGAAAACGGAGTAAGCTGCCAGTATGAAGAAAAGCGCTACAAAATATATGCTTATTTCTAAAACTGGAAAATGATAAGTCAATGTCCCGAATGTCCCAACCTGATTGAAAACTTTGCAAAGTACAAATCCTGTTAAAGTTCCAATCGTTAAAGTTAGAATAGCCGTACCAGAAACATAATAGAAACATTCTGTTTGCAGCATTTTGGAGAATTGCTTACTGCTCAATCCCACAGACTGTAAAATACCAAATTCCTGCTGTCTTGATATAATGTTTGTCATTAGCGTGTTGATAAGGCTGATTAGCCCAAAAACAGCAATGAAAAATACCAATCCGTATAACGGCATTTTTATGTTATTCATTTCCTCTTGCAGATAAGTAATAATATCGCTGATACTGAAAACTTCTATACCTCCACGATTTTCCGCCAACTGGAAAATCTTATTCTCAACTTCTGTAAGCTGATCTCTTTCCACATCTACAATGCAGGTTATGTTGAAGTTGGAAACATTTTCTTTCATCATAGGTAAGAGTTCCTGCGGAAAATAGAAAGAAGCTGAATCCCCACCGAGATTAGGAGCTTTCCCAATCCCCATTACAGTAAATTCTTCCCATTGTCCATCCGCTGTTTCCACTTTGACTATATCGCCAATTTGAGGAGTGTAATTATAATAGTCGCTTAACAGCTTGGCGGAATTATCTACGATAACTCCTTTTCCGTTGATAAGTTTCTGGCGGTCTGCGGTTCCCTCAATTAGTCCTTGTGAAAAGGCCTCGTACTGATTTTCGGGGATTCCAATTTGGGTAAAGAAATGGCTGTTACCATCCTTGAAAGGAGTGGGAAATTCCATATTTGAAACACAGCCCTGTATAAATTCAATATTCTTTACGCCATTCATATCTGAAATCGTTTCTTCCAAAACTTCATCCAATGGATTTTTCGTTTGAAGTGCATTGATCCCGGCGGGGCGATCTTCCGCATTTGTGTTGGCGGGATCAAGGGAAAGTACAATGTCGCCATTTGCAAATTGCTGTTTTGCCATGCTTTCTACATCAGTTGAATTAAGGTAGGTGGCGGCACACATCAGTAAAACTCCGGCAAATCCCAAAGACAATACGGTTAGTATAGCTTTTTTCTTGTTCCGGGCAAAGCTCATTCGGGCAAGCGAAGATGGCGTGATTTTTCGATGTTCGATCCGCGTTTTTTCTGTCGCCGGTGTATCAGTCGTATTGATTCGCAGCGCCTCAATAGGCGATACCATAGAGGCTTTCTTTACAGGTGTATGGACAGCAATTTTCAAGGCAATTTCTGTAACAAGGGCAATCACAACGGCACATTCCAGTGTAGTCATCCAATGCCAGCCGTCCGGCACGAAACAATAGCCCAAAACACTTCCCAATACAACGCCGATAGGAATTGCAGCACAGGATAACAAAAAATTTTCTTTTCGCACGATACGCTTGATCTGAACCGATGTAGCCCCCAGCACACGCAGTCTGCCATACTCATGTGTTTTCCCGATAACAGAAATGTAGAACAGACTGTAAATAACCAAAGAACAGGCCAGTACAATTAAACTGCTTGCTCCGATAATCACTAATAACTCCTGCGTGGATTTTTCTTCTGCCAATCCAAAATAAGTAGAGCTATACATAACATACTGTTCAGGTACACCGCTTTGTTCCGCAATTTCGTTTATCAACAGCTTCAAAGTTTCGCTGTCCATATTTTCGGTATTTTTCAAGCGAACCAAAAGATCGTAACAGTTTGCTTTTCCATACCGGCTATATAAGCCATTCGATACAATGACTTGATAAATACGGGACGCATTTCTGCTTTGAATAATGCCGCAAACATGATATGTCTGATTTTCTCCAAAAGGCATATCCAGTGTAACGGTCTGATCCAGTTGAACCGGAAGCCCTAAATGCTCCAAATAGGACTGTTCCACAATGATTTCATTTTCTGCCTCCGGCATTTTTCCCAGTAAGTCGGTAACGCCTTTTAGTTCAAGTGCATTTTGATCTCTGTAATACACATCCAAAGTGTAGTCATTGATACGGCTCGTTCCCATTGCAGCCTCTTTGCCGACTGATTCAATCTGGTTGTTATGTTCCAGTTTTTCAAAGACGGTACTGGTACTGTTAATAAAACTGCTCTGGTAGCGTCCTTGCAGATAAAGCCTATTTTCACGGTCTGTTCCGAGATTATATAGTGCTAATACCATCATCAAACTAACTGCAAAAGCAATCGTTATGATAATAAACGCATTGCGTCTTTTATCCGCTTTCATGCTTCGATCTGCTAATTTTTTTACAATGGCGCTGGTGTCATTCTCAAAAGGCCATGTCATAGTTGTATCACCTCCATATTTGATAAGGCCATTGTAAACCCCAAATGTCCGCGAAATGTTACAGCGGACGGATTTTTTCAAAAAAGTGCTTTTTCTTTATTATAGGATAGCCCGCTTTTCCGTACAAGGCACAAAATATGAATTATAAAGTTTAATCTTCCTGCATATAGCAACATTCCATTGAGAAAATATGAAATATACAATGTAGATGGGTGGTGCTATATGGCAAATATCAAAGATTGTCCCGGCTTTGAAACTTTCGGCGCTGATGTAAAAGAGGCGCGGAAAGTCAAGCAGTTATCGCGTAAGACGCTGGCAGAACAGGTCAATATCGACTGGCGCTATCTTGCCAACATCGAAAATGACGGCACGATTCCCAGCCTGCCGGTTATCATACAGCTTATCAAAATCTGCGGGCTTCCCGTGGAACGGTATTTTAACCCGGAGATTATGCGGGAGGAAAGCGCACAGCGGCAGCGGGTCAGCCACAAGCTGAAACTCTGCCCGGAAGAATTTCTGCCGGTCATCGAGGGCGCGATTGACGGGGCCATTCAAATTCAACAGAAGAATGACGAAACGGAGGTGCATGACAACCCTCTGTTTTGTTTTTGGGAGGACGCAAGCTGCGCCCTCTCTTTTTTTGTACGGTTTTCGGAAAAACCGGGATTTTGCGGGTATTTCCTTGGGGTCAGAACGCTTTTTAGGGGAAGAAGAACAAAGACAGCAAGCATAGGGAGTGTAGCCACACTCCCGGCAAACGGCTTCCCGTTTGTATCTTGGGGAAGTCCCCAAACCCCTGAATGAATGGAGGTGAGAAAGTGGCAAACCGAAAACGGAAGTTTGTGCTGCGCGTCCCGGTGACGCCGGAGGAACGGGCGCTGATCCAACAGAAGATGGCCCAGCTTGGCACAAAGAACTTTTCTGCCTACGCCCGGAAAATGCTGATTGACGGCTATATCGTCCATATCGACACCGGCCCCGTCCGGGCGCAGACCGCAGAGCTGCAAAAAATCGGCGTCAACATCAACCAGATTGCAAGGCGTATCAACAGTACCGGGACTGTGTACGCGCAGGACTTGGAGGACATCAAGGGGGCGCTGGCACAGATATGGCAGTTACAAAGATCCATCCTATCAAGTCAACGCTGAAAAAGGCGCTGGACTACATCGAGAACCCGGACAAGACCGATGAAAAGCTGTTCGTTTCTTCCTATGGCTGTTCCTATGAAACAGCGGATATTGAATTTCAAATGCTGTTAGATCAGGCGTACCAAAAGGGCAACAATCTGGCCCACCACCTGATACAAGCCTTTGAACCGGGGGAAACCACGGCGGAGCAGGCCCATGAGATCGGGCGGCAGCTTGCCGATGAAGTGCTGCAAGGTAAATATCCCTATGTGATTACCACCCACATAGACAAGGGCCACCTGCATAACCACATTATTTTCTGCGCCGTGGATATGGCGAACCAACGCAAGTACATTTCCAACCGCCAGAGCTACGCCTTTATCCGGCACACCAGCGACCGGCTGTGCAAGGAACACGGCCTGTCTGTGGTAAAGCCCGGCAAAGACAAGGGCAAGACCTACGCCGAGTGGGACGCACAGAAAAAGGGCAAGAGCTGGAAAGCAAAACTGAAAATCGCTATCGACGCGGCCATTCCGCAGGCCAAAGACTTTGACGGTTTTCTGCGGCTCATGGAGGCGCAGGGCTATGAAGTCAAACAGGGCAAGTTTATTTCATTCCGCGCCCCCGGACAGGAACGCTTCACTCGCTGCAAGACCTTGGGGGAGGATTACACCGAGGAACGGATCACCCAGCGGATCAAGGGCATTGCCATTGACCGGGGGCCGCGCAGAAGAAGCGCCGGGGAAATCTCCCTGCGGATCGCCTTGGAGGACAGTATCAAGGCCCAGCAGTCGGCGGGCTATGCGCGGTGGGCGAAGCTGCACAACTTGAAGCAGGCCGCCAATTCCTTAAACTTCATCACAGAACACCAGATCGACAGCTACGAGGGCTTGGAAAGCAGGCTGGCCGAGATCAGCGCGGCAAACGACGCGGCGGCCTCCGCCCTGAAAGACGCGGAACGCCGCCTTGGGGATATGGCGCTGCTGATAAAAAACCTCTCCGCCTACAAGCAGCTCCGGCCTGTGGCGCTGGAACTGCGAAACGCCAAAGACAAGGCCGCGTTCCGGCGGCAGCATGAAAGCCAACTGATCTTGTATGAGGCGGCGGCAAAGGCACTCAAAGAGGCCGGGATCACAAAGCTCCCCAACCTGTACGCCCTCAAAACCGAGTATAAAAGCTGGACGCAGAACGGGAACGGCTGTCCGCACAGTACAGCGAAGCGAAACAGAAATTGAAAGAATACGGCATTGTCAAACAGAATGTAGACAGCATTTTGCGGACAGCGCCGGGAAAGGAGCATACGCAGGAACGATGAACATACCGAGAATGAGTTACCCCCAATACCGCAAGGCCCGCAGGCTCACCCATGAGTGCTGCAACTACTGTAACGGAAACTGCCTCCTGCTGGACGATGGAGAGGAATGTGTCTGTGTGCAGAGTATTTCCTATTCGCTGCTGTGCCGGTGGTTCAAGGTGGCCGTCCTGCCGCTGGACGCGGCCCTGTGCGCCGAGATCACCAAAGGCCGGGACGAGATCAAACGCTGCGCCGTCTGCGGGGCGGCGTTTACGCCCAACTCCAACCGGGCCAAATACTGCCCGGATTGTGCGGTGCAGGTGCGCCGGAAGAAAGAGGCGGAACGCCAGCGGAAAAGATACCTCCTGTCTACGCATTTAGGGCGGTAAAAGTCCACGGAAATCAAGGGTTTTTCCGCATGGTCGGCAGGCAGGTGGATAAAGTTATCCTGTTCCCCTCAAAACAGGGTTCTAAATGCGGGAAAATGGACAAAAAAGAAGCGCCGGACGCAGAGGCTTTGACAGCCCCCGCGCCCGGCATTTTGCTTATTCGTCTGTGAAGTGGAACCGCTGCACCGCAAAGTCGGCGTCGCTCATGGCGTCCAGCTTATCGGCGGTCTGGCAGGTCAGCGCCGCCATTTCCTTGTCCATGTCCGGCAGTGCTGCCCGGAGATTTGCCGCCGTCCTGCGGCGGTCAGCGTTGTGGTACAGACAGATCAGGTTTTCTTCTTCCACGGTGAAATACATTCCTCATACCTCCATTTCTTTTGATTTTTCCCGCGCCGGGGGCTTCTTTTTCTGTTCCTCCTTGGCGGCGGCAAGCTGCGCCGGATGGACGGTTTCTTTTGTTTCTGCGTCGTCTTTCGGGTCTGCTTGGGCTTTTTGGCCTCCGCTTGGCTGCCTCGGCCACATCCAAAAGGGAAATCTGTTCCCCGGCTTTTGCCCTTGCTTCCAGTTCCTCCATAGACGGGGCGTTGTTCATCATACCGTCGATCATGTTGTAGTTCTGCTCGGTGGACATTTCCGCCGTCTTGATATGGCTTTCCTGCTGGGCGGGGATGGCAAAGGCCCTTGTGCCGTTTGCCATAATCAGATACCTGCCGTCCTCCGACTGGTGGTGGAATCCATACCCGGCGGCCTCCATCTGTTCCCGGCTCCTGTCGGTCAGGTAGAAACGGCCTCTCGGCGTCTGGATTTGTTCGCCGGTCATGCCCTCGTCTGGCGTGAGCTGTTTTTCCGGCTGGGCGAAGAACTCCGGCACCTGCCGGTAGTCGGCCCCCTCGTCCACATAATAGGCGGTCTGTTTCCCATCCTGCCGGAACACCACAATATCCCCCATTGAGAGGGAATGTCCCTTGTAATCGGAGGGATGTTCCATGTTGAAGCGGCGGTAAATCTCGTCCAGTGTGGTGTCCTTGTCCAGCGGCGCGGTGTAGACAATCTGGTAATTCTTCCTGTCCACCGAAAGCCCGTCCGCCTGCAAATCCTCATAAGAACGGTAGCGCAGGTCGCGCCCCTCCGGGCCGGGCGGCACTTGGTAGATGGAAAAGTTGGGCTGCGCTGGTGCTTCATAATCAGAGGCAACATATTCCTCCACCGTCAGCCCGGCAGCGGCGGCCTCCTGTTCCAGCTCTGCCTCAATCTGTTTTTTGTAGTCCTGCAAGCTCTGGTCGAAGTCGGAAAGCTGCGGCGGCTCCGGCAAGTGGTACTGGCCCTGATTGAGAAGCGGGCGGCACTCCTTTACATAGTCCAGAACCGCGTTGAAATAAGCGGTCTGTTCCGGCGTCAGGGTTTCCCCGGATCGCAGGGGACGCCGGGCCTCCTGCTCCATAGCGGCCAGATTGCAATGCAGCTCCATATACGGGACGAACTCATGCAGCAACATATCCCGCTGGGCCTTGTCCGCCTCCCATGCCTCCGGCCCCTCATGGTGCAGCACATGGTTTTTCCAGCTTTCATCCTGCGCGTAGTATTCGTGGTAGCCCCGGATATGCTGGATCAGGGAACCGTCCCCGTCGCCAAAGTCCTGCCGTCCCTCGTAGCTGTCCGGCTGGCCCTGCATGGTAAAATCAATGCGGAACTTGGTCTTGTCGTACCAATGGCCCGTATAACCCGGCTGCTCCCGGTCATGGCGTCTGGCGCTGTCCAGCTCTTTGAAAACGGCCTCGGCTTCATGCAACGGCATTTGCTGGCCGTCTTTCAAATGGGGGCTTTCACTCCAAAGGATCGTGACAACCGGCTCCGCTGCCGGATTCTGTGCGATCTGCCGCTGGGCGTTGGCAACGGCAATCTCACTTTCGATCTCGCTTTTCACAAAGGAATCCATCTGGCCCTTTTGCAGCTCATAGCCCTGTTCACACAGGCGTTGATAAGCCCGATTACCTTGTCGTTATCGCCCACGGCCTCGGCATAGGCCACGATCAACTGCCGTTCCTCGCTGCCCAGACGCGGGGCGTTTTTCTCCGCCAGCTCAATCAGGGCGGCGGCCCGGTCAGCCGGGGACGCCTCCGGCATGAACGGCTTTCCATTCAAAAGGCCGTCGATCCCGTTCCATGCCTGCGGCTGGGAAATGGCGTTGGCCTGTTCGGTTGCTTCCAGAAAACCGTCCAGCCTGTCGCCGGTCAGGGGTTCCATTGCCCCAGCCGGTAGCTCATGGATGGCAAGAATTTCTTTTCCGGCTTCCGCAAGGGTCAGGTCGGGATTGTCAAGCTGGCCTCCGTCCAGTTCCTTGTAGTCGGGGCCATACAGTGTGTAATCATAGCCGGTTTCCGATGTCTGGATATACAGGTAATCGCCGCTTTCCAGACGGTAGGCGGCCTCCTGCGGAGCTTTGGCCTGTTCCAGCGTTCCGTCCCCGGCAATGGTAAAGCCCTGCGCCTGTGCCGCCTCCTTGGTTCCCTGCGACACTTTGCCGGTGGATTTTAAATCCGCGTCAATGAGGGTTTGCAGCATGGCTTTCACGCTGTCGGTCATTTCCTGCTGTTGCTCCGGGGGCAGCTTGGAAAATACGCTGTCCGGGTCTGGCTGCTCGGCGGCCTGTTCCAGCGGCACGGCCTGCGGCTGCTCCTGCTGGGTCTGCCGTTCTTTCTGAAGCTGGGCAAGGTGGCCGTCAATGGCGGTAATCAGCTCATGGGCGGTGGCCCGGATGGTTTCAAGGGAGGCTTTCAGTTCTTTCAAGTCCTTGCCGGAACTCCAACTGGCCACATAGCCAAAAGAATAGTCGGAGGTGTCCAGCCGTAGTGCTGGCAGACGGCATAGGCCACGCTTTCAGCCTGCACCTCGCGGGTGCGGCTGTCGGGGCGGTCGGCCTGCTCTATGGCCGGGGCTTCCGGGTCGATGGCGTGGAGCTTGGAATGGGCAATCTCGTGGATAGCCGTCTTTAGGGTCTGTAATTCGCTCATGCCCTTCTGAATGGCGATCCGCTTTTCCGTCAGGTGGTAGTAGCCGTGGGAACCGCCCGGAATATCCTCAAAACCAATGGGAACCGGGGAGGTCTGTTCCAGCACCTTGAAAAATTCCCCGTAGCGTTCCACGCTGCCGGTCAGTTCTTCCACGCCGATAGAGGGCAGCGGTTCCCCCTCGGTCTGGCTCACATCAAAGACGGAAACGATCTTAAAGGCCGGAACCTGTATTTCCTGTACTTCGGTAACAGGCTTTCCGTCTTTTCCCATCACCGGCCTGCCCTGTGCGTCCAGCTTCTGCACTTCCTTTTTCGCCTTGAACGGGGCTGGGGCCAGTATCTTGATGGCCTTTTCGCCTTTCTTCACATTGCGGTGAAAATCGTCCCGCCACTTGTTGTAGCCCGCCACAAGCTGTCCGCCCTGCATGGCGATCAGGAGGGTGTTGTTGAAGCTGTAACTGTGGAACTTGGACATGGTGGTGAGATAGGCTTTGTAGCGTTCACTCTCGAAAAGCTCCTGTATGCCGATTTCCAGCCGGTCGGTGATCTCTTTCATGCGCTCGGCGCTGTTCTGGCCGTTTAAGAGAATGGGAGTGACAGGCTGTGGGACCTTTGTAGGCGCTGCCGCCTCCGGCTGCACCTTGCTTTCCTCCCGCAGAATTTCCGGCGCAGGATAGGCCATCACCCGGTATTCCTCCGGCACTGGCTGGCCCTCATGGACGCGCTGCCATTCGTCGCTGGTTCGCAGAATATAGCCGTAATCGGTAAAGGTTCCCTGTTCCTCGCTGGCGATAAAGCTCCCCAGCCGTTCCGTGTCAATGGCCGGTTTCCACGGGTCGGGAACGACAAACAGCCCGGAATCATTCAGGTAATATTCCCCCAGACTGTGGTTGTCCTTGGCATTGATTAAGACAAAACAATCGGTGTTTTCGGCGTAGTCCAAAAGCTGCCCGATGGTCTGCATTTTTGCCGGGGACTGCATGGCGGCGTTCAGCTCCGCCAGTTCCACGGCGTCCAGCTTTTGAAGCTGGGCGGCAAGGAAGTTCAGTTCGTCCACGCTGGCGGCCTTGATTAAATCCTCCGGCAGTTCCAGCGGTTTTCCCTCCGGGGCGGAAAAGCCGCCAATGAACAAGTCCTGCTGGTTGTCGGTGGTAATGTGGATTTCCTTTAGGGCTTCCTGTACCTGTTCGGCGGAAGTCGGCAGGGAAAGCCAGTAGCCATGCGGCCCGCCGGTCTGCGCCTCGGCGCGGTTATCAAGAAAAATAGAAAATACTTCGTTCACGGGTTCCCTCCTTTCCGGGGTGGCTGTGGTCTGTTGCGGCTGTGCGGCTTCCTCCTGTGTGGGAAGTGCTGCGGCTTTTGCCGGTTCCTCCCCCTCGATGGTATAGCCGGGGAGCAGGCAGCCATTGACCTTAAAACAGTCGGCGTATTCCTTGGGGATGGCCGGGGAAATTTCGGTAAAGTAATGGTCGTGGGCTTTGATCCGGCCATTCAGGTACTTGTCCAGTTCTTCCCGGCTGGCAAAGACTTTCCGATCCTGTCCGGCGATCTTGGCCTGCCGGTAGCTGCCCGGCGCGTTGGTGCGGAGGCTCCAGCGGAGCGTCCACGAGTAGGGAACGGATTTTTGGGCGGCGCTGTCGTACCGGGTGTTCTCGGAAATGGAATAATCCATCTGGTAAACCATGTTGCTGCGGATATGGCGGTATTCGTCCGGGGCCTCCCACTGGTTTGCGGTGTGGGTGACGGGAAGCGTCCGGGCATATTCAAGAGCTTTATCCAGAAACAGGGTTCTTCCAGCCTGTTCCTCCCATGCGGCGGCCTGTTCTTTCAGGCGGTCAAACACTTCCTGTTCTGCGGCGGCGCTTTCCGCCCGCAGGGAAAGAAGCTCTGCAAGGGGCAGCTTTACCGCTTCGGAAAGATCGGCCTTGCCGCTTTCAAAGTAAATCCGGCGCTCGATCCGCATAGTGCTGGCCGGTTCTAAATCGTCATGGTCGTAGGAGCTGTAAGACATTTGGGGTTCACATCCTTTCTATGGTGGTGATCTGATACAAGGGGTTTGGGGCTTCCCCAAAGAGAAAATCCCCGGCCCGGCAGGTGCGCCGGGTCAGGGATTTTGCCGGGAGTGTGGCTACACTCCCTATGCTTGCTGTTTTTAGTTTTTGCCCCTCTGTTCCACGCGGTAGTTTACATACTTGCCGCCGGTATCGGCCAAAAGCACCGTCCCGTCATAGGTTTTGCCGGTTTTCATGGAGCGCAGGCCCTTTACCTTTGCCTTTCCGTCTTTAAGGAGCGCGGCGGCGATCTTCGGGGTGAACGCCTTGCCCCGTTCCTCAAAAAATCGGTCATTCTTCCACATGACAAACTGGCAGCTTCGGTTTCCGCAGTAGTAGTTCTTTTTGCCCTCGTAGACGCTTTCCCCGCAGCGCGGACATTTGCCGATAACCACACGCTCGGTCTGAAACAACTTCTGCGCGTCCTCGCTGATCTGGGAGTAGTTTGCGATCAGGCCCCTTGTCATTTCTGCAATGCCAGCCATGAAGCCTCCGGGTCGGCCTGCCCCTTGACAATGGCCGTCAGCTCCGTTTCCCACTGTGCCGTAAGCTGGGGAGAGGTCAGCACTTCCGGCAGCACGCAGGCAAGGTTGTGGCCGTCCTTGGTGGGAAGTAGCTGTTTGCCCCTGCGCTCCACAAAGCCCATCTGCACCAGCTTTTCTAAGATGGAGCGCGGGTGGCCGGGGTTCCCAATCCCTGCCGCTCGGCGTCCTCCGGCAGATCGTCCGCACCGGCGCGCTCCATAGCGGAAAGCAGGGTATCTTCCGTGTAGGATTTTGGCGGTGTTGTGAAATGTTCGGTGACGGCGGCAGTTACCTTGTCAAAGGTCTGTCCCTCGGTAATTTTGGGAAGTTCCTGCGCAGGCTCCGGGGCAGTGTCGTCGGCGTCTGTTTTGAACGACGCCTTAAAGCGGCGGTCAAGCTCTTTCCAGCCGGGGGTCAGGATGGTCTTTCCCTTGGCGGTAAAGGTGTTCCCGGCACAGGTGAATGTAGCGGTGACAGCTTCGTACACATGGGGCGCGGCCACGGCGCACAGCAGCTTGCAGCACACAAGGGACAGCAGTTTCTTTTCGCCCTCGGTCAGCCCGTCAAAGCCTTTCTGCACAAATTCCATTGTCGGGACAATGGCGTGGTGGTCGCTCACCTTTTTGCTGTTCAGCACCCGGCCAAACTGCGGGGACAGGTCAAGCCCCGCCACAAAGGGAAGCAGTGGCCACAGGCCGGACACAAGGCTTTCCGCCGTCGGCAGCATATCATCAGTCAAATACTGCTGTCGGTGCGGGGATAGGTCAGCAGCTTCTTTTCGTAAAGCTGCTGGGCATAGTCAAGGGTCTGCTTGGCGGTAAATCCAAACAGGCGGTTTGCCTCCCGCTGCAAGGTGGTGAGGTCATAGAGGCGGGGCGGCTGCTCCGTCTTTTTCTCCCGTGTCACTGACACACAAACGGCCTGCGCCGTTTCACAGGCGGCTTTCAGGGCCTTGGCGTCGTCTGCGTTTCCTATGCGTTCACTGGCCGCCTCCATGCCGCCCGCCGCGATCTGGACGATGTGGTATTTCTCTTTCTGAAAGCTGCTGATCTTGGCCTCCCGGTCAACCAGCATTTTCAGGGTCGGCGTCTGGACACGGCCCACGGTCAGGGTCTTGTGGTAGAGGATGGAGAACAGCCGGGTCGCGTTGATCCCCACCAGCCAATCCGCCTGCGCCCGGCAAAGGGCCGACTGATACAGGTTATCATAATCGGCTCCCGGTTTCAGGTGGGCAAAGCCGTCTTTAATGGCCGCATCCTCCATGCTGGAAATCCAAAGGCGCTGAAACGGTTTCTTGCAGCCCGCCATCTGGTAGACGAAACGGAAAATCAATTCCCCCTCGCGCCCGGCGTCAGTGGCGCACACAAGGCCGGTAACATCGGGGCGCTCCATCAAAGAACGCAGGGTGTCAAACTGCTTTTTCTTATCGTCGGGAATGATGTACTGCCATTCCTGCGGCAGAATCGGCAGGTCGTCATAGCGCCATTTTTTGAAACGCTCGTCATAAGTCCCGGCGTCGGCAAGGGAAACAAGGTGCCGATACACCAGCTCACCAGATAGCCGTTTCCCTCCATGTAGCCGTCTTGTTTCTTGTCCGCGCCGATCACGCCCGCAATGCTGCGGGCTACGCTTGGTTTCTCTGCAATTATTAACTGATAGCTCATACTTCGTCCTCCTTATTTCCATCTTCACTTGTCATATCCTCGTCCGGCTCCGGGGCTTCGTCCTCGTCGTCCTCGTCCTCTCCAAAGTCATACTCGGCAGATCGTCATTGCCTGTGGTGTCGGCTTTTTCCTTTTTGAATTTCAGGAAGTAGAGGGCTGCGCCGCCGCCCAGCAGCACCACCACAAAGAACACCACAAGGCGCCCATGCCGCTTGGCTTTTCCTCCTGCGGCTTTTCTTCCTCCGGCTGGGGCTTCGGCTCCGGCCCGTTGCAGGCGGTCAGGTTGTTTTTACAGACCGGGCAAGCCGTATTGACGGCCCCGGCTTGACACTTGGCCGTACAGGTGCAGACCTCTGGCTCTTTTTTCCCGTCCTCCAACAAGGCTTGCAGGTCGGCGTCGTCCACTTGGTTGAGGAAATGCACCGCCGTTTCCTTGTCCTCGTTGGCCCGGTCGATCAGGATGTAAAAATAATTCCCGGCCTTGGTGGTAACAGTGATAAGCTGCTTATCCCCGAAAAATCATCCACCAGCGTAGCGTTGCCCTGCGGGGTAAGGGGTACGCCCTCCGGCTCCATGCCGCCGGTGGTGGGTTCTTCGGTTTCCTCCGGCACTTCTGCGGGGGCCCCGGTGGTTTCCGGCAGCGGCACAGGGTCAGGGTCAGCGCCACCGGCGTAGGCGGTAACGGTCGTGGTCGCCATGCAGAGCGCAGCGGCCACGGCCAGCGTCAAGGTACGGAACAGTTTAGATTTCTTCATGGGCGCTGTCCTCCTGTTCAAAGTCCGGGATCGGGGCCGGGGCCGCCTGCAACGCGCCGCCGCGCACAAAGGCGGCGAACTCCTGCGGGGTCATGTTGAGGCCGCGCACAAGCTGGACGATCTGCAAGTTTTCCTGTTCGGTCTTGGCTGCTTCCAGCTCCCGAAGCTGCTTTTGCAGCTCCGCGATCTTGCCCTTGGTTTTCTCAATATCCTTTTCAATGCGTTCCAATTTGTTCATTGCCATAGTGATTTACTCCTTTCTGGCGTTTAAGGTAAACGCCCGTAACAATAAAAATGCTGCTGCCAGTAGCTTGAATTGAGGTTCGTGTAGGAAATGGGGTCGCCGCAGTGCAGCATGACCGAATTTCCCACATACAGCCCCACATGGGACATCCCGGCAGTGTCGTAAGTGCCGACGAAAAATACAAGGTCACCGGGCTTGGCCTGCTCCGGGGAAACGGGGGTGCAGATGTTGTAAAGCCCCTGCGCCGTCTGGCGTCCCACATTCCAGCCGGAATGATTGATAACCCAGCTAATGAAGCCGGAACAATCAAAGCTGGTGCTTGGGGAGCTGCCGCCCCACACATAGGGATAGCCCACATACTTTTCTGCCTCGGCAATCATGGCGGCAAAGGTTTCGTCCTTTAGCGCTCCGGGGGGATTTCATAGTAGGTCGGCTCTTTCGGGGTGGAGGCGTGGGGATAGCTGCCGTTGGGAAACAGATCTGCCGGTTGCCCAAAGTCTGCATATAGGCAGCATAAAAGCCATCTGTTCCTCGGTGAGAATGTAGATGGGCAGGTGGGACAGGTCAAAGTTTTCCAGCTTCACATTACAGATATAGTAGGTGTAGGGGACTTCCACGGTGTAGGTGTTTCCCTCGCTGTCCGTCCTCGTTTCGGTGCGGTAGCGGGTTTCCGTTTCGATGGTCTGGGTCAGGATGTACTGCTTTTCAAAGAGCATGGCAAGGTCGCCCTGTACCTCCCCCAAAGTGAACACGCCGTTATGCAGCGCGGAGAGGATGGAGGTCAGCACATAGGGTCATGCTTGATCTCGTCCAGATCGAAACGGTATTCGTCATAGCCGGGGTGCAGGCTTTCGTAGTTGTCAAGTTCGTGCTGCAAGTCTGCTTCCAGCGCGGCATAGGCGGCTTCGGCTCCCAGCATATCGCTGTCCTCGGAGAGATAGGAGGTGGCGGCAAGGCCCGTCCCGGTGCTGCCAAACATGGCGGTGCAGGATTGCAGGCCGCCCATCACCAGCAGGAGCATGAGGCCCACGCCGCCGACGATCAGCGCCCCTTTCCAGTGCCGGGCGGCAAAGGACGCGGCCTGTCTGCTTTTCTCTGCGGCTTTCTTGGCTGCGGCAGCCGTGGTCTTGGCGGTGCTTGCCGCCCCCTGTGCGGTCTGGCCCGCCGCCCTTGCTGCCTTGGCATATTCCGCTTAATGTGCTGTTTCTGCCAGAAACGGGAAACGGGGTTCTTGGCCGCCTGCGCCAGCTCCGGGTGATCCCGCAGGGATTTTTGATACGCAAACTCGGCGTTTGGCGGCGATGGACTTTCGCTCGGCTTGGCTGCGGCCCGGTAGGGTTTGAGCTTGTGGCGGTGGACGCCGCTGCGGATCATGCGGCCCGCCTGCCGTTCCGCCAGTTCCTCCCCCTTATGGCCGCCCTCCACGCCCACATTTTCGTGTTCTACCTCATGGATTTTTCCGTGGAGGTAAAGCCCGGCTTCCTGTATGGGACGGCTGGCCGGGTTTGGTTTGAGCTGGGGAGGGGCTTTCTCCACCTTGTCAAAATACAGCCTGCTTTTGGCCTTGCCCTTGGCTTCGTCATAAACGGTTTCCTTGGTAATGACGCGCTTTTTGGCAGGGCTTCTTTGGCCGCTTCCAGCTTATCCGCCCGTTTTTCTGCCTTTTTGATATACGGGGCCAGCTCCGGGGAGGCCCGTTCCTCGGCGGTAAACTGCAACCGGGAAACGGGTCTGGTGGCCTGCGCCACGGTTTCCCCGGCGTCCTTGGCCGCTTTCTTTGCCTTGTGGCGGTCGTGCAGTTCGTCCGCCCGTTCCAGTATTTTTTCCGCCGTGCCCTCCGGCTGGGTAGTGTATTCCTGCTCGGCCTCCCGGCTGGACACATTGACGCTTTCGCCGGTGGTCTGGTTATCCAGCGTCAGGCCGTCGCGGGTCATGTGCTGCGTTACCTTGTCGCGGGGTTTTAAGGGTTCCATATCCGATCACCTCCTTGCTGTCTGTTCCGGCAGCGCCCGGTTTCAATCTCTGCAATATAGCGCAGGATGGGGTACACCTGCGGGGGAACAACTGCGTTTCCCAAAGTCTTTAACCGCTTTGCCACATTCGCCGGTGGGTCGCTGATTAAGTACGGGATTTGCGCCGGTTCTTTGGCCCACATGGAATGTCCGTCCATCTCCGGGGGAATCCCATCAGCCATTCCACCCAGTCGGGATTCAGTTTCACATCCCCCGGCGGCTGCCCAGCAGTTTGTAAACCGCCCATGACAGCCGCGCCGTCCATACGGTTCCGCTGGGGTTGTATTTTCGGAAGCTCCCGGTCGGGGTCATCCGCACATCGACAGTCTTCCCCACATCCCCCGTGTCGCTGGCAAGGGGCGTGGGAAGCAGCATGGCCGATGATGAAAGTTCTTTTGCGCTCATGCCATGCGCCGACGGCGACAGCAGGAAACGTGACGAAACCCTAACGGCGTAGTGCCTGCTCCAAGTCAAAAACCGTCTTGTCGAGCCCCAGATGGATGAAGCCAGCAACATTTTCTCCAAGCACCCAAGAGGGGTGCAGTTCCCGGATAACGCGGAGCATTTCGGGCCATAAATACCGTTCGTCCTACAACTCCCGTTGTTCCGCACAGGAAACTGGCAGGGGAATCCCCCGGAAATAAGTGTGGTGGTTTCTCGTCCTGTTTTTTCAAAAAATGCCTCCTTTGTCACTGTGGTAATGTCCCGGAATTTTGGTACCTGCGGCCAGTGCTTTTTCAAAACTTCCATCGGGAAATCCGCCCATTCGCACTGGCATACGGTGGTAAACCCTGCGGCTTCCGCCGCAAGGTCGATCCCGCCGATCCCGGAAAACAGGCTGAAATGTGTTAAGGCGCTCATACCGTCGCCCCCTCGCCTAACCGGGTCGTCATGATCTGGTAGAGCTGGGTGTTTTTCGGGATGGGGTTCTTAAAGGGCAGGATCACATTTTCGTAAATGAGAAGTCCCTCGCCGGGTTCGGAATTGTCCACATACCGTAATTGCTGGGGCGAAATGTTCAGCCGTTCCGCAAGGATTTTGCGGTCGCCGCTGGCCTGATTGAGCAGGCAGATAAAGTCGCTGTTTTCCAAAATGTTCTCAATTTCCGGGGAGGAAAGCAGGTCTTTTACATTCTGCGTCGCACCTGTGGGAATCCCGCCCCACTTACGAAAACGCTTCCAAATCTCACAGGAAAAGGCCGCCGTCTGTTCCTCTCGCAAAAGTAGATGGAACTCATCACAAAAATACCATGTCGCCTTGCCCTTGCTGCGGTTTTGGGTGACGCGCCCCCAAATCTGATTGTGATAGGTAATCCGCCGCTTTTTGCCATATCTCCCGATATGGTATCGTCAGGACGGATTTCCCCCACGTCGCACCGTGCGTGCGGCTTTCGTCGCACACGGCGCTCCATCAATACGGATTAGTTGTTGCGTGTATGTGAAACTACCAGTTTTTCCCTATAACTTAAAATCTTCTTTTGCACTTGTTTTTCATAATCACTGATGTCCATGCCCGGCGTGTTGATTGCCATATAGCATTTCTTGTGTACTGATATAAGGTTGTTGACACGGTTTACTTTATCCAGCGGAAGATATGGGTTAATTCTGTGGGTGTATGGAGCATGGTCTATCAGCCATTTTCCGCAAACCCTGCATTTGAGCTGGTCACGGTTCAGGGCGTATGCCTTATTCATGACAAACTCGAAATTGTTCAGATAGCCCCATTTACCCTTTAGGACAGCGATTGACGCATTTTCTGAATACACATCATCCAATCTGGCTTGTATGCGCTTCTTCTTAGTGCGCCTGAAATTGATTTCCCGTCCTTCGGCAGTATAGGGCGTTTCTTTTGGATTTTTCCCTCTCGTTTCCTGCCAGTTACAGAACGTGAGCGATGTAACTCCAACATAGATGTCACGGTATTTGACAGAAGGTATCTTTTGCCTGTAATTCTGGTGTATTCGGGGAAGGTTCTGCGTATCTTGAGCTCGAATCCATTTCCCTTTATACTGTTTGAGCCGGCGGCTCGCTGCAAGTTGTATCTTTCTGCCATATTTGTCCATGCTCACGCTGACCCATGTGCAGCATTGATAATACTGGATAACCCCCCGTATCTGGCTGTTAATCCGATTGATTTCATCAATCAGCTTTTCACGGCTTGTATCCCGTGGGATTTTCTTAATATTATCCGCTATCACATCAACTTTGCGTTTCAGTCTTTCTCTGTCCGGCTGTGTTCTGGTAACATAACCATGTTCGCCTTTCCCCTTTACTACCTTAAACTCGTATCCGAGAAATGTGGCGTGTTTCTTTCTTACATCCGTAATCAGTGTTTTCTCTTTAGATAATGTCAGCTTCATCTCTGTTTCCAGAAATTCCTTTAACGATGATTTCCAAAATTCAGCATGTTCCCGCTATCTGTAATAATTACAAAATCGTCGGCATACCTCACTAGGAATCCCGGCACCAGTCTGTCTTTTTCAATGCCCTTCTTTTTGCGGAATCCTGATTGTATTTGTGGGTGGTGTTTTTCAGTTCCCACTGTTTTGTTACCCATTCATCCATAATGTCGAGATAGACATTTGCAAGCAGAGGCTGATAATCCCGCCCTGCATAGTGCCTTCTTCATTTACTTCACATTCATCAAGAACGCCTGCTTTCAGCATTTGTTTGATGATTTGAAGCACACGCCGGTCTTTAATTCCCAAATGATATAGTCTGCGGAGAAGTATAGCGTGGTCGATATGGTCGAAACATTTGCTAATGTCTCCTTCCACAAACCAGTAATAGCCTGTGTGGAAAGTGATGAAATTCAGTCTTTCCAACGCCATTGCCGTATCCCTCATTGGGCGGAAACCATAAGAATGTTCAAAGAATAGCGCTTCTACAATGGGTTCCAACACGATACGCATACATTCCTGTACAATGCGGTCCCGTATTGTAGGAATACCTAACGGACGCTTTCCTTTTTCCCCGGTTTGTCAATATATTTCCTGCGTATTTTCTGTGCTTCAAATTTTTCAAAAGCTCTCTGGATGTCGTTAATAACCCATCGGTAGGGTTTTTGCAGATATTCCCGCCGCATGGTCTTGTTATCGACACCGGGAGTATCACTCCATGATTGCTCTTGATATTGTGAATTGCAGTCACAATCGTTTGTTTCTGCTGACATAATTTCCAGTAAGCCTTTGAAGGCAGGGTATTTCCCTCCCTGTCTGGCTTTCCTGCTTTGTTGATACAATTCGTCTAACAAAGTGCGTAATTCAGTTTCAGTTTTTGGGCAGTCGAATTGTTGTGCCATACGCACCACCTCCTTCCGAGGTTGTGTTTCTGGTTTTAGTCAGGTTTGCCTACGGCTTCCTCGACTTTCTGTTCACATACGAATCCATACTGACTATGCCCCTTCGCTCCACTCCCATTACAGGAGCTTCATCACTACTACGGGCTGATGCCCCGTGGATTAACAGGTCATTTCCTACCTGTGCGGCAAGGGTGACACCTTACTTGCACCGGCATATACCGGAGCGCCGTCCACGGTTCCTTTGTTCCCTATATTCTAGCTTTACATTTAGTTTTAGCCCGTCCCTCTGACCCGGCTGCCATCACTGGCTTGTGTGATTGATTGCCAGTGACATTCGACCATTCCGGTTTTCTGCCGTTTTCCACCAAGACATATTTCAACGGCGACAGCACCCCACATGGAGGATGGCTGTATTATCATCCCATCGTTTACGAGCCTTACACTCAGGACATTTGTCGATTGCAACAAAATATACTGGACATGACTAATTTATAGCTTCTTGCGGTTATCCAAACTGTCTCAAGCTTCTTCCCCGCTTTTCACCGAGCTTCGTACAATTCACCTGTCACAATGAAATGCACGTCGGAGATTAGAATTTTTGTAACCCGTCACACCGGGTCAGACAGGAACTTCCCCTGTCAAATCGAATATAGAGTTCAGATTTCATTAGAAATCTGTCTTGCTTTGTTCCATATTTCTATGGAGATTAACAAGAAACAAAGCGCACGTCTTGGACAATGAGCATACCGATTTTCTTTAGCTGCTTGCCCAGCTCCTTGATGTCAAAGGCCACAATGCGTTTTGATGTCAATGTTGGTTCTGTGGTTGAACACATTTAAGCTGCCGGACACATACAGGTCAAGGGCCTGCGCCACCCGGTCGGCCTCCGGGATATGCTGGTCTAACAGGGCTTTGTGCAGGTCTGCAAGGATGGGCATATTTTCCGGCTTGGGGTCTGCCAGATAAGGCCGGTAGATCACCTGTACCGCCCGGTCGATCACCGTCTTTTCGATGGCTTCCAGCCCATTCTTGCCGCCCATGACAAGCTCACAGAACGACAGCACAAAGTCGGATTTTAAGGCCAGCGGGTTTTCATCCTCGGAGTAGTTCAGGTTGATGTCCAGCGGGTTCACATAGTTTTTGCTGGTAGGCGACAGCTTCACCACCTGCCCATGCAGCCGCTTCACAAGGGGGTAATATTCGGCCTCTGGATCACAGATATACACATCGTCCGGGGTGCAGAGGAACACGCTCACAATCTCCGATTTACAGCTCATACTTTTGCCGCTTCCCGGTGTCCCCAGCTTTAGTCCGTTGGGGCAGCGCGCCCGCTTGCGGTCGAGCATAATCATGTTGCCGGTCTTGGCGTTGATCCCGTAATACATGGCGTCGCCGCCCTGAAAAAGCTCCTGCGTCACAAAGGGGACGAACACGGCCACGCTGGAAGTCGTCAGGGAGCGTTCAATCTGGATGTGGCTGGCCCCCAGCGGCAGGCTGCTCATAAGCCCTGTTCCTGCTGGTAGTCCAGCCGCACAAGGGAACAGTTGTACTTCTGTGCGATCCCAGCAGCCAGAACACATCGTTTTCCAGCTTTTGCCGGGTGTCTGCGGTGTTCAGCACCAAAAAGGTAAGCTGGAACATCCGTTCATTCCGGCTCTGCAAGGTCTTTAACAGTTCCTTGGCGTCCTGCCCGTAGGTGGCAAGGTCGCTGGGAAGTATATCCATGTCGTAACCGCTGCGGACAGCCCGTTTCTGTTCCTGAATCTTCATGGCGTCAAGGTCGGTGATCTTGCGCTTGACCGTCTTAATGGCGTCGCTCTGGTCGATGGCCTGCACATGGAGGTTCACCACAATGCCGTTTTCCGTGTTGAGAAAGTCGGCCAGCATTTCATCCGACAGCTCCGGGGAGAGGATTTGCAGGAAGCTCACCGCCCCGTATTTGCCGCCCAGCCCGAACATCCGGGCATTGCCGAAGCGGAACGAGGACGGGGCGATAAAGTCCTTGGTGGAAAGCCCCGACGGGGCAAGCCACTTCCAGTCAAAGGAGAACGGTTCCCCGTCCGGGTGGAAAATGCTGTGCATGACTTCCAGCCGTTCCTTGGCGTCCAGTCCCCACGCGGAGGCCCCCATGCTCTTGAAATAGCCCAAAAGGTCGGTTTCGATCCGGCGCAGTCTGGCGCGGGCCATTTTCAGGCTGTCCGCCTCAATGGTGTAGGTCATAAATTTCCGCTTCATCAGCCGTTGTTCCCGTTCACAAGCTGGTCTTGCAAAATGTCGGAATACTCGCTGCGGATGTCGTCGAAGTCGTCCCCCTGCGCCCGGATTTCAAAGCTCTTGGCATACTGCTTGGGGTCGATCTTGCGGTTGATAAAGGAAAACTGCACATGAATGGAGGCGTCCAGATAGTTGTAGAGGTCGCACAGGTTTTCAAAGATGGCGGTCTTGGTGTCCGCCTGCGCCAGTTGGTAGCTGATGTCCGTAAACTCAATGCACTTGGAAAAGGTACGGGGCGTCACCCGGCATACGCCGTCCTGATACATGGCCTCATAGGGAATACTGGCCTGTGCCGAATGGGGCTTGCCGTCGCCCTTATACTTTCGGATGACGGCCTGAATCTCTTTCTTTTCGGCGCGTGTGAGCTTGACCGGCGCTTTTGCGCTCATTTCGTTCTTTTTGCTTTTTGGACAATGGCGTTGACCTCCTTTTCCATTTGGGATTGCCGCACAAGGGCGGTATAAGCGTTGTTGGTCTGGTAGGGGCGTTCCTTGGGCTGGATGAAGCAGCACTCGACGATCTGGCGCACCACCACTTCAAGGGGCTGGCCGTGTTTTTCGTAAAGCGCCAGCAGAAAGCCCGGCAGCATGGCGAACACCATAATGAGCGCCGCCGCGCTGGTCGGGACGCGGCCCCGGATCAAAAAGAAAAGCGGGACGCCAACAAGCAGCGCACCGCCAAAACAAATGAGCTGGCGTTTCGTCAGCCCGAATACTACCTTGGATTTGACCTTGGTTAAATCTTGGGTACAGTTACATAAGCCATAAAAAGTCACCTCGTTTTTGGTACGGACAGGGAAAAAACGCTGTCCACTTCGTTGCCCCACGCATCCCAGCCGGGGATTTTCTGTCTGGCAAATAGTTCTGCGCGGGGCAGGTCGCCCGCAAGCTCTATGATTTTCTCGCGGGTAATGTCTGGTTTCTTGCTGTGTTTCTCCACCGGGGAATGATAACTGATGGACGCTTTTGGAGTAACGCTTGGGATGGCCCCGCTTGGCAAGCAAGCAGATTTCCGCGTTTCCTCTCGTCCAATAGCCCAGCCCGTAAAACCATGTGGGGCTTTTGCGGTTCAATTTCAGCCAGACAAAGGCCACGGTCTTAAAGGTGAAGCCCCACGCCTTAATCAGACGCAGCGCCTCCGGGAGCTGGGGGAAAGTTGCCCACAAAAACAAGAGGCAGTCTTTTTCCGCCAGCGTTTCCACCGGCAGGGCGCACAGCTCGTCAATGCTCATGGTGGGATAGTGATGTTCCGCCGCCCCTGTCCGTTTGCACTCATATCGCCACGGCGGGTCGGCGTAAAGGATGTTGTAGGTTTTCTTTTGTGTTTCCTCGATAGCTGGTATTCCTCCTGTCTGTTAATGTGCGGTAAATACGGCTTTCGATATGCTGCCGGTCTTGAACAGACAGAAGCAAAGCAAAACGGTATAGCCCATACAGCCCCAGATTGCGCCGGATATGTCGTCGGCGGTTCCGATCTGCTGGATCAGCACCGCATAAATCCCGACAACACCATGATTAAAAAGGCTTGGAAGCCCAGCGCAAGCAGGGATTTCAAGTAGTTCTGGCCCATGCCGCGCCACTCTGCATTGCCCAGCGTGGCAAGGGGGATCGGCCCCAATGCGGTCACGGCGTAAATTTCAATCATTCTTCCATAGGTCACAAGGAAAATGCAGATGGAAAGAATGTTCATCGTCAGCCCCACAACAAGGGTCTGGAACCACAGGCCCAGCAGCGGCCCGATGTCCATTGCTTCAAGGCGGCTTTCCAGATCGGGGAGCAGCGTGTCAAAATCAATGCTGGTATCTCCGATAATCACCCCGGCGCTCTGGTTGACGACCTGTTGGGTGGCGTCAAATACGCCCATGACGATATTCCATGTGTTCGTCACAATGAGGATGGCAAAGGCGCTTTTGAAAATCCAGCGGAAGAACATGGAGCTGTCGAAGTCGTGCATATTGTTCTTTTCCACAATCATGTCGATCAGCTCATAGCACATCACGAGGGCGAGAATGGCCGCCGCAATGGGGACGATAACCGTTTCGGACAGGTTTTGCAGCATGGAGAAAATGCCGCCGTTCCAGTCCTGCGGGGTACTGCCCACATCCGACGCGATTTCCCCGACTTTGGTATTGACTGTGTTAAACAGGCCGGACAGGTTGCCCATGATACCGTCGATCAGGATTCCTTTGATCCATTCCCCGATTAAATCACCGATCATGTGGGGACACCTCCTTTCCCGCGCCCTCCCAGATCAGAGAGGCGCGGAGGGTTTTCTAACACACATGGGGTTATCCCAGCAGCCCGGACAGCAGAGGAACAAGTGTCATGCCGATCAGGGCAACACCACCTCCGGCGACAAGCTGCTTGATTCCCTGGCTCTTGCTCGCCGGGTTGTCCGCCCCGTATCCCTCCAAAAGATTGACGCCGCCCCATACGCAAAGCGCGCCGCCGAGGCCCACAACAATGGTCTGCAAAGTATCAACTGCACTATTGAAAAATTCC
>ENA-OQLB01000317-OQLB01000317.1-human-gut-metagenome-genome-assembly--contig:-NODE-317-length-28383-cov-1.862790_pt1 | contig 28383 bp, 44 predicted proteins | sample MGYA00242656_ERZ504813 | MGnify/ENA primary metagenome ERZ504813 (study PRJEB26092, sample SAMD00036388) | human gut metagenome | host: Homo sapiens | study: EMG produced TPA metagenomics assembly of... | reverse complement strand
TCCAGGTCAACTCTTACTTCTTCTATATTTTCTTCCGGATCATCAATTCAGCAAGCCGAAATCCAAGTTTGATCCTCCTCGGAATATTTTCGCCCGTTCTATCACATCCAACAGAGTTCTGCCACCCCTGATACCACTTAGGTTTAAAACCGAAATGTACAGTTGGAATTCCACCGGTTACTGCCTTTAAAAGCTGATTATCACCAAATCCCGTAACCTGGATTGCTGTATTTTCCAATATATAACGGAATCTGGAACCCGTATCTTCCACATTCTTCGGTATCTGACTTCCTACATAAGTATGAATCGCTTCAATTGCTCCGGCCGCAATCGTATCTGTGGCGCACGATATGATATCGATATCATTCTTTTCATTCAACAATTCCAGAACTTTCTCGTATCCGGACTCTGTAGTGAACTCCGCCACCTTATAATATCCGTCTTTTAATTCCCGTCCCGACCTTTTCAGACCTTCCCGGAATCCATCTTCTCTTGCTGCTCCGGCTGCCTTGTCTTCTCTTGAAACTCCGATATACGCGATCTCTTTTCTGCTCTTTGCCGCAACCGCACGTCCCATGGCCTCTCCTGCACCGTAATCATCATGATAAATGCAATTTGCAAACTTTGTATGCTGTCCGATCACGACAACAGGAACCTTGGATCTTTCAGAAATCTTCTGTGCTCTGCTGTGATCATCGTACCCACAAGAATAATCCCGTCTACCGGATAATTCTCAAACAGACGCATATATTCTATTTCCTTCACCGGTGTATTATCCGTTCCTGCAAGCAGCATCTGGTAATTTCTCTCTGAAAGAACTTTTTCTACCCCTGCTGTAACCCGGCTGATGGATTCGGAATTAATCTTTGGCACGACCACTCCGATCAGGCAGGCTTTCTTTGTCCGAAGCATACGCGCCTGCGCCGACGGCTGATATCCCGTCTCTTCGATCACTTTTTTTAATCTGTTCTTTCTTCTCGTCACTTACATATCCACCATTCAGATATCTTGATACTGCTGCGCTGGATACCCCTGCTAGTTTGGCAATTTCTTTGATCGTCATATAACGTTTACTCCCTCTGTTATAATGTACTTCCATTCTCTTTAATTATTTTCTGATACCAGTAAGCGGAATCTTTTAAGATCCTCTTCTGTGTCGGTCCCAGTTGTTGCTGCTCCCCATACAAAATCTTTTCTAAAACCCATGCTTATTCTCCCTGTTTTCATTACACTGTAATTGTATTATACCGCAAAAATTCATACTGTGCATTATAAGTGAGGCCGGAGATTTCAAAAACCTCCGGCCTCACTTATGTTACATTGATATATTAACTTTCAAACTGGCTGTGATACAGTTTATGGTAAAATCCACCTTTTTTCAGCAGTTCTTCATGATTGCCCTGCTCGATGATCTTACCGTCTTTCATAACTAAGATTAACGAAGCATTCCGTATCGTGGAAAGTCTGTGTGCCACGATAAAGCTTGTTCTGCCTTTCATCAGTTTATCAAATGCTTCCTGTACCTGCAGTTCGGTACGGGTATCAATACTTGATGTCGCCTCGTCTAAGATCAGCATCGGCGGCAGACAGAGCATGACTCTTGTGATACACAGAAGCTGTTTCTGTCCCTGGCTGATGCTGTCTTCATGGAGCACCGTGTCCAGCCCTTTCGGAAGTCTGCGGATGAATTCCCAGCTTCTTGCTTCTTTCGCCGCACAGATAATCTCTTCATCAGTTGCATCCGGCTTTCCAAAACAGATGTTGTCTCTCACGGTTCCGCTCTTGATCCAGGTATCCTGCAGTACCATGCCAAAGCTGCTTCTGAGCGCATGTCTGGATACTTCCCGGATGTCTTTTCCATCCACCAGGATTTTTCCTTCATCTACGTCATAGAAACGCATCAGCAGATTAATAAATGTCGTCTTACCGCATCCGGTCGGACCAACGATTGCGATACGCATACCTGGTTTTACATCCAGATTGAAATTCTTAATCAGTTCTTTTTCTTTATCATAACTGAATGCCACATCACCAATTGTAACATTGCCATCGACTGTAGCAAATACTCCTTCTGCATCCGGTGTCTCTTCTTTCTGCTCCAACAGGTCAAAGATACGGTCCGCACATGCCAGCGCATTCTGCATCTCTGTAATTACCGAACTGATATCATTAAACGGCTTCATATACTGGTTCGCATAGGATAACAGTACAGAAAGTCCTCCAACCGTCAGCGTTCCGCCCGGTATCAGAAAAGCTCCGAGTAGTGCTACTCCGGCGTAAATGATATTGTTGACAAATCGTGTAGATGGGTTCGTTAAACTGCTGTAAAATACCGCTTTCTGGCTGTATGTCTGCAGTTCTTTATTGATCTCATCAATCTTCTGATGATTCTTTCTCGTAACCGAATGCTTTGACTACCTTCTGTCCGCCGATCATTTCTTCGATCAGTGCAGTCTGGCGTCCTCGGGTCTCGCTCTGCTTCCGAAACATCGTATAAGATCTGGAAGAAATGAATTTCGCTACTACGAAACTAAATGGTGTCAGAACGATCACTAAAAGCGTTACCCACACATTCTTGGAGAACATGAAGATCAGCGTCACAACGATCGTCACAATTCCGGAAAACAGCTGTGTAAATCCAAGCAGCAAACCATCGGATAAGATATCTGTATCTGCAATGACACGGCTTACGATATCTCCGGTACTATGCTGATCCAGATAAGATAACGGCAATACCTGGATGTGGCGGATCGCCTGTGAACGGATATCCTGTACGATCCGGTAAGTCATACGGTTATTCAGAAGATTCATAAACCACGTCGCAAGCGCCGATATAACAATGAATACCAGAATCTGTTTCAGATAATACCACATCGCATCAAAGTTAACCTCATGCGCAGCCACAACCTCATCGATCGCATCTCCAAACAGCACCGGCACATACAACTGAAGGATCACAGAAATAGCAGCAAAGATCACGCTGAAGCCAAGAAAAATCTTGTATTTTCCAATGAGTTTTTAATAACTTTTTCATTACTCTGCCACTCCTTTCTGATCTTCTTCCAGACGTTCTTCCGGGAACTGTGAGTAGTAGATTTCCTGATATGTCTTACAGTTCATCATCAGTTCCTCATGTGTTCCTTGTCCTGCCAGTGCGCCGTCTTCCATAACCAGGATCTTGTCTGCCTGTCGAATGCCGGAAATTCTCTGGGATACCAGGAATGTCGTCATGTTTCCTTTCAGGCCGCCGATTGCTTTGCGAAGTGCGCATCGGTTGCAAAATCCAGCGCACTTAAACTGTCATCCAGTATCAGTATCTTCGGATGTCTCACCAGTGCACGTGCAATCGTCAGACGCTGTTTCTGTCCGCCGGACAGGTTACGTCCGTTCTGCTCCACCTCAAAATCAAGCTTTCCAGGTTTGGATTCTACTACATCTTTCGCCTGTGCGATCGTAATCGCATTCCACAATTCTTCATCGGATGCCTGCTCATTGCCCCACTTCAGATTCTCACGGATACTTCCCTTAAAAAGAATCGAACGCTGCTGTACCACACCGATTTCTTTGCAGAGTTCTCCCTGCGGATACTTTGTCACTGGCATGCCGTCAACTTTTACATTTCCTTCCTGCGGATCATAGAATCTCGGAATCAGGCTTATCAGTGTACTCTTACCGCTTCCGGTTCCTCCGATGATTCCGATCGTCTGCCCTTTCTTTGCCTGAAACTGATGTCTGACAGACTGGATGCACCGGCTCCTTCGTAAGTAAATGTAACGTGATCAAATTCCACTGCCATATCGGAATCTGTGTTTTCTACATTTATAGTACCATTTTCATTCTTATATCCCATGCTGGACTTCACATCCAGAATACCAGCCACACGGTCTGCACAAGCCATCGATTTATTCAACGTAATGATCAGAGAGGCTAATTTGATCAGCTCTACGATGATCTGTGCCATATAGTTATACAATGCCACAACCTGTCCCTGCTGCAGATTGCCGATATTAACCTGTACACCGGCTCTTGCGATCAGAAGCACGGTTGCACCGTTGATCAGTACATACGTAACGGGGTTCAGAAGTGCCGAGATTCTGCCTACGAATTCATTCAGTCTGGTGAGTTCTCTGTTACTTTCTTCGAATTCATCCACTGACTGCTCTTCCCTGCAGAATGCACGAATCACACGGACACCGGTTAAGTTCTCCCTTGTAAGTCCGGTCACACGGTCAAGACCTGCCTGCACTTTCTTAAACAGCGGGATACTGACCAGCATAATGGAAAATACAACCACGAACAGAATCGGTACTGTCACGACAAAGATCAGTGCGCAGCGCACATTGATGGTAAATGCCATCACCATCGCTCCGATTACGACAAACGGACTTCTGAGTAGGAGTCTTAGTCCCATATTAATTCCGTTCTGTACCTGATTCACATCATCCGTAAGTCTGGTGATCAAGGTATCCGTTCCCAGCGTATCCAACTCTGTAAATGATAATCCCTGGATATGGTCAAACATCGCCTGTCTTACACTGGTCGCAAATCCAACACTCGCCTTCGCAGCAAAAAACTGTGCGGTAAAGCTGCATGTCAGCCCGACTGCTGCCATGAGCAGTAATACAAAGAACATTTCCACAATATATCCACGGTCATTCTTCGCAACGCCCACATCAATGATCTGAGCTACCACAACCGGAACCATAAGATCGAATACCACTTCTAATAATTTAAAAAGCGGCGCCAGAATGCTTTCCTTACGGTATGGCCTCAGAAATTTCTCAAGACGCTTCATTTCTTTCACTCCATTCCTTTATTTTCTTGTCTCTTCTTATTATTAATGTCCTTGACTGTTTTATTATAGTCCGTTATCATTGATATGAATAATATTGTTTTTATAGCTCTGTAATACAAAATAAATATAAGGCAGGTAATCCACATGGAATTAAGGCAATTAGAATATTTCCGCGAGATCGCATCCACCGGCAGCATCAACGAGGCCCGCCAGACACTTAAATATGTCCCAGCCTCCACTCAGCTACCAGATCCGTCAGCTCGAAACCGAACTAAATGTAAAACTTTTTGACCGCACCAGCAAAGGGGTCACTCTGACAGAGGCCGGCAAGGTTCTCTATGACCGTTCCGGCAACCTCCTGGAATACGCAAGATCCACGGAACTGGAAGTGTCTAAGACCGGTAAAAAACGGATCTTGCGTATCGGTCTGACACCGACCACTGTCGATACCATCATGCCTTATATTGCCCGGTTTTCCAAAAAAAATCCCGACGTGAACTTTGAAGTCCACGACGGGATCACTTACTCGCTCTATGAGTATCTTATGGATGGAATCATTGATATCTCTGTTGCCAGGACACCACTGCGTCTGGATGAGGTCTCGTATCTGGAACTATGCTCAGAGCCAATGATCGCAGTGTCCGCTGCGCCGATAACCCCCGATTCCGGCATAGATTCACTGAAGCTTGCTGATCTTCTTCACAAACCTCTGATCTTATACCGGAGATACGAAGAACTGATCATGAACACTTTCCACGCACAGAATATGATACCGGATATCTTCTGTGTCTGTGATGATCCAAGAGGCGCCATGCTCTGGGCGAAGGAAAATCTTGCCACCGCAATCTTCCCCAAGTCTATGGCAAGTCTATGTAACGGACTTAGCATCCAGGAAGTGGATGAGCCGGATCTTGTGACCAAGATCCTTCTGATCTGGGCGAAAGGCAAGAAACCGGTGCCACTGGTGCAGGAATTTTTGGAGGTGTGTGGAGAGCGTTAGCAGATTAGAGCTTACGGCTCACCCACCATATTCCAACCACGATATATGCCACCAGCACTCCTGATATGGCAGATGCTGCAGCCAGTTGATTCCTGTTTTCCAAAACAAATGCCATTAGAAGAAATACAATTTCTCCACACCAATAGAACCAGATGCATTTTCTTTTTCCTGAATCTGTAATCCAGTTTTTGGAATCCAGTATCCAGAGTAAATTAATAAATATTCCAAAAGCTAAGGATATGATCAATGAAGTAAGGGCTTCTGCTGACATATTTGTCATTCTGTTTTTTGCAAATGCCATACATAGAACCAGCAAATCATATAGTAATAGCAATATAGCATTTCTTTTTAACGCTTTCATTTTTTTATGAATGTTCACTTTTCTCCTCCTCATTGTCCTAAAAATGGTCCCGGATATTACAAAGGCTGGCAATAGGCTATATACACTCTAACTATCAGGAGTACTATATTGCCTTAACGCCTTTGTTGCTTTTTGGTAAGCTTATTTACAATCAATGCTCTTCTATTTTTCCATCTTTAATATAAACAATTCTTGACCCATATTTTGCCAAAGTCAAATCATGTGTTACCATTATAATTGTCGTTCCTTCCTTGTTCAAACGAGATAAAATCTCCATAACCATTCTAGAATTGTCACTATCCAGGTTTCCAGTTGGTTCATCAGCCAAAAGAATCTGCGGTCTATTAGAAATAGCTCTCATGATAGAAACTCTCTGTTGCTCTCCTCCGGATAGCTGAGCAGGATACTTTTTTTCCAAACCTTCCATATGAAATTCATTCAACAATTCCTGTGCTCTTACAGTTCTGTTCTTTTTAGACATTCCCGCATATCCAAGTGGGATAGCAATATTTTCCAAAACATTCATTTCCTGAATTAAATGATATGCCTGAAAAACAAATCCAATTTTCTGGTTTCTATCTCTGCCATTTTTTTATCATTCAAACTTTTAATAGATATCCCATCCAATGTATATTCGCCCTCAGTTGCATAATCTAATAACCCAACAATATTTAACAATGTTGATTTTCCACTCCCTGAGCTCCCATAAATACACACAAATTCTCCCGGATAAATAATTAAGTCTACACCTTTCAACACATTGATTTCTATATTTTTTCCATAATATGTTTTTTTTATATCTTTTAGTACAATCATTTTTCTTTTCCTAATCCCCATTTAAAAGCTCAATCACTCTTTTTTGTTTTATTTTTATATAACTCCTTCCAGACACAATGATAGTTATCAACAAATAAATACTTATACTTGCAATGAATGACACGATACTCCCTTCTACTTTTATATAACCGATCATAATTCCCATATCAACAAAGTATGTAACTATGTAGCCAATACCTACTCCTATGAACATTCCTAACCCATTCAATAAAGCAACCTCTGCAAACATTTCATAAAATACTGTCCTATAATCCGCTCCACACGCAAGACTAATCCCGTATGCTTTTTTTTCTATGGTTAAATAATAATTCGAAAATTGATATCATCCCTCCCAAAAAGCTATTAAAATAAAATACCAGCCTGCATGATTACCCGTATCGATTGTTTCACTTTATATCCATTATTCTTTAAGTCTATTTCGGAGATAGATACGGTAAGAATATACTTCTCCATGCATTTTATTTAAATACTCTTCTATATTCCGTAACAACAGATCTTTATTTTCTAATTCCTTAGAATTCCATTCCATATGAATGTATGCCGGTTCTATTTTTTGTTCTATCTGTTCCATATATTCAATAGGAGCAATTACACAATTCTTCAGTTCTATATCCTCCACTTCCGTCTTCCATAATTGCTCATTTATCCGTGTCGGCATTTTCTTCGGAACACTTCCAGGAATTGTAAATATATCTTCGATACTTTCTTTATTGCTTCCCCAATAACAATATCCATTCTCCAACCCCAATTTATCATAATCTGTCAAAATCATTGTAAACTCATAATTTTTATTATTCGCTACGTAAAATTCTGGTAAGGCAATATAGAAAAAGGTTTTCCCGCTCGATATTTTCTGTATCTTTTCATAATCTTGAATCGTCAACGCTACTGTCTCTGATAACATTTTTTCATTAAATCTAGATATCTCAAGACATAAATCTCGACTTTGGTTTGCTCTTCTTCTTTCTTCCTTTACTAATGAAGAATACATATTCATTGCATATACAAGCACACTCATTCCCAACATCATCTCAATAATCATCAATATTGAGATCCATTTATTCCATTTTAACCGTTGCCATGCTCTTCTTATACTATAGCTCACTCTGTCTCCTTTATTTTCAACATTAATGCAATTGGATATAGCTTTATTTTCTTTATCGAACATCTTGCTAATATTCCACATATCAACAACGATATAGTAATAATTTCTGCAATAACCACTCCATCCAACACGATAACATTATCTAATTGAAGCATTCTGGCCAGTGGATTCATCGTAACAATTACTAACAGTACTGCAATTCCTGTAATCCACAAAGTTTCCAAAAGTGCTTCTATCCGCATCTCTTTCCTGGAAGCTCCCAGTGCCAAATTGACTCCTACCGTTCCCCGCTCTTCGTCCATCTTTTCTATAAGTACGATAGATTCATTTAATACAAAAAAAGTGAGTGCAACCATTGCAATAAGTCCCCGGACAATTCTCCATTGTTTTTTTGTTGTCAATGCATTTTTATATAATTCCATTCCTGTAGTTGTTGATATAAGCTCCGATTTAGGATCATTTTTTTCAATAATCTTTGTTCCCTTATCTGCAATTTTTCTAAATTATTACTTTCTCCCCAAAAGTTCCTTGTAAATTGTATCTTTTCTTTATTCTGATATATATCCTTCATTGTCTGATACGGGATTGCAATTCCCGAATATATGCTGCTGTTCAATATACCTACAATCCTACACTTTTTATCTCGGATTAAAATACCATCCCCAACTTTACAAGAATATGTTTTAGCACATTGACTATCAACCAAGCATACTGCTGCACCAGTCTTCATTTCCCTTTTATTGAACATTCTTCCATTAATATCAGGCATTGGATAAGCATATTTTTCATCTATTCCTATCACAGAAACATATTTATCTCCCATTGTTTAAAATTTTCCTCTTTGTATGCTTTTATCGAATACTCCGTTCCTTCTGGAAACAGAATATCAAATTTTTTACTAAACCAATCAATCTGTACAGAACTATTCATTTTTTTAAATGTCGTAAAATAGAACACTCTATCTACCGATCTTATATTAGCTATACAGAATGCTGGAAGCAAAAGACCTACATAAAACGAAAGAATATATAAAAAGTATCGTTTCTTTTGGTATTTGATTTTTATCCAAGTTTGATACACTATATATAAGTACCGTTTCATACATTTCCCCTTACTTTTTATAGATTCGGTATATTTTTTTTGCTTTCGGCATAACTATAAAGTACTCTCCCTGATTGTTTTCATCTATTTGCGGATTTTCTTCATTTTCCAGTCCCGAAATGATTGCAAGAGTTTCCTTATACTCCCCATTCCATCCCAATGAATATACCGATGCACCCGATCCAGAAATACATATTATTTCTTTATCTTTTATCAGAAATCGGTTATCCCAAATCCGTTATGGCAATTCAGATACCTTTTTTAACTTGTTCCCACTAACAGACAAAAGCCACTCAGGTGCTGTGGTGACCGCTCCAAAACTATCATTTTTCTTATCATAAAACCGTACCATGAAATTTATTCCATATATTTCTGATTGATAACTCGCAATTGATCCGATAAAATTTGCTCCTATTTCTTCTTCATCTCCATTGGTATATTTATCTATTACCGCCTCTTTTAATGACATTCCCGTAACGTATATTCCCTCTTCGTTTACTGCCATTTTTTGTGGAACATAATCTGGATCATTCATTTTTTTTGTTTATCAAATCTACTTTATCTACATAATTTAACTGCTCATCAAATATCTGGACTCTATTATTTCCTTGATCAAGAACATATATTTCATGATTATATGCTTTCATTGCACCTGGAGATAAAAACTCCCCTTCTCCATTACCAGTCTTTCCAATTTTTTTAATTAGATTTCCAGAATAATCCATTTGTATAATAGCGTCACTTGCTTTATCCGAAATAATCATCGAATCTTCCAGGCATATGATTCCATTTGGTTCATCCACATTTTCCAATTCTTCTACACTGTATCCCGCGTCGATATCTTCAAGAGACGCTAAATCGAATGTTTTATTACTTATTTCCTTAGCATTCTCCGCATAAATGGGTAATACATCACTTTTAGAATTAAGCATAATATTATAATTTTCACTCGTTTTTGTGTTGACATCCACTCAAACAGCAAAACAAACTCCCGATAATAGCGGTAATAAATATTCTCCTTTTCACAATTCCCACCTCTTCTTTGCCAAAAATAATTTCTACCATGAAACTATAATTGTCCATTTTCTCAATTCAGTAAAATTGTATGATTCCTTTTTCCAAATACCCCAAAACAACTCGATTTGCTTACCTTTACTATATCCAATAAATCTTATCCTGCTTCTTAACAAATCTGAATAATTCTTAATTTCTAACAGACTGTTTTCACAGTATCTTATTCTATATATATCGGAAAACTTAAAACAATTGCATATCTGTTTTCATTATTTATAATTTCAGATTCTTCCTTTCATCTGTTCCATCATATTTTTTATATTCTGGATTCCTATCCCCGTTCCTTTTACATACTCTATTTTAGTGTTTTTTTGATTTTCAAAGACTATCTGTATTGTATTTTCATTATTTTTCATCTCCAAATAATTGGATAATCTTTATCCGCATATTTTTTTATATTTGAAACCAGATTATCCATAATACGCCCTATATATTTAGGATAAACCCGTACTTTTGCTTCACCCCACTTCATATTTCCAGCAGCTACCCGATATCCGTCCGCTTCAACAAATGCACAAAACTCTGATAAATATTCCCCTATCGCATATTCCACATTTGCCGGTGGATCTAATTCTATTTTTTCCTGCTTTCGAATCAAAAAGAAATCGAACACCTGATCTGTCAGTTCCCTGATCTGATTTGCTTTTTGATAGCTCTTTTGTATATATTCCTGATTCTCATCATTTGCTGATTTCTTTATTGCAATTTCTAAAAAAGTGATCAGGCTTGTCAGCGGCGTCCGAAGGTCATGCGCCATCGCAAGAACTAATTTATTTTGGTTTTTGTTCATCTTCTTTTCATTTTCTTCTTTTTTTATCAAATTCTTACGCATCTGCTCCAATCCGTAGGCCAGATTTCCCAGTTCGTCTTTTCCTCTCACCTCTATATCAGCATCCCAATATCCGCCCTCTATCTGCCGAATAGATTCACTTAACTTTTGTATATATTTCACTTCTTTTCTTATTCCAAAAATAAATACAACAAAACATATTCCAAAACTGATTGCAGTAATCGTAAATATAAAAAAGAGTTTTATCTTCACTTCATAGTCTGCATAAATATACACATCCGCATCACCATCTTCAAATTTTACATTTTGCAAAAAATACCAGGTATAATTCAACATATCATTTTCTGCTGGTTTTAATAGATTGTCTTCTACATAAAAATTATCAAATAATATTTTTCTTTCTCTTGAAACTAAGAAATATGAAATCTTCTGCTTATTTGACCATTTTTCAATTTTTCAAAGTCTGTAGCTGCCACATGATTTTCTGTAACATATTTTTGCAGATGTTTCACATAAGGTGTTTCCGCCTTATATATATAATCGGATTCATAATAATAATTCATCAATACATGGCTTCCACCAAAATATAATATTATAAAAGCAACACTCCCTACTAAAATTCCTTGCAAAAGCAATAATAACATTTTAACTGTAAGATTAGCATTTTTTATTTTAGCCAAATGTATACCCCTTTCCCCATACAGTTCTTATTATTTTGGGATTTTGTGGATCTTCTTCTATTTTTGACCTTAATTTTCTGATATGTACCATAATCGTATTGGCCGATGCCTTATAAAATGGTTCCTGCCATACACTTTCATATAAATTTGTATAGAAAATATTTTTCCTGGATATTTCATCAGCAATAATAACATTCTATATTCTATATCTGTCAAACACAGTTCTTTTTCTCCCATATACACATCATTATACAAACTGCTGATAACTATCCCATGTCTTTCAATCCATTCCTCTTTTTGGGAATCTCTATTAAATTCGGTATCATATACCTGATGCCTTCGCAACAACGCATTAATTCTTGCAAGTAATTCTGCCGATGAAAATGGTTTTACCAAATAATCATCCGCTCCCGCTGTAAATCCCGTAATCTTGTCTTCCTCACTTAATTTTGCTGTTAAAAAAGAATTGGAACAACTGATCTTTTTCTTATCTCTTCACAAGTTTGAATACCTGATATTCCAGGCATCATAATATCCAATATTACAAGGTTTATTTCTGCTGAAAATTTATTAAGTCCGTCTGAACCGTTTTTTTGCTTCTGTTATCAAAAAATTTTCAGATTCCAATAATATTCTGAGACTCTCCCGAATATCCGGATCATCTTCGATAATTAAAATATGATTCATATATTCCACTCCTTTTACACATTCTGCTGTTCAAATCATAACATACAAATCACAATATCCAAAAAATTAAGAATTTTTTAGATTTTTTAATCCCATATTTAAGAATTAATCTGTAAAGTATAAATTATCAAATGCTAAGGAGGAGCGTTACAAATGAAAACTCTTAAACAAACCCTATTTTTTATTATTGCTGGAATTGCAATAAATGCGATTTTTTGTTCTACCTCTTATGCTGCTACTGCTTATTCTGGATTCTCTTTATCTCCTTCACAATCTTCTGAAGATAATTTAACCGATTCTAGTGACCGAAGTCTTCACACAACAAAATATGTCGTCACATCTGCCCAAGCTACCTTACGCACCGGACCCGGAAATAACTATTCTTCTGCTGGCACTGTCAGAAAAGGAAATCTTATCTTAGTAGTGTCAATTTCTAATAATTGGGCTAAATTCAAACTTAGGAACAATTGGGTTTACATCTCTGCTTCTTCTATAAAAAAACTTTAATCGATATAAATCATAACTAAAAAAAGATTATCTGGATACTTACTTCCTCCAGATAATCTTTCTCTATGATTCACTATTCTATTTATATTCTTCCTTACTCCACCTTTGCTTTCTTCGGCAAAAACAAACTCAAAAGCAGCGATACCACGAACACGCCTGTCACTGCATTTCCATTAAACACATCTCCTACCGCACTTGGAAATGCTGCAAGAATCATCTATATCAGTACTCACTGGAATGAATCGAACATTTGCTTTCTTTATTACATTCCACTTAAGTCCAATTTATACACAAACTTATTAATCTCTGTATTCTCCAAAAACATAATCATATAAATCGGCATATAGATTCTCTTTTCATCCACTTCAACATTTCCTTCCGAAAAAATATATGCCTGCCGTATTCCATATTCTTTCGTTCCCAATACATTATTTAGCGCAGAATGTCGCTTATAATCTTTCCCTGATTTTATTTCCAACGGTGTAATCTCTCCATCAAGCTCTATTACGAAATCAAGCTCTCCCTGTTTCTTGCTGTTAAAGTAAAACTCTTTATGCCCTTTTGCAAGCAGCTCCTGTGCAACAACATTTTCGAAAGTGCTCCATTATTAATCGATTGTTCTTTATTTAAGATTGCTATCTTAACCTGATTAGAGTAACAACTGGTAAGAAGTCCCACATCTGAAAAGAACAGCTTAAATAAATTACGGTTCTCGCTCATAACCAGTGGAAGTTTGGGTTCACTTATATTGTATACCGGGATTGCCACTCCTGCATCTTTCAACCACAAAAAGTCATTTTCCACTCTGTCATAACTGATTCCCTTTCCAATACTATTCAACTGAAACCGTTTATTCTTCTGATCCAGTTGGCCCGGCATTGCATCATAGATTTCCTGCAATTTCAATTTATATCTGATCTCAATTATTTCGTAAAAGTCTTTCTTATATAACCGGATTATTTTTCATGAACCTCTGCTACACTGGCTAAATCATTTGTCTTAATATAGGTATCCACTGCTTCCGGCATTCCTCCTATGATCAGATATAAATAAAATACATCCATCATTTTAGAATGGACAAATGGATCTACCGGCATTCTGTTCATATAGCATTCCTTTATTGAGCAAATGACGTTATCCGAAATCCCCACTGCTTTTGCAAACTCCTGGAATTCTAATGGATACATATCGTATATACTCATATATCCAACAGGTGCTGAACGCAAATCATTCAACTCCACCCCCAGAAGCGAACCGCTCATTATATATCTGTAGCTTCCCTCTTCTACGAGAAATTTAATTCGGGTTACTATATCTTTAAACTCCTGAATCTCATCCAGAAAAATAATCGTCTTTCCCTTTTCTAATTTTTTCGAAGAAACAAGGCTTAATCTCATCAACAGATCCTCTGTATCTTTTGCCCCTGCAAATAATTCTACCAGTTCTGGCTGTTCAATAAAATTCAATTCAATATACGGTATCTTACTTTTTTCCAGGCATTCTCTGATGAGATACGTTTTTCCAATCTGCCTCGCTCCCGTAATCAGTAGCGCATCATTTCCTCTGGCAATCCAATTTTTAACTTTTTTTTCGGCTTTTCTTTCTATCATAACTTCATCTCCGCTCTTTTCTTACAATTTTATTATATTCACCTTTTCTTTTATCATACATCTGTTTCGCAACTTTTCCAACCCATTTTTCTTTGTTTATTGTGATTTTTCCAACCTGTTTTTCTTTATTTTTGCGATTTTTCCAACCGCTTTTTTAGTCTTTTTTGTGATTTTTCCAACTTTTCTTATATTTTGAACTCTAAACAATCATCTACGTAAGAGGGTTATATAAAGAAAATCAGTTTCTTAGGCGAGAACATACAGACCATACGAAAACACAGAGGAATGAAACAGCAGGAGCTTGCGGACGCTATCGGTATCAATATGCAGAGTCTTTCCAAGATTGAAAGAGGGGTAAACTATCCCACCTTTGACACGCTGGAAAAGATAATGGACGTGTTAGGTGTAACACCAAATGAACTGTTATCGGGGGAATGGAAGTTTATCCATCATGCAGAAAAGGAAATCTGGCAGTTTTTGAGAGCAGAAGAACGCCTAAATGCAGAATTGAAACATGGACATTATGATAACTTCTTTGATAGCGAGGAAGAATGGCTGGAATATGAATTGGAAAAGTTACGGGAATACATTACCGATTACATCAATGGAAAGATCATTCAAGCATCTGACCTTTACCCTGTCAAAGAATTTGTCCAACATTTGAAATTTCAAAAACTGTTAGACCGCTATGATGATTTATACAGCATGGATATGTTCGGGGAAAGCATAGAAGGACATAAGTATAAAAACGCCTTATCAAGTTGTGAAAATGTTAAACCCGCATTCAAAAGAAGATATGGAACTTTTACGGAAAGTATTAAAGGATAGACGTTTTGATGACGAGGATAAGTAACCTTTTTCCTCTTTGCAGAAGATACAGCAAACAAAAAGTCGTGATATTTTTAGTTAGAATAGGCTAACTTGTAAAATCAGAAATGGGAATTTAATGCAAAATGGAAGATTTAAAAAAATAGTGGTAGGAGTACTGTATGAAAAAGATATTAGGAACAATATTAGCAATAATATTTTTATTTGCGACTATTTTGATGGGGTTAATATTCAGTGGAAAGATTGAATTAAATGAAAATTGGACATTTATACTATCTGTTGTACAAATTATTAGTTGGTTGGGATATACCAACCTATCAGAATTAGAAAAGCGTTATAAGATAGTAATAAGTGCTTTTACTATAGTTGCCGTGTGCATTATAGGATTATTTTATTTCTTAAAATAAAGAAATTTTGTTGAAGTATTAAAAAGAAGACCGGATTTCAGTAAGCTATCTGGTCTTCTTTTTTTGATTTTTAATATCATATCAAGGCTCATTCAATTGTGGTAATTTCGTGGTAAAATGAGTGTTTTTCTATAGTTCAAAATGCTGGAAAGCATAGTGTTTATGCGGATAATCGAAAATTAAATATAAAATTTCTATATAATCTCTATTTTATTTTTCTTACTCCACCTTCGTCTTCTTCGGCAAAAACAGGCTCAATAAGAGCGATACCACAAATACTCCAGCCACTGCATTTCCATTAAACACATCTCCTACCGCACTTGGGAATGCTGCAAAGAAGTTCCCTGATGTCTGTGTCAGACCGACTCCGATACTGAATGATAATGATACGATGATCATCGTTCTGTCATCGAATTTGCATTCTTTCAGCATCTTGATTCCCTCATACATGATGGATCCAAACATCATAACCGTGCATCCGCCAAGCACCGCCTGTGGAAGCGAATTAAAGAACGCTCCAAGCGGTGGAAATAAGGATGCAAGGATCAGAATCAATGCCCCCATCAGGATTGTAAAACGGTTAATCACCTGCGTCATCGTCACAAGCCCAATGTTCTGACTGAACGATGTCAGCGGCAGACATCCGAAACATCCGGAAATCGCACTGGAGAATCCATCCACGGCCAGCGAGCCGCGAAGTTCTTTCATCTTCAGATCACGCCCAAGCGCTCCCGTACAGACTGCCGTCGTTGCACCTGTCGTCTCTGCTGCCGATACCAGGAATACGATTGCAATCGTGAAAAATGCTCCCAAATTGAATACCGGCTTATGAATGGTCAGGAACACAAGCTTCGGAATACTGAATACGCCGACCTCCTGAATCGTCTTATGAATACCGGAAAAGTCAACCATAGGCGCGATTCCTGCTACAGTAAATATGATTGCAAGTGCATAGCCAAATACAAGGCCGACCAGCACATTTAAGTTCTTATATACGCCTTTCAGCACTTCTCTGGATACCAGACATACGATCAATGTAAATGCACCGACTACCAGATGATACCAGGAACCGAAATCCTTCACTCCGCTTCCTCCACCCCAGGAGTCCATCCCCACCGGAAGAAGTGACAGCCCAATCGCAATCACTACACAGGCTGATACAACCGGTGTCAGATATTTTCTCCAGTATTTGGCACTCAGTCCGACAAAACCTTCAAAAATACCGCCTAAAATAACCGCACCTACCATCCCTTCATATCCCAGATCCGGATTCGTTGCAATGACCAGCAGACTTCCAAGAAAACGTAAAACTGACTCCCATAATAATCGGAAGTCCGGATCCGATCACTCCTATCGGATATAACTGTAAACAGGTTCCGATTCCGGCTACAAACATCGCACACTGCAATAACTGTGTAATCTCCGCCGAACTTAAATGTGCCCCATTACTTCTAAGTACTGCCGCACTACACACGATCAGTACCGGAGCCAGATTCGATACGAACATCGCCAGTACATGCTGTAAGCCAAACGGAATGGCTTTTCTAAGTGGAACCCTGCCGTTCAGCTTATAGATATTCTCTTCACTGACCGACGTTATCTTTTCTTCTTTGTTGCTTTCCATGACTTTTCCTCATTCTCTCTGTGAAATTTCTTTATTATAACTTTAACTTATATTTTATAAGAAAGCAACTCGAGAATTAATAAATGCATTTATTACTTTAATATAATCCGAAAATATTCTACTGTCGTTGAAAGAAGAAATATTCCACACACTGCCATTTGCAGATATTTTTTCTTAATTACACTTTCAATAAAATCTTTTAAAAATATAAAATCAATCACACTACCAATAAGAATGCTCCCCACATCCATGATACTGTTTATTGCTTTTATCGAAAACAACTGGAACATCCATATCAGACTGGCTGCCCCCAGACACCAGATAAGTGAAAAATAAAATTCCCTTTTTTCACGAATTTCCCAATATTGCCGTAAAAGAACCACACATGTAGTACATCCTATGATACAGCCATAAAATGCAATCGAAGAAAACACTTTTGTTGACTGTGTAACCATTACACCTAATACTGCCATTACAAAGCTAATTCCACTGATTAACCATTTCATTTTCTTTGCCGCATGATACTCCGATATCTCTGCCGTTGATTTCATAATCTCTACTACGTTCTTCCGATCTACAGCAGTTTCTCTTCTTTCTGTATTGATTTCCGATCTCATAAGCTCCACCACTTCTATCCCGAGTGCATCTGCCAATGGTTCTAACGTATTAATGTCTGGAAAACCAAGTCCTCTTTCCCATCTGCTGACTGCCTTATCCGTTACATTTATCTTTTCTGCCAGTTCCGCCTGTGTCATACCCAGCTGCTTTCTCCGTTCCATGATAAATTTTCCAAATACTTTTGCATCCATGTAATTCACTTCCTTTTTCCGTTCTTCGAAACCGAATAGACTTCTTTGTTTAATTACATCATATACATTTTTTGTTAAATACGTCAATCGACGAATCCTTTACTTTTTTTAATTTTAAGGTAAAAAGCTTTGAATAGTAAAAGAAGACTCTTGCAATGCAACAGCCTTCCTAATCATATACTTATTCTTCTTTTTGTATTTCTTCTATAATTCGTTGAATTGCAGTTACCTCTTCCTCCAATTCATCCGCAATTTGTCCTATAGACTTTCTTTTTTTCAACTTCTTTTTAATCTGCTTTTTCAAAAGACTCCGTTCTCCAAGCTCAATTCCAGATTCTACTCCAGCCTCCACACCAGCTTCATACTCCGCTTTCCGTAATTTTTTCTCTTCAAATTCTTTATCATACTCATAGATGCTCACTTTGATCACCTCTGCCTTATTCTTCACCAAAAATTCTGCCAGAATTCCTTCCTTTATGCATTCATCTACCGCTCGCGTAACTGCCTCTTCCAGAGGAATATTCTGCGTCACATATTTTCTTACCCTCGCAACATATTTGGCATATTCCTTTAATGTTCTGCAGTGTTCCATCAGTCTAGGTTATGACCATCATTTACATTCAACATAGTCACCCTTAATTCCAGATCCGGATCATCCGTCGGATTCTCATAAGCTGAAGATAATCGGAATTCATTATAATCTTCTACCTTTTTCGTTCCATTATAAAATACAATAAATCTTGGTGTCGGTATCTTTTGTATTACCGTGGAATATAAAGATTTCCGAACTACTAATCTTTGATATTCATCCGCAATATAGAATAAATTTCTAAGCGGAATATTCGAGTTATACGTCGACTGGTGCTCATACAAATATAAATTCATATCCATAATAAACGCCAGATCATTTTTCATTCCCATATAAATTGCATTTTCTAATGTAACAATCTGCAAATCTTCTACATTAGTATAATTCCGACCATTCACTGCATTATACAATAATAGCAGATTTTCTTTATCATGATACAACATTCGAAAAATCGTATCTTTGTATGGCCGTTTTGCTTTAACTGACGGTTGCTTACCTGATACTTTTTGTTACGTCTCTTCTGACTTTTTCTTCTCTCCATATTTAATTCCTCCTATGTGCAGGAGGATATCTTACTTACACGTTCAGTCCTCTCCTGCTTTTTACAATTGATTGGTATAAAAAACATAGATTTCTGAAATGCAATTAGAATGTAGATAGTATATGATTCAATATACCTTAGATTTCTTTTGAAGTATGCTTTTATATAGATTAACATATAAATAAATATTATTCAATATATTTTCAAACAAATTTTGTTGCTGTTTATTACATGAAGCGGTCATTCCGTGGGTATCGCATGCTGTAATGATTCAACAGCGGAACCATAACTGCTGTGATACCGGAAGTGTACAAAAAAAAGCCGGAAAGTCAAGGCTTGCGCCACAACTTTTCGGCCATACACAGGTTACAATTCCGCTATTGAATTCAGTATCATTGGCCAGTCACGACATGAGAAAGACTTGGTATTCTGGTTCGGGCGTATATGGAGCGATGTTAGAAGTTGTTAGGCGTCAGAATTTTCGTTACCCGGAATAGGAGTCACTGTTTGAGCCGTATGGCGAGTTTGACATCCTAGGCCGGGTGCTTTTAGAAATTCTGACGCCTTATAACTTCTTCATCGTGGAATCTTAGCCCGAACCAGAATACCAAGTCTTTCTCATGGACCGGGGTAAGCCACAATACAGTATTAAACAGCAAAAAAATTCAACTTCGTCTCATCAAACGTAATCTTCTGCCTTTCCTTCTAAAATACTCCTCCACAACCTGATACATCTCCTCATACCGTCCTTCGCATGCACAATTTCCCAACGGTTCGATCCAGCATGACTGCTTCCCACAGGCATCTCTTAAGTGGACTTTAAAATTCAGTCCTTTCTCCTCCAGCAATCCGTTCACTTCAATAATTTCATTAAATGTAATATAATTCATATCTGCTATCTCCTCCAGTTCTTTCCACTATAGTATCCGGCTGCATTGAATATCGTTGCGAATACATTGATCATCTTGTTCGACGTATACACTGCATGATACCGGTTATATTTTCCCCAGTCTGCATTCGCCAGTGTCCATGTTCCGGATACAGCAGCAAGATAAATAACAGCACACAAAAATCCCACGATAAGTTCACCGGTTGCCATCAAGTGTCCATACTTCTGATTCAGCATCTGCGCTATCACTACTGCCATGATCAGGCTGGCAAACATACTGATCCAGAGTTTGTTCAGGATATAGCGGTTCAGCTTTGAGCCCATCCACAATATAATTGCAAGAATAAATGCCCCGCCATACAGGTAGATTACATACTGCTTCAATACCGCTGTATCACGACACACAATATATCCTCTTCCCATCACTGTTCCGATTGTAAAAAGTCCGACAGGCTGTACAACTGCCCCCAGAAGCAGCAATGTCAGATGCACTTTCATATTCGCCGAACATGTTCCTATGATCAGCAGACCTACCACAGCTGCAAGTGAAATCAGCCCGACATAAAGATGTGTTCCGATATAATCCTTCGGAAGCAGCCATATAGATATCACACTTAAAATCGTTCCTGCAATAAAAAAGCATGCAATCTCATTGTTCATCTCATCCCTGCTTAATTTTTTCTGTACAATATCCTCTTTCAAAAGGATTGCCAGACGTACCTGCCACTCTTCTTTTTCTTCCTCAATTTCAAGCTGATCGATCGATGTAATGTCAAGCTTACTTTTCAATGCTTTCTGGCAGGTCAGTTTCGTTTCCTTTAATGTACGTTCTTCTTTTTCGATCTCGTCCAGTCTGCGGGATAAAGCTTCCTGCAAGGTCAGTCTGTCTTCATAGATTTCTTTGATCTCCTGTACCGAAATACCGATCAGACGCAACTTTTTGATTTCCTGAAGTTGTTCTACATCTGCTTCTGAATACTCCCGGTAATTATTTTCCTGATTACGTGCCGGATGGATCAGTCCTTCTTCTTCATAAAATCTTATATTCGCCTTGGAAATGCCAACCTGTTTTTCTACATCTTTAATCTTCATAAAGTGACACCTTCTTTCCATTTTCCCAGTCTGCTTCTGTAATGATTTCTTTGCGGTGTTTTATCGTCTTGTACTTTACTTTTCCAAACAAACCTTTCTGCTCTTTACAATAAATGATATGAAGCGCCATATGAAATTTCTGGTTCTCATCTTCCAACTCATGACTGTATTCCAGATGAGTCGCACTGTAACGAAGCAGAAGCACTTCACCGGCTCCCACCGGTACGTTCCCACCATCCACAGACATAACCTGAAATGTAATGGTTCCCGGTATTTCGATTTCTTTTAATTCAACCTGTTCTTTTATTACTATCTGAAGCTCAGAAATGATTTTATTTCTTTCTTCACTTTTTTCCATACTGTCACCTTCCTTCATTCCGGATATCTACATCCTTCTCTCTCTTTGTTAAGATAATTATATTCCTTCAAGCCGCTTGAAGGTCAAGAGATTCACCATATTTTTCTTCCATTTTTTGCCTTTACTCGCATTCCCGCTCGATTTTTTTCTCTGCCAGCCGCTCTGTCTCTTCTATTGCTTCTTTATAGCCGGTCAGTGCCGCAAATGGTGCAAACTGAGCCGCCCGGTCTGCTATCGGCATCGGAGGATGCGTCTCCGATACATGATGCGGAAGGTTCAGAATATCTCCATACTTTTGCTGCACTTCGATCACCGATTTCTGTAATTTCCCCGAAACCTGTGTAACATTTTCTTTCGAAACATTTTCATTTCTCACGCTTTATGTCCTCCGATCTGCCGGTTCCGTTCCATCGCAGTTCCATCCTCCTGCAGATTCATTCCTTTTAAGATTGCATTCTTCCCATATTTTTTCTTGATATCCAGCATCGCCTTCTGCATCTTCTTTTCCCGTTCCAGCTTCTCATTCTTCTCTTCCTTTTCCTTCTTTGCAATTCCAAAATCTGTAAAAAGATTCATCTGTTCATACTGCTGTTCTTCCTGGACCTCTTTCTCACTGATCACATGATTCGCTGCCATCGTAATCCGGCGGATCAGAAGATCCGGATTCACAATTTCATGATACAGCTTTACACCTGCCTGTGTCATCAGCCTCGATGAAGAAGTATGCTGCTTCAGATTAGCGGTTCCGTGTGCATGTTTCGGCAGCTTCCTGCCATACCAGTCTGTCGTGATCTCCCCTACATTTTTCTTCGTTCCTTGTTCCAGATTCTTGATGTCATATCCAATCGTCAGAACGATCTGATCCGTTACGAGACGTTTATCTACCAGATCCAATGCCAGCTGGTCGATCATTTCCTTTACCACGATCTTCGTCTGCTCGAAATTATATGGACAATGCAGTACCTGTCCCGCACCCATACTGTTATTTTCGGGCTTATACGCCTTCACATCTGCGATCGTGCATGGCTCCCATCCCCATGCATGGTCAATCAGAAGTTCTGCATTCACCCCAAATAGCCGGTACAGCAAATCTTCATTATAATATTCCCCCGGCTTACCAAGAGAACATCTTGCCACATCTCCCATGGTAAATAATCCGACTTCCGCAAGCTTCTTCGCATACCCCGGCCCACACGCCAGAAATCCGTGATCGGCTGATGCGCCCACAAAAGCTTCCTATAAGAAATTTCTCTAAGTTCTGCGATCCTCACCCCATTCTGATCCGGCTCAATATGCTTCGCCACAATATCCATGGCAACTTTACACAGGTACAGATTCGTTCCGATTCCGGCCGTTGCCGCAATCGACGTCTCCTGCTGGATCTCCCGAATAATCTTTCCAGCCAGCTCTCTTGCCGTCATCCGGTAAGTATTCAGGTAATCGGTCACATCCATGAATACCTCGTCAATGGAATAGACATGGATATCCTCCGGTGCAACGTATTTCAGATAAATGTTGTAGATCTCCGTACTGCATTTCATATATAATGCCATTCTCGGAACCGCCGTAATATAATCCAGTTCCAATTCCGGATGTAGTTTTATTTCTTCATTATCTACGGAAGCTCCTGCAAACTTCTTTCCGGGTGCCATGCAGATCCGTCTTTTATTCACTTCTTTTACCTTCTGCACAACCTCGAAAATCTGGCACGGCCCGGTATCCCGTAGGATTTCAAGGAAGGAGACACTGCCAGACAGATAGTCTTTTCCGTACGGCTTTTGTCCGCTACTACCAGATTGGTTGTCATCGGATCCAGTTCTCTTTCTTTGCATTCTACCGATGCGTAAAATGATTTCAGGTCGATTGCGATATAGCTTCTCTGTCCTTTGTCCGCCATGCTTGTTCTCCTCCTTCCTTTACTCTCAAATTCATTCACAAAGTTTTTCTTTTCTTATTTCGAATATATGTTCTTATTATACCAACATTCTGATTTTTCCACAATACAGAAGCAGTTACAAATTATTTTTCCAAAACTATTGACCTTCAAGTTACTTGATAGTTTATATTATAGACAAGAAAAGAGAAGAAACAAATATTGATAAGAATGCCGGCTATTCCCAAATTCTCTTAAAGAAAGGAGACATTAAAATGAAGAACGGAACAGAAAACAAAAAAGTTGTCTTTGATATTATTTTTAACTTAATATGCATGATATACATAATCTACAGTTGGATGTCAATTACAAATGTCGGAGTCGTAACTGCACTGACACATAATCATGGTGATGCCATGCTGCTGATCTTCGGTGCTGCAATTGTTCTAATCGTCTTTTTATAATCGATATCATTTCTTTAATATCAGGGAAAAAGCAAAGGGGCTATTTGTTACCGGGGTATGTCGGAGTGTCCATTGGTGTAAAATGTATCGCAATACTATTCCTGGTTTTGGCATATGTATTTAAGCTTAGAATCTAGAGACCTGCCACTGGCAGCTTCTTCCAAACACATGACGTATAAAATATGGCTGGCATATATTCTTTCATGATATATGCAGCCATATTTCAAAATCCGTTTACCATTATTTTATTTATAATCCATCACCAGAAACATCGGTTTGATCGCTACCACTTCATCATACTCTTCCTTCTCGACGACTACGCTGGAATTCAACGCTTTCAGATCTTTTTTCAAGACCTGCAATGCTTCCGGGATATTTCTCGCACGCCCCTCTTTCATAATCTCCTGCATTCTCTTTAACACAATCGGATGTGCATAATGAGCCGGTACCGGGAAATCCGGATATTCTCTGATATACTCTTCCATCTGACGGATTGATTCTGTCAGCCGCTTCTCAATATAATTCTTGTTATTTTTCGAAGTCGGAAGTACATTTGCTCCGGCAAATAAGAAGATTGCGGCCAAACCGAACAGTAGGAAGTACATTCCAAATCCCGCATGCGTCGTCAATGCATAGATACCATAGACAAATACCGCAGCACCCATCAGTACGATTGCAAGTGCACCCATTTGTACGCTGGATTGCTCCTGTCTAGGTACGCTTTTTCTTCGCCGACTGACTTAAGTCCATATAGATATCCGATTGCTTTTTCAGATACTGTTCTGCCTGTTCCAGCTTCACGAGACATCTTTTTGTTTCTTCTGACACATTTCTTTCTCTTTGCTTTTCTGCCAGCCATCTTTCCTTCTCTGCCAGCTTTCTCTCAGCCTCAAGACTGTGTACCGGAATATCCGGATATTCTTCCTCTATATGTGCAAGAAATCTGTCCACATCTTCTTCATGTTTGAAATTACATTGTTTTTCTTTTCCGTCCTCATATACGACCACAAGATAGGATAATGTACCGAATACTCCTTTTCCTGTAAATCCACCCTTACTCATGGCGATTTCTTTTGAAGATCCTTTTACAGAACTGATTGGTATGTAATACCTTCTGTCAATATAGAAGCTGCTAAGATACACTGCCTTTTTTTCCAATGCCACAAGGTCCGATCTTCTTACATTCTTTTTTGTCTTTTACCAATCTTCATCCGGAATCGATACATTACCCAGTCTTTGTGGTTTCATCTTTTCATCATCTCATTTCTGTCAATTCATTCTGCCTTTTATGTATTCAAATTACACTGTCTTACAACTATGCTTTCATTGGTTTCTTTGTCGCATGGATAAAGATTCCAAGGAATACTGCTGCCAGGATAATTCCTACCGGATAAGCAACCTTCGTAGAAGTCCCAGACACTCTTCTGCGCAGAAGAAATAGGTCATGGAAACTGCACTCATAAATGTTGCCGGTACCGCTGTGATCCAGTAATTCTTCTTCTCGCGGAACAGATACATACTTGCTGTCCACAGAACGATCATTGCAAGTGTCTGGTTTGTCCAGCTGAAGTATCTCCATACGATCGCATAATCCAGATGTCCGACAAATGCTCCGACTGCCAGAAGCGGAACACATAACATCAGACGTTTCTGCATCTTATTCTGATCAACTTTGAACCAGTCTGCCAGTACCAGACGGGCACTACGGAATGCCGTATCACCGGAAGTGATCGGGCATACGATAACTCCGATCATTGCAAGTGCAACACCGACACCGCCCATCGTCTTGATACATACATCATAGATAGCTGCTGACTGTCCATTTGCAAGAATATCATTCAGACCTGTACTCAGACCACCTGTGATTTTATAAATAGAACATCCTGCTGCTGCCCAGATCAGTGCGATCACACCTTCTGCAACCATCGCACCATAGAATACGAAATGTCCCTGTTTCTCAGATTTCATACAACGTGCCATCAGTGGTGACTGTGTAGAATGGAATCCGGAAATAGCTCCACATGCTACGGTAATGAACATGAAGCTCCAGATCGGCTTTCCCGCCGGATGCATGTTGGTAAAATGCGTCCAGATCTCAGGAATCGTATAATTCGGATTCGTGAAAATACCAACGATAACACCGACTGCCATAACGATCAGGCAGATACCAAACAATGGATAGATACGTCCAATGATCTTATCGATTGAAATAAATGTTGCAACAAAGTAATATGCAAGGATGATCCAAAGCCATACTTCCGGATTAGCCAGAACTCCTGTCACACCTTTATTTCCCAGTAATGTAACGATCAATCCTGCCGGTCCTACTGCAAATACGGTACCAACCATGACCAAAAGCACAACGCTGAATACACGCATGACATTCTTCATCACATTTCCAAGATAGATTCCGCACACTTCAGAAATCGATGCTCCGTCATTTCTTTCAGAAAGCATACCTGAAAAATAATCATGTACTCCTCCTGCAAAGATCGTACCGAATGTAATCCACAGGAATACAACCGGTCCCCATAAAGCCCCCTGCATAGCTCCGAAAATCGGTCCAAGACCTGCAATATTCAAAAGCTGTACCAGGAACAACTTCCACTGCGGCATTACTACATAATCCACACCGTCATTGATCCGGACCGCCGGTGTCTCTCTGTCATCTGGTGCAAAAGTGTTCTCAACCACTTTACCATAGACAAAATACCCTCCTATAAGTAACGCTAAGCAAATAATAAAACTAATCATGACAACACCTCCAATGTCTTTTATTTCTTAATATTTCCTTAACCTACCTCCATTATAGGATTATGTGTATTTTTTTCAAGTGTTTTTCGAAAATTCTTGTATTTTTTATATATTTTGCACAACCACTGTTCTCTATCTTTTTACTTTTACTCCGATCTTTAATGCATTTACATTTCTTACAATGCTATCATCTCAGGGACTGCATGCCTTAAGTCCAATACAGAAAACTCAAAAGGAAAATGCCGGCACCCCAAGATACCGGCATTTTCCCACTCATAGGAATCAATCATTTAGTTTTAGTTGCTTCATATTATAATGGCGATTCAATTAACATACAGTCTGATATCTGTGTATTCATAGCAGTCAAAGCTGTCTGCTACGTTCTTGCATGTTAATTTTCCATCGTATGTATTTACAGCTGAATAGATAACTTCGTTATCTTTGCATGCCTGCTCAAGTCCTTTTCCTGCAATCTGCAGTCCATAAGACAGTGTAGCATTTGTCAGTGCAATTGTAGATGTTCTTGGAACTGCTCCAGGCATATTTCCTACACAGTAGTGAACAACACCATCTTCAATGAAGATCGGATCATCGTGGTATGTAACTTTTGTTGTCTCACCACATCCGCCCTGATCAACAGCTACGTCTACAAATACAGCACCTGGTTTCATCTCTTTGAGATATTTTTTCTTGAATATCTTAGGAGCTGATTTTCCCGGAATCAGAACACATCCGATTACGAGGTCTGCTTCTTTTACAGCTTTTTCAATATTTGCATCATTAGAAACAAGTGTCTGGATACGTGCTCCGAAGATATCATCCAGATAAGCAAGTCTCTGAAGGTTGATGTCCATGATTGTTACATTAGCGCCCATTCCTACAGCGATCTTACAAGCGTTTGTTCCTACAGATCCACCTCCGAGGATTACGATGTTAGCTTTTGGTGTTCCAGGAACTCCTGCTAAGAGAACTCCTTCTCCTCCAAATCTCTTCTCGAGATATTTAGCACCTTCCTGAATACTCAGACGTCCTGCGATCTGGCTCATTGGAGCAAGCAGCGGAATGCTTCCGTTTCTTTCGATCAGTGTCTCATAAGCAACACCTTTTACCTTTGCTCCGAGAAGAGCATCTGTCTGCGGCTTGTCAGCTGCAAGGTGAAGGTATGTATAAAGGATCAGTCCTTCATGGAATAATGGATATTCTTCCGGAAGCGGCTCTTTTACTTTGATCATCATCTCTACAGTATCCCATACTTCTTTTGCTGTATCAATCATCTTAGCCCCAGCTGCCACATATTCGGCATCTAAGAATCCTGATCCTTCTCCGGCACCTTTTTCAATATAACATCGTGTCCTGCGTTCACATAACTCTTAACATTGTCAGGTGTCATACCTACACGGAACTCGTTGTTTTTAATCTCTTTTACACATCCTACTTTCATTTTGAAAAACCTCCTAAAAATTTTAATCCGTTTGTTTTTGAAGTGAAGATTATTTTTCTTTTTGTTATTTTGTTGAAGAATATTCTTCATTTCTGTTTGAACTCATATTAACACACTCAAGTTGTTAATGCAATAAAAGTTATTTTTTTCACTAGTAAGTTATTTTT
>ENA-OQLB01000316-OQLB01000316.1-human-gut-metagenome-genome-assembly--contig:-NODE-316-length-28394-cov-1.959423_pt1 | contig 28394 bp, 37 predicted proteins | sample MGYA00242656_ERZ504813 | MGnify/ENA primary metagenome ERZ504813 (study PRJEB26092, sample SAMD00036388) | human gut metagenome | host: Homo sapiens | study: EMG produced TPA metagenomics assembly of... | reverse complement strand
TAACCAATATTGTCTTCATTCTCTTCACTTCTTATGGTCTTTGTTAACTTACCTAAGTGCAAAAGCGCACTCTCCATGGAATGAATCCTTGATCCTTTCCATTTACCCTGACTACTACAACAATATCATATCCGCATTTGAACTTTTCTTCATTTAATCGGTAGCCTTCCCTGAGAAGCCTGGCCAAATGATGTCTCACAACACTGTTGCCTACCTTTTTGCTTACGGATATGCCAATTCTATTTCTATCCAACTGATTTTCAACACATACATAACTAAGTATTTATTCGCAAACGATGTTCCCTTTTTATAAACCAGCTGAAAATCTCTGTTTTTCTTTAACGATTCCGAATATTTCATAAACCATCCTTTAATGAAAGAAGAGGTAACTATTCAGTCAGGTCCGCGCACCGACTGCGCTGACCGTACATAAGAGTTACGGCATCAGGTATCGGTCTCATCGCAAAGCGATTTAATTGACGGATACCCGTAATCATTCAGTCGACTGAATAATTACAAGAAGAGAAGAAAAGACCACATAACTGCGGTCTTATTCTTAGGCTGATAAATGCTTTCTTCCTTTTAATCTTCTGGCAGCTAATACTTTACGACCACCTTTTGTGCTCATGCGAGCTCTGAAGCCATGAACTTTCGCTCTAGATCTTTTTTTCGGCTGAAATGTCATTTTCATAGGTAAAGCACCTCCTTTATCTATTATCCATGTTAAATTTTGTAACTTTTTAAGTATGGCAAATGCCGGAGTATTCGCTTCCTGCAGCCGCCAACTTACTTATTAGAACATCATTTCAATTATATTCATAAAGGGTGGTTTCGTCAAGTATTATTTGCAACAAAGATTTCTCTTGTTTTTCTGTCATTGTGGATAGTTTAATTGGTTTACGTAATATTATCCACATTTTGTGGATAACTTGTGGATAACTTGTGGAATACCTGCGTATCTTTCCACTTTATCCCCCTTGTTTTTACACATCTCCCAAAAATTCTCTTTTATTTTTGCGCTTTTTGACAGTGTATAAAATTATACACATTTTTTTCCTATATTCAAGTGATCGTGTCGCATTATGGTAACCAAAATGGGCTTTTCCACTGTTATCCACACTAATCCACATAAAAATTGGGGATAACTTTTTTCCACATTTCCATCAAATATACATTGCGAAAACAGGCATTTTATTATAATATATATAAGGATATTTATGTCTTTTTTAAAGAATACGGACAATGTCTGTGGAAAACAGGCTATCGCAATGACTTATACATTAATATAGAAGCAATTGTTACTGTTCACTACATGTTCAGTAATAAGTAATACGAACCGGGAGAACCAAAAATGAACAAAGTTGTGGAAAAATGGGATGAAATCCTACAAATCGTCAAAACAGAGCATGATCTGTCTGACGTTTCTTTTAATACATGGCTAAAACCACTCACTGTTTTTGAAGTAGTCGACAACGTCGTTACTATTATCGTTCCATCTGAGCAGGTCGGTCTCAATTATATAAGTAAAAAGTACAAACTTCCTCTCCAGGTAACAATCAGTGAAGTTACCGGAATGGAAAACTGTGATATTAATTTTATATTACCGGAAGATGTTCCGAAAAGAGAGACAGTTTCTCCCAAAGCGCAGTCGCAGGACGCCCGCTGCGAAGAAGCTCATCTGAATCCGAAATACACTTTTGACACATTTGTAGTCGGAAGCAACAATAAATTCGCCCAGGCGGCAGCCCTTGCAGTTGCTGAATCTCCGGGAGATACCTACAATCCGCTGTTTATCTACGGTGGCGCAGGTCTGGGAAAGACTCACCTTATGCATTCTATTGCGCATTTTATCATTGATCACGATGAAAACAGTAAAGTACTTTATGTTACCAGCGAGGAATTTACTAACGAACTGATCGAGACAATCCGAAACGGAAATAACTCAGCAATGACTAAATTCCGCGAAAAATACAGAAATATTGATGTTCTTCTCGTCGATGATATTCAGTTTATTATAGGAAAGGAATCTACCCAGGAAGAATTTTCCATACTTTCAACAGTCTGCACAGCGCAAAAAAACAGATCATTATTTCATCAGATAAACCACCGAAAGATATGGAAATTCTGGAAGAACGTTTCCGTTCACGATTTGAATGGGGTCTGATCGCAGATATCACACTGCCGGATTACGAAACCCGAATGGCAATTCTTCATAAAAAAGAAGAAATGGATGGCTATGATATTAATGAAGAAGTAATCAAATACATCGCAAACAATATCAAATCCAATATTCGTGAGCTGGAAGGTGCAATCAATAAAGTTATGGCTTTTGCCAAACTTGAAAAGAAAGAAGTAACACTTGAACTTGCTGAACAGGCGCTTAAAGATATCATTTCACCTGACGAAAAGAAAGTGATCACACCGGAATACATTATTTCCATGGTTGCAGAACACTTTGATGTTACAGTTGAAGACCTCTCCGGAAATAAACGTAACTCCAAAATTGTAACCCCTCGTCAGATCGCAATGTATTTATGCAGGGAAATTATTTCCACACCATTGAAATCTATCGGAAAATCTCTTGGTAATCGTGACCATACTACCATTATGCACGGAATCGACAAGATTGAAAAAGAGATTTCCAACGACGAAAATTTAAAAAATACCATCGAAACCTTAAAGAAAAAGATTAATCCACAGGGATGAGGATAACTGACTGTATAAACTGTGTATAAGATGTTGATTATATGTGGATAAATGTGTATAACTTTCTGCCCCTTTTTTGGCAAATCAGTTATACACAAGTTATTCACATGCTTTAAGTGCCTCTATACACGAAGTTATCCATATTCGAAACCCTTGAAAAATCAACATAAAATTGAGTTTTTCACATATTCACATCCCCTACGGCGGCGACGACGGATTTCTTTTATATATTTATCTATAAAAACACATTTCACCCAGAAAGGAAGTTATACACATTATGAAAATCATTTGCCAGAAAAGTAACTTGCTCAAAAGTGTCAGTATCTCACTCAAAGCAGTTCCTTCCAAAACAACAATGCCAATCCTTGAATGTATTTTAATAGATGCAACAACAAACCAGATTAAATTTACTACCAATGATATGGAACTTGGGATTGAAACAATCGTTGATGGAACGATTGAAGAAAAAGGATTAATTGCACTTGATGCAAAAATCTTTTATGAAATCATTCGTCGACTGCCAGAAAATCAGGTTACTATAAAAACAGACGATAAACTTACTGCTACCATTACCTGTGAAAAAGCTAAATTTACAATTCCTGGTAAATCCGGAGAAGATTTTGCATATCTCCCAATTATCGAAAGGGAAGAGAGTCTTACTATCTCACAATTCACTCTTAAAGAGATGATCAGACAGACAATTTTCTCAATTGCGTCTAATGAGACTAACAAATTAATGACCGGAGAACTTTTTGAGATTAAGGATAATTATCTGAAAATCGTATCTCTGGATGGACATCGTATTGCCATCAGACGTATGGAACTGAAGAAAGATTATGCAGACCGCAAAGTGGTGGTACCTGGTAAAACCCTTAATGAGATCAGTAAGATCCTGTCAGGTGAAATTGATGATATTGTAAATATTTATTTTTCAAAGAATCATATTTTATTTGAATTCGACCAGACAATTGTTATTTCCAGGCTGATTGACGGAGAATATTTCCGCATTGATCAGATGCTTTCCAGCGATTATGAAACAAGGATCGTAATCAACAAAAAAGAATTTCTGGATTGTATTGACCGAGCTACATTGCTGGTAAGAGAGGGAGAAAAGAAACCGATCATCATAGAAATTACTGATAATTCGATGGAATTACGCATTGATTCAGCAATGGGTTCCATGAATGAAAGCATTGATATCAACAAAGAGGGAAAGGATATTCTGATTGGGTTTAATCCTCGTTTCCTGATTGACGCTCTGAAAGTAATTGATGATGAAACAATCAGTATCTACCTCGTAAATCCAAAAGCACCATGCTTTATCAGAGATGATGAGGAAAATTACACATATTTGATTCTGCCTGTAAATATCAACCAGAATCAGGCAAGATAGGGAGTAAATGAAAATGAAAGAAATTAAAATCAGAGATGAATTTATAAAACTGGGGCAGTTACTGAAACTTGCAGATATGGTTCAGGACGGGGTTGAAGCGAAATATGTGATCACCGACGGACTGGTTAAAGTTAATGGAGAAGTGGACGAACGTCGCGGACGAAAAGTTTATGAAGGCGATGTTGTTTCTTATGATGGAAAAGAAATCAAAGTGATCAGGTGAGTAAATGTATATTGAATCCGTTCAGTTAAAAAATTTCAGAAATTATGATTCTCTGGAACTTGATCTGCACAGGGGACGAATATATTTTACGGAAATAATGCCCAGGGAAAGACAAATATCCTGGAAGCGCTTTATTTATGTGGAACGACTAAATCGCACAAGGGAAGCAAAGATAAAGATATGATCCGGTTTGGAGAGGATGAATCTCATATCCGTATGATGGTGAAAAGAGATGAACTTTCTTACAAAATTGACATGCACCTCAGAAAGAATAAGGCGAAAGGTGTAGCTATTAACGGGCTGCCGATCAGAAAAGCCGGTGAGTTGTTTGGCGTGGTCAATCTTGTGTTCTTTTCTCCCGAGGATCTGAATATCATAAAAAATGGTCCCGGAGAAAGAAGAAGATTTATTGATCTTGAATTATGTCAGCTGGACAAAATATACCTTACGGATCTGGCTTCATACAATCACATTGTAAATCAGAGAAATAAATTGCTGAAAGATATTTATATTCAGCCTTCGCTAAAAGATACTCTTGATATCTGGGATATGCAGATGGCAGAGTATGGGCGTAGACTTATTAATAAGCGAAGTGATTTTATTGCGGAATTAAATGAGACTGTAAGAAAAATACATCATAATCTTACGGGTGGTCTGGAAGAACTGGAAGTTATTTATGAGCCAAGCTGTACCTCAGAAGAACTGGAAAAAAGTGTACAGTTAAATAGGGAAAAAGATATGCGGATGAAGCTGACATCTGTCGGTCCGCACAGAGACGATCTGTGTGTGATGGCAAATGGAATCGATATTCGAAGATACGGTTCACAGGGCCAGCAGAGAACCGCGGCACTTTCACTTAAATTATCGGAAATTTATATGGTGAAAAGAAAAATAAAGGATACGCCGATTCTACTTCTGGATGATGTTCTGTCTGAACTGGACCGCAGCAGACAGAACTATCTTCTGGACAGTATCAGTGATATTCAGACGTTGATCACATGTACAGGTCTTGATGATTTTATCAGTCATCAGTTTCAGATAAATAAGGTATTTCAGGTAGTGCAGGGAAATGTATTGCAACCTGAACAATGACGGTTAACAATCTTTTGACAAGGGTATAGGCTTATGATACACTGAACATAATTATGGAAAGTTGGTGAATGCATTGGACAAAGAAGAATTTCGGATAAAGCTGGAAGAGATTAATAAGCTGGTTCAGGACAAAGATTATAAAGGCGCCATGAACATTGTAGACAGCATAGACTGGAGACGTGTCAAGAACGTCCGTACTTTATGCGTTGTCGGTGAGATTTATGCCGCAAATGGAAGATATGAAGATAGTAAGGAGATTTTTCTTCTTGCATATCATAAAGCATCTATTGGAAAAAATATTCTTTATCGCTTAATTGAGATTTCACTTAGAATGGATGACATTAATGAAGCGGAAGAATTTTTTGAAGAATATAAACAGGTAGCATCTAATGATAGTACACAGTATATTCTTCAGTATAAAATTGCGAGAGCGAAGAACTCTTCCTTGAATGAGCAGATCAGAATTCTGGAAGAATATAAAGAGCAGGAATTTACTGAGAAATGGTCATATGAACTGGCTGCATTATATTATAAAGCCGGAGAAAAGCAGAAGAGTCTGGATTTATGTAATGAGATTATTCTGTGGTTTAGCGAAGGCAAATATGTCATGAAAGCTTATGATCTTAAAATGAGAATGGGTGAGCTGACAGGTGCAGAGAAAGCTAAGTTTGAGAAACAGTTTGTTCCGAAACTTCTTACGCCAGAGCAGGCGAAGGAACTGAAAAAGGCAGAAAAAGAAGCAGAGTCAGAGAAAGATGATTCAGAAGAGGAAGAACAGAAAGTAGCTTCAGACAGTGAAGTAGCAGATGTAAGTGAGGATACTGAAGAGAAAGAACCGGAAACACCTGAAGAATCAGAGCCAGAGATTCGTGTCAATATGGAGGGTATCCAGGAGCAAATTTCCAAAGGTATCAGAGATATTTTTGGTGGTAAGACTCAGGAAGAAAAAGAAGAGTTTACAGAAGAATCTGATGATATGATCAATGAAGCCGGAATTACAAAGGAGAATGAGATTCCGGAAGAGATCATAAAGAGTGATGCATCACAGGAAGAACCGGAAAATGTTCCGCAGCTGGAAGCAGAACCTGAGAAACCGGGGGAAGCTCCGGTAGCTGTTCCTGTCGAGAGTGTACAGGAAGAGAAAAAAGAGCCGGATTTTTCTGCAACAATTAAGATGCCGGAATTAAATATACCTGCTTCCATGAAGAATATGGAACTTAGTAAAGCTCCGAAAGTGGAAGATGTTGCTGAGACGAAGTTATCCATGGACTCTTTTAAAACATCAGGAACAGAATTTAATCTGGAAGATACGATTCTTGCTGCTGCCAGCGCTCAGGGAATTGAAATTCCGAAGGAAGAAACTCAGCCGGAAGTAAAAGAGCCGGAAAAAATTTCAGAAACAGAACCTGAGGTAGCGATAAAAACACAGAAGATTGCAGATGAATTAGAAGAACCGGATTTCTCAGTGGAAATCTGGAAGATACAGACACTGAGGATGTTAAAGCAGAGCCGGCAGAGGCTATAATAGATGAGGAAAAAACAGAAGAACCTGTAGCTGTTCCAAAAGAGTTTATTGAAGATGACGAAGATGAGGTTACGGAAGAGGACCTCAGAAGAGCAGAAGAGGAATTTCTGTATGGACCGGCAGGTAATTCGGATGTCAATCTGGAAGATATAGATGATACAGAACCGGAACAGTTAGTTGATGTGGCAAAAGAGGAAGAAGAACAGCCAGAACCTCTGACTGAAGAAGAGGAACTGGAACGTTTTATAGAATCTATTCAGCCGAAAGATGAAACCGATCCTAGAGACATTGTACCAAGAGAAAAAGAACTGACGGATGATGAGAAACAGTTATTTACATATTTTGTAAAGATTCCGGGAATGAAAGAACAGTTGGTTGATACGTTATGTGATGTTCAGATGGCGGCAGCAGATAAGACTTCCAAAACTGGAAATATTATTGTCATGGGTGGCAAGGAATGTGGAAAGACGAGACTGATCTCCGGGCTGGTTCCGGCAATCTGTAAAGAGTTAAATCTGGAAGCATCCAAAGTAGCTTACGTTTTTGCAGACCAGATCAATGGAAAAAATATTTATAAGATTTTCTCCAAGCTGGCCGGTGGTTTCCTTGTAATAGAGAATGCAAATCAGCTTACACAGGAAACTGTTGAGATGCTTGATAAAGCTATGGAAGTAAATACGGATGGTCTGACTATAATTGTTGAGGATGAAAAGATTGGCATGCGTAAACTGATTGCAAAATATCCGAAATTTGCAAAGAAATTTACATCTATGATCAATATTCCGGTATTTACCAATGATGAGCTCGTTAATTTTGCAAGGGTTTATACAAAGGAAAATGGTTATACCATTGACCAGATGGGAATGCTTGCACTGTACAATCTGATTGGAATCAATCAGAAAGAGGATTCGCCGATGAATATTGGCGCGGTGAAAGAACTTATAGATTCTGCGATTGCGAAATCTCAGGGAGGAATCCGTAAATTTAAACGAAATGTATCCAAGAAACGTATAGACAGAGACGGTTATATCGTTCTGTATGAAAAAGATTTCAGTAAATAATGCAAGAAAAAGGAGTAAAGACTATGCCCAGACCGTATCTAGGAGATCCAAAGTATACCATAGAAGTGCTTCAGAAGTATAATTTTGCATTCCAGAAAAGGTTTGGTCAGAACTTTCTGATCGATACTCATGTTCTGGATAAGATCATAGATTCAGCGCAGATTACAAAGGACGATTTCGTATTGGAAATTGGTCCGGGAATCGGAACAATGACGCAGTACCTGGCTGAAGCAGCCAGGGAAGTTGCGGCAGTCGAGATTGATACGACACTGATTCCGATTTTGAAGGACACATTAAAAGACTGGGATAATGTAACAGTGATCAATAATGATATCCTTAAGGTGGATATCCGGAAGCTTGCACTTGAGAAGAACCAGGGACGTCCGATCAAGGTGGTTGCGAATTTACCGTATTACATTACTACCCCTATCATTATGGGATTATTTGAGAATCAGGTTCCGATTGATTCAATCACGATCATGGTACAGAAAGAGGTTGCGGACAGAATGCAGGTAGGACCCGGAACGAAAGACTATGGAGCTCTTTCACTGGCAGTACAGTATTATGCGAAACCTCAGATCGTTGCAAATGTACCGCCGAATTGTTTCATGCCAAGACCGAAGGTTGGAAGTGCTGTGATCAGACTGGAAAGATATGCGAAACCGCCGGTTGAGGTGAACGATGAGAAGCTGATGTTTCGAATTATCCGGGCATCCTTTAATCAGAGAAGAAAGACACTGGTGAATGGTCTGAAGAATTCACCGGAGATTCCTTTTTCAAAAGAGCAGATAGAGGAGGCTCTGGGAATGTGTGGACTTTTTTTTGAATATCAGAGGAGAAGCATTGACACTTGAGCAGTTTGCACAGCTTGCAAATGCTTTCAGCAGTTTATAAAAATATGAATATAAAAAGCATCCGGTGCTAGTCGGATGCTTTTTATATTACGTTCAAATTTATTTTTTAAAAGGAAGGAGAGTCAATTGCCCTTTTCAGGCAATCAACATATGAAAAAGAAATTTTATAAAAATAATGTTGGCTTTATTATTTTTATGGTCTTAGTATATCTTGGAATTATGATAGAATCATGTTTAAGATGTGAAAAAATTTTGAACAAATGTCAAATGATTTATGAAGGTAGTATGTGAAGTGATATTTACTTTACAGAGGGAAAAGTAAGTGTGTTATAATGTGCCGGTAAAAAGGAAAAATAAGAAATATCAGATAATATGAACAGTTATCGGGGTGTTAATGATTTGGCTTTTTGACTTGTAACTGTGAAGGTACTGAACAGTTATAAAGGTTGAATGATTGATGCCCCAGGTTGTTATTGGTTATGGAGGTAATTTAGATTATGAGAATAAAAAAACTGGGAACACTTATTGTTGCAGGAGTGATCATGTGCACGACACCGGCAATGCCTGTAATGGCATCAGATGCAGTTGAATCTGTACAGGAGATTATCTCAGATAATGAAATAGATTCTCTCGTTTCTGATCCGGATAAAGTTGTGGATATCATTATGTATGTAAAAGATGCTGTGGCAGATCAGGATATTTCGGATGACCAGATCAAAGCGGTAATCCAGACAGCAGAAAATACTGTTGGAGTAAGTCTTACTGATGAGGAAGAGAATAAAATCGTCACGATAGTTAAGCAGGTCAAGAATTCAGATATTAACGAGGAGCAGCTGAGAAGTACTGTGACAAAGGTGTATGATAAGCTTGAAGAAATGGGAATCGGAAAAGAGGAAGTAAAAGGAATTCTGCATAAATTATTTGATTTTGCAAAGAGTCTCTTTAATTAAAAAAATATGAATTAAAAGGATATAACTGCTGCCGGACTTCAGAGAAAAATATCCGCCTGATACGGACATATGAACGTGGTGGAGATATACAATATGTACAAGTGCAAGGAATTGCAAAAATAAAATATATGTGGTAATTTCCTAAAAAAAAGTATAAAAAATAGAATTAATTGTGCAAATGAACGAAAGTTAACGGTGAGTTCATATTTTGTTCATAAATAATTGCTATTATATAGACAGTTCGAAAGAACCTACGAAAGAACGTTGTAATGTGTTATCATTACACATAAATTTTTTTCATAATAATAGCCCCGGTAAACCACTGCCGGGGCACTCCTCGTTTTATAGAGGATTTTTTTTCCCATATTTCTGGATTTCGTTATTGAGTTCTTCCATGCGGGCATCCAGCTCGGCTACATATCTGGCACATTCTCTTAATTCCTTTGTGATGTAGTCTGGTCCGTCTCCCTCAAATTTGTAATGCATTTTGTGCTCCAGAGTTGCCCAGAAGTCCTGTGCTACTGTACGAATCTGTATCTCTACTTTGGTATCAATGATACTGTCGGAAAGAAAGACAGGTGTGGTAACCAGCATATGGTAACTTCGGTAACCACTCTTCTTTGGGTTTTTCATATAGTCGCGTCTTGCGAGAATTGTCAGATCATTCTGTTTGGAAATCATATCTGCAATCAGATAAATGTCAGAAGTGAAGGAACAGCTGATTCGGATTCCTGCAATATCGTTAACATATCGAACCATATTTTCAATACTGGATTCATATCCATGTCGTTTCAATTTCTTTACAATGCTCTCCGGAGTTTTGATCCTGGATTTTACATGTTCAATAGGATTATATTTATGGCGGTGTTGAAACTCACCATTTAAAATATTAATCTTTGTTTCAATCTGCTTGAGAGCAGACTGATAAACGAAAATAACAGTTTCCCAGTCATTTAGCTCTTTAAAGTCCCTCAATGGGACAGAATCATAATTCATATACGAAAGTCCTTTCTATGCTCAATTACATTTTTCTATGCGATACCTTTGAAGTCATTGCTGTATTTATTTTCTGCTTTTTTGTATTTCAGAGGTAAGTGAATTAAAAAAAATAGATTAAAAAATTAACTGCCTGACAAATTGTAAAATACTGGTAACTATTCAGCAGTCAGCTATTCCGCGAGGTGTTTTGGCATGAATATGCCAAAATCCCGAGACATACAAGTCAAAATCCCATCGCCAAAGGCGATTTTTAATGGATTTTGACTCGTAACTGTGAAGGTACTGAACAGTTACAAATACTGCCAGTCAATAATAACACTATTATACCATATAAATTTTTAGTTGTGTAAATATCTGCCCGGAAATTCGGATTTCCATTCTTAAAGTGATTGTGCTATAATGTTTGCAAAAAGCTGGTTTTTAACTTGCCAGAAACTAGTGTACCAGAGCTTTTTTCAAACACGCTCTAAAGAAACAGCAACGCATTATATAACAAATCCAGGTAAAGGAGAACAAATAATGGCTGAATCAATGAAAGATTACGAAACAGAACTGGAAGCTTCTTTTAAGAAAATTGAAGAAGGAGATATTCTTACAGGAACTGTGATCAGTGTAGATGAAAAAGAGGTTGTAATTGACCTTAAATATTATGCAGAGGGAATCATTCCGGCAGAAGATTACAGCAGAGAACCGGGATTTTCATTAAAAGAAGAAGTTCACGTGGGAGATGAAGTTTCTGCAACGGTTGTAAGAAAAGATGATGGAAACGGAAATATTCTTCTTTCCAGAGTGGAGGCAGCAGATGTAGAGGCATGGGATAAACTGAAAGAGTTAAAGGATTCCAAAGAAGTTATCGATGTAGTAGTAAAGGGAATCGTAAACGGCGGTGTGATCGCATATGTAGAAGGCGTGCGTGGATTTATTCCCGCATCAAAGCTTGCGTTAAACTATGTAGAGGATACAAATGAATATCTGAATAAACCAATTCAGGTTCAGGTTTTTGATATTGATAAAGAAAAAGGCAGATTAATTCTTTCTGCAAAGGAAATATTAAGAGAGAAAGCAGAAGAAGAGAAAAAAACAAAAATCTCCAATGTACAGGTAGGTCTTGTAACGGAAGGTGTGGTTGAGAGTCTGCAGCCTTATGGCGCTTTCGTAGACCTTGGAAATGGTTTATCAGGACTTGTACACATTTCTCAGATCTGTGAGAAAAGAATTAAGAAACCATCTGAAGTTCTGACAGTCGGAGACAAAGTAAAAGTCAAAGTAACTGCTGTTAAAGATGGAAAATTAAGCCTGAGTATCAAAGAAGCTACGGATATGATGGCTAAGGAGATCGAAGAAGAGGTGATCGAACTTCCGGATTCCAAGGAAGAAGCATCCACTTCTCTTGCGTCTCTTTTTGCAAACATTAAGTTAAACTAAATTGCAACGGGTCAGTATCTTCACAGTTAGTGGACGGCTGAATCGTTACACTAAAATTTATAATTGAGGTTAAAATCTGTATGAGAAATCAGGAAAAAATATTTGTAATAGGTCATAAGAATCCCGATACGGATTCTATCTGTTCAGCAATCGCCTATGCGGACATCAAAAACAGGACTTCTCAGAAAGTAAAATATATTCCGAAACGTGCAGGACAGATTAATGAAGAAACAGAATATGTATTAAACCGTTTTGGAATGCAGCCACCTGGATATCTGTCTAATATCGGAACTCAGGTAAAGGATATGGATATCCGTATGAGTCCGGATGCAGACAAGAGTATGTCCCTGAAGAATGCGTGGGATCTGATGATGGAGAAGAGTATCGTATCTCTCCCGATCAGAGATAAAGACGGGCAGCTGGAAGGTCTGATCACTATCGGCGATATCGCCAAGACTTATATGGATACAACGGACAGCTATCTGTTATCCAGAGCAAGAACACAGTACAGAAGAATTGCCGAGACAATTGCAGGTACTGTGATAGAGGGAAATGAGCATGGATATTTTACAAAGGGAAAAGTTCTGGTAGGAACAGCAAATCCGGAAATGCTCAAAGCCTATATTGAAGAAGATGACTTGCTCATCATGGGAGACAGAGAAGAGGATCATCTTCAGGCAATTGCACAGAACGTAAGCTGTATTATCGTTGGAATGGGAATTGAAGTCAGTGAGAAAGTAATTAAACTTGCTCATGAAAAAGAAATCGCGATCATTATGTCTCCGTACGATACATTTACAATTGCGAGACTGATCAACCAGAGTATTCCGGTAAGATATATCATGAAAACAGATAATCTGGTTACATTTAACACAGAAGATTTCACCGATGATATTCAGAATGAGATGATCAAACATCGTCATCGTGCATTCCCTGTAATCAATAAAAAGGGAAAATGTATCGGAACGATTTCCCGAAGAAACTTCCTGGATATGCACAAGAAGAAAGTTGCACTTGTGGATCATAATGAGAAAGACCAGGCGGTAGATAATATTGATAAGGCAGAGATTGTAGAGATCATTGACCATCATAAACTTGGTTCTTTAGAGACAATGGTACCAATCTCTTTCAGAAATCAGCCGGTTGGATGTACGGCAACGATTCTGTATGAAATGTATGGCGAACAGAAGCTTGAAATTTCGCCGACCATCGCCGGACTTCTCTGCGCTGCGATTATTTCAGATACTTTGATGTTCCGTTCACCGACCTGCACTTTATCAGATAAAATGGCAGCAGGTGCGTTGGCATTAATTGCAGGAATCGATATTGAAAAATTTGCCAGAGAAATGTTTAAGGCAGGAAGTAACCTCAAAGATAAATCTCCGGAAGAGATTTTCTATCAGGATTACAAGAAGTTTATCGCAGAAGACGAGATCAACTTTGGTGTTGGACAGATCAGTTCTATGGACAGCGACGAGCTGGTAGAAATAAAGGAACGACTGGTTCCGTTTATGGTCAGCGAGTGTGGTCGCCATGGAGTTACCCGCGTATTCTTTATGCTTACTAATATTATTGAGGAGTCTACTGAACTTCTTTATTATGGTGAGGGCAGTGAAGAAATGGCGCGTATCGCATTTCACATGGAACCGAAGGATGGTGTCTTTGACCTGAAAGGTGTAGTTTCACGTAAGAAACAGCTGATTCCGGCACTTATGGAAGCTGCACAGGCGGGACAGAATGACTACAGCTGATAAGTGGTGAATTATCGTGTGTTAACAATAAAACAGTTAAGGAATATAGAATGGCAAAAGAGACTTGGAAAGCAGGAAATATGCTTTATCCTCTTCCGGCAGTTATGGTAAGTGTTTCTGACGGAGAGGGTAATGATAATATTATTACAGTTGCATGGGCAGGGACTGTGTGTACCAATCCGCCCATGGTATCCATTTCCGTAAGACCATCCTTTTTCTTATGATATGATCAGAAAAACAGGGGAATTTGTAATAAACCTGACAACGGAGAAGCTGGCATATGCTACAGATTATTGTGGTGTACGTTCGGCCGGGATGTTGATAAGTTTAAGGAAATGAGGCTTACAAAGGAAAAGGCAGAATTTATTAAAGCACCGATGATCGCCGAATCTCCGGTAAGTATTGAGTGCAGAGTGAAACAGGTTCTGGAGTTAGGCTCTCATCATATGTTTCTGGCAGATGTACTTGCAGTCCATGCAGATCCGGAATATATGGATGAGAAGAAGAAATTTCATCTCAATGATGCGAAGCCGCTGGTATATTCCCATGGTGAATATCTGGGAATCGGAAAGAAACTGGGAACCTTTGGTTACAGCGTAAAAAGAAAGAAAAATCTTCCGGTAAAAAACGATAAAAGTATGGTAAAATGAAAGGACATAAACATGAATAATGTGACATTAATAGGAATGCCCGGCTCAGGGAAAAGTACAATAGGAGTTATTCTTGCAAAAGCTTTGAGATATGAGTTTCTGGACTCTGATCTTCTGATTCAGAAAGAGGAGAAAAGAAAACTTTCTGAAATCATAGCGCAGGACGGGCCGGAACGTTTTATGGAAATAGAGAATCGTGTTAATGTAGCTATTCATGTGACAGATACAGTGATTGCGCTGGCGGAAGTGTTATTTACTGCGAGGAAGCAATGGAGCATCTGAAATCCATAGGTAAAGTTATTTATCTTAAATTATCTCTGGAAGCTTTATCCAAAAGACTTGGAGATCTTAAGGGACGTGGAGTTCTGCTTAAGGATGGACAAAGCCTGAAAGACTTATACGAAGAACGAGTACCTTTATACGAAAAATATGCAGATATTACCATTGATGAGGATGGGAAAGATTTGGATGAAAGTCTCAGAGCAATTCTGGAGATAATACATATCAAAGAGCAGGGAAAGTGATTATTACAGGTCCTGAAGCAGATAGTGGTAAATAATTTTTGTTTACAAATGTTAAATATATGTTATAATATACAACTGACTTTAAATAAGATGATCGTTTAGTATAAACATATATTCATTTGAAATAAAATGTACGTTGTTATAAAACCCGCAAAAAAGCTGTTTTTGTATGGAGTAAGATGTACTTAATTCTGCTCGTGGAGTGAAAATAATTATAGAGGTGTGATATGGAACAGTATGTTATTAAAGGAGGCAACCCTTTAGTTGGTGAGGTTGAGATTGCCGGTGCCAAGAATGCGCACTTGCTATTCTTGCAGCAGCCATAATGACTGATGAGACGATTCTTATAGAGAATCTGCCGGATGTAAGGGATATCAATGTATTGCTTGAAGCAATCGCTGGTATTGGAGCACAGGTAGACCGTATTGATAAATCTACTGTAAAGATTAACGGATCTACAATTGGAGATGTAAGTGTTGATTATGAATATATCAAGAAGATCAGAGCTTCCTACTATCTGCTGGGAGCACTTCTTGGTAAGTACAAACATGCAGAAGTACCGCTTCCGGGCGGATGCAATATCGGAAGCCGTCCGATCGATCAGCATCTGAAGGGATTCAGAGCACTTGGTGCTGAGGTTGATATCATGCATGGCGCGATCGTTGCAAAAGCAGATGAACTTCATGGAAGCCATATTTTCCTTGATGTTGTTTCTGTTGGTGCAACAATCAATATTATGATGGCAGCATCACTGGCTCCGGGACGTACTATCCTGGAAAACGCAGCCAGAGAGCCGCATGTAGTAGATGTTGCAAACTTCTTAAACAGCATGGGAGCTAATATTAAGGGTGCAGGAACTGATGTTATCCGTATTAAAGGCGTAGAGAAACTTCACCGTACAGAATATTCTATTATTCCGGATCAGATTGAAGCTGGTACATTTATGTTTGCGGCAGCAGCAACTGGCGGAGATATTACAGTTAAGAACGTAATCCCGAAACACTTAGAGGCAACCACTGCTAAGCTTGAGGAAATCGGATGCGAAGTTGAAGAATTTGATGATGCAGTTCGTGTACGTTCTACAGGCAGACTTCATCGTACTCATGTAAAAACTCTCCCATACCCGGGATATCCGACAGATATGCAGCCACAGATCGCTGTAACACTGGCGCTTGCAGAAGGTACCAGTATTGTAACGGAGAGCATTTTTGAGAACAGATTTAAATATGCGGATGAACTTTCACGTATGGGAGCTAACATCAAGGTTGAAGGTAATTCAGCAATTATTGATGGAGTGAAGAAGCTTACTGGTGCAAGAGTAAGTGCTCCTGATCTTCGTGCCGGTGCAGCTCTTGTAATTGCAGGTCTTGCAGCAGATGGAATCACTATTGTTGATGATATTGTTTATATCCAGAGAGGATATGAGAATTTCGAAGAGAAGCTCAGATCCCTTGGCGCTGAGATCGAGAGAGTATCCAGTGAGAAAGAAATCCAGAAATTCCGTTTAAGAAGTGGGAATGATAAAAAATACCAAAAAATAGCTTGACAATTATCGATGTTAAGTATATTGTATGGTGTGCAGCAATATTAATGAAAGTTAATAATTAGTAATAGCCTTTTATTCAGAGTGGTGGAGATACAAAGGATCTGCGAAGCCACGGCAACCCCTTTAGTGGAGGAAGGTGCCAACCTGAGCGAGTGATCGAACAATAAGAGGATTGTTGAGATAATCAGACAGTCCGATTACTTCGGGCTGTTTCTTTTTGTTAACACATAGAAAAAAGGAGAATACAATGGAGAAAATTTTATTTACTTCTGAATCTGTAACTGAAGGCCATCCGGATAAAATGTGCGATGCCATTTCCGACGCCGTTCTTGATGCAATCATGGAACAGGATCCAATGGGACGTGTTGCATGCGAAACAGCTACAACAACAGGTCTTGTACTGGTAATGGGGGAAATCACAACAACTGCAAATATCGATATTCAGCAGATCGTAAGAGATACTGTTCGTGAGATTGGATATGACCGTGGTAAATATGGATTTGACGCAGATACATGTGCAGTTATCACAGCTCTGGATAAACAGTCTGCAGATATCGCTCTTGGTGTAGATAAAGCACTGGAAGCTAAGATGGGTGAAGATGAGATCAACGCTATCGGAGCCGGAGATCAGGGTATCCAGTTTGGTTACGCATCAAACGAAACAGAAGAATATATGCCATATGCAATCAACATGGCACATAAACTTGCACGTCAGCTGACAAAAGTTCGTAAAGACGGTACATTAACTTACTTAAGACCAGATGGAAAAACTCAGGTTACAGTTGAATATGATGAAGCTGGAAAACCTTTCCGTATCGATACTGTTGTATGCTCTACACAGCATGATCCGGATGTAACTCAGGAGCAGATTCATGAAGATATCAAGAAATATGTATTTGATGAGATTATCCCGGCAGATATGGTAGATGAGAATACACAGTACTTCATCAACCCGACAGGACGTTTCGTAATCGGCGGACCTCACGGTGACAGTGGACTTACAGGACGTAAGATCATTGTTGATACATATGGTGGAGCTGGTCGTCACGGCGGCGGAGCTTTCTCCGGAAAAGACTGCACAAAGGTTGACCGTTCTGCAGCATATGCTGCACGTTATGTTGCAAAGAATATCGTTGCAGCAGGTCTTGCAGATAAATGTGAGATTCAGCTTTCCTATGCAATCGGTGTTGCTCATCCGACATCTATCCACGTAGAAACATTTGGAACAGGCAAACTTTCTGATACAAAACTGGTTGAGATTATTCGTGAGAACTTTGACCTTCGTCCGGCTGGAATCATTAAGATGCTTGACCTGAGAAGACCGATTTACAAACAGACAGCTGCTTACGGACACTTTGGTCGTACAGATGTAGATCTTCCATGGGAACATCTTGACAAGGTTGATGATCTTAAGAAATATCTTGCATAATTGATAGCAGGGAAGATATTGCAGCAACTGTGAAAATACAGTTGTGAGAAAATTGAAATACAAAAAAGAGGAAACAGGAATTATCTGTAAATATCTGACAGATGATTCCTGTTCTTTTTATAGAAAATTTAGATATGGCAAAGAGACTTTATGATATAATATTTTTAAGCTGTCCGGATTGGATAAGGCTGCTGTTTTGTGCCTTGTAATGGAAATGGGAACTTGTTTGATCCGGTTAAATAAAAAAGATAAAGGATGATTCAAATGAAGTTAAAGACAAGGATCATAGTGGGGTTCGGCATGAGCATTCTGGTTCCGCTGCTTTTATTTTCAGCAACTTTATATGGATTAAGCCATACGAAATTTGCGCAGCAGGCAAAGAATTCTTCAGAGGTTGTGTATGATATTTCTGTTGGAGAATCAGCCAACAGCCAGACTCAGGTAAAATTGATAGCCAAAGATGTATTATTTACGGCGACGGTAATTCTGGTTTTTACATCTTTGTCGATAGGGTTGTGGATATACAGAAGCATTGCAACACCACTGGTAAAATTAAAGAAAGCGACTCAGAATATCAAAGAGGGAAATCTGGACTTCGTTCTGGAAGTAGAGGGAGATGACGAATTCTCAGAGCTTTGCAGAGATTTTGAAGAGATGAGAAAACGGCTGAAAGAGTCGGCAGAAGAGAAAGTTCTTTTGGATAAAGAGAACAAGGAACTGATCAGTAATATTTCCCACGATCTTAAAACACCTATCACCGCAGTGAAAGGGTATGTAGAAGGCATTATGGATGGGGTGGCAGACACTCCGGAGAAAATGAATCGTTATGTAAAGACCATCTATAACAAGACGAATGAGATGGATCATCTGATTAACGAGCTGACCTTTTATTCCAAGATTGATACAAACAGAATTCCATATACATTCAGTAAACTGAATGTAGAGGATTATTTCAGCGACTGTGCGGAAGAAACAGGACTGGAACTGGAAACAAGAGGAATAGAACTGGTATATGCGAATTATGTGGAGAGTGGCGTACAGGTAATTGCAGATGGTGAACAGATCCGTCGTGTAATCCATAACATTATCAGTAATGCCATCAAATATATGGATAAACCGAAGGGAATCATTCAGATTCGTGTTAAAGACGTAGGTGATTTCATACAGGTTGAGATAGAGGATAATGGAAAAGGAATAGCTGCAAAAGATCTTACATCTATTTTTGACCGTTTTTACAGAACGGATGTGTCGAGAAATTCTTCCAAGGGTGGAAGCGGAATCGGACTTTCCATTGTAAAGAAAATTCTTGAGGATCATGGTGGAAAGGTCTGGGCTACAAGCAGACTTGGAATTGGCACGATTATGTATTTTGTACTTAGAAGTATCAGGAGGTACCAATGAAATGAGCAGGATTTTAATCATAGAAGATGAAGAAGCAATCGCAGACTGGAGAAAGACTATCTGGAACTGTCCGGATTTGAGGTTGAGATTTGTAACAGAGGAGATACAGGGCTGACTAAGGCGCTGAATGAGGAATTTGATCTGATCATTCTGGATCTGATGTTGCCGGAAGTGGATGGCTTTGATATCTGCAGACAGGTGCGCCAGGAGAAAAATACACCAATTATTATGGTGTCTGCAAAGAAAGATGATATAGATAAGATTAGAGGTCTGGGGCTTGGCGCAGATGACTATATGAACAAATCGTTAGCCGAGTGAGCTGGTAGCTAGAGTCAAGCACATATGGACAGATATAATCGTCTGATCGGATCAAATGTGAGAAAGAATGATATTGTGGAGATTCGAGGCATTAAGATTGACAAGACTGCACGCCGTGTATGGGTGAACGGAGAGGAGACAACCTTTACATCCAAAGAGTATGATCTTCTTACATTCCTTGCAGAGAATCCTAACAGAGTATTTACTAAAGAAGAACTGTTCAGAGAAATCTGGGATATGGAATCAGTGGGAGACATTGCAACAGTTACTGTTCACATTAAAAAAATTCGTGAAAAAATCGAATTTAATACGGCCAAACCGCAGTATATTGAGACAATCTGGGGGGTTGGTTACAGATTTAAAGTATAAAAAAGGAAGAAAATGGAAAGATTATATAAAAAATTAGAAAGTTATGGGCAGTCGGATTATTATCCATTTCATATGCCGGGACATAAGCGAAATAAGGCATCTTCAGCAGGAGAGTTTCCTTTTGAGAGAGACATTACGGAGATTTCCGGGTTTGATAATCTTCATCATGCAGAAGGAATCCTGAAGGAAGCACAGGAATATGCAGCTAAGATTTATGGGACAAAGAAATGTTTTTTTAGTGTAAATGGAAGCACAGCTGCACTTCTGGCAGCAGTAAGTGCAAGCGTAAGTAAAGGTGGCAGGATACTTGTGGCAAGAAACTGTCATAAAGCAGTTTATCATGCATTGTACTTAAGAGAATTACAGCCTGTCTATATTTATCCACACGAAGATCACCGGCTGGGGATAAACGGAGGGATTTCTGCCGAGCGTGTGGAAAGATATCTGGAAGAAAATCCGGATGTACAGGCATTTCTGCTGACATCTCCTACATATGACGGAATTGTGTCTGATATAAAGGCGATTGCAGAAGTGGTGCATAGACAGGGGATTCCACTGATTGTGGATGAAGCACATGGTGCACATTTTCATTTTTCAGATTATTTTCCGGTTTCGGCGGCAGATCTGGGAGCAGATATCGTCATTCAGAGTTTTCACAAAACGCTTCCATCTATGACACAGACGGCGGTGATTCATATATGCAGTGACATGGCAGATGTGGAGAAAATCAGAAGATTTATGGGCATTTATCAGACCAGCAGTCCTTCTTATATTCTGATGGCAAGCATGGATGCGTGTATGGATAAATTAAAAAAAGATGGGCAGCAGATGTTTCGGGAATTTACCTTTAATCTGGAACAAGCTAGGCAGAGACTGTCAAATTGTGAAAGATAAGCTGATCGAAACTTCTATGATTAAGGGAACCGGAATCTATGATTTTGACAGATCGAAGCTTCTCTTTTCAACAGTGGGAACTTCAATTAATGGACATCAGCTTCACGAGATGCTTCGCGACAGATTTCATATTGAGATGGAAATGGAAGCGGAGAAATATGCGCTGGGGATTGCGGCAGTTGGAGATACCAAAGAGGGATTTGAAAGATTATGTGATGCGATTGAACAGATTGATACAGAGACAGAATTCGTAGCTTCAGCAGAGGAATCCCAGGAGACTGTTTCTTATGCGAGAATGAAGCAGCTTATGAGTATTTCCCAGGCAATGGATGCACAGCAGAGAAGATATCCTCTGGAAGAGAGTATTGGAAAGGTCAGTGCAGAGTTTGCTTACCTGTATCCGCCGGGAATCCCGATTATTGTGCCGGGAGAGCAGATAACTGGACAATTCGTACGAAATGTGAGAAGATACATGGAACAGGGACTGGAAGTGCAGGGGCTTAGTGATACATCTGCTGAGACGATCTGCGTGGCGGCCCGAAATGAATCGAGACAGGAAGATGACAGTCCGGCAAAGGAATAAAATAGCAGACATGGGAAAGATTTTTTACATTATGGGAAAAAGTGCGTCCGGAAAAGACAGAATTTATTCACTTCTGGCCGCACATAAGGAACTGAATTTAAAGACATTGGTCCTGTATACGACACGCCCTATCAGGGCAGGGGAACAGGATGGGAAGAATTACTACTTTGTAGATGATAAGAAACTGAAAGAATTTCGCAGAAACGGAAATCTGATCGAGGCGAGAGCATATCATACCGTTCACGGAATCTGGACATATTTTACCGCAGATGACGGACAGGTGGACCTGACTGGTTCTGATTACCTTGGTATTGGAACGCTGGAATCCTTTAAGAAAATGCGTAAATATTATGGGGATGATGCGGTCTGCCCTGTTTATATCCAGGTAGAAGATGGCGAAAGACTTAGCCGCGCTCTTAAGAGGGAGCGTGAGCAGGCAAATCCGAAATACGAGGAAATGTGCAGACGGTTTATTGCGGACCAGTCGGATTTCTCAGAGGAGAACATTCTCCGGGCCGGAATATGGAAACGTTTTCAGAATATAGATCTCGACGAATGTGTGAAAGAAATCGTAAATTATATAAAATCTATGCAATAGATCTTCTTTTATGGTATAATATCTTACAAAACGGACTGGTGAGGTGATTCTTATGATGGGATTTAACAACATTATCGGACATGATGAGATTATCGGACATTTAAAAAATGCAATAGATGCGGGAAAAATATCGCATTCTTATATTTTTACCGGCGAACCAGGTTCTGGTAAGAAACTTCTTGCAGGAACTTTTGCGGCTACACTCCAATGCGAAGCCGGCGGTACAGAACCGTGTCAGAAATGTGATTCCTGTAAGAAAGCTATGGGCAAGAATCATCCGGATATTATTATGGTTACACATGAGAAACCGGGAACGATCACAATTGATGAGATAAGGGATCAGGTGATTCATGATGTGGATATCAGGCCATATTATAGTCCCTACAAGATTTATATTATTGCAGATGCAGATCTTATGACACCGCAGGCACAGAATGCTCTTCTTAAAACAATTGAGGAGCCGCCGGAATATGCAGTGATCATGTTATTGACGAATAATATAGGTGGACTGCTGCCAACGATTCAGTCAAGATGTGTTCGTCTTGACCTGAAGGTAGTAGATGATGGTCTTGTGAAGAAATACCTGATGGAACATCTTCATGTTCCTGACTATCAGCAGAGATTGATGCGTCTTTTGCACAGGGAAGTATCGGAAGAGCAAAGGAAGCCGCCACTTCCCGGGAATTTGCAGAGATGACTCAGAATGCACTGAGAATCCTTAAATATGCAAATACCATGGAAGTTTATGAACTGTCAGATGCGATCAAGAGCCTTTCAGGAGAGAAACAGAACATTAATGATTATCTGGATATTTTCCAGTTCTGGTTCAGAGATGTCCTGATGTTCAAGGCAACACAGGAAGTTGATAATCTGGTATTTAAGCAGGAAATTAATTTTATCAGAGAACAGGCGAAACAGCGTTCCTATGAGAATCTGGAGAAAATCCTGGATTCCATTCAGAAGACAAAGGTACGTCTGAAAGCAAATGTTAATTTTGACCTGGCATTTGAATTACTGTTCCTGACGATCAGGGAGAAATAGAATGACAAAAGTAGTAGGCGTAAGATTTCGTAATGTAGCAAGATTTATTATTTCAGCCTAAGGATTACGAGATTAAAACTGGCGATCATGTGATCGTGGAGACTGCCCGTGGAATAGAGTACGGGAAAGTTGTACTTGCACCGAGAGAAGTAGGTGAGGAAGATGTTGTTCATCCTCTCAAAGAAGTACTCCGCGTAGCGACAAAGGAGGATGATGAGCGAGAGGCACAGAACAGAGTCAGAGAGAGAGAAGCGTTTAAAATCTGTCAGAAGAAGATTCGTGAGCATGGTCTGGAGATGAAGCTGATAGATGCGGAATATACATTTGATAACAATAAAGTATTGTTTTATTTTACGGCAGACGGCAGAATTGATTTCCGTCAGCTTGTAAAGGATCTCGCAGCAATTTTCAAAACACGTATTGAACTTCGACAGATCGGTGTTCGTGATGAAACGAAGATTCTTGGTGGAATCGGTATATGTGGAAGATGTTTGTGCTGCCATACTTATCTTTCAGAATTTGCACCGGTATCTATTAAGATGGCGAAAGAGCAGAATCTGTCTCTTAACCAGACAAAGATTTCCGGAGTATGTGGAAGATTAATGTGCTGTCTGAAGAATGAGCAGGAAACATATGAGGAACTGAATAAGAAACTTCCGGGACTGGGCGATTCTGTCACAACTCCGGATGGACTTACAGGAACTGTACACAGTGTGAACGTACTTCGTCAGCGTGTAAAGGTAATCGTTGAGATTAATGACGAGAAAGAGATTCAGGAATTTCCGGTGGATGAACTGAAATTCGTCCGAGAAAGAAGAAGTCAAAGTCTCAGACAAAGAATTAAAGGAACTTGGAAATCTGGAAGACAAAAAAGGAGATCCCAAATTAAATGACTGATCAGCTGGTAAAAGATAACGAACGCGTAGATGATCTTCAAAACGGATATTATGTGATTCAGGATCCGGATAAATTCTGTTTTGGAATGGATGCGGTTCTTCTTTCCGGCTTTGCAAAAGTGAAAAAAGGTGAGATTGCTCTGGACATGGGAACAGGAACAGGAATTATTCCGATTCTGCTCAAGGCTAAAACAAGTGGAAAACATTTCACAGGTCTTGAGATTCAGCAGGAATGTGCAGATATGGCCGGACGCAGTGTCATGTATAATCACCTGGAGAACGATGTTGATATCGTGCAGGGAGATATTAAAGAGGCTGCTGAGATTTTTGGGGCGGCCTCTTTTGATGTAGTGACAAGCAATCCACCTTATATGATTGGACAGCACGGACTAAGAAACCCGGATATGCCAAAGGCAATCGCCAGACATGAAGTATTATGTAATTTGGAAGATGTGGTAAGTCAGGCAGCAAAAGTTCTGAAAGAGCGTGGGAGATTTTATATGGTGCACAGACCATTTCGGCTTGCAGAGATTATGAATGTTCTTACAAAATACCGCCTGGAGCCGAAAAGAATGCAGCTGGTGTATCCATACATAGACAGAGAGCCGAATATGGTTCTGATTGAGGCATTAAAAGGCGGAAATTCCAGAGTGACAGTGGAGCCGCCGTTGATCGTATATAAAGAGCCGGGAGTTTATACGGAGAATATCCTGAAGATTTATGATATGATCTGATGAACAGGAATTGTGGAAAAATCGTAATTGTTTAGTTGATTTACAGTTACGAAAAAACATTATCGGCAAAGTAATATGAGAGGAATAAATTATGAGTGGTAAATTGTATTTGTGCGCAACACCCATAGGAAACCTGGAGGATATCACACTCCGGGTACTTCGCACATTAAAAGAAGTGGACCTTATTGCAGCAGAAGATACCAGAAACAGTATCAAACTGCTGAATCATTTTGATATAAAGACGCCTATGACCAGCTATCATGAATATAACAAAATCGACAAGGCATATGTACTGATCAACAAAATGCAGGAAGGCCAGAATATCGCATTGATCACAGATGCAGGAACACCTGGTATTTCTGATCCGGGAGAAGAACTGGCTGCGATGTGTTATGAGGCTGGAATCGAGGTAACATCACTTCCTGGACCTGCTGCCTGTATTACAGCACTGACATTGTCCGGGCTACCAACGAGAAGATTTGCTTTTGAAGCTTTTCTGCCGGCAGATAAGAAAGAACGAAAACAGATTCTGGAAGACTGAAGAATGAAACGAGAACCATTATTCTCTACGAAGCACCACACAGACTGGTAAGGACTCTGGAGGAACTGAAAGAAACGTTGGGAAACCGCAGGATGACGCTTTGCAGAGAACTGACAAAGAAACATGAAACTGCTTTTCATTCTACGATTGATGATCTGATTCTGTATTATCAGACGGAGAAACCACTGGGTGAATGTGTTCTGGTAATCGAAGGCAGAAACAGAAAAGAAATGGAAGAAGAACAGAAAGCTTCCTGGGAAAAAATAACGATAGAAGAACATATGGAACTATACGAAAACAAAGGCCATTCCAGAAAAGAAGCCATGAAACTGGTGGCAAATGACAGAGGTATGACGAAGAGAGATGTTTATCAGTATCTCATTAACAATTCGGATAAATAAAAAGCAAAAACCACAGAAGAATTTATAGGAGAATTCCCGTTAGCGGGGATTCTTTTTATATAATTTGTAGCAAGAAACAGGCTTTTGTGCTATAATAAATTTGTATTATTATGTCCAAATACCAGAATATATTTGAAAACCTGTTTAGTTACTGAGAATGAAGTGAACAGTAACCCAGTTTATGGTTTCTTGCGGAAATTAACCCGCAAGGGTTTTCAGATATATTCTGGTGATAACTATATATAACAGGAGGAAAGAAATGGGCGGAGAAAATACAGAATACGGAGCGGATCAAATCCAGATTCTGGAAGGTTTGGAAGCCGTACGAAAGAGACCAGGTATGTATATCGGAAGTACATCCAGCAGAGGTCTTCATCATCTGGTTTATGAGATCGTAGACAATGCAGTTGACGAAGCACTTGCTGGATTTTGTACGGAGATTCAGGTAGTTATTAATCCGGATAATTCTATCACAGTCGTAGATAACGGACGTGGTATTCCGGTAGGTATCAATCATAAAGCAGGAATTCCTGCTGTCGAAGTAGTATTCACCATTCTTCATGCCGGTGGTAAGTTCGGCGGTGGAGGGTACAAGGTTTCAGGTGGTCTTCATGGAGTAGGTGCATCTGTAGTAAACGCACTTTCTACCTGGCTGGAAGTAAAAATTACCATGAAGGTAAAATTTATCAGCAGCGTTATGAGCGTGGTAAAACAATGTATCCTTTGAAAGTTGTAGGAGATTGTGAGCCGGATAAATCAGGAACGACTGTTGTATTCCTGCCGGATAAAGAAATCTTTGAGGAAACAGTATATGACTACGATATCCTGAAACAGCGTCTGAGAGAGATGGCGTTTTTGACAAAAGGACTGAGAATCTGTCTGAAAGATACCAGAGAAGGAATGGAAAGAGAGAAAGTTTTCCATTACGAAGGTGGTATCCGTGAGTTTGTAAGCTATCTTAACAGAAGTAAAGAGGCACTGTATCCGGAGATCATTTACTGTGAAGGGCAGCAGAACGGTGTATCTGTAGAAGTTGCCATGCAGCACAATGACTCTTATACCGAGAACTGCTATGGATTTGTAAATAACATTAATACACCTGAGGGCGGTACTCATATTGTAGGTTTCAGAAATGCTCTGACTAAAACGTTCAATGATTATGCAAGAAAGAATAAATTGCTCAAAGACAGCGAACCGAACTTGAGTGGTGATGACATCCGAGAGGGTCTGACTGCTATTGTCAGTGTTAAGATTGAGAATCCTCAGTTTGAGGGACAGACAAAACAGAAACTTGGAAACAGCGAAGCAAGAGGTGCTGTTGACAGCGTGGTAAGCAGACAGCTTGAAATCTTTCTTGAACAGAATCCGACAGTAGCGAAAGCTACCGTAGAGAAATCTGTCCTTGCACAGAGAGCACGTGAGGCTGCACGTAAGGCTCGTGATCTCACCAGAAGAAAATCAGCACTTGATAATATGTCACTTCCTGGAAAACTTGCTGACTGTTCAGACAAGAATCCGGAGAACTGCGAAATTTACATCGTAGAGGGAGATTCCGCCGGTGGTTCTGCAAAGACAGCCAGAAATCGTGTAACACAGGCGATTCTTCCACTGAGAGGTAAGATCCTGAATGTAGAGAAAGCACGTCTGGACAAGATTTATGCAAATGCTGAGATTAAAGCAATGATCACAGCTTTTGGAACAGGTATCCATGATGACTTTGATATCAGTAAGCTTAGATATCACAAGATCATTATCATGACTGATGCCGATGTCGATGGTGCACATATCGCGACTTTACTGCTGACTTTCCTGTATCGTTTTATGCCGGAACTTATCAAACAGGGCTATGTATACCTTGCTCAGCCACCGTTATATAAGATTGAAAAGAACAAGAAAGTATGGTATGCATACGATGATGATGAGCTGAATCAGATTCTGACAGATATCGGTCGTGACGGAAATAACAAGATTCAGCGATACAAAGGTCTTGGAGAGATGGATGCAGACCAGCTTTGGGAGACAACTATGGATCCGGAGAAGAGAATTCTTCTCAAGGTTACCATGGATGAAGCAGCAACTTCTGAGATAGACCTGACATTTACTACACTGATGGGTGATAAAGTAGAGCCAAGACGTGAATTTATTGAAGAGAATGCAAGATTTGTAAAGAATCTGGATATCTGATAATAGGGAGAATAGATAAATGGAAGATAATATTTTTGACAAAGTCCACGAGGTGGATCTGGAAAAGACCATGAAGGACTCTTACATTGACTATGCAATGAGCGTTATCGCTTCCAGAGCATTGCCGGATGTAAGAGATGGTCTGAAACCGGTTCAGCGTCGTGTATTGTATTCCATGATAGAGTTGAATAATGGTCCTGACAAGCCACATCGTAAATGTGCGCGTATTGTCGGTGATACAATGGGTAAATATCATCCACATGGTGACAGCTCTATCTATGGTGCACTTGTAAATATGGCACAGGA